>Ga0209808_1000065_pt1 | contig 54345 bp, 44 predicted proteins | sample GraSoiAngelo_157_FD_186171 | JGI IMG/M metagenome (GOLD analysis project Ga0209808, IMG submission 186171) | Grasslands soil microbial communities from the Angelo Coastal Reserve, California, USA - 14_1009_16_20cm (SPAdes) (version 2) | ecosystem: Environmental > Terrestrial > Soil > Grasslands ... | reverse complement strand
GATCGTGAGCGGCATCCCGGTGAAGCGCCTGGGAGAGCCGGAGGAGATCGCCTCGATCGTCGCGTGGCTGACGAGCGACGAGGCGGCGTTCGCCACCGGCGCCGACTTCTCCTTGAACGGCGGCCTGCACATGGGCTGAGGCGCCGCGCGCGCGCGCTGCGCGCGGTGGTTTCACTCACATACCGACGCACGGCTTACCGCCGCAGTGTTGATCCCGGCTCTGATTCAGCCCGTGCATCATGTCCTTGGCGCGTGCTTCCTGCTCTCTGATCTCATTCGCAGTCAGGCAGACTTTGCTCGTGAAGCGAGTCCCGGTCAGCGCTTCCGGCTTGCAATATAGAATCCGGCCGCCGCGCTTGATGGTGCGGTAGCGCCTTGCGGCGGGGTCCGGGGTTGACTCGCGCACGCGGCGATGAGCACCGCCGCAAGCCATGACCCGACCGGCGGACCGTTCATTCGCATCGGTCCGCCTAGAACTTGACGGTCGCGCCGAGGAAGTACTCCCGACCGAGCGTATCGTAGGACGCGAAGACGTTGCCGCTTCCCGTGTTGGTGATCTCCGAAGGGAGAACCGGCGGGTCCCTGTCCAGGAGGTTGTTGACGCCGAGCCGCAGAGAGACGTTCTTGGTTGCGTTCCAGATGGCGGACAGGTCCACGTAGCTCACGCTTCCAACCCGGTTCAGGAGCGCGTTGAAAACGCCATTGTTGAGCAACGGGTTCGGGTTATTGGTGTCGAGCTCGGCCGGACCGACGTAGCGCCACTGCGTCGAGACGAGCACGTCGGTCCAGGGCATCTGCCAGTTCATGCGAAGCAGGTGGCGCCAGTGGGGGTTCACACTGGCGCAAGTCGCGCCGTAGAGGCCGGCGCAGTCGTAGGTGCCGAATCCCGGCAGCGGTGTCACCGTCGTATTGGCGAGGTAGGTCCCATTCAGGTTGAATGACAGCGTTCCCCAGCTCGAGAGCGGCACGCGGTAGACGCTTTGCACGTCGACGCCCCGCACCTCGGCGCTGGCAACGTTGATGGCGGTCCCTTTGATGTAGCCTCCGCCGGCAATCGTGGTACCGAACAGCCCGCCGGTGGCGCTACGCACCACGAGACTACAGAACGTTGGGTCGCCCGTGGTGAGGCACTGATCGAAGGACGTGCTGAGGGGGACGGTGGCGATCTCTCCCTTGATGATGATGCGGTAGAAGTCGAGGCTCGCCTCGAAGTTTCTGAAGAAGCTCGGGGTCAGCGTCACACCGAAGGAGGTAGTGTTGGCGGTCTCCGGCAGGACGCCCGGGTTGCCGCCGGTCAGGGTCGCGCACTGGTTGGCCGGACATTGGACGATGTGGCCGTATTGCGCCGCGGTGACGCCGGTATGCATGCAGTCCGCGAGACTCGCAGTCGGCGCCAGCCCCGCGCACGGGTCGACCGATACTACGCTGGTATTGGTCACAGTCTGCGGGTTGAACAGCTCGATGATGTTGGGCGCACGCAGCGCACGCTGGAACGACCCACGCAAGCGGACATCGGTAAGCGGGGCATACTGCAACTCGAACTTGTAGGTATTGGCGCTGCCCCCGGGCGTGTAGTTCGAATGGCGGTAGCCCGTGTCGAACATCAGCTCCCGGGCCCACGGCTCACTCTGGAGGATCGGGACCCGTAGCTCGGCGAACTCTTCGGTCACGCTGGTCTTGGCGTTGTTGACCGAAGTCGAGGCGCCGCTGAAGCCGGCCAGGTCATTGGCCGAAGACTCGGCGTCCGGCAGCCAGTTCAGATCGTCGTTGCGAAACTCCGTGCCGACGTTCAGGGCGAAGCCGTCATTGGCGAGCGGCGACTTCAGACCGTACTTGCCGAGCTCCCCGGTGATGTTGCCCGAAATGACCCGTTCCCTGACGAAGCCATTCTCCGTCGCGGGGACCAGGAGGGACGCAACCTGCGCGGGCGTGACTCCCCCCTGGGTGAAAATCTGCCACGGGACGCAGCTCGAGCCCCCCGTCAGGCAGGTTCCGCCCGGACCGACGTTGAGGGCGTTGTTGGCTCCCGAGTAGCTCAGGTATCCGGCATTCACCTGTTGGAGATTGGTGTAGTAGGTGGAGAAGTAGGCGTCATAGTTCCAGGCTTGCGCAAAGTCGCCTTTCACCCCGCCGACGATACGGTAGTTGTTGTGCTCCCACTGGCTCGAGCGCGGACCGCCTTCGACATTGCGCCGCCCGATGAGCATCCCGACGTAGCCGGGCGGGGCTCCGTCGATCCCGCAGTAGGGAGCGAGCGCCGACTGCTCCTGAGCGCTGAGCAACGCGCTGTTGCATGGGACGAATTCGCTCGCCCCGTCCAGCGATCTCGCGTCGCCTCCGATAAACAGTCCCGAAGGGGCGATCTGGATCGAAGACTTGTCGTTCATGTAGTTGAATTCGAGATAGGGCTTGGCCCAATCGTTGATGTCGTAATGGGCGTACACGCCGCCCATGTAGCGCGTGGTCTGGGTGGAGAAGGTCTGAAACGGACTGGAGTTGAATATAGGTGGCGGCGATGAGCTGGCCTGCGGGTAAGGCAGGAGCTGGTTGCCAACCACGGTGAAGTCTCCTTCATTGGCCGTCCCTGCCCCCGCGATGAACAGGTTGGAATTCGGTGAACCGCCGCATTTCGGGTTGGTGGCTCCCTGCAGAAGGCAGGCGGCGTAGTCCCGGTTGGCCTGCGACACCGGGTCCGCACTGCGGTAGGTGAAGTAGGCGGTGACGTTGCCTTTGTTGTCGGCGAGATTCGACCCCATCACGAGCGTGAAGGCGCGGTTGCGCCCATCGGTAATCGAGCCGGTCGGTGTGGGATACCCACGGTTGCTCAGCAGAGTCTCTGCCGCCGAGTCGTGATTGCCGTGGTAATCGAAGCCATACTGACTGTCGAACTGGATGCCCTGGAAGTCCTTCTTCATGATGAAGTTCACTACGCCTCCAACCGCATCCGAGCCGTACGTAGCGGAGGCGCCGCCGGTGACCACCTCGATCCTCTCGATGAGCGCCGCCGGGATCTGGTTCACGTCGGCGCCGGGATTCGGGTTACCGGTATTCGCATCTCCCGGCCCCAGGCGCCGGCCGTTGACGAGCACGAGGGTGCGCTGCGGACCCAGTCCCCGCAAGTCGACGGTCGCTTCTCCGCCAGGGGTGCTCAGGGGGTTGGATCGATTGGATAGATCGACTCCGTTCGTGAAGGTGATCTGCGGCAACTGGTTCAACAGGCCACCGATATCCGTCGCCCCCTCTAGCGTGATCTCCTGACTGGTTACCACCTGGATCGGGCTCGTGCTCGTGGCATTCGGTGAGGCGATGCGCGAGCCTGTCACCACGATTTCCTCTACCTGAGGCTTCTCCGGCGGTGGCTGCTGTGCGAAAACCGCGAACGGGGCGATCGTGAGCCAGCCGAGCGCGAGCCGCAGTTGGCGACGTATCCGTGATGCGACTGGGTGCATTAGCTTCTCCCAAGGTGGGCTATGCGCGTGCCGCGCGCGCCAAGAACCTAGCGACACTCGCATCGTGCCCGCAACACAACAGGCGCGAGCGGGACGCTGCGCGGCCCGAGCGGAGCGTCTGCAGCACTGACGGCTGCTGCCGAACGTGGCAACGACGGGCGTGGGGTCTTTACAACGCGCGCCATGCGTCGAGTGGTGCGCGGGTTGCCGCGAAACACCCCTCCGCTCACGCACCGCCCACGCCGCTCGTGCCGCGGCGGCCAGCCGCTCGCGCCGCGTCGATTGCGAACGCCCGGCGCGGCTCCCTACGCTCACTGCGCAGCGGATGGAGATGCGGCTTGCGACTGTTGGATCACATCGCGCAGTGCACCGAGCCGTTCGTGGTCCGCCAGGATCGGGGCGATGTTTGGCGGCTCGCGGGCGCCAATGATTTCGCGCTGGCGCTCGCGCGTTGTCCGCTGCGCTACGTGCTCAACGATGAGCTGGTGCGCACCTGCACCGCGCTCGCCTATTCGGAGGGCGATGAGCTCTCCGGATGTCTAGACCTGTTGCGCATTCCCGCGGAGCAGCTATGGGTCGAGTGGAACGAGGCGGCGAGGCGGGAGGAGCTGGTGCGCGCTCTGCCCGATTGCACAGGTGGCGCGACCGCCGACATCCTGCGTACCGGAATCCTGATATCGGCAGATCCGCTTGGCCGCTCCGGGAGGCTGCGCACCTTCTGGTTGACCCGCTGCGAGCCACACGAACCGCTGCTTGCAGCCGTCGAGACTTTGATCGATCTCGATGGCGGCCCGAGCACGTGCCCGCCTGAAGCGCTACTTCAGGGTGAGGCGATTGCCGTCTTCGACTCGCGCAACCCGCAGGTCGATAGGCTCCTGCACTGCGCCGGCTTCCGTCTCGAGCCCTCGTGGCAACGCTACTATTTCAGCGTGGCGACCGGCGCCGAGACACGTGCGCAGGTCATCGAGCGCTCACTCGCGGCCGTGGCTTTCGACCTTCCGATCTTGCTGGCGCTGTTCCTGCTGATGGCCGTGCGCGACGATCTGGCACAGCTTCCCGTGAAGCCGTTTCGGCTGAACGCCAAGCGGGCACGTCTCGGCAGGCGGCCGCTCCTCGAGCACATCGAGCTCTCCGCGCCGGTGTTCGCCGGCGCCAGCGTCTCCCGGGACGACGGTGCGCGGGGCACGCGTCGCGGGCCGCGCTTCCATCACGTGCGCGGCCACCTGGTCCGGCGGCGCAACACCATCTACTGGCGCGGCCCGCACTGGCGCGGGCACGTGCGCCTCGGCAGCGTCCGCACCCGCACGGTGGAGCTGCGGCTGCCGGGCTGAGCGCTATTCGAGCAGAAACGGCGCCAGGCGTCCCCGGTAGCGGCGACTCAGCGTGAGACGCGTGCCGCGCCGGAGGATCAGCTCGTAGTCGCCGTGAAACAGCGGATGCATCTCGGCGATGTGCTCGACGTTGACCAGCGTCGAGCGGTGTATCCGCACGAAGGACGCCGGGTCCAGCCGGCCCTCGAGCTGCGCGAGCGACTGGCGAAAAGAGAAACAGCGCCCGCTCGCGTAGATCTTGACGTGCTTGGCGGCCGCCTGGACGAACTCGATGTCGCGCATCGCGAGCACCACGACCTTGCCGCGCTCGGAGAGCAGCAGGCGCGTGCGTCCCGCGGCGAGCGACGGCCACCGCGCTGCGCCCGCAGCGCCCGCCTCCGTGGCGGGGTCGGAGGCGATCAGCGACTTGGCACGTGCCACGGCGCGGCCGAAGCGCTCGTCGTCGAAGGGCTTGAGCAGATAGTCGATCGCACCGACCCCGAAGGCATCCATCGAGCGGTCCGAATAGGCGGTCACGAAGATGACGTAGGGATTCAGGCCCTGCTCGGCGAGCCTCGCCACCAGCTCGAAGCCGTCGAGCTCGGGCATGCGGATGTCGAGCAGCATCAGTTGCGGCGAGAGCTGGGGCGCCCGGGCGGCGGCCTCGGTCGCCGAGCCGAAGGTGCCCACGATGTTGATGTCGGGGTCGGCGCGCAGCAGCCGCAGCATGCGGCGGCGCGCCAGCGGCTCATCGTCCACGACCAGCGTTGGGATGCTGGCGCTCATGATACGGAGGGCTCCGGAGATTCGGCGGCGGCGCGGCGCGCGGGCAGGTCGAGCCACGCGCTGGTGCCACCCTGGCGGTCAGGACCGATGGTGAGGCGCGCGTCGTCATCGTAAGCGGCGCGTAGCCGCAGACTCACGTTCGACAGCCCATGACCATAGTCCGCGGGCGAGAGATCCTTCGGCAGCTGTGGGTTGCTGTTGTTCACCACGATGAGCAGCCGCTCGGCGACCACCGACGCGGTGACCCGTACGTGCAGGGTCGGTCCGCCTTCGCTGCGGCCGTGCTGAATCGCATTCTCGGCAAGCGGCTGCAGCAGGAGCGACGGTACGTAGGCGCGCAGCGACTCGGGAGTGGCGTCTATCGAGATGCCGAGACGATCTGAGAAGCGGGTCTGCTGGATCGCGAGGTAGGCCTCGAGGCCGGCGAGCTCGGTGGCCAGATCGATCCAGGGCCAGTGGCTGCTCTCCAGAGCATGGCGCAGAAAGTCGCCGAGGCGGGCCAGCATCGTCGCCGCCTGCCGCGGACTATCCTCGATCAGTGTGCTGATTGCATGCAGGGAGTTGAAGAGAAAGTGCGGCTGCAGCTGCGCCGACAGCATCGCCAAGCGCGCCGCGGCGTAGGCGCTCGCAAGTTGCGCGGCACGCAGCGCCTCGCGATGGTGGCGGCGCCCCGTCAGCACGAGTGCAATCGCACACAGGCCCAGGACGTAGGGCGGCAGGAAAAAGCGCAACGGCGCCGTCCAGAAACTCCAGCCCACCGACTGCAACGCCCAGGCCTCGAGCGTGTCGCGCATGTCGCCCCAGTGCCCGTCGATGACGCCCGCCGCAACCGCCGTTGCGACCGGCGACAACGCGACGACCGCAAGCGCCAGCATCGAATTGACCAGCGTGATCGCCGCGCGCCGCGGCGGCGCCGCGGGCCAGCCCATCGCCAGGGCGAACCGGTAAGAGAGCGCCGCCGGCACGAACACGAGCAGATGCTGCACGACCCGGGCGCGGTTGGTGATGATGTACATCCCGCCCATCGTGGTGCCGGCGGTCGGCATCATCCAAAGGATCGCCGTGCCCATGATGACCAGCCAGCACAGGCCTCCCACGGCCCAGATCACACTCCATGCACCGGGTTCATCGAGTATCTCGCGTGCGCCACCCGGTATGCGCCGCGGCGCAACCGGCAAGGAATTCTGACGTAGCAACTCCATGAGCCGGAGTCTACGGGAGTGCCGCAGCGAGCGAGCTCCGGCGGTCAGCGGACCGGCGCGAGCGGGACTCGTCGCGGCGCAAGCGGCAGCGGCCCGCCCCCTTGGGTCAACTCGCGCGCGCCACGTCCTCGCGGATCGTCGCGCCGCTCGTCCACAGGTGCCAGGCCGCCCAGAACCCGGTCGGGGCGAGGAGCAGCAGCGCCCATCGCAGCGATTCCGAACCCGCGCCGAAGGCGGCCGCGAACCAGTCGCTCAGCCAGCCGATCAGCTGCGGGGCGAGCACCAGGTTGGCGACATTGGCGATGAACAGCAGCAGGGCGCACGCGGTGGCCCGCATGCCCGCCGGGATCACGTTCTGCAGCAGCCCGAGTATCGGCCCAATGTAGAAGTACACCGCCGGCACGAACACCCACAGCAGCACGGTCGCCAACTCACGCGACTGGACCCAGTAGAGAGCGATCGAGGGGATGGTGGTCAGCGCCGTGACCCACCCGAGGAGTCGCGTCACGTAGCGCGGATCGGCGGCAGCGCGCCTCGCCATGAGGAGCGCCGCGAGCAAGGTGCCCGCCGTGCCGGCGATCAGGTGCATGAGCCCGAGGAGCTGCCCCGCCTGCCCCACCGTCATGTGATGCGAGCGCTGCAGGAAGGTCGGGGTCCACCACATGAGTCCCCAGCTCCAGAACGTCGCCACCGACCCGCCGAGCAGCAGGTGAACCGCCGAGCGCTGCCGGGTGATGAACCACACCGTATCGCCGAGGGTGCCCGGGGCGGCGGGCGGTGAGTGATCGAGCTGGCCGCGGCGCGGCTCGCGCAAGGTGAGCGCCACGACGAGCGCCACCGCGAGCCCCGGAACGCCGAGGACGAGAAAGGCGGCTCGCCAGCCGCTGCGCTCGGCCACCTCGCCCGCCACCTGCGATCCGAGCCACGCCCCGAGGCACGCGCCGAGGGCGAAGATCGTGTGGGCCATCGGGCGGCGCGCCGGGGGAAACTTGTCGGCGAGCATCGAGGTTGAAGCAGGAGTTCCGCCGGCCTCGCCTATGCCGACGCCGAATCGCGCCAGCAGCAGCTGCCAGTAGCTGTGCGCGAGGCCGCAGAGGGCGGTCATTCCGGACCAGACCGCGATTGAGATCGCGAGAATGTTGCGCCGACTCACGCGATCGGCGAGGTCCGCGATGGGAATGCCGAGCGTCACATAGAACACCGCCAGCGCGACCCCCGTGAGGAAGGCGATGCCGCTGTCGGACAGGTGGAGTTCCTCCCGGATCGGCTCGATGAGCGTCGAGATCGAGAAGCGGTCGGCGATGTTGAGCGAGTACACCACGGTGAGGACCGCCAGCACGTACCAGCGGTCCCGCGGTGGCGGCGCAGGACTCAGGGGCTCCAGATCCACTCCCGCGCGCTGGCCCGACAGCCGCCGCCCGCAGCGCCGGTCCAGGCGCGCCCCAGCACCGCCCGGCCGCTGGCGGCGCCCGTGGACTCACCCGCGCGCAGCGCCCGCACGCCGTTCACCCACACCTCATCGACACCGGTCGCGAGCTGGTGCGGATGCTCGTAGGTCGCGTGATCCCGGATCGTCGCCGGATCGAACACCACGACGTCCGCGAAGTCGCCCGTCTTCAGCATGCCGCGGTCGGCGAGCGACAACGTGGCCGCCGGCAGCGCGGTGAGCTTGTGAATCGCCTGCTCGAGGCTCAGCGCCCTCTCCTCCCGGACGTATTTCGCGAGCAGCCGCGCAAAGTTGCCGTAGGTGCGCGGATGCCGGCTGGATTTCAGAAACACCCCCTCGGGCGCCGGCGCATCCGCATCCGAGTCGAAGCTGACCCAGGGGAGCGCCAACTCGCGGCGCACGTTCTCCTCCGACATCAGAAAGTAGGCCACCGCTACGCGCGATCCGTCCTGGATCACCAGGTCGATGGCGGCGTCCTCGGCACTCACGCCACGCATCTTCGCGACCTCGGCGAGCGTCTTGCCCGTCAGCGGCTTGAGCTGCGGGTTCTTGAACCCGAGCAGCAGCGTGCCGGCGGCGCCCGCGGCTCCGTAGAGGTTCTCCCACGGCGGGGCCGGGTCGCGCATCTCGGCGAGCACACGCGCGCGAACCGCCGGATCCTGCAGCCGGCGGATCCAGGCCTCGAGGCCGCCGTCCTGCACCCACGGAGGCATGGCGGCATCGAGCCCCGTCGCACCCGCCGTGTACACGTACATATCCGCGGTGATGCGGATCCCGGCGGCGCGCGCAGCCTCGACCTCGTGGATGAGCGCGTCGAGCTTGCCCCAATTTCCTCTGCCCGCGGCCTTCAGGTGATAGATCTCCGCCGGCGCGCCCGAGGCCCTGGCGATGTCGATGGTCTCCTGCGCCGCCTCGAGCAGCCGATCGCCCTCGCTGCGCATGTGCACGCTGTAGATCCCGCCGCAGCGCGCCGACTCGCTGGCGAGCGCCATGAGCTCGGGGGTGCGAGCGTACTGGTTCGGGCTGTAGATGAGCGCGGTGGTGACCCCGAGAGCTCCTTCCTCCATCGCCTGGCGCACCAGCGTGCGCATCCGCTCGAGCTGCGCGGCGGTCGGTTGCACGTCGCGCTCGCCGAGCACGTTGGTGCGGACCGTGCCCGCCCCCACGAAGGAGGCGACATTGGGCGCAATGCCGTGCCGCTCGAGCTTGTGCAGGTACTCCCCGAGAGTGGTCCAGTCGACGGTGTAGTGAATGTCGGCCTGGCGCTCCCTCGCGTGGCGCTTCATCTCCGCAGTCAGCGGCCCCATCGAGTCCTCGCCGAGCACCTCGAGCGTCACTCCCTGGCGCAGATCGCTCAGCGCCCGGCCGTCCGCGATGAGGGACTCTTCCGGGTGCGCCAGCATGTTGATGAACCCGGGCGCCACCGCCTTGCCGCGCGCCTCGACGCGCTCGGGCGCCGACCCGGGAGCATGCGGTCCCACGTAGACGATGCGATCGCCCCTCAGGGCTACGTCGCCCACGAACGGTGGGCTCCCCGAGCCGTCGTAGACCGTGCCGCCGCCGATCACCACATCGTAGTGCGCTCCCGCACCGCTTGCCTCCTCGGCGGGCGCGCCGACACCGGGGCTCACCGCGGCAAGACAGAGCCACGTGATCGTGACCGCGAGCGCACTCCGGGCGAGCGCGGGGGCGAGCGGGCGGGCGGGTGACATGTTGACGCGACCTCCCTCCAGCCGTGTCAGATCCAAGGGCATGTGCTCAGGGCGCATCCAAACCGCTGCCAGCCCGGGCGCGGCCCCACTCATATTATAGGCGGCGTGCCGAGGGCCTGCCGGCGGCTGAGGCCCGCGCCTCGCTCAGCCGCGGTGAATGAACGGCCAGGGAGAGACCTCCGCGCCCGGCTCGCCCGGGACTTCGATGAGGGCGGGAGCATCGTCCGCAAGGGCACGCTCGAGCGCGCTGCGCATCTGCCCCGGAGTCGCGGCGCGGTAGCCTGCCGCGCCGAAGGACTCGGCGAGCTTCACGAAGTCGGGATTGCGCAGCGCTTCGCCGAGAAGCCGCCCGCCGAAGGTGGTCTTCTGGTCGCGCAGCACGTTGCCGAAGCTCCGGTTGTTGAACACGATCGCCACGGAGCCGATGCGATGCTGCACGGCGGTGGCCAGCTCCTGCACTCCGAACATGAAGCCGCCGTCGCCGTTGACCGATACCACCGCCCGGGTCGGATTCGCGACCTTGACGCCGAGCGAGGTCATATAGCCGAAGCCGAGGTTGTCCTGATAGCCGCTCGCGACATAGGTGCGCGGCTCGTACACCGGGAAGCCGAACCGGGCGGTGAATCCGACCTGGCTGATCTCTTCGACGAAGAAGCCGTCGCGCGGCAGTACCGCGCGGATCGCATCGAGGAAGGCGAGCTGCGGCTGCACCACCTCGAACTCGCGCCGGGCACGCGCCTTGAGATCCTGGAATTCCGTTTCCCGGGACGCACGCTTGCGGAGGCGCGGCGCGAGCGCCTCGAGGAGCGCGCGCACTCCGAGGCGCGCGTCGGTCACCACGCCGACCTCGGTCGGGCGGCGCGGCATCTCCGTCGGGTCGATGTCGATGCGCACGATCCTCAACTCCGACGGCACCTGCTTCCAGCGGATGAACTGCAGCTCCATGCGCGTGCCGATGGCGAGGAGCACGTCGGTCTTCGCCCAGAGCGCGTACGCCGCCGCCAGGTCGAGCCCGAAGGGCGAGTCTTCGCTGACGATGCCGCGGCCGCTGCGATGCGCGGTGACCGGGGCCTGCAGCAGGCGGGCCAGCTCGAGCACTTCCGCACCGGCGCCGAGCGCGCCGGAGCCCACCATGATGAGCGGCGCCGCAGCGGAGGCGATCAGCTTCGCCGCCCGCTCGATCGCCTCCGGGTCCGGCAGCGGCGGCGCCATGGGGCGCGCGCTCACATCGAGCTCCACCTGCGCCTTCTGCCCGAGGGTATCCCAGGGGCATTCGAGGGCCACCGGCCGGCGACGCCCGCTCGTCAGCTCCTCGAACGCGCGCGCCACCAGGCGCGGCGCCTCGCTCGGGTGACTGATGCGCGCCGACCACTTGGTGAGTCCGCGCAGTATCGCCAGCTGGTCGGGAAGCTCGTGCAGGATGCCGTGGCCCCTGCCGATCTCGTGCGAGAAGACTTCGGAGGTCAGACACAGGACCGGTGCGTTCGCCGCATAGGCGGTACACAGCGCCGCCGACGTGTTGAGCACTCCGGGACCGGGCACGCAGGTATAGGCCCCCACGCGCCCGCTCGAGCACGCGTAGCCGTAGGCCATGTAGGCCGCCCCCTGCTCATGGCGCGTGCCGAGGTATGCGAGCTCCCCTTGCCGCTCGGCCAGCGCATCGATCAGGCTGTAGGTATGTACCCCGGGGATGCCGAAGATGTGCCGCACGCCGTTGCGGACGAGACCATCGACGATCGCCTGCCCGGCGGTTACGACCTTCTGCATTGGGCTATGCTAACAGTCCCGCGGTCGCGATCGGACGGATGCCTCACGCGCGTGCACGTAACTCCTTCAGCGCGGCGCGCGCGGCCATACGGCCCGATGCGCCCACGATACCGGGCCCGGGGTGCGTCCCGGCGCCACAGAGATGCAACCCCGCCACGGGCGCGGCGTGACCGGCGAGATCGGGCACCGGGCGCATGAAGAGCAGCTGATCGAGCGCGAGCTCGCCGCGCGATACGGCACCTTCGCGCAGTCCGAACCGGCTCTCGAGGTCGACGGGCGAGAGCACCATCCGCTCGCGCACCCGGGAGGTGAAGCCGGGCAGGTGCGCCTCCACGACGCGCAGCGCCCGCTCCGACACGGTGTCGCGCAGCTCGCCCCACTCGCCCTCGCGGAGCCGGTAGGGCGTGTATTGCACGTGCAGGACCGCAACGTGCTTGCCGGGAGGCGCGAGCCCGGCGTGGACCGCGCTCGGAAAGTGAATCATGACGAAGGGCTCACTCGAGCAGCGTCCGTACTTGGTCGCATCGAAGGCGCGCTCGACATAGCGTATCGACGGCGCGATCAGCATCGTGCCCGCGGCGCCGGCGGAGGCGGTGGTGGTGGCGCCGGTGGCGGCGGCCACCGAATCGGGCAAGGCATCGAGCGCCAGCAGGATCTTGGTGGTCACGCCGCGGAAGCGGATATTGCGCACGGCTTCGATGAGCACCGGGTCGAGGTGCACGGGGTCGATGAGCCCGAGGAGACTCCGGTACGGATCGAGCGCGGAGATCACGGCTCTGCAGGCGATCGCTTCCCCGGAGGCGAGCGCCGCCGATTCGATCCGCCCGTCGCGCACTGAAAGCTCAACCACCGCGCCCTGGGTCTCGATCGCGACGCCCGCGGCGCGCGCTCGCCGCGCCAGCGCGTCGATCAGCGCACCCGGCCCGGCTTTGAGTCGCAGCCGCTCACCGATCACGCCAGGCGCCGCACCGACGTGACGATGCAGGAAAGCCAGCGCCGTCCCACCCGACATCGGTCCCTGGCAAAGGTCGGTGACCGCAAGCGCCGCGAGCGCGCCCTTGAGTGGCTCCGACTCGAAGAAGTCGTCGAGCCAGTCGGCGGCCGAGATCGGCAGCGCGCGCAGCAGCTCGACCATGCCACGGCGCCCGAGGCTGCGGTATCGGCGACCGAGCCGGAGCAGCGTGAGGAATTCGTCGATCGCTCGAGCGTCGACGCGCGGCGCGGCGTCGCGAAACAGCGTCGCGAGAAAGCCCGCGAGGGACGCGAGCTGTTGCACGAACTTCGGCCAGCGCTCGGCGTCGCGCGCGGAAAGACGCCTCAAGGCCGCGGCGGTCTCAACTGCGGAGCGCTGCAGCGCGAGCGGTCCGCCCTCGCCGAGAGCGATGACGGTCGGATCGGCTGCAACGCTCGCATGGATCTCGGCCATGCCGCGGAATGCCTGCGGGTCGAGGTAACCGAGGTCGGGCACCAGTGGGGCGGCGCGCCAGCCGGGCGCGAATTCGATCTCGCGATAGATCCCCCCGAGATCGGGGCCCGGCTCGAGCAACAGGACACGCACGCCGGACGTGGCGAGCCCGGTCGCCGCCACCAGCGCATCCGGCTCGCTGCCGAGGACTACCACATCGAAGGAGCGACTCATGTGTCGGACAGAATCCGCTGTGCGGCGAGGCGTCCGGCCGCGCCCATCACGCCACCCCCGGGGTGCGTGCTCGAGCCGCACTGGTAGTAGCCGGGAATCGGCGTGCGGTAACTCGACCAGCGCGCCGCCGGGCGCAGGAAGAACAGCTGCTGCAGCGCCAGCTCGCCCTGGAAGATGTTCCCCTCGGAGAGCCCGACCGTGCGCTCGATGTCCGCTGGCGTCAGCACTTGGGCGTGCAGGATGGCGGACTTGAGGTTGGGCGCGTATTCGCTCAGGGTGTCGATGACGGTATCCCCAAACGCCTCACGCCGGGCGTCGGTCCAACCGCCTTCGATCGCGTAGGGGCAGTACTGCACGAAGATACTCGCGACGTGCCTGCCGGGCGGCGCCATGTTGGGATCGATCACAGAAGGGAAGATGATGTCCATGTAGGGGCGCTTCGAGAAGCTGCCGTACTTGGCGTCGTCGTAGGCGCGCTCGAGGTAATCGAGGCTCGGGCTGATCGAGATCGCGCCGCGATGGTGCGCGCCGACACCGGGTAGGCAAGTGAAGTCCGGCAGCTCCGACAGCGCCAGATTGACCTTGCCGGAGGAGCCGCGGAAGCGGAAGCGCTGCACCTGCTCGAGGAGCTCGTCCGGCAGCGCCCGCCGGTCGACGAGCTCGAGGTAGGTGCGGCGCGCATCGAGCCCCGAGACGATCACGGGCGCCCGGCACTCTTCACCGCTCCCGAGCACGACACCGACCGCGCGTCCTCTCTCGAGGAGGACCTGCCTCACCGGCGCTTCGGTACGAATCTCGGCGCCCTTCTCCAGGGCCGCACGGGCGATGGCCTGACTGATCGTGCCGTTGCCGCCCTTGCAGAATCCCCACGCGCGGAACGCGCCGTCGATCTCTCCCATGTAGTGATGCAGCAGCACGTAGGCCGAGCCTGGCGAGCGCGGTCCCATGAAGGTGCCGATGATGCCGCTCGCGGACTTGGTCGCCTTGAGCGGCTCGAACTCGAACCATTCCTCGAGGTAGTCCGCCGAGCTCATGGTGAGGAGCTTGTAGAGCGCGTGAAACTGCTCGCGGCCGAGGGAGCGCAGGTGCCTCCCGAGCTTGAGCAGGCCCTTCAGGTCGCCGGGCCTGAGCGAGGTGGGATCGGGCGGCATCATGCCGAGCAGCGGCTTCACCGCCTGCGCCATCTGCACCATCAGCCGGCCGTAGGCGACCGAGGCTTCGGCATCCCGCGCCGAGTGCCGGCAGAGCTCGCGCCGCGTGAGGTCGGCATCGCCCCAGCTGCCGAGATAGTCGCCGTTCGGCAGCGGCACGATCGTGCTCTCGAGGGGCAGGATCTGCAGGCCGTGCCGCGGGAGCTCGAGGTCGCGGATGATCTCGGGCCGCAGCAGACTCACCACATACGAGAAAACCGAGAAAGTGAAGCCCGGGAAAACCTGCTCGCTGACCGCCGCGCCTCCGATCACCGGACGCCGCTCGAGCACCAGTACCCGGCGGCCCGCCCGGGCGAGGTACGCGGCGGCCACGAGACCATTGTGGCCGGCGCCGACGACGATCGCGTCATAGGAGCGCTGCGCTCCCGGTGCTGGCGATGAGCGCACGTTCAGGCCCTCTTCCGCTCGGGGTCGAAGAACGGGAGCTTGCGCACCCAGGCGTTGGCGCGCTTGCGTCGGTGCTCGACGGTCACCTCGATCTCCACCGGCGTATCCGCCGCGAAGTGCGGAGCCTCGAGGTGCGCGAGCGCGAGATACTTCTTGAGCAGCGGCGACCAGCATCCGCTCGAGGCGTAGCCCACCTGCTCGCCGCCGCGATAGATCGGGACGCTGCTGCGCCAGGCGATGGTCGGGAGCGAGGGTGCCAGGCCCACCGCCCTGAAGAGCGCCTCGAAGGAATCCCAGTCGACTTCGACGCCGACGAAGCGCCACGCGGGTCCGCGCGCCTTCTCGGCGCGCAGCGCCGCCTGGCCGTTGAATGCGCTCTTGTCGAGCCGCACCGCCCAGTCGAGCGAGAGCTCGTAGGGCGAGGACTTCTGGGATTCGATCATGGCGTGTTGCGAGGACTGGTAGTCCACCTCGAGCATCACCAGGCCCGCTTCGATCCGCACCACGTCGAGCGCCCAGATGCCCGCCGGAGTAATCCCGTAGTCCGCCCCGCGGCCGATCAATGCGTCCCAGACCGCGATCGCCCCCTGCGCAGGGATCCACAGCTCGTACCCCAGATCGCCCGTGTATCCGGTGCGCGAGATCTGCACCTCGACGCCGGCGATGCGGTTTCGCATCACGCGGAAGTATTTCAGTCCGTCGACGGGCTGCTCGGCGACGGCGTCGAGCACCGCCCGCGACAACGGACCCTGTAATGCGAGCGCGCCCACGGCGTCCGACACCTCACCGATCTCGACTTCCATGCCGAACGCGTTCTGCTGCAGCCAGCGGAGATTGGGCTCGGCCGCCGTGAGGCGATACTGCCGCTCCCCGAGCCGGCTGATGGTGCCGTCGTCGATCGTCTTGCCCTGCGCGTCGCACCAGGGCGTGTACAGCACCTGGCCGATCTGGGTCGTGCTGACGTTTCGCGTAACCAGCCGGTCCAGCAGTCGCGCCGCATCGCGGCCGGCGATCTGGTACTTGTGCAGCGGCGAGACGTCGAACAGCGCCGCGGCGTTGCGCACCGCGGCGTACTCGCGCTCGTGCGTCCAGTCGTAGGCGCTCGCCACGGCGTGACCCGCCCAGCGGCGCCACGTCGCGCCGAGCACGAGGGGCGCCGTGCGCACGTGAAAGGGCGTGGTTTTGAGCATCCCCGGGCGGCTCCGCAGTCTTATTGAACGATCGTACAATAAGGATTCGAAACGGATCAACCGAATCCCCGCCGGTCACGCGAGCGGCGGCGCCGGCGTGCGCCGGCCGCCCCCGCACGCGCCTGGCGGGCGACATGGATATGTGCCCACGGCAAATGCAGTCTACTTCAGCCTCGCACCCGACCAAACGTTCCGGCTGGGCCGTCGCGACCACCGGCATCTGGCGCATGCGGGCGCCCGGCGCCTGCGCTACAATTATCTGCTGGATCCTGTGGATTCAGGCGATCTCGTACTACGGCAGGCTCGCGATCCATCCGCCGCCGCTGATTCCGGTCTACCAGGTGCAGTGGCAGATGCGTGCAGGATGCGAGGATGCATGCAGCGGGTTGAGTCAGGCGTGAGCGCAGCGGCGGCGAGACTCCTCATCGTCGACGATGAGGCCGCGCACATGCGCGCCCTGTGCGACACTCTCGAGCGCGAGGGTTACGTCACCCGCGGCTTCACTTCCGGACGCGAGGCGCTGGAAGCGCTCCGCGAGCAATCATTCGATCTGCTGCTGACCGATCTGCAGATGCCGGAAATCGACGGCATCACGCTCTTGCGCGCCTGCCAGGAGATCGATCGCGACATTGCCTGCCTCCTGATGACCGGGCACGGCACGATCGCGACCGCGGTGGATGCGCTCAAGGCGGGCGCGCTCGACTACGTACTGAAGCCCTTCAAACTGTCGAGCATCCTGCCGGTGCTGGCGCGCGCGCTGGCGACGCGCGCGCTGCAGAGGGAAAACATCCAGCTGCGGGAGTCACTGGCGATCTACGAGCTCTCGCGCGCCATCAGCCAAGGCCTCGACCGCGATGCGATCGTCGAGCGGACGCTGGCGGCGGCCGCCGGGCAGCGCGATGTCGGCGCGGTTTACCTCCTCGTGCCCGCCGAGGATGGCGGCACGCTGCGGGTCGCGGGATTCACCGGGCCGGCCCCCCGGGCTCTGGAGAGCGCGGCGCTGAAGCTCGGCGAGTCGGCCGAGCGCTGGGTCGAGGACGCGCGCCGCGAGCTCGGCGCGCGCGTAGCGCCTTCCCCCGCCGGGGTTCTCTTCAGGCACCCGTTCGACCCGCGCATCGCCGTGGCGCTGCCGATCGTCGCCGGCGGAAAGTTCTTCGGAGTCCTCGGCTTCAGCTCCTCGCGGCCCGAGCGGAGGATCCCCCCGGGACAGCTACGCGCTCTCGACGTCCTGGCGCGCACCGCCGCCAGCGCCTTCGAGACCGCGGCGCTGGTCGGTGAGCTGCGCCGCATGAACGAAGAGCTCGAGCTGCGCGTGCGCGAACGCACGCGCGATCTCGAGATGGCCAACCACGATCTGGAAGCCTTCTCGTACTCCGTGTCGCACGACCTGCGCGAGCCGCTGCGTGCGGTCGAGGGCTTCTGCGAGATGTTCCGCGCCGAATTCGCGGCGAGTGTCCCCGAGGCGGGGCAGAAAATTCTGGAGCGCATCTGGGCCGGGGCCGGCCGCATGACGCGGCTCATCAACGATCTGCTGCATTTCTCGCGCTTCGGCCGCCAGCCCCTCAAGTGCGCCCGCGTGCCGCTGCGCGAGGTCGTGGAGCAGTGCGTGGCGCGCCTCGAGGAGTCGCGCGACAGCCGGCGGCCGAGCGTGCAGATCGGAGAGCTCCCCGACTGCTTCGCGGATCGCGCGCTGCTCGAGCAGGTGCTGATCAATCTGTTGTCGAACGCCATCAAGTTCAGCGCCGGACGGGACGACCCTCGCATCGAGGTGGGCACGCTGCGTCAGGGCGCCGACATCGTCTATTACGTGCGCGACAACGGCGTCGGCTTCGACATGCGCTACGCCGACCGGCTCTTCGGCGTGTTTCAGCGCCTGCATCCGCAGGAATCGTTCGAGGGCACCGGAATCGGCCTGTCGATCGTGCACCGGATCATCACACGTCACGGCGGCCGGGTGTGGGCCGACAGCCGCCCCGGTGAGGGCACCACCTTCTATTTCAGCCTTCCGCGGCCGAGCGAGCTCGGCCCAGGGATGTAAAGCCACGCTCAAGCACGCGGACTCTATAAAGGGTCGTCCGCGTGCGCTTTGCCGGCTTACCCCCCAAGACGGCCGGTCTTGCGCCCGGAAAGTGTGACGGCCATCCGGGTGAGGCGTCTTTCCGGCGGGTCTAATAAAGACGCGATGGGCTGTTAAAAAACACCCGTGTGTGCGCGCTCCTTCCACCGTCCACTTCGGCAGATTCGGTGCCGGGCGCGCGCCGAATGTAAGCAAGGTCGGAGACGTGGCGATGGATGCGCCCCCTGAGCAGTCTTCCAGCAGGCCGTTGCGAGTCCTGCTGGTCGAGGATTCCCCGTCGGACGCCGAGCTGACCAGGTGGCGCCTGCAGCAGGGCGGCTACGCATGCACCTTCGAGTGCGTGGTGAACGAGGCCGAGATGCGCGGCGCGCTGCGCGCGGGCTCGCCCGATCTCATCCTGTCCGATTTCAGCCTCCCCGGGTTCGACGGTATGTCGGCGCTGGCCATTGCGCGCGCCGAGGCACCCGGGGTGCCGTTCATCTTCCTCTCGGGCACCATCGGCGAGGAGCGCGCCATCGAGGCCCTGAAGTGCGGTGCGATCGACTACGTGCTGAAGAGTAATCCGAAGCGCCTGGTGCCGGCGATACAGCGGGCACTCGATGAGGCGGCGTTGCGCCGCAAGAACCAGGCTGCCGAGCAGCACGTTGCCCGCCTCGCCGTCGTGCTTCAGACACTCGCGGCGATCAACTCGGCGCTGGTGCGCATCCAGAACCGCGACGAAGCGCTGGCCGAGACCTGCCGGCTCGCGCACCGTATCGGCGGATACCCGCTGACGATGGTGGCGCTTCTCAACCCCGCAACGCGCATGGCGCGGCCGATCGGTTGGGCGGGCTACGACTTTCTCGAGCAGCCGTGGGAAGAGTTTCCCGTCGCGGTTCATGAATCCGGCGATACCAGCCTCATGGGCCGGGTGATCCGCAGCGGCGAGGCGGTGCTCTGCGAGGACATCGGGACCCACCCTCAGGTCATCCAGGGACGCGAGGCGTTGAGCGCCGCCGGCATTCGCTCGCTCGCGTGCCTGCCGCTGCGGGTCGACAACACGCCGGTGGGGGCGCTGCTGTGCGGCACGCGCTCTCCGACCGTCATCGCTCAGGACGAATGGCTGCTGCTCGTGGAGCTCGCCTCCAACCTGTCGTTCGCCCTGCAGTACCTCGACAAGCAGAATGCGGTGCACTTCCTGTCGTATTTCGAGCCGCTGACCGGTCTCGCCAAGCGGGCGCTGTTCTGCGAGCGCCTGACGCGGCTACAGGCGCGCCGCAGCGGCAGCCCGTCGCGTCTTGCGGTGACGGTGTTCGACATCGCGCACCTGCGCGTCATCAACGATTCGCTCGGCCGGCACAGCGGCGATCGGCTCTTGCAGTGCATCGCGGATCGGCTGAAGACGCGCTTCCCGGACACCGAGCACATCGCCCACCTGGGCGGCGGGACCTTTGCCTGCGTGAACGCCCTGCGAGAACACGACACGGGCGAAGTGCGTACACTGCAGGATGAGCTCATGCGGCTGTTCACCGAGCCGTTCCGCATCGACGGCCGCGACGTCGTCGCGGAGATCAAAAGCGGGGTGGCCTGCTATCCGCAAGACAACATCGAGCCTCACGACCTGGTGCAGAACGCGGAAGCGGCGCTTAAGGAGGCGAAGACCTCGGGCGAGCGCTACCTGCATCACCGCGTCGAGATGAATGCCGAGCTGGCGCGGCGGCTCAGCATGGAGCAACGGCTGCGGGCGGCGCTCGAGACCGACCAGTTTCGCCTGTACTACCAGCCCAAGATCGCGCTGCGAAACGGCAGAGTCGCCGGGGTGGAGGCGCTGCTGCGCTGGCAGGACCCGGAAACCGGCCTCGTCGCGCCCGCGGTCTTCCTGCCGCTGCTCGAGTCCGCCGGGTTGATGACAGCGGCCGGCACCTGGGTCATACGACAGGCGGCGTCCGACTGTCGCGCGTGGCGCTTGAAGGGTCTGCCGCCGCTGCGGGTGGCCGTCAATGTATCGCCTCCGGAGCTGCGCCGCCGCAAGATCGCGGACGAGATCCTCGAGTGCATCGGCGATCTGGCAGGCGATCCGGACTGGGGGGTCGACCTCGAGATTACCGAAGGAGTTCTCTCGGGTGATGCCTCCTCCTGCGTCAACGCGCTCAGGCTTCTGCGCGCCGCGGGCGTGCGCATCGCCATCGACGACTTCGGCACCGGGTTCTCGTCCCTCGGACGCCTGTCCGAGCTGCCGATCGATACTCTGAAGATCGACCGGAGCTTCACCAGCCGTCTTCCCACGGACCGCAAGAGCGGTACGCTGGTCTCGACGATCATCGCTCTCGCGCGTGCATTCGACATGACGACCGTAGCCGAGGGCGTCGAGAATCGGGCGCAGCTCGATTATCTCCTGCGCGAAGGCTGCGACGAGTCGCAGGGCTACCTGCACACCAAGCCGCTCCCGGCGAGCGAATTCGAAGCGTGGCTCCTCCGCAACGGCGGCGTGGAGCCGGGCGCAACGGGCCTCAGAAGCGCTCGCGGCTGAGACTCGGGCGCCGCGCGGGGAATTTGCGCGGCGAGCTTCGGGCGTGGCGGCGGAACGTGTTGGAGCAACAAAGGACGTCAGCGCACCATAAGAGCGCAGCGCTCTCAAAAGAACTCGCCGAATAAGACTGTAACTGATTGATCAAACGCGAATGCCCATTTCTGGCATGGCGCGTGCTTGTACCAGCTCTGCGCCGCCCTGCATTGGGCGACGATTCGCCGCGTCTGCGGGGGAGGAGTTGGATCCATGAAACTGATCACGGCGATTGTCCGAACACACAAGCTCGATGAGGTTCGCGAGGCCGTCGGCGATTTGGGCGTCTCGGGCGTAACGGTTACGGAGGTCCGAGGCTTTGGGCGGCAACGCGGCCACACCGAGGTCTATCGGGGCGCCGAGTACGTCGTCGAGTTCGTGCCGAAAACCAAGATCGAAATTGCGGTCGCCGATACCCTCGCTGAGCGGGTGATCGAGGCCATTACCACTACGGCTCGGACGGGCAAGGTCGGCGACGGCAAGATTTTTGTGGTCGACCTGGAGCAAGTCGTGCGTATCCGCACCGGTGAACGCGACGCCAGCGCCCTTTAGAACCACAAGTGAGTCAGCTCAGGGGAGACAAGTTGATGACTACATTGTCGCGGTCGTTACTGTTCGTTTTGCTGGCGCTGCCAGTGCCCTTGGCCTGGGCTGATCAACTTCCCGCAGCCGTATCGGCCGCTGCGTCCACCGCACCTCCGGCGCCCTCGACGACTGAGCCCTCCGTCATCCTCAACTCCCAGATCAACTCCGGCGATACCGCCTGGATGCTCGCCTCCATGGCGCTGGTGTTGATGATGACGGTCCCTGGACTTGCGCTCTTTTACGGGGGAATGGTGCGCAAGAAGAACGTTTTGGCGACCCTCATGCAAAGCTTTGCCATCACGTGCCTCGTGACCCTTCTCTGGTACGTCATCGGGTACAGCCTCGCCTTCACGCCCGGGACGCCCTACATCGGGGGCCTGAGTCGCCTCTTCATGAACGGGGTGATCTATATCAAGGACGTTGCGGCTGCGGCGGCCACCAAAGACACCCCGGCCGTCGAGGCGGTGATCGGGAAGGTGTCCGTAAGCCACCTGGGTGTGACGATCCCCGAGACCGTCTACGCGATGTTCCAGCTCACTTTCGCGATCATCACCCCCGCGCTCATCTGTGGTGCGTTTGCGGAAAGAATGAAGTTCTCCGCGATGCTCTGGTTCATGGCGATCTGGTCGATCATCGTCTACGCACCCATCGCCCACTGGATGTGGGAGCCGGGCGGCTGGGGCGCAACCGCGGGCGTGCTCGACTTCGCAGGCGGCACGGTCGTACATATCAACTCGGGTATCGCCGCGCTCGCGTGTGCCCTCGCGCTCGGCAAGCGCGTCGGACTCAACAAAGAACCCATGGCGCCTCACAACCTGGTGTTGACGGTGATCGGCGCTTCGCTCCTCTGGGTCGGCTGGTTCGGGTTCAATGCCGGTTCCGCGGTGGCCGCCGATGGCCGCGCCGGCATGGCCATGGCGGTCACGCAGATCGCCACCGCCGCAGCGGCGCTTGCCTGGATGTTCATGGAATGGACCATCAAGCGGAAACCGAGTGTGCTGGGCATCGCCTCCGGCGCGGTCGCCGGCCTTGTGGCCATCACGCCCGCGTCGGGCTTCGTGATGCCCACCCCTGCGGTCATCATCGGCATCGCGGCCGGGGTGATTTGCTTCTTTGCCGCTACGTCGCTCAAGAAGGCGCTGGGGTACGACGACTCACTCGATGCGTTCGGCGTGCACTGTATCGGTGGCACTGTCGGCGCATTGCTCACCGGCGTATTCGCGAGCGCCGCGCTCGATGGCGGACAGGCCGGAAGTGTCGTCACGCAGCTGAAGGGCGTGCTCGCCACCTTGGTCTACGGCTTCGTGGTCAGCTACCTCATCCTCAAAGTCATCGATGTGACCATCGGACTGCGGGTCACCGAAGACCAGGAACGGGAGGGGCTCGACGTATCGCTGCATGGCGAGCACGTCGAGTAGCGCCCATCACTGATCCTGAGGGGTCTCCGCCGCCCAACGGCGAAAGACCCTGCCCACCCTCTTCACGGAGCTCTGTGTCATGCATGTGCCAGTCACTCGAGCCTCATCCCTCCGCTTCGAGGAGACCGTCGACACGAACCGCATTCGCCTCGCCTTGGGGGGCGCACTCCTCTGTCTCGTGGTCCTGGGCGCCCGCGGCGCCCAGGCAGACGAAGCCAAGCCTGCGGAGCCCGTCAAGCCCACCGCGCCGTCGTTGACCGATGTGCTGGGGGCATCTGGTATCGACCTTCACGGCTACGTGGATGCGGCTTACTCCTATCTTTCGGGCGCGGGCGTCTTCACGAGTGGGGTTGCGGACCGTGTGTTCGACACCGAGCCCAATTCCTTCAACGTGCACCAGGCAGCGCTCACCATCGACTATCAGCCAAAGGAGGGCTTCGGCGGTCTCGTCACCCTCACGGCAGGCCGTGACGCCCGGGTCATCGCCTCTCTCGGCGAGTCGACGAGTAATTTCGATGTCACCCAGGCTTTCGCGCAATACGCCCACGGTCCGCTGACGATCATCGCCGGCAAATTCGTGACGCTCGCCGGAGCGGAAGTCATCAACTCCACCCAGGACACGAACTATTCGCGCTCCATCCTGTTCGGCTACGCGATTCCCTTCACCCACACCGGAGCCCGGCTCACCTATGCCGCATCCGATCAAGTGAGCGTCATCGTCGGCGTCAATAACGGTTGGGATCAGCTGCAGGACGCGAATAAACAGAAGACCGGCGAGCTCGGCATCTCGTTCACCCCAAACAAGGTCTTCTCGCTAGCGGCGCAAGGCTACAGCGGCGTTGAGCAACTCTCCGGGGGCACGTTTATCGGCGCCGGCACACACGGCCTGCGCAGGCTGATCGACGCGGTGGGCACTTACAACGCGACCAGTCAGCTCACGTTCATTCTGAACGTCGATTGGGGCCAACAGGAGAATGTCACCTCGCTCGTCAATGGAACCTCGATCACGGCGAAGTGGGATGGCGCCGCAGCTTACGCCAATTACCAGGTGAACGATCAATGGCGACTATCGGTGCGCGCCGAGTACTTCGACGACAAGGACGGTTACCGCACCGGGGTCATTCAGAAATGGAAAGAAGCCACGCTGACGCTTGCCTACCTGCCCACAAAATTCATTGAAATACGCGGCGAGGTGCGCGGTGACAAGTCCGACTCCAACGCCTTCGTCAAAGACACCTCATTTTTCAGCGGCACCCCGGGCGCGGGCGTCACCGACAACCAGGCTTCTATCGGCCTCGAGGCGGTGTACAAGTTTTGAAACTCGAAGGGACAGCGGGACCCCTCCTTTGGGCAGGGGCCGGGTTCGAGCGTGCCTCTATTGGCGTCCCCAAGGGGATTCGAACCCCTGTTACCGCCGTGAAAGGGCGATGTCCTGGGCCTCTAGACGATGGGGACGCAGCCGGGCCTCAGCGCGGGCGCGCAAGATTACACGGCCCCCGTCCGGCGGACAACGAGACTAGCGGATGACCGGACGAAAAGCCCGCCGCGGTCCGGGTGGGCCGCGGCGGGCACTGGTCAGCGCGGCGGGCTCAAAGGCTCAGAACTTAAAGGTCGCCCGGACGTTCCAGAACGCGCCCGGGAGATCGTAGGTTCCGGCGTCATAGCCATTCAGCGTGCACGAGTAGCAGACCGGCGGATTCGTGCCAAAGAGATTGTTCACACCCGCTTCGACCTTGAGCCCCGTGACGTGGAACGGATCCGTCCACCCGACCTGCACGTCGTGATAGAGCACGGAGTGCAGGTTGTTATACATGGTTCCACTGAAGGCGCCCGCAGCATCCGTGCAGCCGGGCACCGCGATTTTCCTAAGCGCATTGCTGCATAGCTCGGACACCGCCGACAGGAAGCGCAGGTTCCAGTTCGCTTCCCAGCCGCCCGTTCCCCACCCCAGCTGCGCATTCGCGCGCCAGCGCGGGATGGCGCTGTTGTCGACCTCGATGCCGACCGTGCGCTGCGCAACTTGACCCAGCGCGTCCGTCGCCTTGTAGTCATTCACCCGTGTCCCCTGGAGCGCAGCCGCGAAGTGCCCGAAGCTCAACGGCGCGGACAGCCAGTCGACTTTCACGTCGACGCCACTGGTTGTGACGTTGGCGAGGTTTTGCAGGAAGTTCTTGGGCGGGTTCAACTGGCCGCCCGCCCTGCGGGTGAACGGTGAGCACAGGGCCGGATTCAGGCCGCCCGCCGCCTCGCACGCGTTGAGCAGCGCCTGGATGTCTTCCGCCTGGATCGCACCCTTGACCTTGTGGTTGAAGTAGGTGATATCCGCATGCAGCCTGTTGGTGAAGCCCCGTCCCTCTAGCCAGCCGGCCCGATAGACAATGCCCGCCGTGTAGCTGTCGGATTTCTCGGGCTTGAGAGTCGGGTTACCGCCCGTGAAGGTCGTTATCTGGGTGTTGGCCTGCGAGAAGTTGGCGGCGGGCACGCCCTGGGCCGCGCAACCCGCCGCGTATTTGGGGTCTACCGGGGAGTTGCAGGGGTCCTGGAGTGTGGGAGCGAACGAAGTGAGCCCGTAGAGCTCGCCCAGGTTCGGCGCGCGGAAGCCGGTCGAGTACGTGCCGCGGACGGCGAAGTCCTCGACTGGTTGCCAGCGCAGGCCGCCCTTGTAGGTGGTCGTGTTCCCGAAGGTGGAGTAGTCCGAGTAGCGCACCGCCGCGCTGGCACCAAGTTGCTGGAGCAGCGGGAAGCTGAACTCGGTGTACGCATCGTTCACGTGGTAGCTCGCCGCGACCGGAAAAGCCGGCGAGTCCTGGGACTCGCCGGTCTGTCGCAGGGGATCCGGCGTGAACGCGGCGTCGTAGAGCCGATGCTCGGCGCCGACGGCAATGCCCGCGGCGCGATCCTGGATGTGGAAGATCGTGCCGGTGATGTTCGCCGACACGAGCTTCAATTTCTGATCGCTCGAGTCGAGCTGCGTCGCCAGGATGTAGTTCAGCATGGCCTGCGTGATCGGCCGCCCCTGCCCGCCGAAGAGATCGAGCGGCAAGCACCCGGGCACCCTCGCGCAGATCGCGGGATCGCCGAGGGCAAGGCTGAGTTTGCTCACGTTATAGCCACCGGTGAACTGCTGGGTGGCCTTGTTATCGGTATTGACGTAATTGATGTCCCAGCTGAAGCCCTCGAGCAGGTGCAGCGTGCCCTTGAGCCCGACGCCGAAGTACCAGGTGTCGACGTCCTGGGTGAAGATACGCGGCCCGCCTTCGAGCGGACGGCGGGTGACCCAGCCGAAGTTCTGCACGAAGTTAGGCCCTCCCGGGCACACACTAGACGTTGGCGCCTCCGGTACCGCGCACAGGTCGATCCCGTAGGGGTTGAAGGGATTCAGACGCGAGACGTTGATCCCGTCGGCGATTCCGCCGCTGCCCGTGTAGGGACCCACGAAGATCGGCTCGGGCGCGGCCTGATTGGTCGAGGTGCGATTGTTGAACATTCCCTTCGCATACACCTGGACGTCGTCGCTGGCGTCGTAGGTCAGGCTGGTCCAGAGCGCCTTGCGCTGCGAAGGTGTGAGGAGCAGGTTGAACGGCGCGTAGTTGAACCGGTCCACGCTGCCGAAGTTGTGATAGGTGCTCGGAGATGTCGTCGGATTGGCCGGGTTCCAGGTCGGCGTCGTGGTGCCGGTGTTGAGTGTCACGTCGTAGAAATTGACCTGGTCCGTGGTGCAGGAACCGTAGTTAGGCACGGCAATCGAGGGATCGCAGAACGTGGCGCGTCCCTGCGGCGTCCCGGAGCTGCCCGATCTAACACCCGTGCGTGGCTCCGGCACGGAGGACTGCCACCACTTCGAGGAGCCGATCTGATCCTGATTGTAGAAGCTCGCCGCGAACATTCCCGCGAACTTGCCTGCCGCGGTGCCAGCGGCGAAGCTCGCCTCTGTGGTGCGCCCGCCCTTGCTGAAGTCGCCCGTATAGGCGCTTGCTTCAATACCCTCCATCTTCTTCTTGGTGATGATATTCACCACACCGGCGATCGCATCGGAGCCGTAGATCGAGGATGCGCCATCTTCCAGCACCTCGATGTGATCGATAATTGACAGCGGGATGGTGTTGAGGTCGGCACTACCGCTGACACCGGAGGCTGAAGACTCATTGACCCAACGCAGCCCGTCCACCATCACCAGCGTGCGCTTGGAATCGAGGTTGCGCAGATCGACCTGGGAGGAGCCGGCGCCGATGCCGCCACCGTCAGGGGGGTAGCCGAAGTTACCGGAGGAGTTGAATTTCTGGTTGAGCGCCTTGCCGCCGGTGGTGAGCTGTTGCAGCAGGTCGCCCACGCTCGCGAGTCCGGTTTTCTCGATCTGATCGGAGCTGATGACCGAAAGTGGCTGCGTGGTCTGCGCGACGCTCTGCAGGATGCGCGAGCCGGTGACGACGACCTCCTGCACCTGCTGAGGCTGTGCGGGTTGCGCCGGCGGTGCCTGCTGGGCGAGCGCCGGGGTCGCCGCGGCGCTCGCCGCAACCGCCCACTTCACCGCCAGCATGATCTGATTTGACCGGGCTGATGGACCTGATGGCATGGATGCTTCCCCTTAAGTTGGTCTTGTCTGGGTCGGCACTGACGCGTGGCGCGGCACGACCCAACGCTCCCCTAAGCGGGCCGAATGCAATACGCAAAGCTCGCTTGCGCTTACTTTGGATTTGAGCCTAGCACCGCAGGAACGCGGCAAGCAAATTCTGTAGCAATTACGCAGCAAACCCGGCCGGCTTTGCACGAGGCAAGGGTCCCGTCTGTTGTAAATTGTCGACAGCCTTGACGTGGTGGGTCGAGTGGAATGAGCGGGGAGCGTTGAGCGCTCCGCCGAACTTGGCGCGGGAAGGCGGCCGGCTTCGAGGTGGTGGAGCCAGGCGGGATCGAACCGCCGACCTCTTGCATGCCATGCAAGCGCTCTCCCAGCTGAGCTATGGCCCCACGCGAGGCCGGCGCAACCTACGCACGGCCTCGGGCCTTGTCAAGCTAGGCTTGTCGAGCGTCTCTGTCCGACGAAACCTCGCCGAGCCGCAGGGGCGGCCTGCGCGTTCCGCCCAGCTGAGTCCGCCGCGCTAGAATCCCCGGCGCGCGAACCGAGCGGCGAGGAATCTCTGAGCAACGTCAAAGCGGTAGCCCCGGAGCACGCCACCGTGCTCAGGATGATCCAGGCGGCAAAGGCCGCGGGCGCCGCAGGACACAGCCGCGAGGCCGACGAACTCCTTGTCCGTGCGGCGCAGCTCGCACCCGACCACCCGGCCGTCCTGAATGAGCTGGGCCTGCGCATGATGGGGCGAGGGGAGGCCCTGAAGGCGCGCGAGCTCTTCGAGCGCGCGACTTTGGCCGATCCGAGCCATCCGGCACTCTGGTCAAACCTCGCCTCCAGCCTGCACGCCCTGAGCCTCCCGCAACAAGAGATGCAGGCGATCGAGCGCGCGCTCGCGCTCGAGCCGCACCACCTGACCGCGCTGCTGCAAAAGGGCGCCCTGATCGAGGAGCGCGGCGATGCGCGCGGCGCCGCGCGCATCTACCGCCACGCCTTGGCGACCGTGCCGCCGGACGCAACGCCTCCCGCCGCGCTCGGCGCGGCGCTCGAGCACGCGCGCGAAGCGGTGCGTCGCGATGACGCCGCGCTCGCCGGGGCAATCGAGCAGCGGCTCACCGCTCTGCGTGAGCGCGGCAGAGGCTCGCGCTGCCCTCGTGTCGACCGCTGCATCGACCTCCTGACCGGCAAGCGTAGTCGCTACGCACCGCAGCCGACCTTCCTCTATGTTCCGGAGCTCCCGGCGATCGAGTTCTTCGAGCGCGCAGAATTCCCGTGGCTGGATGCGATCGAGGAGGCGACTGAGGACATCCGCGCGGAGCTGGCGCGCGTTCTGGCCTCCGATCAGGCCGGACTGCAGCCGTACGTGGCCTACGGCGATGGGGTGCCCCTCGACCAATGGCGGGAGCTCAACAAGTCGCGCCGCTGGAGCGCGTACTTTCTGTGGAACGAAGGCGTGCCGCAGCCAGAGCATCTCGCACGCTGTGCGCGCACGGCGGAGGTGCTCACGCGGGCGCCGCTATGCGACGTCCCGGAGCACGGCCCCAACGGATTCTTCTCGATTCTCGATGCGCGCACGCGGATTCCGGCTCATACCGGCGTCACGAACGCCCGACTGACCGTGCACCTGCCGCTCATCGTGCCTCCCGGCTGCGGATTCCGCGTCGGCAGCGAGACGCGCGAGTGGATTCCAGGCAAGGCGTGGGTGTTCGACGACACGATCGAGCACGAGGCGTGGAACGAGGCGAATGCCCCGCGTGCGATCCTCATCTTCGATATCTGGCACCCTGACCTGAGCGAGGATGAGCGCAATCAGGTCCGAGCCACGATCGAAGTGGTCGCGGGCTACTACGGCGCGCCGGTCAAGGCGTGAATCTGGTCAGTTCGGCGCGGGCCGTGAGCCGGCCAGCGCCGCATCCACCCGCGCGAGCGTGCGCTCGCGCCCGAGCAGCGCCAGCGTCGCGTCGATCGGCGGCGACACAGCGCTGCCGCTCACCGCGACGCGCAGCGGCTGTGCGATCTTGCCGAGGCCGCCGCCGAGCTCGGCCGCGAGCTGCTCGAGTGCCGCGTGAACGCTCGCTGCGTTCCACTCGGACAAGCTCCCGAGCCGCGCGCGCACCTTGGCAAGCGTCGCGGGCGCATCGCCCCCGAGGTGCTTGGCCGCCGCTTTCAGATCCAGTTCGATATCTTCGACGAAGAAGAAGCGGCTGTTGACCGCCATTTCCTTCATCGTCTTGGCGCGCTCGCGCTGCGCGAGGATCACGCCCTCGAGCATCTGCTGATCGCTGCTGTCCGCGCCCAGGCGGCGCAGCTGAGCGCGCAGATGGGGCACGAGAGCCGCCGGCATCGCGCGCATCATGTGCTGCTGGTTCAGCCACAGCAGTTTCTCGGGGTTGAAGGCGGAGGCCGACTTGTTGACGTCATGGATGTCGAACGCGGCGATCATTTCCTCGCGCGTGAACACCTCCTGATCGCCGTGCGACCAGCCGAGACGCACCAGATAGTTGAGGAGTGCGTCCGGCAGGTAGCCCTCCTCCTCGTACTGCAGCACGCTCACGGCACCATGCCGCTTGGAGAGCTTGGCGCCGTCCGGCCCGAGGATCATGGGGACGTGTGCGTAGATCGGCAACGGCGCGCCGAGCGCCTGCAGCATGTTCATCTGCCGGGGGGTATTGTTGAGGTGATCGTCGCCCCGAATGACATGGGTCACGCCCATGTCCATGTCGTCGACCACCACGCAGAAGTTGTAGGTCGGTGTGCCATCCGAGCGTGCGATGATCAGGTCATCGAGCTCCGCGTTCTGAAAGGTCACCGGCCCGTGCACCAGGTCCTGCACCACGACCGCGCCATCGAGCGGATTGCGAAAGCGCACGACGGGATCCACCCCCGGACGCGGCTCGCGGCGCTCGCGGCAGATTCCCGTGTAGCGCGGCTTCTGCTTGCGCGCAATCTGCTGTCCGCGCAACGCGTCGAGCTCATCCTTGGAGCAGTAGCAGTGGTAGGCGGTGCCGGCCTCCAGCATGCCGCGGAGCACCTCGCGGTAGCGATCGAAGCGCCGGCTCTGGAAGTACGGGCCCTCGTCGGCATCGAGCCCGAGCCACGCCATGCCATCGAGGATCACGCGCACCGCCTCGTCCGTCGAGCGCTCGCGGTCCGTGTCCTCGACGCGCAGGATGAAGTTGCCGCCGTTGCGCCGCGCGTACAGCCAGCTGAAGAGCGCCGTGCGCACGCCGCCGACGTGCAGCAGTCCCGTGGGGCTGGGCGCAAAGCGCGTGACGACGGTCATGGGGCGGCCGGGACGTTCCACATCGTGGGGGCGCGCATGTTACCAAGCGCCGCCGCGACGCGCCCGCCCGCATACACTGTGCCGGCGCCCGCGCCGCGATCCGGGCGCGGACGCGCGGGAGAAGCGCCTGATTTGCCTTGGGTCCGGAGCGTCTATAGACTTCCCGGTCCTTAAAAAAATGGGCGGTTAGCTCAGCGGTAGAGCACTGCTTTCACACGGCAGGGGCCACTGGTTCGATCCCAGTACCGCCCACCATGCAGAAGCGCTGTTGGGACAAGAGTTTAGGAAGTTTCCTCAGTTGCCCGCAAGGGAATCGCCCTGCGCCTTTTGGGACACTTCTGCGGTGACCCGGAGTAATGCGACTCGCGCTGATGGCGAATCGCCAGCTCGCCTTACATATTGGAGTTCGGCGGAGATTGCGAGTACTAAGGACGGTTGGAATCGACAACATCGCGCTCACTCTGCCATACGCGCCAGCCCGAGCCGCTCGCGAAGTCGGCGTAGCACCGCTTCATCAACGGGAGGCTTCATCCGGCGTGCGTGCCGTTCCGCGTCGATAAGCAGCGCGAGCACCTTCTCCCGCCCTTCGGCGTCGCGCACCGCTTCGAGCGGGGTGCGACCATCGAGCGCCGGTATCTTCTCCGACACCCAGCTCTCGTAGTGCTCGGCCATCAGTTGCTGCACGGCCGCCGTGACGTCGGGCCCTTCTAGCTTGGCCGCATCCCAATCCATTCCGTCCGCAGCGCGACCCGACGGCGCCCGCTCGCCTATGAGTTTCTCGAGCGACTGAATGCGGTCGGCGCGAAACCGCACTTCGTCCCCAAAGCGCGACTCGATGAGAAGCCGGAGCTCGATCGCCCGGCGCGCCGAGTTAACCTCCGCGCTGAGCTTGTGGCCCTTAATCTCGAGATGACCCTGTATAGTATTCCTCCAGCTCTTGTGCATGCGATTGCCGGTCTTCTTCCACTCCCACGCCACGCGCTTGATCTCACCCCGAGAAGTGCGCTCGGCGCGCGCGACGAGCCCCTCTGCGGTCGCCTCGAAATCGAGATCTGCGAGCGCACGCAGCACGACCTCGGGCGAGTCGATGTCGAATACGAGCCGGTGCATCTCGAGTGGTTCGCCGTCCGTGTTCTGTAGTTTCGGCACGCGTGGATGAAGGAGGTCGTCCGCGATCTCGAGATAGCGCTCGATGAGCTCGAAGTCCCAATCGCGGAGCGCCTCCCGCGTGCAATTCGCCTCCCCGCGCAACAGCTTCTTGCGGAGGTCGATGAGCTCGATCTTGCGAATCGGAGGGATGAAGCAGGATCCGGCACATTCCAGCATCGTGATGCCTTCGGCCTGGACCAGCTGGCCGAACACGATGTCGCCGGGTTCCATCCCCCGGGTTGCGCTGCGCTCCAGGATATCCCGCTCCTCGCCCGTGAAGAGATCGCGCGCATTGAAGCCGCAGCCCGGATCGCACCGCAAGACCTCATGAAAACTGAAGGGCGCCGCGAGACACCCCTCGAGATAGCGCCGCACCACGGGGTCCAGACGCCTTCCGGCGTGCTCGAGGAAAAGCTGCGTCGGGATGCGCTCGTGAAGGGCGGCGCTCACGGTCGACGACGGATCGTGCGGGTCCGGCGACCAGCGGTGAAAGAGCCACGACATGAAGAGCGCCAAGTGCGGCGTCTGTGGGTCGAAGGGCTCCTCCAGCCCCGAGAACTCCGCCCAGGCCTCGTCCGCCGCCCGGGGGCCGTATGTGGTCACCACGAACTCGAGCAACGTCTTCCCCATCGCAAAGTCATCGACCGCTCGCCGCAGCCGACGCCAGGCGAGCGTCCCCGGGGTCTCGAGCGCCGCGTCTCTGGCACGCAGACAGCAATGCTTGAATTTCTTGCCGCTGCGGCACGGGCAGGGATCATTGCGACCGGGTGTAGTCATGGCCGGTGGGCTATTTTACGTTGTACCGAAGCGATCGTCGCTCTTCCGGGTCGTCCGAAACGCGCGCTCTCGCCGCCTTCGTGCATTCACCGCCAAAATAAAGCTTCTTTTATAATAGTCTTGACCAAACTTAACAAGCCTTTAGAATGGCCTGATGCGATATCTCAGCGCACGACTCACGCGAGATCTGCGCAAGAAAATGGTGCTTCTCGCCGGTCCACGTCAATGTGGGAAGACGACACTCGCCAAGTCTCTGCTCGATGAGCGCGGACAGTACCTCAGTTGGGACATTACGAAAGATCGCAGGATCATCCGGGAAGCCGCGTGGCCCAAGGACGCTTCGCTCATTGTACTGGACGAGCTCCATAAGGCTCCGAAGTGGAAGAACCTGCTCAAGGCGGTAGCAGACGAATTCGGCAACAAACCACCGGTGCTGGTCACCGGTAGCGCCCGACTCGATGCGCTCCGGCGAACGGGAGATGCTCTGACTGGGCGGCAGTACTTCTACCGGTTGCATCCGATAGACGTGGCCGAGTCAAAGCAGTTCTTACCTCAACTTGCGCTGGAAGAACGCCTACGACGGTTGCTGGCGAGCGGTGGCTTCCCCGAAGCCTTTCTCAATCCGGACGAAGCTGCACGGTTGCGCAACGACCGTATGGAAATTGTTACCCGTGAAGATCTGCGCGACTTGTCGCGAGTGACCTCCTGGCGCGGCCCGGCGGATCTCATCGAACTCCTGCGTGAGCGCGTAGGCAAGCCGACAAACTATGACAACCTGGCTCAGAGCCTGGGGATCTCGCCGCCAACGGCGAAATCTTGGGTCGAGTTACTCGAAAAGCTGTATGTGGTGTTTTTGCTGCCTCCCTACTCGAGCAGCCTTTCGCGCAGCATTCGCAAGGATCGACGGGTCTTCTTCTACGATTGCGCCGCCGCATACGACGAGACTGGGGGTGCACAGCTCGAAAACCTCGTGGCTTGCAGCCTGCTGAAATACACACAATTCCGTAAGGACGCCGCAGGCGAGAATTGGGAGCTCTACTACCTGCGCGACAAAGAGGGCCGGGAAGTCGATTTCGTCGTCACACGAAATCGGCGAGTGCAGTGGCTGATTGAAGTGAAGACTTCCCACGGCGCCATCGGTGGCGCGCTCCCCTACTATGCGCAGAAATTGCGGCCCAAAGACTCGCTGCAGCTCGTACTCGACCTGGAACGCGCGCAGGAGAAGTCCGGCATTAAGATCGTGCCACTCGCCAAGTGGCTTGAGGCACTGCCGTTTGAGAGTGGTACGCGATGAATCAGGAGAAATCAGTGCGCCGGAGAGTGTGGCGCCCAACGGCGACCGGGCCACCGCGCTGGCTGGGACAATTTTGGGACAGTTCGAAGATGACATTGCGTGATATCGCGTGACATCACGTGATAACAAGTGCTTGTTGCAACAGGGGACGCGGCTCGCATATCGTTGATCCGTAGGCACCCTACTTCCGTTTCACACGGCAGGGGCCACTGGTTCGATCCCAGTACCGCCCACCATTCTGCATCAGGCCGCGCGTGGGGCGTCCGTCAATCCGATCGTGAGCCGCTTACCGACGGCGGTGGCAGCCTTCTGGACGGTCTCTAGCAGGACGTGAGGGTTTTCCGGATCGAGGAGCCGCTCAAGCTGGCTGCGGCTGGTGCCCATCCTCTTTGCCATCTCGCTCTTGCTGATACGCCCCTTCCATGCACCCGCGGTCAGAATATTTGGTCCTCCGGCCATCACAGCCGGCGCAGCGCTCAGTGCCGCGCTCAATGACGCTCTCGGAGGGGCGATTGCTCAGTTGCGCGGTCTGCCTCAGGTTCACATTGCGCACTATGACGACAACGTCCTGATCGCAGCCATCATTGCCAATCCGGGCGAGTTTGAACTGAGCGACGTGGTAGACACTTGCTTGCGATTCGGCGTGGTCCAAAACGCGGTCTGCGAGGAGCCGTCAGACTTCCTGTTCTGGGATGGAGTACACCCAACGGCGGCGGGCACCGCATCGTCGCGCGCGCCGTGCGAGCCAGCGCGTTCGCAAGCCAGGAGGATTAGTGATCGGCGGGAGCGAGCCCGAGGGTGCTCCCTCCTGCAGCTCCGGGCGCGCTGAGGCGACACAGCCAGGAGGGAGGCTTCACGCTGAGCACTTCAACCCCAAGCGAGAGCAACGAAGCAACTCGATGGTGACGAAGAGGTCGAGAGGTCGCAGAGGCGGCTCGCCAGATTCTTCCTCTACGACGAAATCATGGATGCGGTGATGCGGTGCGCTCTGGTTCTCTTCCCAAGTCGCCCATCCACGCGACCGGGAAGCGTCTAGGGCGGACTGATCGGATCTTCCGGGGGAACACGCCGAGCGGCCCCGGCGCGCCGCGCCTGCGCTGCTCGCAGTGCGCGGAGAAAAAGGCCACGGAGGTCGCAGCGGTGGCGAAGCCTGGGCCGTGCGGTATCCCAAAAGAAACCGCACTAGCGGCGGGAGGCCGCGCTACCGAGCTGTCGCAATCTCCGCCGGCAAGGCGTCAGGGAGTGCCTTCGGGAACGAACATACGACGCTGCGTAATTGCCGCCCGCCACAAAGGCGTGCTTGCCGACACCGTCGACCCTGCTCAGCGATTTCGGAAACTTTCCTGAACCGGGCCACCTCGCGAGCTGACTTGACACTCACAGCACCTCGGCCATAGCATTTTTGCCTAGCATTTATTCCTCGCCCGTGCCCTGGTTGTGCGGGTTCTGTTCCTCAGCGTGCTGGTGCTGGCGTTTGTTGATCATGCGCGGATCGGCCCGTGCGGCCATTCACGCTCGCCCCGAACAACTTCGGTAACCACTGCCAAAATCAGTCGAGGGTTTCAATGAAATCGAAAAAACCAGCCTTGGCTCCTTCGGTTTTACTTGGGCTTGCCGCGAGTCTCATGGTCTTTCCGCTACTTGCTGGCCCGCCAACGACCCCTGCAAACATCGACGTCAGCCAACTCTCCAACAACGAGTCCGAGGAGACAATTGCCGTCAATCCAACCAACCCGAACAATATCGTGATCGTTACCAACGTCGTCGTCCCGGCAGCGGGTATGTTTGCGGCCGTTAGCCTCGACGGCGGCTCCAGCTGGGCCACGAGAATCATCGGAAACAACGACAACCTGGGAGCCGCATGTTGCGATCCGAGCTTGTCCTTCGACGAATTCGGCAACCTTTTCCTCACTTACCTTTTCAACGTGGGCAACACTGTGCCGGTCGCGCTCAGCACCGACGGCGGGTTAAGTTTCAACAGCATTGCCAATATCGCAAAACCCGCGGGTTCCGGGACGCAAACCAGCAGCGAGCGCCGCGGTTTGTTCCGCTTCGTGGATCAGCCCACGATCGCGGCGGGGAAGGGTGAGGTTTGGGTCGTGTTTAACGGAGGCGGTCCCATTGTAGCCGCTGGTGCGCCGGTGACCGGGTTGGGCGAGGTGGGCAGTTTCATTGCGCCCGAAGTCGTCGCCGGCACGAACAATTGCACCTACGGCGACATAGCCATCGGCCCCAACGGTCAGGTGATGCAGGTCTGCACGCTGACAGAAAGCGGCCAGGGTGGCGGCAGGATCTATGTGAATGTCGATCCCGACGGTCTCGGTCCAGCTGGGTTCAACGATCACAGCATCTTTGTCGTCGACACTCACGTTGGAGGTTTCGACTTCATACCGGCCCAGCCGGACCGCTCAGTTGACGCCGAGCCGGGCCTGGCATGGGACCGCACCGGTGGCCCGCACAATGGCCGGGTGTACCTCGTGTACACGCTGGAGCAGAAGAACGAAAGCGACAACACCGACATTTACGTCCGCTATTCGGACGATGACGGCGCGACTTGGAGCGCGGGCGCACGGGTGAACGACGACAACACCAAGAATAGTCAATTCCTGCCGAAGATTTCTCTCGACCCCACAACCGGGAATCTCGCGGTCATCTGGTATGACGCCCGCAACGATCTTGGCACCGGGGGGGCGGCTGACACCGACGGCATCCCCAATACCGATGCGCAGCTCTGGGGCGCGTTTAGTACCGACGGAGGGCAGACGTTTACCAAGAACATTCAGATCAGCGCCGGAACGTCGAACTCCCATGACGCGCAGAACGGCATTGACTACGGCGACTACTCGGGCCTGTCGTTCTATGGCGGAATCGCACATCCGGCGTGGTCCGACAATTCAAATAGCACCGGGAACAACCCTGACGGCACTCTCCACCAGCTCGATATCTACAGCGCGAGCGTGCCGGTGCGCGGGCGATAAGCCTTAGTCTGTGCATTAGGACGAGAAGACTGTTGGCAATCGGCGCGCGCGCGGTGCCCGCGACGCCGCACCGCTCGAGATACGGCAAGAGACGAGCGACGAAGCGCGGCAGGGGCCGGCGTACGGCCCACCAGTCACTAAGCAGCTTTCGTCTTCCGGGGAGCCGGCTTGCGCCTCGTGTCACCGGCTCGGCCCGTGGCCTGGACGCTATGCGCGTTCAGAATCGCGGCGATTAATCCCGGGAAGCGCCGCTCGATCTCCTTGCAGCGGCTGACGTTGCGCATCTCCACCCCGTGCCGTTCGCTCCGGACCAATCCCGCTTCCCTGAGCGCCCTGAAATGTTGTGAAAGCGTGGATTTAGGGATGCTGCGATCGCTGACCTGGAGGAAGTTCGAGCAGATGGTGGCCCCTGCCGAGGCCGCCAGCTCTGCATAGATCGCGACGCGCACCGGGTCCGACAAGGCATGCAGGATGCCCTCCACGGTGATGTCCTCGATCGATGGATGAACCAAGGGCCTCATGCCTTGAATCATAGCCGGCCTTGACAATTAGTTCCATAGTTCGTATGTTACGAACTCCTGAATTATTGCACTCCTCTCCACCAATCACCGTCAGGAAACGTCATGAGCAAGCTCAAAGGCAAGGTCGCCCTGGTTACAGGCGCATCCAAGGGCATCGGCGCAGCCATTGCGAAGTCGCTGGCCGCCGAAGGTGCGTCAGTAGTTGTGAATTACGCGTCCAGCAAGGCGGGCGCGGATGCAACCGTCGCGGATATCGTCGCGGCCGGGGGCACGGCTGTCGCCGTTCGTGGCGATGTCTCCAAGGCGCGCGACGCTCAGGCCATCGTCGACGCCACGGTCGAGCAATTCGGTCGACTGGATGTCCTCGTCAATAACTCGGGTGTCTACGGCTTCGCGCCGATCGAAAACATTACCGAAGAGGACTTCCACAAGCACTTCAACATCAACGTGCTCGGCCTGCTGCTGACTACCCAGGCGGCGGTCAAGCACCTCGGCGAAGGCTCCAGCATCATCAACATCGGGTCCGTCGTCACTCGAATCACGCCTCCCGGAAGCGCGGTATACACCGGCACCAAGGGAGCGGTGGATGCGATCACCGGGGTGCTGTCACGTGAGCTCGGCGCGCGCAAGATTCGCGTCAACGCGCTAAACCCGGGCATGGTCGAAACCGAAGGCACTCACGCGGCCGGTTTCATCGGCTCCGATTTTGAAGCCGGCACCGTCGCACAAACCCCGCTGGGTCGCATCGGTCAGCCGGACGACATCGCGTCGATCGCGGTGTTCCTGGCCTCGGATGACTCCCACTGGTTGACCGGAGAGCAACTGCTTGCCGGCGGCGGCGTGCGCTGAGCGGCGCAGCACACCCGAACGGGCGAAGATGACATCCCGTGATGTCGCGGGATGGTCGTGTGATGTCAGGAGGCGGCGCGTCGGAACGCGCCGACGCGTCGTGACGTGCGCGCAATTCCGCGATCACCTGCTCGAGCCTGAGGCCGCGGGCCGCGAGCAAAACCAGAACGTGATAGAGGAGATCCGACACCTCCTCGATTACCTCGGCGTCGCTTCCCCCTGCCGCCGCGAGCGCCACCTCGAGCCCCTCCTCGCCCACCTTCTGTGCGACACGCTTGCAACCGCTCGCGAGAAGCGCGGCTGTGTAGCTGCCGGCGGGACGTGCCGCACCGCGCTCCGCGATGACCTCTTCGAGCGTGGCCAGGAAGTCGATCCGGCCGGGAGCGGCCCGGGGCACTGCGCCGAAGCAGCTGGCGGCGCCCCGGTGACAGACCGGCCCGCGGGGTCGCGCGGTCACGAGCAGCGTATCACCATCGCAATCGGGCGCTACGCCCTCGAGGTCGAGCGAGTGACCCGATGTCTCGCCCTTCTCCCAGAGCTGCTGCCGGCCGCGGCTGAAGAAGACCACCCGACGCCGCGCGAGCGTCGCTTGCAGGGCCTCGCGGTTCATGTAGCCGAGCATCAGGACGGCGCCGGTGTCCGCGTGTTGCACGATCGCGGGCAGGAGTCCTCCGCCTTTGGCGAAATCGAGCCCGTCGAGATCCGTAGCCTTGGCTGCCCGAATCACTGTCTGTCCCCTCAGGTCACCCGAACGGCGACACCGGCGGCCTTCAGCCGCCGTTTGAGATCCGCGATGCGGATCAGACCCGAGTGAAAGACGCTCGCGGCGAGCGCCGCGTCGACGCCCGATTCGAAGACTGCACGGAAGTGCTCGACGGATCCGGCGCCGCCGGAAGCGACCAGGGGCACTGCGGTGACGGAACGCACCTGCGCGAGGTGCACGAGATCGTAACCCTCCCGAACGCCGTCGGCCGCCATGCAGTTCAGCACGATTTCCCCCGCGCCGCGCGCCTGCGCTTCGCGCACCCAGTCGAGAGTCGAGCGGCCGCTCGCGCGCATGCGGCGCGCATCGCCGGTGTACTGGTACACCATGAAGGCGTGCACGCCGGCGGCTTGGTGGGGCGCTCCGGGGGCGCGCTGGCTGTCGACGCCGACGACCACGCACTGCGAGCCGAAGCGCCTGGCGAGCTCGTCGATGAGGTCGGGGTTCTCGAGCGCCGGGGAGTTGATCGAGATCTTGTCGGCGCCCGCTTCGAGAATCGCCTCCGCGTCGGCCACCGAGCGGATGCCGCCGGCGACGCAGAACGGGATATCGAGGAGCGCCGTCACGCGGTGGATCCAGGCACGATCCACCGAGCGCCGACCGGGGCTGGCGGCGATGTCGTAGAAGACGAGCTCGTCCGCGCCCTCGTCACGGTAGCGCGTGGCGAGCTCCAGGATGGCGCCGACGACCTGATGGTCGGCGAAGCGCACACCCTTCACCACCGCGCCGTCTCTCACGTCGAGGCAGGGGATGATGCGTCGGGCCAGAATGCTCGCAGCTCCTCTGATTGGATCCGCTCCTCCAGGAGCGCCTTGCCGCACACCGCGGCGGCGACTCCCGTTCGCTCGAGGTCCGCCAGATCGGCCGCGCCGCTCACTCCGCCCGAGGCCTGCCACAGCAGGTGCGGAAAGTGCTCGCGAGCGGCGCGGTAGAGCTCGAAGTTCGGACCGAGGAAGGTTCCATCGCGCGCAATGTCGGTGCACAACACGTGCCGCAGACCCGTCGACGCGTAACGGTCGACGGCGTCCCAGAGGCAGATGTCGGTGTCCGCGGTCCAGCCGCGCGTGCGCACCCGCGGGTCGGCGGCCGAGTCCATGCGCACGTCGAAAGCGAGCACGATGCGCTCGGGGCCAAAGCGCTCGAGCCAGGCCGCGACGTCGCCCGCGCGCTCGAGCGCTGCGCTGCCGACGACTACGCGGCCGACGCCGGCATCGAGGAGACCCCCGACCTCGGCGGCGGTGCGCACGCCGCCTCCCACCTGGAGACGAAGCGCCGCGGCTCCCGCCCCGGATGAGCCAGCGGTGGTGGCGGCGGAGAGCTCCGCGATCAGCTCGCGATTGCCGCCGATCCCGTCGCGCGCGCCGTCGAGATCCACGACGTGCAGCCACCGGGCCCCCAGCTCCCGATAGCGCGCGAGGAGCTCGCGCGGATCGGCGGGATAGCGGACCTCGGCGCCGAAGTCCCCCTGATAGAGCCGTACGCAGCGGCCGGCATGCAGATCGATGGCGGGAATCAGCAGCATCGCCTCATCCGCTTACTGCCCGAGGAAGTTCCGCAGGACCCGCGCACCGATGGCAGCCGAGCGCTCGGGATGGAACTGCGTGCCCCAGAAATTTCCGCGTCGCACGGCCGCGCAGAGCGCAAGGCCATACTCCGCGGTCGCGAGCGTGTGCTCGGTGACTGCCGCGGCGTAGCTGTGCACGAAATAGGCGTGCGCGCCGTCCTCGATGCCTTCGAGCAGCGGATCGGCCTTGAGCCGTCGCAGCTGGTTCCATCCCATGTGCGGCACGGGACGACCCGGCAGGCTCTGCAGGCGCTGCACCGCAGACGGCAGAATCCCGAGACACGGGGTGGAGCCCTCCTCGGAGCGGGCAAAAAGGAGCTGCATCCCCAGGCACACTCCGAGAACCGGCTGAGTGAGCGTGCGCAGCACGTTCGTGAGGCCGGCGGTTCGCAGTCGCTCCATCGCGTGCGGCGCTGCACCCACGCCGGGCAGGACCACGCGGTCGGCGCTGGCGATCACGGAGCCGTCGGCGGAGAGCCGGGTGCGGGCGCCCAAACGCTCGATGGCACCACGGAGCGAGGCGATGTTCGCGCCGCCCGAGTCGACGATGACGACGTCGTTCCGCGAGTGGCTCCTCAAAGGACCCCCTTGGTGCTGGGGAGCCCGGTGCCGTCGCGCCTGATGGCCTGGCGCAGCGCCCGCCCCACGCCCTTGAAGCAGGCCTCGACCATGTGGTGCGTGTTCTCGCCCGCGACCGTGACGTGGAGCGCGGCTCGCAGGCCATCGCTCAGGGAGCGAAAGAAGTGCGGCACCAGCTCGGTCGGAAGAGCCCCTACCCGATCGCGCGCGAAGGTGCCTTCAAACACCGCGAAAGGACGCCCCGACAGATCGATCGCGATCTGCGCCAGCGACTCGTCCATCGGCAGGAGAAAGCCATAGCGCCCGATGCCCGTCTTGTCTCCGAGCGCGCGACGAAGCGCCTCGCCGAGGGCCAGCGCCGAGTCCTCGACGGTGTGGTGCTCGTCGACCTCGAGATCGCCCTTGGCAGTCAGCTCGAGCGCGAACCCGCCGTGCCGGGCGAGAGCTTCGAGCATGTGATCGAAAAAGCCGATCCCGGTCGCGACCTTGACGGGCTCGGCGCTGTCCAGACCCACACGCACTTCGATGTGAGTCTCGTCGGTGTGCCGCAGGACTTCGGCTCGGCGGGCCGTGAGCTGCCGCACGACGGCCGGCCAGGTCTCCTCGGCGCCTCCCTCGTGGCGGATAGCGAAGCCGCGCAGCTTAAGCCGGGCGGCCAGCTCGAGGTCGGTGGCACGATCGCCGATGACGGCGCTCGAGTCCCGATCGATCGGCTTCTGTCGGAGGAATGCCTCCACGAGTCCGGTCTTCGGCTTGCGACACCCACAGCCCTCACCCTCGAGGTGAGGACAGATGAGCACCTCATCGAACTCGACGCCCTGCGAGCGGAAGGCGTCGAGGATGAAGCGCTGCGGCGCGTCGAAGGCTTCGCGCGGAAAGCCCGCAGCGCCGAGACCGTCCTGATTGGAAATCATGACGAGGCGGTAGCCCCGAGCGCGCAGCTCGCCGAGCGCGCCGAACACCCCGGGCATGAAGCGCACCTTGGCGAGGCTGTCGACCTGCTCGTCCACCGGCTCCTCGATGAGCGTGCCGTCCCGGTCGATGAATAGTGTCGGAACGCTCATTGCCAGGCCTCGAGCAGCCGCTCGTTCTGCTCGGGTGTTCCGATCGTGACGCGCAGCGCATCGGCGAGTCCCGGCAAACCCCGCACGTCGCGCACCAGCAGTCCCGCCTCCCGCGCCCGACCCAGCGCGAGCGCGGGATCCCTGCGGCGCACGAGAAAGAAGTTCGCCTCGCTCGGCAGTACCCGGATCGTCTGAGGCGAGCGCGCGATGGCCTCACGCAGTCGCTCGCGCTCGGCGAGGATCTCCCCGACCCGGCGGCGCATCTGCGCGAGGTGCGGCGACCCAAGGACCCGGAGGACGAGCTCCACGGTCTGCTGGGTGATCGCGTAGGGCGCGATCACCTTGCGCAGAAGCGCGATGATGTCGGGTTCTGCAATCAGCGTGCCGAGGCGCGCCCCGGCGAGGCCGTGCGCCTTCGACAGGGTACGCAGGATCGCGAGATTCGGCATCCGAGGCACGAGGGCTTCGGCGGCTGCTCCGGCGGCGAATTCGATGTATGCCTGATCCACCACCACGAGCGCGGATCCTCCGAGCGCGTCCGCGAGCTCGAGGATCGCCGTGGCGTCGAGGAGATTCCCCGTGGGGTTGTTCGGCGAGCAGAGGAACACCAGCTTGACGTCGCTCCCGCAGGCGCGAAGCACTGCGTGCGCATCGAGTGCAAACCCTCGTTCGGAGAGGAGCGGCACGGCGACGACCCTCGCGCCCTGGATGCGGGCCGCCGCCGCGTACATCCCGAAGGTCGGCGGGCAGACGACGACGGCGTCCTCACCCGCGCGGCAAAAGGCGCGCGTGAGGAGATCGATGGCTTCGTCACTGCCGCGCGTGGCGAGGAGTGTCTCCGTCGGACTACGGTAGAGCGCAGCGAGGCGCTCGATGAGAGCGCGCGGTTGCGGCTCGGGATAGCGGTTGAGTCCGTCCTGCGAGTCATCGCCGGGTGTGCGCCAGGGGAGCTCGTTGGCGTGCAGGCGCGCGAGCCCCGGCTCCCACGCGGCGTGCCTGTAGGGCTCGAGCGCCACGATGTCCGGCCGCGCCCGCGATGTGACCCAGCTCATGAGGTCACCTCGGTGAGCGTCGCCGACGGCTCTCCGACAGCCCCGGCGGCGAGGGACTCGAGGCGCCGCGTGACCGCAAGCGCGTGGCCATCGAGGCCCTCGAGGCTGGCGAGCGTGGCGGCCGTTGGCCCGAGTGAGCGAAGCCCCGCGCGCGTCAGCTCCTGCACCGTGATGACCTTCAGAAAGTCGCGCACGGAGAGCCCGCTCGAGGAGCGGGCATAGCCGTTGGTCGGCAGCACGTGGTTGGCGCCCGTGCAGTAGTCGCCGAGCGGCTCGGGCGACCACGCACCGAGGAACACTGCGCCGGCGTTACGGATCCCGGCGAGCCAGCGCCGCGGCTCGCGGACCTGAAGGAGGAGGTGCTCGGGCGCGTAGGCATTGGCCACCGCGACGGCGGTCTCCGGGTCGGGCACGAGAATGCAGCGGCACGAGATGAGCGATTGGGCGAGCACCGCGCGGCGCTCGAGCTGCGGGAGGAAAGTCGTGATCGCGGCCTGCACCCGCACCGCGAGCGCGGCGCTCGGCGTGATGAGGATCGCCTGCGCGAGCGGATCGTGCTCGGCCTGCGCGAGGAGGTCCGCGGCCACGAAATCCGCGCGCGCCGACTCGTCTGCGATGACCATGACCTCGGAGGGACCCGCGGGCAGATCGCACGCCGCGCCCCCGGGGTCCTGCGCGACCAGCTGTTTCGCGGTCGTCACCCAGACATTCCCGGGACCGAAGATCTTCTCCACCTTGGGGAGGCTCTCCGTCCCGTAAGCGAGCGCGGCGATGGCTTGGGCGCCCCCCACCTTGAACACGGTATCGATGCCGGAGAGCTCCGCCGCGACGAGCACGGCCGGATGTGCAGTGCCCGCGGTCGAAGGCGGCGTGCACAGGACACGCCTCGGGCAACCGGCAATCTCGGAGGGCACCGCGAGCATGATGACGGTCGAGGGGAGCGGCGCGCTGCCCGCGGGCACGTAGAGCCCCACCGCATCGATCGGGCGGATGAGCTGCTCACAGCGCACTCCGGGCTCGGTCTCGACAGCCACCGCGGTCGGCCGTTGCGCCAGATGAAATGCGCGTACGTTGCCGACGGCGCGCGCGAGCGCCGAGATCTCCTGATCGGTGAGCGCGCCGCGCGCCGCGGCGAATTCGGCCTCCGATACGGCGAGCGACTCGAGCTCCACCCCATCGAAGCGCCGGGTCAGCGCGCGCAGCGCCGCATCCCCGTCGCGCCGCACGGCATCGAGGACCTCCCGCACCACGGCGACCGTGGCAGGGGCGAAGCTGGACTGCGGACGCTCGAGCGCGGCCCGCCGCCCGGCGGCATCGAGCTTCTGCCAGTCGAGGATGCGTATCATGCGAGCATCTTCTCGACCGGCAACACGAGGAGCGCACTGGCCCCCGCCTGTTTCAGCCGCTCGAGCGTCTCCCAGAAGACGTTCTCGCGGCACACCGCATGCACCGCCACACGGTCGGGCGAGCCCTCGAGCGGGATGATGGTGGGGGACTCCGACCCCGGCAGGAGCCGCGCGATCTCGGGCAGCGCACTGCGGGGCGCGTGCAGCATGATGTATTTGCTCTCCCGCACCTGCTGCACTCCGTCGATGCGCATCAGCAGCCGCTGCACCCAGTCCTCTTTCTCGGGCGGCAGGGTGAGGGGCGTACGGACGAGCACGGCATGGCACTCGAGGACCGTTTCCACCTCGCGCAGGTGATTCGCTTCCAGCGTCGCGCCGCTCGCGACCAGATCGCAGATCAGATCCGCGCGCTTGAGCCTCGGGGCGATCTCGACGGCGCCGGCGAGCGTGACGATATGCGCCGTGACCTCGCGCTCGCGCAGGAAGCGCTCGAGCAGGAACGGATACGTGGTCGCGATGCGCTTGCCCCGAAGCGAGTCGACACCCTGCCAGGGCGCCTCGGTCGGAATTGCGAGCGACAGCCGGCAGCGGCCGAAATCGAGCCGACGCACCGGCATGAACCGGGCAGCGCCCCCGCGCGCGGCGAACTCGAGGCGCTTCTCCTCGAGCACGTTGAGGCCGAGGAGACCCAGGTCGCAGACATCCTCCTGCACCAGGTCCGGGATGTCGTCATCGCGCACGAAGAGTACATCGAGCGGCATGTTCTCCCCGTACCCGACGAGCTGATCCTTGCCGCGAGAGAGCTTGAGACCGCAGCGCACGAGCAGATCGAGCGAGGGGTCGGTGAGGCGCCCCGCCTTCTGCACGGCGAGCTTGAGACGCGCGGCATCCATGCGCGCTTATCCGTGAGCCGTGGCGTGCGCCGCGCGCCGTGCAGCTTCGAGACGGCGGGCGGCCGTGGCGTAGCCCCCGTTGCCGCCGGTAAGAAAGCGCGCCACCCGGCCGATGGTCGTGACGCTCACCCCGGTGAGGCGGTGGATCTCCCGGTACGGCACGGCGCGCTTCAAGGGGTCTACCACCGTCCAGCGATCCGCCATGGCCTGAATCTCGGCCGGGGTGCACAGGTCTCGCAGGAACGCCCGTACCTCCTCCGGGGTCTGGAGCGAGGCGAGTGCGACGCAGAGGTTGCGCTCGGCGAGCACCTCCTGGCGCGGGGTCACGGTGCGATGAGTTTTCATTGAGCCTGATCTAATGTACTAGTATATTAATACATTAATACTCTCTCTCCCGCAAGCCACGTGGCGCAGCCCTTGCCGCCCCGAGGTGCCTGAGGTCCGCCCGAGGCCTGCCGCCGAGAGCGCCCGCGCTTGGCGTTACGCGCCGCGGGGTGCCGGCGCTCGTGGCGACGCTTCAGTTTTGCGCCGGCATGCCGTCCGCCGCCGGGAAGGAGTACCCTCTGACTCCAAACGCCCAAGGGAGCGGCCACCTGCCTTCGAGCTGCCTGACATGAGCACACCAAGGAACAGGCCGCCCCTCCTCGCCTGTCTCGCAGCGCTCGCCTGTGCTTCCCTCGCCCTCCCGGCCGCGGCCCGCGCACGCTGGTCGGAGCAGGCCGCGCGGGACTGGTATGGGCGGCAGCCCTGGCTGGTCGGCGCGAACTACATCCCCGCCAACGCGATCAACGAGCTCGAGATGTGGCAGGCCGATACCTTCGATCCCGAGCGCATCGACCGCGAGCTCGGCTGGGCGGAGTCGATCGGGATGAACACGATGCGGGTTTTCCTACACGATCTTCTCTGGCAGCAGGACGCCGCAGGGTTCAGACAGCGCATCGACGCCTTCCTCACTATCGCGGCGAGGCATCACATCAGGCCGATGTTCGTACTGTTTGATTCGGTCTGGGATCCGAGCCCGCACCTCGGGAAGCAGCATGACCCGGTTCCGGGCGTTCACAACTCGGGCTGGGTGCAGAGCCCCGGCGGTGCCGAGCTCGCGAACCCGGCGAAGTACCCGAAGCTTGAGGCCTACGCGAAGGGCGTCGTCGGCGCCTTCGCGAAGGACAAGCGCATCCTCGCCTGGGACCTCTGGAACGAGCCGAGCGTCGAGCCCCTCGAGGACAGTCACTGGCCCGCGCAGGAGGCCCCGCACAAGGATGAACTCGTGCGCAAGCTCCTGCCGCAGGCTTTCGGATGGGCCCGGGCCGCCAACCCGAGCCAACCCCTCACCAGCGGCATGTACGCGAGCGGCGGCTGGTCGACCTGGGACAAATGGCCGCGCACCGCGCAGATCCAGATCGAGGAATCGGACGTCCTGTCCTTCCACAGCTACGGCGCACCGCAGGAGCTCACGCGGAGAATCGAGTCGCTCCTTCCCTACCATCGCCCCATTCTCTGTACCGAGTACATGGCGCGCAGCGCCGGCAGCACCTTCGAGGGGAGCCTCCCGATCCTCGAGAAGTACCACGTCGGTGCGATCAACTGGGGCCTGGTCGCCGGCAAGACGCAGACGATCTACCCTTGGGATTCCTGGGATAAGCCCTACACCGGCGAGCACCGGCTCGCGGTCTGGTTTCACGACGTGTTCCAGGCCGACGGCCGGCCTTACCGGCAGGAAGAGGTCGACCTCATTCGGCATCTGAGCGGGCGCGGCCGTGATCGTTCATCTGATTGACGGCACGTACGAGCTGTTCCGCCATTTCTACGGTCTGCGCCGCTTCGGCAAAGACGAGGATCGGCCCTTCGGCGCCGTCGTCGGAGTCCTCAATACCGCACTACAGATGATCGAGGACGGCGCGACGCACCTTGCGGTGGCGACCGACCACGTCATCGAGTCCTTCCGCAATGCGCTGTGGTCCGGCTACAAGACCGGCGGCGGCATCGAGCGTGCCCTCCTCGCTCAGTTTCGCCCACTGGAGGAAGCGCTCGCCGCCATGGGCGTCGTGGTCTGGCCGATGATCGAGCTCGAGGCCGACGATGCCCTCGCCTCCGCCGCACGGATCGCCGCGGCGGATGCGCGCCCACAAAAGGTGTGCATCTGGACGCCGGACAAGGATCTCGCGCAATGTGTGCGCGGCGACCGCGTGGTGCAGGTCGATCGCAAGACCGGGAAGATCCGCGACGCCGAGGGCGTGCGCGAGAAATTCGGCGTGGACCCGATCTTCATTCCGGACCTGCTCGCGCTCGTCGGCGACGCGGCCGACGGCTACCCCGGGCTCCCCGGAATCGGGCGCATCACCGCGGCGCGGCTGATCGCCCGCTACGGCGCCATCGAGGATTTTCCTGCGACGGTGCTCGGGGAGCGCCGCGAGCTCGCGCTGCTCTTCAAGACGCTCGCCACCTTGCGGACCGATGCCGAGCTCTTCGAGGATGTCGACGAGCTGCGGTGGCGCGGTCCCACCGCAGCATTTCCCGCCTGCGCGGCGCGCCTCGGGGACGAGCGCCTGCTCGGCCGCAGCCGCAAGGCGCCGGTTAGTCGCGCGCCGCCGCGGCTCGTCCCGTAAGATTGCCGCTCATGCAGGACCCCACGCTGACCACCCTCGCCGAGCAGTCGGGCTTCGCGAGGACCGGCCGCACGGACGAGGTAACGCGGCTGTGCGCGGCGTTCACTCAAGCCTGGCCGAAGGTGGTGCACACCCTCGAGTTCGGTCGCTCGGCGGAAGGGCGACCGATGCGCGCGCTCATCGCCTGCCGCGCCGATCCGCGCCAGGTGCCGCTTCTCATGCTCCAGGGCGGCATCCATCCGGGCGAGAGCGACGGCAAGGACGCGGGCTTCATCGCGCTGCGCGAGCTGCTCGGCGAGACCGCCTCTCCCGGCGTGCTCGAGCGGATCGCGATTCTCTTCGTGCCGGCCTTCAACGTCGACGGACACGAGCGCTTCGGCCGCTGGAACCGCCCGAACCAGAACGGCCCGGAGGAGATGGGCTGGCGCACCACCGCGCAGAATCTCAATCTCAACCGCGACTACACCAAGGCGGACGCTCCCGAGATGCGCTCGCTCCTCGGCCTGCTGCGCACCTGGGACCCGCTGGTGTGTGCGGACCTGCACGTCACCGACGGCGCGGACTTCCAGCCGGACATCTCGCTGCAGGTCGAGCCTGTCAATCAGGGCGACGCGCAGCTGTGCGCGGCAGGGCAGGAGCTGCGCGATGCGCTCATCGCGAAGGTCGCGCGCTCCGGCTCGATGCCCCTGCCCTTCTACCCGGATCTGGCGACGCCCGACGACCCGAGCTCGGGCTTTCAGCTCACTGTCTATTCGCCGCGCTTCTCGACCGGCTACTTCCCGCAGCGCAACCGCTTCACGGTGCTCGTCGAGACGCACTCGTGGAAGGACTACGCGACCCGCGTGCGGGTGACGCGCAACACCATCGTGGCTCTCGCCGAGCTTCTCGCCGCGCATGGCGAAGCCTGGCGCGAGCAGGCGCTCAGGGCGGACCGCGCCGCCGCGCGTCTCGCGGGCGCGGAGGTGGTGCTCGACTACGACTCGCACTGGCGCGAGCCCGCGGCCAACAGAACCGACGCGGGGCAAGCAGGCGGCACGGAGCTCATCGACTTCAAGGGCTACGCCTACACGCGCGCGCCCTCGGCAATCTCCGGCGAGCCGGTGACGGTCTACGACCCGAAGACCCCGCAGGTGTGGCGCGTGCCGCTGCGCGACCGCGTGACGCCGTCCCTCAGCGTTCGGGCGCCGCTCGGCGGTTATGTCGTGCCCTGCGCGTGGGCGCAGGACATCGGGGCGCGGCTGGCGCTGCATGGGATCGCCTGCGAGCCGGTGCGCGAGCGGAGCGAGGCCGTGCGCGTCGAGGCCTTCCACGCGAGCGGCGTCGAGTTCACCGCGGCGCCCTTCGAGGGCCGCATGCGCGTGAAGCTCGCGGGCGGCTGGACACGCGAGACCCACGACATCGCCGCCGGCGCGCTGTTTGTGCCGATCGCGCAGCCGGCGGCCCGCCTCGTGATGCACCTGCTCGAGCCCCAGGCGCCGGATTCCTTCGCCGCCTGGGGATTCTTCAACGCCTGCTTCGAGCAGAAAGAGTACCTCGAGCCGTACGTCGCCGAGCGGATCGCCCGCGACCTGCTCGCGAAGCAGCCGCAGCTCGGGGAAGAGTTCTCGCGGAGGCTCAAGGAAGACCCGGCGTTCGCCGCGAACCCCGCCGCGCGCCGGGAATTCTTCCTGCGCCGCCACTCATCGTGGGACTCGCGTCTGAACCTCTACCCGGCGCTTCGAGTCGATGAGCTGCTCGCCTCGGTGGCGCAATCGCGGACCGCACGATCTTGAGCCCGCGCCCGCTCCTCATACTGCTCCTCGCCGCAGGGGCCCTCGGAGGCGCCGGTCCGGCGTGGTGCCAGAGCCCCGGGCCGACCGCGCCGCCCGAGACCACCGGGCGCGGCCTCGGCTCCGACATCAAGCTCTACTTCACGGCGCCGCTCCGTTGGGATCGCGGGGACTGGGCCTGGTTTGGCGGCGCGCTCATCGCGATCGGCGCGTCTCATCACTACGACACCCAGGTGCGCACCCATTTCATCAAGACCCTAGGTAGCTCTCAGACGACCCGCTCCAAGGACCTCCAGGATGCCCTTCCGACCGCCGCGGTGGTCGCGGCGACCTGGGCGTATGCCAACCTCATCTCCGACAGCGCCGGACGGCGGGAAGCCTGGGCCATGATCGAGTCGGCCGCCTTGAGCACGGTTCCAGTCTACGCACTCAAGTACGCCGTCGGCCGCGAGCGACCCGATCAGACGAGCGACCCCAATGCGTGGCGCAAGGGCGGCGGGGATTCCTTTCCTTCGTGGCATGCGACCGCGGCCTTCGCGGTCGGCACGGTGCTCGCCGAATCGGGCAACGACGATTACCGCTGGGTGCGACGCCTCCTCGGTTACGGCTTGGGCGGCGTCACCAGTTTCGAGCGCCTCAAGCACAACGCGCACTGGCTCTCCGACACCGTCACCGGGGCCGCGCTCGGCGCCGCGAGCGCGCATTTCGTCATGAAGCGCGCGAATGCGCTCGATGAGCAAGCCCAGCTCCGGCTCGTGCCGATCGAACGGGGCGCGATGCTGAGCTACACGCTGACTCTGCGATAAGGAGAGATCACGCAGCCCGTGCGCGCAGGCCTGACAGACAGAGTGGTGCCGGTGCTGCTTGCGGCAGCGACGCCGGGGTTCGCGACCGCGCACGCCGCCGATCCCCAGCCGACGCCTCCGCCGGCCGACCGGCCGGGCTTCGAAGTGGCGGCGTTCGGGGGGTTCTCGCTCGGTGGGAGCTTCACGCTCAACAACACCGGCCCGCGCGTGGATGCAGGCGATCACGGCTCACTCGCCGTCGCGCTGGATGCGCAAGCGGACGATCTGAGCCAGTACGAGCTGTTCTACAGCCGCGAATCCACCACGCTGCGCGGAGACTCCACGTTCGCGCCGCTGGGTGTCACCGTGGAATACCTCCACGTCGGCGGAACCCTCGTGCTCGATGACTCGTCTCGCGTCAAGCCATATCTTGTGGGTGGCCTCGGGATCACCCGGTTCAGCCCGGCCGCGCCGGGGCTCGAAGACACGCGCTTCTCGGCTTCACTGGGACTCGGGCTTCGCGTACCGATAAATCGCCAACTCTCGCTGCGCCTCGAAGCTCGCGGCCTGGTCACGCTCATCAGCGCCGACACCGCGCTCTTCTGCCGCTCGGATCAGACCGGCCTCGTATGCCAGATCCACGCTCATGGATCGACCTTCCTGCAGGGCGAGGCGCTCGCGGGGGTGGCGTACACGTTTTGACCGATGCGCCGCTGCGGGGAAGGGGTCACGCGCCGAGCGTCTTCGGGCGCTTCGCGATCAGCGGAAAACTCGCGAGCAGCCGCTCGTCGAACGTCGCGAGCGGCAGCGACTCACGATCCGCGAGCTCAACGAACAAGGTGTCGTAGGCGGCGACTCCGGACTCCAAGGCGCGCCGGAGCGCCCCGCGCCACAGCGTTCGACTCGCGATCGAATGGATCCCGAGCTGGCCTGCATAGTCGAGCTTCGAGGGCGCATCTTCCGGCGCGACGACGCCCGAGCGAGCAGCCATCCAGACGACGTTCGCGAACTCCGCCTCCCACAGAGCCGGCGCGAGGGGATCGACCACGCGGCGCCAGAAGCCTTTCGCCTCCGACGCGAACCCCGGCGTACCGAGCAGGTAGTATGCAACGACGTTGGTATCGACGACCGCCCTCACTCGCGGCCACCGGTGATCCAGGCGTCGATCTCGTTCGATTCCGGGCGGCGCGACTGCCGCGCCCAAGAGGCCTCAATCTGCTTGAGGACCGAGTCGCGTTCGGCGACGTGCTGCTCGAGGATGTCCCTCACCTGCTGTTCCATGGACTTGTTCTGTCGGCTCGCGAGGCGCTTCAAGCTCTTTACCACCCGTGCCGGCACGTCTCTGATCGTCAAGGTTGCACCACGAGCGCTCATGCTAGCAGTGTGCTAGCACGACTCAGAGGTGTCAATGACTTGCGGCCCGACGCCGACAGTCCCGACGCTCTGGCGTCGGCGAACTTAGCTCTATGGCTCACGCCGCGCATCTCCCCCGGCCCACCGAATGACCCCCGAGCAGGGCTCGATCAACCGCTCGAGCCGGCGCCTGAATCCCACCGTTCGCACGAGCGCAAAGGCCCGAACGTCGGCGTGGGGAAACGCCTCGTGTAGCCGCATCGCTGCGGCGAGAAGCGTGCGGCCCTTCGTGATCACATCGTCAACCAGCACAATCCTCGGCGGTGGTGCAGCAAAGCGCGCCACGGAGAAGGACTCGAAATGCTCGCGCACCGTCGGTCGTTCGCCCGAGAGCGCGGTCGCGGACTTGCGTACTGCAAACCGACGCTCGAGTCCGGGCCATACTCTGCCCGCCGGCCCGACCAGGGTAAGCGCCCGCGCAAGCTGACCCGCCGCCCACGGAGCATCGCTCGAGGGTGTGCAACCCGGCACCGGCACCAATGCGACGTCGAGGGCGAATAACCCCTTAAGCTGCGGATCGTGGAGGCTGGTCCGGTACGCCAGGCCTGCGTATCGGGGGAACCACTCCCGATCGACCGCCTTCACTCGCGAGCACAGCCGGCGCGAGGCTTCGCAGAGCGCTTCCACACCCCGCGGCGAGTATACGAAGCAGGCCGCAAACGAAACGCTCGGAAATCCCTCAGGCACATCACAAGGCCAGATCGTCCTTCGCCTCTTGAGTCGGCTGCTGCGGCTCGAGCTCGCGCGTGGCACGCGCGAGCGATGCTCTATCCGCCTCCTTCGGCCGAATACGCAGCCATGCCTCGCGGGCCTGACGCCGTATCTCTTCGACGTCCTGGGCACGGGGCGGCGCCTGGGATCCTTGCGCAAGGACTTCGCTGCGCGAGCGAGCGCCGCCGGGTTCCGCTCCGCGCTGCGCGGGAGCAGGGTCCGCGGAGCGATCGAGGCGTCTTTGCACCCGCTCCCGGTACTCGGCACGCAGCCGCTCCGCGAGCGCGCTGCGGAGCCCGCGCTGCTCCATCTTCAGCTGCATCAGCGGAATCCGCGGCAGAGGCTCGCGGTCGATCCCCTGCGCCGCGAGGCTGCGGTGGTCGACCCGCGCCTCGACGTTCGCCTCGCGAAGCGCCTCGTTGGTGAGCGTCGCCCAGCGCTCGCGCAGGGCGAGGTATTCCTGACGATGATCGGGCAGCTCACGGCGGCGCCGCTCGACGGGGGCGATGTCGAGACCGGCTTTGGCGCCGAGCCCCGCGGGCGTCACCTCGCGCGTGGTGGTCAGCAGGTGGGCGTGGTAGTTGCGCGGGTCGCCCCCCTCGCGCGGCTCGTGAACAGCGAGATCGACGGCTACCTTGTAGCGCTCGGCAATCTCCCGTGAGAACGCACGCGAGAGCGCGATGCGCCGGCTCGCATCGAGCTCCGCCGGCAGGCTCAGCTGGTACTCGCGCGCGACGCGCGCATTGTGCCGCTTCTCGGAGTGCTCGGCGGTATTCCACAGCCGCTGGCGATCGCGCGCCCAGGACACTTGAGTGCCGTCGAACTGCGGCGGCAGGAAGATCTCGGTGTGCAGCACGTCGCGGCGCCGGCCGTAGTTGATCACCTCCCCGCTGCGCTCGTCGCGGATGCGCTCGCCCGCCCGGTAAGCCGCGGCGGCGGTCGCGCGCCGGCCGGCGCTGCGCGTCACGGAGCTGATCTGCATGAAGAAGATGGCCATCGTCAGGCTCCGCCCGCGAAGCTGACTCGCAGCCACACGGGCGACGCCGCCGTCTTCAGGTACCCGCTGAGGTTCGGCAGCTGCTCGAGCTCCGCGGGCAGCACCGCCGTCTCGATGAGGTGTTGCTCGCTGATGCTGGTCGAGCGCCGTGCGCCGCGCGCGGTGAGGAAGCCGTCCCGATCGTGCCCGCGCGAGGTCTGCCTGCGGATCACTTCGCGCTCGCCGATCAGGCGCGAGGCGAACTGCGAGGTGCCGCCGTGCTCACTGCCCGAGCAGCGCAGGATCAGCGTGTTGCCGCAATTCTCGACCAGCGTCTGCGCCTCGCCGCTGCCGTAGGTGCTCGAGACCTGCGCAATTGACTGAAAAGCGAGTACGCAGCGGCCGCCGAACTTGCGCAACCTCGCGAGCGCATCCTTGAGCCCATCGATCGCTCCGAGCGAATCGAGCTCGTCCACCACGAACCAGAGGCGCTGATCCCCTTCCTCATTCGCCATCGCCTCGAAGATCGCGAGCCGCACCCAGGCCGCGATGACCGAGCGCAGCGCCGCGATCTGCGGCGCGGCGTAGGGAATGAAGAGCGCGCCGCGGCCAGCGCGCACCCAGTCGCGGACCGAGAAGCTGCGTGCGCGCTGCGCCTCGAGGTACTGAAACGCTGCGGCGGCG
>Ga0209808_1000063_pt1 | contig 55274 bp, 48 predicted proteins | sample GraSoiAngelo_157_FD_186171 | JGI IMG/M metagenome (GOLD analysis project Ga0209808, IMG submission 186171) | Grasslands soil microbial communities from the Angelo Coastal Reserve, California, USA - 14_1009_16_20cm (SPAdes) (version 2) | ecosystem: Environmental > Terrestrial > Soil > Grasslands ... | reverse complement strand
GCCGCGTCTTACGCGAACGAAGAACGCCTGGAAGGTCTTATCCAGCCGGCGGAGCACATCCTGGCAGCAGGAGAAGTTGGCCAGTCCGAGCAACCCTTCTTCCCGCATCGGCTTCAACTGCTTGGCCGGGTCGTAGTAGTGGATGCTCTTGCGGCAAACTTTCCAAGCATCGCGCCGTTCATGAAGGGCGGCGTTGTAGAGCTCGCAAGCCTCGTGGAGCTGGTTCTCGAGAAACCGAACCTGGGCTTGGTTGGGGTACAGGCGGTATTTGTAGGCGGCGCGCATAAGCAGGAGTATACAAAGAGCATAGGCCTAAGGCAAACAAAAAGCGAAGACGAACGAATATGCGAAAGAAGGCCGCATTCCCCTGTCACCTAAAGGCGATAGTCCCCTGCGGACGAATCTATGGCGAGCCGGTCGAAGTCGACACCACCATCACGGTGAATTTCACATTGCTGCCGTAAGAAAGTGATCGTGACCGTCCCTTTCCCTGCCTTTATGCAAGTGGATTCCAAAGGATTTTGACCCTTGTGGTAGCCCTTCAAGTGCTGTCTCTATCGTACAGATTCACTATCGCGTCGCTACTTTCAAGTTGCGTCATCGCGGGCCTTGGCATGACCCTGTTGGCTTACGTTCGACCCCAGGCGATCGAGCGGACCGGTCGACTGAATCTTCCACCCTGCGATGTGCCAGGCATCGCAGGTGGAGCCAAATGCGGCACATACAATGTTTACGAAGATCGATCAGCCAAGACAGGCCGGAAGATCGGCCTGAATATCGTTGTGGCTCCTGCCCTCAGCGGAACGCCAGCGCCAGATCCGGTGTTCTGGCTGGAGGGAGGGCCCGGCGGCTCGGCGACGGAAGCCGCGGGAATAGTGAGCCAGAAATATCTGCGGGATCTTCGAAACGACCGCGATCTAGTGTTTGTCGATGAGAGAGGTGCGGGCAAATCTAACCCACTGAAGTGTGACGATGTCGGAGAGACTCCAGCGAATCTCGATGCATACTTCGGCAAGCTGTTTCCACCAAATTTGATGCGTGCGTGCCTGGAGAAACTTGAGAAAACGGCGAACTTGAAACTCTACACGACGCCCATCGCGATGGATGACCTGGACGATGTGCGCAGCGTGCTTGGGCTACAAGCAAATCAACCTCGCGGGAATATCGTACGGAACGCTTGCGGCGCACGTGTACATCCGGAAATATCCGGGCCGCGTGCGCTCTGCCTTCCTCGTTGGCATCGCCACTCCTGGATTTAAGCTGCCGCTTCCTTTTGCCAGAGCCGCACAACACGCGTTAGATCTTCTCTTTGAGGACTGCACTGCCGATCAGTCGTGCCACAACGCCTTTCCGAATCTGAAAGACGAGTTCTATGCGGTCCTCGCCCGTTTCGATCGCGGCCCCTTGAACGTCAAGGTGATCGACCCCGCCACGAAACGGGAACGACTCGTTACCCTCGAACGCGAGAACTATGTTGAGCACGTGCGCGCGTTGTTGTATTCCACCTATTCTGCGCACTTTTTGCCTTTCGTCGTTCATCAGGCGTTTCAGGGCGATTTTATCCTCTTTGGAACGATGGCTGTTCGTATCAATCTCGGCGGTCCGCAGACTGCGCGTGGATTGTATTTCTCGGTCACCTGCGCAGAGGCCATCCCCTTCATTACGGAACGGGAGATTATCACCGAGACACGCGGAACGTTCCTGGGCGATCGACGCGTGCGCGCCCACATTGCAGCATGCAAGGAATGGCCAGGAGGAAGCGTACCCAAAACTTTTACTGATCCCGTCAAATCCGACATCCCAGTCGTCATGTTTTCTGGCGAAGCAGATGGGGCGACTCCACCGTGGATCGCAGAAGAGGCGGTGAAGTATTGGCCGAATGGGCGTCTAATCAAGGCTCCTCACACGGGCCACCAAATCGACACCTGCACGTGCGCGCTCCTGCAGACCTTTTTCAAGACAGCGTCAGCCAGCTCGCTAGATGCCTCGTGCACCGAGAAAGCCCATCGCCCGCGTTTCGCAACCGAATTACCACCGCCTTAATCTCTGTGCCTCGGCAAGGGTGGGTGGCGAAGACACCCTTTTGGCGTTACCATGCGTCTCCAAGGATCCGGGGCCAAAACGCGGAGGTAAGCCATGAAGGGACGAATAGTCGCAGGTTTGTTTCTTTGCTCGCTTTTTATCGCCGTTGGGGGAGACGCGCAAAACCGCGATGTCCAGGACAAACCAGTTTGGGCGCTGGAGTTCATTCAAGTGACGCCGGAAAAGTTCGGGATGGCCATGGGGTACTTGGACGATAACTGGATGCGCGTCCGGGCTGAGGCTAAGAAAGAAGGCGCGGTTCTGGACTATCACCGCATCACAAACGCGGCGCTTGTGACTCCCGGTCACAAGCTTACCGACCTGAAGTCAGTAGTGTTGCTGACCGAGTACAAAAGCATGGACGATTTCTTGGGGAGTGAAAGGCTTTTTGATTCTATCCGTCAACGCCTGCTGAAAAGTACGCCTGGTTATTTCAACCTCCCGGGGGGACCGAGGCCGGAAGACCTCTATGAAACCTCGGGTACGCAAGTGTTCGTGGAAGAGCCGGATACGAGTGCAAGGCTCAAGTTTCTTGCCCAAAAGTAGGAGTTGTGGTTCTTTGAGAACGATGGTGGGAACCATGGAAGAGAGTGGCCGCCGGCCCGGAGCGATAGAATTCGTCACTATCTTCTGCATCCTTAATAGGTGTGCTCCCTGTCAATTTCTTTAGGTTTTTTTTCGACTCTTCAACCTTCAACTCTTTGGCTCAAACCGAAGAAGATTGTTTGTAAAAAAAATGCGAATTACAATAACGTAAGAAAAAATGTTTAAAACGCTTAGGTACTACTGGCATGCTGCCCGGGGCTATCGATGGAAACCTTGGAAAAGTCCTTACCTGCATTGGCGGTTTGAGACGTTTCTCGGAAAAGAAGCGGCAGACATGACTGCGGGAAAGTTTTTTCACCTTGCCTGGAAATACCGCGAACACATGGAGCGGTTTGTGGACTGGGCCGCGGAACGCCGCCGCATCCAGCGCCGGCGCCACGTCTGAGAAGCGGGCGAGTGTTACTCGTGCGCCTTGAAAAGCTCGAGGAGAATGACGCTTACCACTTTGGGCCGTAAAGTCCCTGCCTTCAGGCATGGGGATATAAGGCCCTTGCTTTTTTGCATCCCATCGTTCTAAGCTGCTCTTCGCCGAGGGACGCTCGGTTTGAGCCTGTGGAGACGCAGTAAGACCTGGACGCAAGTCCAGCGCATGTGCCGGTGAAGCAGGAAACATCGTTGGAGATATGCGGCATTTGTCGCATAGTAGCTCCGAAGAATCCCCCGCCGTTTAGGCGTGGGGAGTCGTCAAACCTGTCCAAGAATCTTTTCTTCTTTGTCCCTTTTGACTTTCAACCTTCAACGTTTAACTGTCGACTGTGAACTTCTCGTACAGAGCCTCGGTCGCATCCTCCCGGAATTTGCTATGCAGGTATAATGGGATTTGGGAGGAGGGTCCATGGAAGAACTGAAGATCCTCCAGAAAACGCGGGAACTCCACGAAGCGCGCTGGTGGGAACCGGAAGCGAACGGCCGAGTTCACTGCTATCTTTGCCCGCGCCACTGCCACATTCATCCGGGCCAATCGGGATTCTGTTTTATCCGCACCAATCAAAACGGAAAGCTTTATAACCTGGGATACGGCTCGCCTGCGGCTTTGCAGATTGATCCCATCGAGAAAAAGCCGCTGAATCATTTTCTGCCCGGCACGCGCATCTTCAGCATGGGCACGGCGGGCTGCAACATGGGCTGTTTTTTCTGCCAGAACTGGGACATTTCGAAATCGCGCTCGGACCAGGTGCGTTCGCAGGAAATTCCCCCGGAAGATGTGCCGCTGTTGGCCCTGAAATACAGCTGCGAGTCTCTGGCGTTCACGTACAACGAGCCGACCATCTGGGGCGAGTACGTGATCGACATCAGTAAAGAAGCGAAGAAATATGGTTTGAAGACGGTGATGGTGACGAATGGCTACGTCACTTACGACGCGTTCCACGACATTTACGATCACATCGACGCGGCCAACGTCGACCTGAAAGCATTCACGGAAAATTTCTACGGGAAAATCACGCTGACCCATCTCCAACCTGTACTCGAAACACTGGAATGGCTGAAGAAGGAAACCAACGTATGGTTCGAAATTACGAATCTGATGATTCCGACGCTGAATGATGACCCGGTGGAAACGCGAAAGCTAGCGGAATGGATCTTGACGCATTTGGGGTCGGACGTGCCGCTGCACTTCACCGCGTTCCATCCGGATTTTAAGCTGCAGGACAAACCGCGGACGCCCGCGGCCACGCTGGATCGCGCGCGCCAGATCGCGATGGAAGTTGGCTTGCGCTACGTCTACGAAGGAAACATTTACAGCGAAGGCGCGAACACGTATTGCCCGAATTGCAAGGAATTGCTGGTGCGGCGGGCGTGGCACGACATTCTCGAATATCGCATTACAGATGGCGCTTGTTCGAAGTGCCGATTCCCGATTCCGGGTGTTTGGACCTGCGGGACAGCGGGAAAGCCGAAAAGCGGGGAGTCGACCGGCACAAAGAAATACACCCACCTGAATCTGTAGCGCCCTTTAGTGCAGATGGAAATTGTAGTAGCCGGGTCCGACGCGCATGCTGTGATGCCAAGCGATGGGGAATGCTTTCCACGCCAAAGTGCCGAGAATCGTCTGCCAGATGGTAAGTGTCAGAATGTTTCGGTCCTTCCAGAACAACCAAGCCATCAAAGCTCCGCCAACAAAAGTGAGTGGCACGAGGACGGGGTTCGGCCAGTGGAGCAAAGCGAAGAACAAGCCCGAGATGAGAGAAGCACGGAGCGGGCTGTCCATCGCGGCGAGGAGTCGATTCGTGACAAGAGAATTCAGGGCGACTTGCTGCAACAAACAGAAGGACATATAGCCCAAGAAACGCTCGGGATTGAGAAGCTGATAGAACGCGTGCTGCACGCCGTCAAGAAGAAATCCCGTAACCAAAATCGCGAGCGCGCAAGGAATGAAGACCGCCGAAGCGCGTTTGGTGGCGCTCCAGAAATTGTCCACGCGCCAGCCAAGGGACTGCGGCGTGTCCTTGTTCAAAGCGAAGCTGGCAATCAGCCAAATGGGAAGCAGGATCCACGAGTAGGGGGAAGCATCTTGAAGCTGCCAAATGAACCACGCAACGAAGGCGGGGAAGGCGAAGGCCTCGATGAGAGGGAGGCGGCGCGAACTGGTAACAGCCATTGTCGAACTAATCATATAGTTTCTCTTCCCTAGAATGACTCAAATCGAGGAGTTGCAGGGCGCTCTCGAAGAGCTGGTCAATCTCCTCTTCGCTGACTTCGTGAGGAGCAAGAAAAGTGTGAAGGTCGAAGTCGGGGAATCCGCGATTCGTAACCCGCGCTGGGAGAAGCTCGCGCAAGCGGCGGGACTCGATGGCACCGAGCTGGCGAATCTCCTCGAAGACGACTCGCCGCAGGGGATCCTGGAAGACGTTTGGGTCGAGCAAGCGGCAGATTTCGTCGCGAGTGCCACCTTTGATTAAGACTGAGCACAAGAAGCGCAACATATTCCTTTCGAGCAGCGCTTGACTCGCAGGTTCGGAGTTCGTCATAAAAATCAATCTTGCTTCAGGGCTGCCGGGGCAATCTGTTGCCGGATAAGCGCTTCGACTCGAGACCAAACGGCGGGGTCGCGATCAATCTCGGTGTGAGTCTTCGCGAACGTCCGATCGTACCAAGGGTATTCGGGGCAATAAATCGGGTGTTCCTTGTAATCGAAGCGAAAATTTCCCAGGATTTGCGTCTTCGCCGGGTCCTCAGCGCGAATTCTGGCCCGGCCGTGAATCATGCCGTTCGGTTGATAGAAATTCACGGCGCGCGCAACGTTGGGCGGGATCTTGCTATCATCCACGCCAAACCGCCGGACGCTGTCCACCTGAACGGTAAGGAGAACGGGAATCCCCCGCTGGTTGAGTTCGCGCGCAAGCTGAACCATGGCCGAGCCACCCCTGCTATGGCCATAAAGAATAATGCGCACTTGGCGTTTTTCGTTGTCGGAGAGCAAACCGGAGCGGTCCGCGCCCAATTGTGTGAGAATCGCGTGCACAGCTTTCTCCCGGCGGCGATTCTCGAACGTTTCGACGTATACGCCGCTGGGGAATTCGGCGCGAAGATGCTCGGCGAGCTTGACTTCGCTGCGGAGGGGGTCGTCGTGCTTGACGACGCCTCCGACAAAACCCAGGACGACGATGGGAGGCTTTGTGAGTTCGAGCGAAACAGGCGGGACGGACGGCCAGTCGTGGCGCGAATGACCGGACGAGAGCAGGCCGCGGTGCTGAACGCCAACAAGGCGAGCGGGAGAAGAGGGGCAGGGGAGCGCTGATAAACTGTGCGCCTAAAGCGCAAGAGAATCACTCTAATTGAGATGAGGTTCATCGGAACGGCGTTGCGCTGAGGCCAGAAGAATGGAGCCAAAACATAAAGTGGTCATTCTTGGCGGAGGGTTTGGCGGGCTGGCGGCCGCACAGAAAATGAAGCGGGTGCCCGTGGAAATTACGCTCATCGACCGACGGAATTTTCATTTGTTTCAGCCGCTGTTGTACCAGGTGGCTACCGGATCGCTCTCTCCGGGGGAGATTGCGGCACCGCTGCGAAGCGTTTTGAGCCGGCAGAAAAATGCGCGCGTGCTGCTCGGCGAAGCTGTGGACGTTGACCCGGATGCAAAGCGTGTGATTCTGCGAGACGGCGATTCTTATCCTTATGATTCGCTGGTCGTGGCCACCGGCTCGCAAACGTCGTATTACGGAAATGAGGATTGGCGAAAATGGGCGCCGAGTCTGAAATCTGTGGAGGAGGCCACGGCGATTCGGCACAAGATTCTGTACGCGTTCGAACGCGCCGAGCGCGCGGCGACCGAGGAGGAAGCGCGTGTCTGGCTGACGTTTGTCATTGTGGGCGCAGGCGCTACCGGTCTGGAGCTTTCCGGGGCGCTTGCGGAAATTGCGCGCGAGACGCTGCGGCATGATTTTCGCAAGATTCGTCCGCAAGAAGCGCGCATCCTTTTGCTCGAGGGTGCGCCGCGCGTTCTGGGCGCCTACCCCGAGGATTTATCCGCCAAAGCGGAGAAGCTGCTGACGCGGCTGGGCGTGGAAGTAGTCAAGGGAGTGATGGTCACAAACATTGGTCCCGAAGGAGTGACCTTCAAGCGCGGGGATGCTACGGAGTTGCTGGCGGCGCGGACCGTGATTTGGGCTGGCGGCGTCACAGCTCCGCCTTTCGGGGAACGACTTGCGCAGCGCACGAAAGCGGAGACGGACCGCAGCGGACGGATCAAAGTTGCGCCGGACCTGACGATTCCGAATTATCCGGACATTTTTATCATTGGCGACCTGGCGCATGCAGGGGATGAAAAAGGGAAGCCCTTGCCGGGAGTTGCGCAGGTGGCCATGCAGGGCGGAGCGTATGCTGCGAAAACGATTCGCGCGCGCGTAGAAGGGAAGCAGCCTGTGCGGCCTTTTCATTACTTCAATAAAGGCGATATGGCGGTGATTGGGCGAGCCGCCGCGGTGGCCAATATTTTTGGCGTGCACCTTGCCGGATGGCCTGCGTGGCTCATCTGGCTTTTTGTCCATCTGATGTACATCGTGGAATTTCAAAGCCGGGTGCTGGTCTTCATTCAGTGGGGATTCGAATATCTGACGTTCAGCCGAGGCGCGCGACTGATTACCGGGACCGCGGCCACAGATTCGCTTGTCAAGCCGGAGACGATGGGAAACACCGGTGACGGCCGCTAGGCCAGTGGCGTTTCAAGCAGCCGTTTCTCATTTCCCGGAGCACGGCATTTTGTAGCTCCGGCTTCTAGCTACCTCCCCTCTTGCTTTTCCCCCCAACCGCCGCCAAGATGGCGGCGCTACAAAATCGTAGAAGATCTCGCTCGGGCCGTCGCAGCTTTAAACCGACTAAGAATGTTCCGGGCCAAAGCCCGGCGCTACGGAGTTGCAGCGCGCACAGAGGTCACAGAGAAGAGGTTGGCAGCCGGCTAGAAGCTAAGCTTCATGCCCAATTGAATTTGGCGGGCGCCGGTGGTGAAGTCCGGCCGGAAAGTTTCCGAGGTGGAGTGGCCAAAGACGGTGGTGTCCGCAAGCAGATTGTCGGGCTGATTGAACTGCACACGGTTGAAGAGGTTATAGAATTCAAAGCGCATATCGAGTTTGACGCGCTCGTGAATTCCCACCTGCTTGTCGAGAACGGCATCAGAGTTGTTAATGCCGGGTCCGCGGAAATGATTGCGTCCCAGATTGCCGCCAGAGCCGAAGGCTGGAACCGAGAAAAGGGCAAGGGATGGACCCGTCTGCGTGCGTGGATTGCTGCTCGGTGGAACGCTCGCGCCTGGATTCAAATCCGGGCGCGCGGCCAGGCCCGTGTGCTCGGTGTCAAAGTTTGTAAAAATGTCAAAGGGCAAGCCGCTCGAAAGCGTCGTAATTCCTGAAACTGTCCATCCCCCGACGAGCAGGCCAGCAGCCGTTCCGCGGGAGTGATTCTTTGCATGCCCAAAGGGAAGCTGCCAGGTGTAGTTCACTGTGAGGCGCTGCGTGACGTCAAACTCCGAATTGCCGCGCTCGGCGCGCAAGTGGAAGGAGTTTCTCGGATAGGGCGGGAAAAGAATATTGTTGTCGATGGGGATAAGCGGATCGGCGCCGTCGTCAATGGCATGCGAATACGTGTAAGCACCTTGAAGAGAGAAGCCGCGCGAAAAGCGTTTCGTGAAGTTCAATTGCAGCGCGTGATAAATGGAATTGGCGATGCCCTTGAAGAATTCGGCTTGGAGAAAAGCATTGTTGTTGACGGCGTTGAAGGGAAGCACCGGCATTCCGGTTGCCGGGTTGATTTCATTTGCGCCAAGCCAGAGACTCGTGAATTGCAAGGCCGGAGAATCGGGCGGAAGGCCCAGCGCAATCAGTGCCGCGACGAGATTCGGCTGTGGCGGATTGCCATCGACTAAACGAAGAAGATGCGTGCCCTTGGAGCCCACATAGTCGGCTTCGAGGAGAAGGCTGGGATACGGCTCGATCTGAATGCCCGTGCTCCAGCTTTGCGAATACGGCGTGCGTAAGTGCGAATCAACGAGGAAGGGAAGAATAGGTGAAGGGCAAGTGAACAGGGGCTGTCCCGTCGGGCAACTGCCGGCGACTGGCGAATCCGGGAATGTGGCCAAAGGTGTTTGTGCGGAAAGGGTGCAGGACTGGAATCCTTGAGGCGTCCCCGCAAACAAGCCCTGGCAGACTTGAGTTTCGAGCATTTGGAATGGCGGGTCGCCACGCACCAGGCTGAGGAGTTGGCCGAAGACGCGATCATGATAGAGACCATAGCCGGCACGAATGGAGGTTTTGCGGGTTCGGAAGGGATCCCACGCTACGGAGGCACGCGGTTCGATGTCTTTCCAGTCGTCCTGGTAGAGAGGAGTTCTTCCGGGACCTTCTCCCGCTTGTGTAAACGTGAAGGGGCCTTGCCCGTCGGGGGAAACCAACAGCGTCGACATGCGGTTTTGGACTTCGACAGGCACGCCAAAGAATTCGTAGCGGACGCCGTAACTGAAAGTCAGATTCGGAATAATTTTGTAAGAGTCCTGGGCGTAGAGAGCAAATTCGCGCTGCCGGAAGCCGCGTTCGTCCGTGGTTGTGCGTGTGCCGCTAGCATTAAAGAACTGCGCCTGTGTCAACAGGTCTACGCCACCAAAAAATTGCCAGACCAGATTCTGCAGGTTCACGCACGCTTGCATCTGTTGCGGTGAGCAAGAGCTGGGCTCAAGGCCTGTGCCCGTGGTGGAAGGAATGCCAAAGCTGGAGAATACGCCGGAGTCGGTTATAGTGCGCGAAGCGAAATTGTTCGAGCTGTTGGAATAGACGCCGCGATACTCGCCGCCTGTCTTGATCATGTGCCGTCCGAGTACTCTGGAAATGTTGTCGCTGGCCGTATACGTTCCGGCGTTGCGCGTCGAGCCGCTGGTGTCTCCAAGGAAGATGCAGCCAAAGCCGGCAAGACTGCCCGTAAGAGGGACGTCAAAACCACGGCCTACGCCGTCCACAAACTGGCCGTTGTTCAGTCCGTCAAAGAGGCTCGTGCCCGTGCACGTTACTGGGAATTCCAATCGATTGTATGCCAAGTGCAACTCGTTGATAAGCCCTTGAGCGGCAGTAGAAGTCAGACGCGCGGTGAGGTTGTGATTGTGGTGCTGCGTGGAAACGCCACCGATGCCGGCGAGAAAATCTTCATGCTGATAATTGGAGTCGGAATATTGGTTGAACGTGTAGCGGACCGACAGGATGGCTTGCGCAGAAAAGCTATGATCGATGCGTCCGGTAACATTGTTGGCGTTCACTAAGGAATGGCTGGGGAAATGAAGGAGGCCGCGGGCGCCATCAATATAATCCGCGGGTTGAGGGTCCGGGTAGTTGGCAAAAATTGCCGCCATCGTTGCATCGGGTGACAGTCCCGTGGCGTTATTGGGAGAACTGGAACTTCTTACATCGACCGTGGAGCTTTGTCCCTGGCTGGTATATGTGAAGAGACCGCTCTTGAATTCTTTTGTGGGAACAATGCTGGTTTTCGAAAGCGTGGTGCTGAACCGCCAGATCTCCTCGTTCGCAAAAAAGAAAGTCCTGTTCTTCTGAATCGGTCCGCTCACGGAGTAGCCAACCTGATTTCGAACAAAGGGGTCCTGATTGCGGTCCTGCGCAAAAAAGTCTTTGGCGGAAAGCGCGGTGTAGCGCCCGAACCAGTAGATATCGGCGTGGAGATTGTTCGTGCCTTGCTTGGTAACGATGTCGATGATGGCGCCGTTGTTGCGGCCAAACTCCGGCAGGTAGCTGTTGGTGAGCACGCGGAATTCCTGCGTGACCTCCGGGTTCAGGCTGCTCAGGCCGTTCGGGAAGCCCCCCATATCAGGGTCGTTGTTGTCTGCGCCGTCGAGCATGAAATTGTTGCTGCGCTCGCGGGAACCGTTCACGGAAAAACCGCTGAAAAGCGTGTTCGACTGCGTGACGCCAGGGGACAACAGAACGAGATGGTATGGATCGCGCAAAATCAGGGGCAGGTCTTCGATCTGGTGGCTGTCGACGAGATTTCCGATTTGCGCGTCGTTCAAGTCGATCGGAACGACGGATTCGCTGCCGACGCGGATGGTTTCCCGGACAGCGCTCAGCACCAGCTTGGCGTCCAATGTGAGGACTTGGTCCACACTCAGCGGAATTCGCGAATAGACGACGGTATTGAAACTGGCATGCTCGACGCGGATGTCATAGACGCCGGGATTCAGGTTCGTGATCCGGTAGACGCCGGATTCGTCGGTTTGAACCGTTCGCGCCTCGCCCGTGTCAACATTCTCCGCGGTAATTTTAGCGGCGGGCACGGCCGCGCCGGTACTGTCTGTGATTGTCCCCCCGATCGAAGCCGTCTGAGCGTGCAAACAAAACGGCAGACTGAGGGTTACGAGCAAACCCACGAATACGGTCTTGCGTTTCATAGCCGTAAGCCCCCTCGCGGTTTGATGCTAATTCAGATGTGCCGGGTTAGGGATTGTTTGCCTGGGCTATTCTCCCGAGAAAGCCGGGCCCGAGCAAGCGAGTTCCCCGCAACTGAGATCGATTCGAATAGATTTGACCTGCTGCGAATCACAGCGCGGATTCAAATTCGCGGAAGCGCCGCTCGAGTTCCCATTGCTGCGCAGCTTTTTCGCTGGACTTCAAGAAAGCGGCGCAGGCTAGAGAAGGCTTGTCGCTCCCAAGAGAGTCTTTCGCGCAAGGGGGAGCGGCGCCCGTAAAAACATCCGGCGCGCGCCACAGGCTTTCGCCGGGCAGAAAACTGTGCTCCAAACCCGTGCGCACCATCTGCTTGAGGTGGCGGTAGCTGAGACCGTAGGTTTGCACCGCGCGAACATATTCGTGAGTCAAGTCGACGCGCGATACGCCTTCATCATCGGTGGAGAGGGCCACCGGAACGCCGAATTGGCGATAGAGGGGAAACGGATGATCTTTCCCACTGACGCCGAGGATCACCTCGTTGCTGGTGAGGCTGATTTCCACCATGACGTGATTGCGCGCCATCTCCTTCAATAATTCGTGAGGACGATCCTCGTACATCACGTCCACGCCGTGGCCGATGCGTTCGGCCTGGGCTTCCTCGACGGCGAGACGAATATGACAGCAGAGCCCTTCATAAGGAACAAGGTCTGGCGCTAACTCGCCCGCGTGCAGAGCCAAATGGATCTTCGGATAAATCTTGCGTAGAAAAGCAAGGATGCGCATGTGCAGCGCATAGTCAGACATGGCAATGTAGCTGTCCTCGGGCATGACGAAATTAATGCCCACGAAGCGCGGGTCGGCTGCTGCGGTTTCAAAGCAGAGGAGCGTTTGCGCAAATACCTGCTGCTTGGAGAAACCGCGCAAGACCTGGCAAAGGTAGCGAATCTCGACGCGGCAAGCTGGCGCGGCGTCAGCTTGTCCACAGTGTTCGCGCAGCCGTCGCAGAGTTTCTGCCTGGTTGATCTCGGCCCTTGCGGTCGCGACTTCGTCGCGCAAACCATGCGCCAGTAACGCATCGCGAAACCGCGCGAAATCGTCGCGCCAGCCAATCTCTTTTGCAATTGCTGCTGCATGATCGAATTCGGGCGTGTGCATCAGCTCGAGATACTGTTCATTCTGGGCGTCGGCCCGCGAGGCGACTTCGTCGAGCCACTCGCCGAAATGGCGGTGGTCGGTGCCGCCAAACTTTTCGAAGGTTTGGAAGAAGTGATCGTGACCGGTCACGCCGGGAGAAGGAACGAAGCCGCGCATGGAAAAGGCATCGATCAGCGCGTCGTAAAGAGATTGATCTTTGTAGGCGTCGGCTGCGGGAACCTTGCCGCTTCCGCAGCTTCCGTCTCCTGGCTTGGCGAAAGAAAGCGAAGTTACGTTGACGCAGAGTTGGTCTTCCGCCGCGGCGCGAATCCAGGATTCCGCGTAGACGGCGCCACTCAGATGATTGTGGAGGTCCGCGCCTTTGGGCATTTTCTTGAGCAGGTTGCGAAGTTGCAGCGGGTTCGAACGCGCTGCGTGGAGGTTGAGAGTGCCGCGGCGCTCTCCTTCGGTCTGCGGAGCCGCAGAATGCTGCACCTTGGTCTGAGCCGGTGTCCAAGGCGAGAAAAAGAGAAGAAGAACGGAAAGGCACCCGATTCTCAGTTGAGGAATAGAAGCTAGCTCATAAATCGTTCTGAACGACGAACCCTCGGGGGCTAAAGCGCATGATTTTAAATTGCTTTTCGGCACGGCTGCCCTTCGTGTCTCAGGATAAAAAGCCGTGCCCTGATGGTTGGCAGTTATGAGATGGGTTCTAGTGAGCAACATTGCTCTGCCTGTTGTAGTGCGTTGCGGGCTCTTCCATTTGTCTTCCTCTTGCTCTGATGTAAACTCGCGCCGCACAGCATATCAGGAGAAGGGGAGAGATTGCGCTTGCTGGAACGCGTTTTTCGCCTGGAAGAAAACCAGAGCACGGTGCGCCGCGAATTGCTGGCGGGCCTCACGACATTCATGACTATGGCTTACGTCGTCGTGGTGAACCCGCAAATCCTTTCGGAAAGCGGCATGCCGGTGGATGGCGTGCTTTTTGCCACTTGCATTTCTTCGGCGATGACCACGCTGGTCATGGGGATTTATGCCAATTATCCCATCGCCCTCGCCCCCGGCATGTCTCTGAACGCCTACTTCACGTATTCCATCGTCCTGGGCCGCGGGGTGCCGTGGAAAACGGCGCTCGGAGTGGTGTTCTTCTCCGGAGTGCTTTTTCTCTTGCTCACGTTGAGCAAGATTCGCGAGCAAGTTGTCAACGCCATTCCGGACTGCCTTAAGCATGGAACGGCTGCAGGCATAGGCCTGTTCATTGCGTTTATCGGCCTGCGGAACGCAAAGATGATTGTCGCCAATCCAGCCACCTATGTCGCGTTTGGAAAAGTTTCCGATCCCGAAGTTTTGCTGGCGGCTGCGGGGCTTGTGTTGATTTCTATTCTGATGGCGCGCAAATTCAGCAGCGCCATTCTTCTTGGAATCGCTGTGATTACTCTCGCAGGCATTCCGCTTGGGCTCAGCCATTGGCCTTCCCATTTTTTCTCGCTGCCGCATCCTTCGGGCACCCTTCTGCAGCTGGATCTGCAAGGCGCGGCGAAGATCGGGCTCGGCGACCTCATCTTTGTGTTTTTCTTCGTGGACCTGTTTGACAACGCGGGAACGCTGGTGGGTGTTTGCGAAGGCGGCGGGTTTTTGCGCGATGGGAAACTTCCGCGAGCGAGCCGCGCGTTGGGTGTCCGACGCCATCGGCACGATGTTTGGCGCGCTCACTGGGACTTCCACGGTCACGAGCTACATCGAAAGCGCTTCGGGAGTGGCGGCGGGGGCGCGCACCGGCCTCGGCAACATCCTAATCGCGGTGTTGTTTCTCATGGCTATGTTCTGCTCGCCGCTGGTCGCGGCGATTCCGACCTATGCGACGGCTCCCGCCCTGGTCCTGGTGGGAGTGCTGATGAGCGGCGCGGTTGCGCGCATCCGCTGGGACGACTTCAGTGAAGCCTTCCCGGCCTTTCTGACGCTGGTGGCCACGCCGCTGACCTTTAGCATTGCCACTGGCCTCAGCCTGGGGGTTTTGTCGTTCACTTTTGTGAAGCTCGGCAGCGGGAGGCACCGCGAAGTCAGCCCGCTGATCTGGGTCCTCTCCATTCTGTTCTTGATGGTTCCAAGACTGGCGAGCCAAACTCCATCGTGTTGCTAACGGAGCACAAGGACCTCACCGCGTACTCTGGGCGCGAGGTTATCTTTGCCTCGATACTCCAGCACCTGCCGGGCAGCACGCCCGGCCTGGCTCCGCGGAGGCAAGAAGAAACTCTATGAAACGGTGGAAACACGCGTATTCATGGAACAGCCGGCCGGACCCAACACCGCGCAGTGCAAGCTTATCGCCAAGCAGTAGGGCTTTGACCCTGCGATTAGCGACTACCGGTCTCTCATCGCCGCGGCTCGCTCACTTTCTCGCCAGGCCACCGCAGGTACTATCCGCCGGTCTTCCGGTTGGCCAACTTGTCGAGCTGAATGCTCTTCTCTTTAAAGACCCCAGTGCAACCACAGCCCGGTTGTGATACTCCTCGGTGTACCAGATGGGAGCGTACTCCTCCAGAAGGCTGAACAACTGCAGAAGAACTTCCCCTTCTCGTTCTGACTGGGTACGGAGGGCATTAGAGTTTTCACTCGGACTTTTCATGCTGCCCCGCATTCTGTCCAGAACCTTGCTTCCTCTCAGGCCGCAATTTCGGCGTAGGCGGCCTAGGCCTAGGCCCGCCTTCGAAAGAGAGCTTTGATACTCCCCGAAACATATACTAGCAGCACCTCGGTGTGCTTCCTTGCTGGGAAACAATGAACTCGTAAGGAGATTGTAAGTTTTGCGTCACGCGCGTGCCTTGACTCGCAAACTGCGACGTTATGACTGAATGAATCGTCGGCCCTCCCAGTTAGCGACCAACGGCCGCTCACCGCCGCGGCTCGCTGCCCTTCTCCGCAGGCCAACGCTGGTCGATTCTCTCCAGGATGAACGCCGCCTCCTCGATCGCCTTGTCCACCCAGAGCTGCTTCGCCATCGTCGGCTTGCCCAGCTCCATCCAGTCCAGCAGTTTGCGCGCTGAGAGCAGAGTTGCCGCAAACAGAATGGCGTGCTTTCGCTGTTCGTCCATGGTGTCTCCATGTTTGATTTGTTGACGCCGGCAGAGGAGGGACCCCCATTCTACTCTTTTCTTACCCCGCTTGCCCTGAGCCTCGGAGGGGGCTTCGGGGGAGCAAGGCGAAGGGTTCTCCCCGCCGGGCACCATCACCAAAAACACTACGCCCGCTGGACAATACACCGCAGGCAGAACCAGCGTAGGTACTAGCCGCCACTTTTCCAGTTGGGAACGCTATCGGAGTTCATGATAATTTTGTGGTGGTTCCGCCGCGTTCGGTGTTCGTTCTAACGTCTGTTGGCGTGGACCCTGGCCCCGCAGCGGCCCACAGCTTGGAGGTGCTATGCGAGTCGTTTGCTCCTCGGCTCTGCTCCTCGCTTTTTGTGTTCTGTTCTTCTCGCCCAGTCTATGGGCGGCGCATGAGGATACGTGGCTAGAGGTCCGGTCGCCTAATTTCACGGTTATCAGTAATGCCGGCGAAAAAGAAGCTCGCAAAATAGCCGACCAGTTCGAGGAAATCCGTGAAGTCTTCCATAGCACTTTCGTGAAGATGCGCGTCGATTTAGGCAAGCCGGTAATCGTCTTTGCCGTCAAGAACGAAGATTCCATGAAGTTGCTGCTCCCGGCGTTTTGGGAAGTGAAGGGCCACATGCATCCCGCGGGTGCGTACCAGCCAGCGGAAGAAAAGCATTTTGTAGTGGTGCGTACGAATATCGAAGGCCCGAATCCCTATGAGATCGTTTATCACGAGTATACTCACGCCCTAATGAATATCAATTTTCGCGATTTGCCTGTCTGGCTCAACGAAGGTATCGCCGAGTACTTCGGCAACTCCATGATTCACGACAACTACGTCGAAATCGGCAAGATCGCGCCTTACCACCTTCAAATCCTCCAGCAAAACAAGCTCATCCCCGTACCTGCACTCCTTCAGGCGGACCATTCTTCCCCGTATTACAACGAGAACAACCGTGCCTCGGTGTTCTACGCCGAATCGTGGGCCATTGTGCACTACTTGCTGATGGATCCCGAGGCTCGCAAACGGAATCTGTTTCACGACTTCCTCATCGCCTATGAGGCCAGCGGAAATTGTGTTGACGCTGCACAGAAGACCTTCGGAGATTTGCATAAATTTGCCCAGAGAATGGAAGCATACTCCCGCCAGACCTCCTTCTTTGTAGGGAACGTCAAAACTTCCATTCATGGCGGCGCAAAAAGCTATTCGAGCCGTGTTCTTCCGCCTGCCGAAGTCAACTCCCAAAAAGGAGAGCTTTACGTCTACACGCAACGGTTCGAGGAGGCTAAGTCCTCCCTAGATGCCGCCGTGCAGGCCGACCCCAATCTTCCCCTCGCCCATGAGGGCCTGGGCATGCTCGCCTATTACGAGAGAGACTTGGGCAACGCCGAGAAAGAATTTGCGCGCGCCGTGCAGCTCAACTCCGCCAGTTTTCTGGCTTATTTTTTTTCTGCGCGCGCCAAGGTGCGGGAAGGGGGTATAAACTCCGAAAATGGCCCTGCAGTCGTGGCCGATCTCGAAAAGGCCATCAGCCTGAATCCGCAGTTCGCGCCAGCCTACGCTACGCTCGCCACTTTCTACTCGATGAGCCCGGATACACGGGAGAAAGCCCTGGCGGCCGGACGGAAGGCCATTGAACTCGAGCCCGGTAACCTGAACCACGCCGTCTCGTATGGTTTTGTACTGCTGAGCATGGGCAAGACTGCGGACGCGAAAACTCTCGCTTCCCGGATCCAATCCGCCGCGCGAACTCCCGTGGAGCGCGCCCTTGCGCAAGAGTTTTCACAGGCCATTTCCATGCGGGAAACCTTCGGGGATCCGCGAGCTCCCTCTGTGCAGGTGCAGAGGAGGTCTCCCTATAAGGAACCTCCCTCGAAAACTATCGAGACCTCGCATGGCTCCGCGGACAAGCCTCCGGTCGAGGTGGAAGCGCCGCGGGCTTCAACCCCGGCCGAGGGCTCCGAACCGCCTGACGAAATGAGCAGCCGTACTTACAGCCTGGAAGGAAGGATCACTGCGGTAAATTGCGCTAGCGGCGTTCCCGGGACCTTGGCTCTGAAGATCCAGTCCGTTCTGATGAACTTCCATTACTCAGATTTCTCAAAAGTCGAAGTGAGCAGCGGGGGCAATTCGTCGGGCGCCGCGTCTGCTGCTCTCCCCGCGTGCGCATCCTTGCAGGGCCGCCGGGCCAGAATCACGTTCCATCCCGCACCGAATAAGGACTACGATGGAGAACTGATCTCGGTTCAAGTCTTTTGAAGAAGGATTCAAGTTGCCCCCCCCCGTGGCCTTAAACCAAGATCATCTCCGTAATGAGGTCGTAGGCGGAAGGTTCCACGGTCAGTGTAGGTAAGCGAAGGTAACGGGATTGCCGGACAATTGGGCAGTATCCGTAGAAAAGAAGGCCACGCGCGAACTAACCAGCAACCGCAGGCACACTGACTCCGGTCAGGTCCTCGCGCAACGTCCCACGGTGTACGCTGCCTCAGTCCATCGGCGCAGCCTGCCTGCGGCAGGCAGGCTCCCCGCCGGCGCCGTCTTTCCGCTCGCACGTGCCCCGACACAAAACCGCGCCGCCCCCTGTCGCGCTCCGGCTCTCCCTCCGTCCGCGCCAATCCACTGGACACCGCACGCAAACCACAGAATGGTTTCCTCACACCACACGGTACACACTCGGCCCGATTGGAGAGTTCCCCTCAACGGAAATACCAGCTTCATCGGATTGTGCGAACGGGGCCTCTGCGGTAACAGGAATTCGAAGACGTTCACCGATATGGGGTCCTTTGGACCCAGCCCGCCCCGAAAGTGGCTTGTACATGGACTCTGGGCGAAGGGAAAGGCGCAGTCGCAAGGAGTCGGAGGTGTTGCTCTCCACCGGGGAGCAGCCGGTTCTCTCGGAACTAGCTGCCACGGAAAACGCCAGCTCTTACGGCCTACGGGTCCGAACACAACAGCCTTGGATACCGGACACTCCGACGCTTGTCCGATCCCCGCAAGGTAGATGGGTGCGCGCGAGAGTTGTCTATTGCCAGGCATTCGACGCTCGGTCTTTTGCGATTGGATTGGAGTTTGCGACTCGGAGACGCACGCCACTAGTCCAGCAATAGCCTACTCCCCGCCTACTCCGGGGGCACCACGATAAAGACGGCAAAGGTTGTCGAAATGAAGATGACCCTACGCTTCGGTCCCGCGCGCCCCACACAAACCGCGCCGCCCAGGGGCCCTACCCACGGGGATGCAGGAATTCACCGGCTTGTGCTGAGCTCTACTTGCTGGTACGAGCGTAGCGTCCCCATGAAGTCGGAGATGATTACGATCACCGGGAGAGGTTCCTTTGGGGACTGCGGCACGGGCCAAAGAAACCTACCTCCTGCCCAGCCCACCCAGCCCTAGGCTAGTACCGAATTAAGAAGTAACACACCCGCGCCCCACAGAGACCGCGCCGCTCTCCCTTGCGCTCCGTTGCCCGAGAGTTATGGTGCGGGGTGGGGTGGCTTGAGCAGGCATTTTCCCCAGTTGGCGCCAGACCAGAGGAGCCGGATTTGTGCCCTTAAGCGTTATTTGGTGCTTGAGTGACCTGATCGATGTGCATTTTGGTTCGTCGTGCGCCAGCGACCGATCTTGGCCACGAAGGCATCGGAATCCGGCTCGCCTCCGTGACCGGTCGCAATGGGATTGACAAGAGGAAAGTTGCCGGCAAAGGTGAATCCCGTGATGTAGGCTTCACCAAACGAATCTACGGCGATGCCCCGCCCCTGGTTTTCATCGGTGCCGCCGAGGCACGTGGAATAAAGAAGGGTGTTACCCGTAGCATTTAAGTTCGAGACAAAAACATCCGGCCCGGAAGCGCCAGCGCAGGACTTGAGGGAGTGCATAGTGGGGAAGTCCCCCGAGGAGGTAGTTCCTAAAACGTACGCGTTGCCGAAGGAATCCACAGCGATGCCGTAGCCGATGTCGTAATCGCTTCCGCCGAGATAGGTGGAATAAACTAGCGCGCTGCCCGCGGCATTGAGCTTAGAGACAAAAGCATCATAGTAGCCGCCAAAGGTACTCTGAGAGGCCCCGCTGGTGGTGGGAAAGTTGGTGAAGATGGTTTGTCCGGTGACGTAAGCGTTGGCGGAGGAATCCACGGCAATGGCATAGCCTTGGTCTCCTCCGTTTCCCAAATACGTGGAGTAAACGAGACCGGTGCCGGCGGCGTCGAGTTTGGTCACAAACACGCCACCCGCGCTGGTGCTATCGAAGGCCCCATTGGTGGTGGGAAAGTCGGAGGAAAGCGTAGCGCCTGTGACGTAGGCGCTGCCAGACAGGTCCACGGCGACACTATTGCCTTGGTCTTCGGCACTACCTCCGAGATAAGTGGAGTAAACCAGTCTGGTGCCATCCGCGCTGAATTCGGTGACAAAAGCATCGCTGTTGCAGCCACAGGTTGTCTGGAAAGCTCCGGTAGTTGTGGGGAAGTCGAGCGATTGGGTTAAGCCAGTCACATAGGCGTTTCCGGAAGTGTCGACCGCGATCGCATTGCCGTGGTCGTTGCTGCTGCCACCCAGATAGGTCGAGTAAACCAGAGCGCCGCCGTCGGGGCTGAATTTTGCTACAAAAGCATTCGGACCAACCGTAGAGGCGAGATGGGGCTGGACGGCGTTCGCGGTTGGGAAGTCCGGCGAATCCGTCGTTCCCGTGACATAGGCGCTACCGGAAGAATCCACCGACACGCCTGAGGCCACGTCATCGTAGCTGCCACCCAGGTAGGTTGAATAAACCACAGCGTTGCCAGCAGGGTTGATTTTCATCACAAAGACGTCTTCATACCCTCCACCCAACGCCGGCTGGCGGGCGTTGGCGGTGGGGAAGTCGGCGGAGTGTGTAGCACCGGACACATAAGCGTTCCCCGAGGAATCTACGGCAATGCTGTTAGCCCAATCGGCGCCGCTACCGCCAAGGTAGGTCGAATAGACCAGTACGGGGTCGATGATCAGAGGCTTGGTCTTGTCATAGCTAGGAATGTCGAATCCTATGCAGTTATTGGCGACCACAAACTTTGCCTTCTGAATAACGATTGGTGAATTGGCCGAGCCACTGTTCGGAACGCCGGGCTGATACACACGCGGTTTAAGAAGGCGAACCTCGCCGAAGGCCAGCCCAACCACTAGGTCGCCATTTCTGTCCATGCCAATTTTCGAATTTGGATTCTCGATTTCCAAGCCGATGGTCTTCGGATTGGCCCCAGGGCCAACCACAAAGTCGTATTCGAACTGCCGCTGATGGCCGTAATAGACGAGATCAATCCCGGGATAGACGCCTTCGTATTTCACCTTGGCATAGGTCGGCACGTTCGTGCGCCACTTCTTCGGGTCCTTACCGCTGAAGTAGTTCGACTTGCCCGGCAGTTCGTCGAGCCCCTTGACCTTTACGGCCCGATTCGCGCCCACCAATCTCATGCGCAAGACTTCGGGAGCCTGGGACTCGGAGCTAGGGGTTTGCGACCGAGGTTCGCGCGGCGCAAAGTTATTGTCTAACTCTGCGGCCTGTAGATGGAAAAGATCCAGCGCACGAGACCCGAGGGAAACGTTCACGTTGCTTCTTCTGCCCTTCGACTTTTGCGCTGCATCGTTGGCATTGCGCAGGGTCAGAACGGCTTCGTCGCCTCTAAGCAACAGGTTGTATCCGCTGCCTCGCGAGAGAAACTTCACACTTGGATCCATCTGGCCCAGGTTAGCTTCAAAGCTCAGGGGCAGCTTGCCATAGCTTTCAAGGAATGCTTGGTTCGCCGGGCTTTGCCGATTCGCCTGATGAAAGCCGTGTCGCTGAGCTTGGATTGGAATTGGTCGTGTCGCTTCCCCTCCTGACAGGATGAGTACGGACAGGGTAGACAACAGGAATATGGGAACGACAAGCTTCCAAAAGTGATGCGGCGATGCACACCTCAACATAGGATCCCCCTTGATCAGAACCCGCAGTTAGCGATTTTTTTGTTATGGTCTGGTGAAACGAACAGAAGGAACGGGGATGGGCGTGTGGAGCGCTTCGCCAGCCTGCTGAAGCGTAGAGACGTCAGGCGCGAAGGTCAATCGGGTATAAGCTGGACATAGTAAGCGGGGAACTCTGTAGAAAATCTATAGGGGAAAGGATTTCACACAGCAGAGCCTACGTCTTACACAAGGAGTGACCCTCGAGAAGCCTATTTGGACGCTGCGTATTACGAAACCGCGCGCCATGGAACACACCAGATAAGTTGCCACGCGGTGCGCCACGACTCAGAAGTCTATTGAGTGGCTTCGATAGTGAGTCTCAGACCGATTGCCTTGGTGACGGCAACTAGCGTGGACAGACGGGGGTTGCCGTGAACGGACAAAGCGCGGTAAAGACTCTCACGTTCGATGCCTGCAGCCTTGGCAACTTTGGCGATGCCCTGAGCATGGGCTAGGTGGCGCAAGGCAATTAGCAGGACGCGGGGCTCGTCCTCATCTTCCAAGGCAGCTCTGACGTACTCCGCAGCAAAATCTGGGTCTTTGCGGAGCCGACGAATGATGGCCTGGTCGTGTGAAATACTGGCTTTGCGTTTCATGAGATTCCGCTCCTTTCTTTGTAATCCTTGAGGTACTCCAACGCTCGTTCGATGTCTGAGGACTGCTTTCGTTTGTCGCCGCCACAGAGCAGCAACACACATTCTTTGCCAATCATCGCGTAATACACTGTAATACACTCGGTAGCCCTGTCCCCAATCAATCCGGAGCTCGTACAATCCCAGGCGTAGAGATTTCAATCGCCAAAGTTCCCTGCGGCAAGCCGGTTGATTCGGATCGTAATCTTCGCCTGTGTGCGGGCATCCGCCAATTGCGTCAGCCAATCATCAAAGACATCTTCTCCGGCGCGGCTGACGTAGTGACGAATCTCGATCCCATTTTCTTCGATTGTAACCTATAAATTACACTGGAGCAGTCGCCTTCAGTAAGCGCGACGAGAGTCAGGGTCAGAGAGCTGCGGCAGCGCGGGCGAGCGGGCCTGCGTCCCTCTCCCGACCAGCACGCCAGCCGAAACGGGGTTGAGAGGCTATGCGCAAAATAAGGCTAACCCTCTGCTCAGATTCTGACGTTTTGGTGCGCTAAAGCTCGCAGGATAGCGTCCAGAATTTGATCGAGATATTTGCCGACGTCTTCTGAGAGGAACCGGAGAACCCGATAACCGTTCTCCTGCAGCAAGGCATCCTTGCGACGATCTCGCCGGTAGGCTTCAGCGTCGCCCAGATGTTGTCTGCCGTCCAGTTCGATGGCGATGTGCGACGGCTCGCAAAGCAGATCAACTTCCATGCGGCCCCAGCCATCAAACGGAATTGGCAGCTGTGCGTTCAGGCGGAACCTCCCGGCCGTCTCGGCTAGCGTTTCCAACCGGCGGTAGAGAAATGCCTCGGTTGCACTGCGCGCTCGATCGGGACTATCGGCATTGGACGGCGGAATTACGGCAGCATGGACAAACAGTTTCGCCAGAGGAGAATCTACGCCATCGCGCACTAAGCGGCGCACGCTGGCAGCATATTGGCTTTTCCAGTCGGGATCGACGGGAAGTGGCACATCTGCGGGCCAGCCGGGCACCGCGCTTCCCGGAAGCTGAATCTTGTAGCCGATACTTTCATAGCGGCGACAGCGGCGGTCGAACATTCGCGCCAGCATCGGCACGTTGAGATCTGCGTAGTCGTAGACACGCACCTCCCGTTTGTTGTCAAAGAGGCGATGCAGCCGACCGACATACTGCGTGATCGTCCCGTGCCAAGAGACGGGCAGCGTCAGAAATAAGGTGTCGAGTCGGGCATCATCAAAGCCCTCCCCAACATACCGGCCGGTTGCCAAGAGCAGACGAGCCTCCTCCCTAGGAATCGCGGCCAAGCGCTCCTGAATTGCGTCAAGCTCCTTTTTGTGCATCCCTCCTCGGAGCACAATCAGGTTCTGCACCTCAGCGGTCAATTGCTTCGTCAGAGAGTCAAGATGCTCATTCCGTTCGGTCAACACCAGCGGCGACCGCCCCTCCCGAAGGGCATGGATGACGTCCTGACAGATAAGTCGATTGCGGTCCTCATCGGCAATTAGTTCTTCATAGAGGTTGTGGAATCGTACCCGCACATCAGGATCCGCCGGTCGCAGCGGGCGAAAATCAGTCGGGCGAACCACTACCTTATGCTCAAAGGGATGAGTTGCGACACCGTGCCGGACACTGACCCGATACCGGACGGGACCACACTCCATGAAGATAATCGGATGCTGGCCATCCTTCCGGGTGACGGTCGCAGATAGGCCCGTCACAAACTTCGCTTTAGCTTGGCGGGCAACCTGCTCAAAGCTTTGGGCAGAAAGATGGTGGCACTCATCCACAATCAGATGGCCATAATTGCTCACGAGATCGTCAACGAGGCCGCTTCGAACCATGCTTTGTATGACTGCTACATCAAGCAATCCCGTTGCCTTTGTGCGGCCACCACCGATCCGGCCAACAGTGCGCTCTGGCATTCCGAGGAACGTGGAAAGGCGCTCGATCCATTGATGTTGCAACTGCCGACGATGTACCAATACGAGTGTATTCACCCCCCGTTGCGCAATCAGCCACGCGGCGACCACGGTTTTTCCGAAGGCGGTGGTGGCAGCCAACACTCCCGTTTCATGCGCGAGCATGGCATGCGCCGCAACGGTCTGCTCGGGACGCAGTTCACCTTGGAATGTCGCTTTCAGCGGCAGGCCGATGTTGCGCTCGTCCCGGATCATCGCTTTGATGTTCAGGTCCGATAAGGTTTGACGGACCTCATCCAGGCAGCCGCGCGGCAGGCCTATGTGCTTGGGGTGATCCTCGGCACAGGCAATAATCCGAGGCTTGTTGTAAGTCGGAAGCCGCATGGCCTGCAATTTGTAAAACTCAGGATTTTGGAACGCCGCCAACCGGATCAGCCGATTGCGGAGAGCAGGCGGCAACGCATCTTTAGGAATGTATATTTGATTGCCGAGGATGAGTTCCAAGCTCTCCGGCAGAGGGCCGGCGATTGAAGCGTTTGTCCGACTCCGTGACGCCGGTCTCTTCCAAGGCGTATCTTCATCTTCTTCACTCGCGGGCGCCAAACGTACGCCAATTATCTGGCCCTTTACGTCACCGTGCCGGACCATTTCCTCCACTTCTTGCCGGTTGATTTTGCGGATCGCGGACAAGAACTGCCATTGGTCGGGATGCGGAGCGAATCGCTCGTCCAGGAAAACGCTGTTACCTGATTCTCGGAACCGCTTCTGGAGAGGTAACGCGATCAGGTTGCCGAAGCCGCCCTCCGGTAGTGTGTCTTGATTCGGAAAGAGCCGATCGTAGGAATCCAGGCCGATTTCGGGGCGGCGTTCCATGGTCTTCGTCAGGATGTAAGTACCCAGCTTGCGCGCCAATGCGGCGGGAACGGCTTCATTGAAAAAGAGCCAAACATGCCCGCCGTTGCCTGAGCGGGACCGCTCCAGGGCGGCTGGGACGTTCATTTCGCGGCATGTTTCCAAGAACGCGCCTGTATCTTCCTGCCAGGTTGCTTTGTCAAAATCGGCGGCCAGGAAGAAACAAGTTTCGTCCCGAAGCATCGGGTAGACGCCCATTACGAATTCCCGACCGTTGTCGTCATGGCCGCAAAGATGCCATCGAATTACTTCGTCGGTTATGGCAAGAAAACGTTGGTGCGGACATTCGGAGCATTTGATTCTCGGTTTCTCGCAAATTCCCCGGACCCACTCATTGCCGCAAGCTGGCGAGTAACCAGCCCTACCTGTCTGACGGCTCTCGAAGCGTTGCGGATAAACATCCTCTCGTCCCCGAAACAGAGAGCGGAACAGAGCAATTTTGGCGTGGGCGGGTGAACGTTGATTCACGCCAACCTGCTCGAAGATAGGCAAACTAACAGGTGTAGCCACGACCGTATTCTACACTCCGCATCCCAGCAACGCTCCAAGCATCCTCGAACCGGCCAGGTGCTAAGCTGACCAGATTGTGGTTGGTTCGGCCTTGTTCCTCGGCCCGATCGGAGGACGAGGGTTCCGGCAGATCTTGCCGCGGTCGAGTCTTTTCTCTGCCCATTTCTGGCCCACGGTCGGCCTTCACAGCCTCATTGTCGACCAAGGCCCAGTATGAAACTCAGGGAACCGTATGGGCTCTTCGCGGTCTTGCGGCAGTCCGCGTTTGCTAATGCCGGTTACACGGTGCAGAACCTATGCGGCGCCTCTCGAAACGCGCCGCCTTGCCATACCCCACGTATCTAGATATTATCTAGATATGGTGCGGTTCGATTGGACGAACGGAAGAACAAAAGCAATCGGATCAAGCACGGAATTTGGTTTGAAGAGGCCCAGAGCGTTTTTAGCGATCCGCATGGACGCCTATTTTATGATCCGGAGCACTCCGAGGATCGGTTCATTCTACTTGGTCTGAGTTCAGCGGCAAGAACGCTTGTCGCAGTTCACTGTTACAAGGAAAACGATTCCGTGGTCAGGATTATTTCTGCCCGTAAGGCGACTCTTGCTTATCCGGTTGATTCAGCAAACCCCCCTATCTTGCACGAAGCTCGAACAGACTGCCTGACAGCTAGTGCCTGGCTGAAGCAACCGGATAAGCAGAAGGCGACTAGAAAGGAGGTGCGCTTCTATGAGGAAGGAATATGATTTCTCCAAATTGAAGGAGCTGAAGAGCCCGTACGCAAGAAAGAAAAAGGCGGTGGGCATTAACTTGAGTCCGGAAGTCGTGGACTACTTCAAACGACTGGCGGAAGAGACTGGACTGCCTTACCAGAAACTGATTGATTTGTATCTGCTGGACTGCGCGAGAAGACGCAAGAGGCTGACAATGAAGTGGGTTGCATAGCGGCGACGAGTTACTTCGGCGCCGTCCTCGCACGAATCGAGTGGGAGGACATTGGTTTGATTAAGCGGTGACGTGCTGCGGCTGATGCCGATGGCGAGAGGATTGCAACCGCATCGGGAGAAGCAATAGGCCATCAGGCCATCATGAGGTGGATGTTCGGGCCAGCACGTCAATTGACGTAACGACGGAATTGGTTGCGGGCGAGGTACGATCGAAGGAGTGGCGGAGAAGAATGGGAAGCCAGTGGCGGGAGTGGTGCCGGGAACATACACGATTGTTGCTTGGAAGACGCGTGGGGGTTCGAATGGTTGAAGGCAGGGGTGCTGGCGCGGTACGTGCAGCACGGTCAGAAAGTGATTGTTGGGGATAAAATGAAAGGGACAGTGCATTTGCCGGACGCGGTGGAAGTGGCAGGGGCGAGCGCATTGCCAGCATGGCACAAGCTCCCTTTTAGGCACACCCTGGCGACAAGTATCTCAAGCCAAACCATGTCTAGGAGCGACGGGGAGATTTACACCTTGGAAAATGGAATCGTACTTCCATAGCCATCGCCGATCCGCCATACTCTGCGGAGAACTCCGCTTTGTGGCGCTGTGACCAAACTCCTCGTGCCTGTGTCAAAAAACGTCGCGCACACAAAGGTCGATCTGAATTCTTCGCTTCCGTCTCGCAGCAGCTTTTGATGACTCACACGGAATTATATTATTGGTAGGGACAGGTGACTCTTCATCGATTTTGCATACGGCTCCGGAATTGTGCCGAGTGGTACGCCCTGTCCGCTTTGCTTAAACTTAAATAGGTCACGGCCAAGAAGAAGCAAATTCTGGTGCCGGGGGCCCGGTTTGCACCATTCGCGCCAGCGAATTCTCATTGCCAGTGGCAGCATGACACGCATTTTGGCTTTAACGGCACAGATCCCAGCCTGGGTCTCTGCTGTGACAGAGTGACATTCGCCGGAACTCAGAGTTTGGAATAAACAGAGAGATCCGAAAGCGCGACTATGACTGGAAATTTCATACTAGCTTAAGGTCTAAGGTCTAAGGTCTAAGGTCATAGCTATGGTTTTGGCTCGTTGGGGCAACCGATGGATGGACCAGCTTGGGGTGTTCGTGGGGTGGCGGAAGCGGGCGGCGAGGTCCGGAGCCAGCCGCGACGCGCCAAAATTTTCGCAGCGCGGCGCAATCACGTGGCCAGACCTCCGAAAGCCTTGCCAATGAAGAAAAAGGCTTGACAACAGAGCAATGCCGACGAGAATAGACGCGTAGAAGGTCAAGCAAGAAGAGCGAGACGAAGTACCTCCCCCCTATCACATCTTTTTGGGGAACGAGATTTCCATGCTGGCCACGTCGGTGCCTGCGCTTATGAACTTCGCGGGCGCAAACGGGCTTCATCCCTCGCCGCTCGGATTAATCTGGTCGTTTGCCGCTGGCGGAAAGATCTTCGTCTATCAATCCGGCGTGATGGTAACGGGCTACTCCTATGGCTACTTCGAAGCGCGAGACATGTTGAGAGTCGGCATCTGTTTAACGATTCTCGAGGCTTTGTTACTGTTGGTGGTCGTCCCGTTTTATTGGCCGCTCATTGGGATTCGATGATCCGCAGCTGGGGCGCCGTCAAACCGGCGCCGGCCGCTATCCGTGGATTTGCGGGACAATGGCATCATGGAAAAGAGCCGCTCCAAGCTAATTGTTGGAATCAGTGGTGCTACAGGTGCGATTCTTGGCGTGCGCCTCTTGCAGACCCTCCAGCATTCGAACGTGGACACGCACTTGGTGTTCAGCAATTGGGGCGCGCGGACGCTCATCCACGAGACCGCCTACACTGTGGAGCAAGTCCAGCAAATGGCTACCTGCCACTACGCCGCGCAGGATCAAGGCGCCGTCATCTCCAGCGGCTCCTTCGTGACCGATGGCATGGTGGTGTGCCCTTGCAGCGTGAGGTCGCTCGCGGCCATAGCCCACGGCCATGGGGACTCGCTGATCCATCGCGCCGCCGATGTGGTGCTCAAAGAGCGCCGTAAATTGTTGCTCGTCGTTCGCGAGGCTCCGCTGAGCGACATTCACCTCGAAAATATGCTGAAGCTTTCGCGCATGGGTGCCGTGATTTTCCCGCCCGTGCCCGCTTTTTATACGCACCCGCAGTCAATCGATGACCTCATCGATCAGACTATTCTGCGCATCCTGGATCAATTTGGAGTTCATCTCTCTTCGCCAAAGCGGTGGAACGGCCGCATGTCAACAACCGGGGCCGAACCTGAAGGCCAGCGGCATTCTGGGAAGCGCAAGCGCTAGCGTCGTTTGCGCAGAGCCCACGTTGTAAAGAAGAGAGTCACGCGCTCGAATTCGAGCCCGGATCCACTTCCTCGCCGCGGCGCCTACGTACTGGCCATGTGGTGTCCGGTGTTCAGGAGGCATGACTCTTATTCGGGCTTTCGTACGGAACTTGAGAACCTGTTCGGTGATGCTAAGGGAAAAGGCACAAGCGGAGGACCCGCGAGGCTGAATGTACCGATGCGCCGACCAGGCTCGGACTGCTCCATAGTAGTGATGAAACGGAGTAATGTCCGTGGAGCGAAGGGAGCAGGTCACCCAAGCCGGGATCGAGTCAACTGGAAACAGGAAGAACTCACCGTCCTGGCGGAAGGCGGTAACTTTCACTGGGTGGCACGAGCCGTGTGACCGGAGACGGTCAAGCACGGATCTGTGAGGGCCTCGGGGTGAAATTCCCCGGGGCTACTCGGCGCGTCAGGTCAACTGGCGTCCCTACCGCGACCGCTGGAATTCAGTTTCCCGACTGACACAAAAGTGACTTTCTGCTACGCCTTGACCTAGAACGCGCAAAGCGAGTGACCAGGAGCAAGTCATTGCCGCCCTGATTCTCGCTTGACAAGCCAGCGATTGGGCGCGATTCTACGTCTAGTCAGACTAGTTAGTATGACGGAGAAAATATGCCCAAGACTTCCAATAAACATACTCAAGGAGTTGGAGTCCGGAAGACACGCAGCCTGAAGCCTGCCGAACCTTCCTGGCAGATTCAAACGGCAAAAGCCCGGTTTAGTGAGGTATTTCGGCGGGCTCGGACCGAAGGCCCCCAACTCATTACGCGGCAAGGCAAGGAAGGTGTGGTGATGATTTCTGACGAGCAATACGAACAGCTTGTCGGCAAGTCTCATCAGCCGAAGAGTATTGTGCAGTTCTTCCGAGAGTCACCGCTTGTCGGAGTCGATCTGAACTTGGAGCGCGAGAAGGATGAGGGGCGGCGAGAAATCGAACTATGAGTGGATATTTGCTGGACACAAACTGCATCTCCGAGCTTGTGCGCCTCAAGCCCGAGCCGAGCGTGATAGCCTGGATGCAGGCTACAGAGGAGACCTTGCTCTACCTAAGCGTTCTGACTCTTGGAGAGATTCGAAGGGGGTTGGCAGGACTACCTCAGGGCAAGCGGCAAACACATCTGGAAACATGGCTGGAGATAGAATTGCGGGCTCGTTTTGCCGGCAGAATTCTGCCGATCGATGTCCTGGTCGCGGATAGGTGGGGCCTACTGGCAGCCAGCGCAAAAAGAGAGGGGAAAACGCTGTCGACGATCGACGGCCTGCTAGCGGCGACCGCGCTTCACCACAATTTGACGGTCGTCTCGCGCAACGTCAGCGACTTTGCAACCACGCGAGTGCAAGTGTTGAACCCATGGAAAGCATAATGACTCGGTCTGGATTGGCTTAGAAGACGCGGCGCAGAAACGATGGCGCGAAGTCTATCGAGGTCCTTCGCTGTATCACGTCTCACAGACATCCGCAAGCTAACTAATCGTGCATCCAGAGAGCATAGACCCGGCGCGGGCAGCTATCGCGCAGCACTGCGGTGCATTCACGCTCGAACCCGTCACGCAGGCTGGGAAAACCACGTATCTTGCTCACGGCAAAGTAGATTTCTTCGAGAATGGCGCGAACGGGTGGTGCCGGGGGCCCGGTTTGCACCATTCGCGCCACGGAATTCTCGCTGCCGGTGGCAGCCTGACGCACGTTTTGGCTTCCAGACCGGGTGCTTCGATTCTGCCACTGCATGATCCGCATCACGTCGAACCGTGACCGTGGTCACTGACTTCGCGATGCAAGCAGACGTAAGAAGGACGCGTAGAAGGACACTGAGTGCCGAGGGAACGGGCCGTTGAGGCTGCCGGGAACGGTGAAAAACGGCAAAACCTGCGGCTGTGCCGAGCGGCAAGTATCGTGGCCGGACCAAGGCTAGACCTGGCAGAGCCAGTGCCCTTCGATCAAAGGCAGCGGTGAGGCCCGAAGTCCAAGTGAAGCGCCAATGGGTTCGACGCAGCGGCCCTTCAGGCCGGGAAAATGCTTCGCCGCCCGCCGCTGCCTTCGAATGGTGAAAGGACGCCTCTGGTGAGGCGGCATTCAATCGAGGAGGATGTCATGAGAAATCTGTATACCAATGAAAGGTTGTTCGAGGATTTGTTTGGTTTTCGACGCGAGTTCGACGAGATGTTCCATCGCATTCTGACCGGGAAGCCCTGGAGTCTTGAGCTGCCGGAGTTCAAGAAGACCTTCAACATTACTCCCGCGGTGGAAGCGTATGTGGACAAAGAAGCCAAGAAATATGTTTGCCGCGTGACGCTGCCGGGAATTGAGCCGAAGGAACTGCAGATCCATGCCCAGGCGAACGTGCTGACGATTCGCGGGGAGAGGAAGCTCACTCACACCACGAAAGAGATCGAGCTCATGGAAGGGGAGATCGTCTATGGCGTCTTCGAGAGGACTCTCGAGCTGCCAGAGGGTGTGAACGTCGAGAAGCTGACTGCCGAGTATGTGAATGGCGTGTTGGAGATCACGGCACCTGTTGCCGCAGCGGCCTTGCCGCGTAAGATTGAAATTAAGACGACGGCACCATTCGCCAAGCAAATCGCTGCATAAGCGGCGGGCAACGCAAACGGCCCGGAGCTGCAACGGTTCCAGGCCGTTTTCTATTTGGCGCGAGCGCTGCCCCGCACTTTTGGAACTAGACACTAGGGCGCAACGCGGCGGCATGCTTGGGTTCCGATCTCTCTCAGGAGCAGATCGAACCGCGAGTGAAGATTTCGGCGCGAAAGCCCACCTGGTGTCGACCTCCATCTTTTCAACAGGTAGGCTGGAATGCTCTCGCTGTTGAGTGACCAGCGTCACGCAGGGGAGTGAGCCCCATCACAGCCAAATGGAAGGCCAAGGATGTAGTTGTAAGAGTGTGGAAGCGGCCCGGAGAAGCATCCGGGAGCTAGCTCTCTGAATAATCTTTTGCTTGTAATCGGATTCTCGCGGGTCGCTGAAATGGCGCTGTTTCAGGCTCAGACCCCGGTCCTCCTGGAGCTGGCGCTGGAAAGGAGCGACTATGAAATACATCCTCATTACGACGATGATGGTGGCCGCCGTTCTCGTCGTGGTAGGGCTCCGTCTCGCTCTGCCAACTTAACTTATCTAAGGTTTCGAGGAAAGAGGCTTGTCTCATGTCCGGAAACGCACCAGCCTGCGGCAGTACGCGTCGCAGCGGGAAAGGCGGCCCTTGAGGCAACAATTGGGAACGAGCAACTGAGGTTGAGTGAATGCTCGCGATGGCCTGAAAAGGAAGCCTGTGGGCAAGAGTGTTTGGCGCAAATTCAAGAAGCGCCAAAGGCCTGCCTGGTTTGGACGATCATAAACCGCTGGTACCAGGGACAGAAGTGCGTGTACTGCCACAAACCGTTCGGAGAAATCCACTGGGACGATCATCCGCCAGCGCTACTGGATTCCGAGCGCAAGACTGTTGAATGGAACAATGTTCCTGCCGAAAAGCTACAGGAAGTGTTGGGGACACACTGGCCCGTTTGCTGGAGCTGCCACATGGCCCAACCTTTCGGCGCGAACATCCCGAATTGGTGGTGGATCGGTCCGAGAGCCCACTGCGCATGAGCATCTTAAAGTAGATGAAACAGCTTGGGTGATGAAAGTCACGTCGCAAGGGAAGGGGGGAGCACATGCCAGAGGATAATCGCGATGTCTTGGAGGTTTTGAAGTCTGAGTTGCGCTTCGTGGAAAATGGCGGGTATGGAGCGTCGCCAAGGACGAGGTGGAGACCACAGTTTATTCTGGAAGACTCACCGGCCTGCCCGAATTACGGCAGCAAACAAGACATGCTCCCGTGTAGCGAGTGTGTCTTGATGCGCTTCGTCCCACGGGATTGCTGCGGTGTGAGGATTCCGTGCCGGCACATTGCTCTCGATGTCGAAGGATACACAATTGATACGTTCTATCGGTTGGGCACACAGGAAGAACTGGAAGCCGCCTGGGCAGGTTGGCTTCGCAAGACTATCCAGCAGCTCGAAGGGGAGAGTGCGCAACAGCAAAGGGAATCTCGAGCCCCCAAACCTAGCTATTCGGCTGCGGTCGCAGGTGGGTAGCTCCCACGGCCGAAAGGGGGTACTGATCATGTTCTGTCCAGTCAATTACGGGCGCAAGACCGTTTAGAACCAGATTCCTGGCCGCGTGGCTCAAAGATTGAAGTGGTGTAGGATTCCCTTGCTTCACATATGAGTCCCATCTCGTACACCGACCGCGAACAGCCAGCCGTGACATCACTCCCGCCGACCGGACTATCTTCACGGGAAGCGATTGAGCGCCTTACGCAATACGGGCCTAATGAGCCAGCGCCAATCAAGCGTGGCGCTGCAATCACTGAGTTACTCCTCCTGTTTTTCAATCCTCTGGTCATCATTCTGCTGATCGCGAGCCTGGTATCACTCATCCTCGGAAACGCAGCGGACGCCGTAATCATCTTTGTCCTGGTTTTGCTCGGCGTTTCGATCAATTTCGCTCAGACCTACAGGTCGCAGCGAGCCATTGCCAAACTCCGGGAGGGTGTCACTCCGACAGCGACTGTTCTGCGTGACGGGACGTGGCAGGAAATCAATAGACGAGAAGTCGTACCGGGTGACCTCGTGCGTGTTTCTGCCGGAGACCTGATACCAGCCGATGGGAAACTCATCGAGGCAAGCGACCTTTATGTCCAGCAAGCTGCCTTGACGGGCGAATCGTTGCCGGTTGAGAAATCCGCAGCCGTGCGGGAAGGGAGCGCGACCAAGGGTCCTGAATCGCCGACTCTGATTTTTCTTGGGACCTCGGTTGTGAGCGGCACGGGAACAGCCGTGATTGTCACCACGGCTTCTCGAACTGCGTTCGGAGCCATCGCCGAGCGGCTCGTCATGCGACCGGAAGAAACGGAATTCGAGCACAGCATGAAGCGGTTCGGCTTGCTGATTACGCGGTCTGTCTTCTTCCTGGTTTTGTTCATCTTAGCGGTCCGAGTGGCATTACATAAAGACGCGTATGAATCTTTCGTTTTCGCCGTTGCGCTGGCCGTCGGCCTAACCCCTGAATTTCTTCCCATGATCACTTCGGTCACTCTCGCGCGCAGCGCGGTTCGCATGGCTCGAGAGCAGGTCGTCGTCAAGCATCTTCCCGCGATTCAGAATTTCGGCACCATTGACGTGCTCTGCAGCGACAAGACCGGCACGCTCACGACCGGTCAGATGATGCTGAGCTCTTCAGTCGATTATCTAGGAAAGCCGTCGGATCGCCCAGTTACCCTCGCCTACCTGAACAGCAAGTTCGAAACGGGGATTCGCAGTCCGCTGGATGCCGCCATCTTGAAGACAGAGCACGCCCACGCGGGCTTGTATGTAAAGCGCGGCGAGATCCCGTTCGACTTTGTCCGGCGGCGTCTCTCCATTGTCGTGGAGAAGAAGGAGAGCGAGGTATGTGATCGGCTTCTCATCACCAAGGGCGCGCCAGAAGGAATTCTCCGACTCTCCGATTCTTATGAAATCGAGGGCCGCGTTGTTTCGTTCGAACCGGATTCCCGCCACCGCTCCGGAAGACGTTTGATGAGCTGAGCGAACAGGGGTTTCGTGCGCTTGGCGTCGCTTATCGCAAGATAGAAGCTCAGGACGGTTTCACTGTCGCGGACGAGCACTCACTGATCTTTGCGGGCTATCTTGCATTTGCCGACCGCCGAACCCCGATAGCGCGGCGTCCATTGAGGCACTGAAGCGCGATGGCGTGCAGGTGAAAATTCTGACGGGAGATAACGAACTTGTGGCCCGGCATGTTTGCGAACAGGTTGGACTGGAGAATCCGACGATCGTTCTCGGCGAAGAACTCGAACAGATGAGCGACCCCGCACTCCAGCATTTGGCCGAGGAAAGCACCGTGTTCGCGCGCGTTACGCCGATGCAGAAGCACCGGATTATCCACGCGCTGAAACACCGCGGCCACGTGGTTGGCTACCTCGGTGACGGAATCAACGATGCCCCTTCGCTGCATTCGGCGTATGTGGGTATATCCGTCTCGTCGTCGGCGGATGTCGCGCGGGATACAGCTGAAATCATCCTGCTTAAGCCGGGCCTCCAGATTCTCCATAAAGGCATCATCGAAGGCCGGCGCGCATCTGCAAATGTTTTGAAGTATCTCCTGATGGGCACGAGCTCAAATTTCGGCAACATGTTCAGCATGGCCGGAGCGTCGGCCTTGCTTTCTTTTCTTCCCATGCTCCCCACGCAGATCCTGCTGAACAATTTTCTCTACGACACGGCCCAGATTACGATCCCTTCCGACAATGTGGACAAGGACTACGTGCGTATTCCGCGTCGCTGGGACATGCGCCTGATCCGAAACTTCATGATTTTCATTGGACCGATCAGCTCAATCTACGACTTCCTCACGTTTTACGTTTTGCTTTACTTTTTCCACGCCAGCCAGGTGGAATTCCACACCGGGTGGTTTGTGGAATCGCTGGCTACGCAGACGCTTGTGCTCTTCATCATCCGCACGACCGGAAATCCCCTGAAAAGCCGCCCGAGTGTTCCTCTCACAATCACCACGATTGTGATCGTGATGATCGGTGTCCTGATTCCTTACGCGCCTCTCGCGCGCGACCTCGGGTTTACGGCGCTCCCCGGGCCTTTCTATAAGTTCCTGGCGATTTCGACTGCGACTTACTTATTTCTCGTTGAATTGGCGAAACGCAGGCTCTTTGCACGGGCCCAGATCTGACCTCCGTTTTGCCCGGGTGCGACGAACCGCAAAGTCACCCCTTTGCCGGCACGGACAATTCTTCCTCGATCTCCACAGCCGGGAAGAGGGCGACCTTGCACTGAAGCGACCGCGCGACGAGGCACGATTTCTCGGCCTTCTCTAGAAGGCGAACGGCCCGGTCATGATCTTCTTCTTTTCGGACGGTGACGGCGGGCCGCAATCGAATCTCTGTAAAGCGCCAACCGGTGTCCTGTTTGGTGAGTACACCTTCTGCGGCCAATTGTAGAGAATCAAATTCCAGGCGCGAGGTCTGTGCCATGCCTTCAAAGGTGCTGATGAAGCAGCTGGCCACAGCAGCGACAAGAAAATGTTCTGGAGTCCACCGGCCGACCTCACCTTGGAATTCAGGCGGCGGGCTAAACGATATGGCCGGCAGGATTCCTTCGGCATGGACGACGCCGTTGCGTCCCCCTGCGCCGATAGCTTCAACACGATATTCGTGAATGGATTCCATTCCGTCCTCCTCGAATGTGACGGCGGAGATCAATTCGAACTCAGCCCGCGTCATGGGTCCAACGCTAGCAAAGAAACTCTGGGGACTCTGTGATCTGAGTCACGGTCGAAAGTGATGGCCGTCACAGCGAGATGAGCACGTGAAGTCGTATTCAGGAGGGCAGAGGAGGTGGCCCATGAAAGCGGTTCAAGCAAGAACGAGAATTACAGTGAAGAACATTTTGTTCGCAACGGACTTTTCACCAGCAGCGAACGCAGCCGCACCGATTGCGATCGAAATCGCGCAGCGTTATGGCGCAAAGGTGTATGGCGTGCACGTGAATCGATTCGACGACTACACGGCTGCTGCACCCAACGCCTGGGCAGCGATGGCTGAGGCAGCGGAGAAGGAGACCAAAGAAGATGCCGGACGCCTGAATGAACAGCTCCAGTGCATCGAACACGAAGTCGTGCTCGGCGAAGGCAACATTTGGGAAGTGGTATCCGGCCTGATCAAAGAGAAGGAAATTGACCTGGTCGTGCTGGGAACGCGCGGGCGCACGGGACTTGGAAGGGCGATACTCGGTTCGGTTGCCGAACAGATTCTTCGGCAATCGCCGTGCCCGGTGCTCACGGTTGGCCCGCATGTGAACCTTTGGTCTGACGAATACGCAAAGATGCGTGAAATCCTGTACGCCACAGATCTGACGGCTGACTGCCCAACTGCGGCTCCCTACGCCATATCTCTGGCGCAGGAGAACCAAGCACATCTCGTGTTGCTGCACGTGATCGAAGACGCGAAGGCAGGGGATCTGGTGGACAGCCCAGAAGTGGTGGATCTCAAGGAGCGAAAGCTGCAGCAATTGGTTACGGAGCAAGCCGGATTGTGGTGCGACCCTACCTACATCGTCGAGCAGGGACCAGCGGCAGAGAAGATCCTGGACGTTGCGAAACGGCGGCATACGGATCTGATCGTGATGGGAGCCCGGCCGGCAAAAGGGCTTGCAACGCATCTGAACATCGGAACGGTCCACAACGTTGTTTCGCAGGCAACGTGCCCAGTCCTCACGGTTCGTGGATGAAGCGCACCGCGCCATCACACCGGCATCAGAGGCGGTGAAACACAAGGGGGTTGAGGCTGCAGCGAGTTCTCGTGAAGTTCGCTGGCCTCAAACCTCGGCAGGCGAGAGAATGCAGATTCTGAACGCTGGCGTGCTCTATTTCGCAGTCGTTTTCGGAGCGGGATTCATCTTTGGCCCCATCCGCATTCTGTGGATCGCCCCGCGACTCGGCTCAAGAATGGCCGAACTCTTGGAAATGCCCATCATGCTCGCGATCGCAATTGTGACAGCACGGTGGATCGTTCGGAGACTCGCTGTGCCTCCAACACCATCGAGTCGGCTCGGTATGGGTGGCATCGCACTTAGCCTACTGCTAATCGCAGAATTTACTCTTGTGCTCTGGCTTCGAGGTCTCTCGATCAAGGAGTCCCTTGCTGCCCGAGATCCCGTAGCGGGAACAGTCTACTATGTGGCGCTCGGAGTGTTTGCCGTCATGCCGCTTCTAGGAGGGTGTCGGAGAGAACAAATCTTCGACGAAGAATCAATAACTTGCAGACGTACCTCTGTCCGTAACTTATTGATTTCACGTACGACAACATCTATTCCCGACAGGCTCCTAGTGGCGAGAAGATCGGCCGGGGCGACCTGACTACACAGGTGTGGTGTTTTGATTTAGATCACCCTCGCGTGGCCCTGGCTTCTTGCTGAAATCAGGCGCCAACAGTCTCGGGCGATAGCCCAGTCTTCTTGAGCGTGCACGACTAACACGCGAACTGTTGAATCGGAAAGCGAGATTTCCTGGTCCACAGATGCCTGCGCATTCTTCGCGGCGTCGAGTTTCAGACCAAGAAATCCGAAGTTGGCACAAGCTGAAATTCGCACCTCAGGCGAATTTTCTCCAATCCCAGCGGTGAAGACCAGAGCATCTATTCCGCCCAACACCGCAATCATCGCGCCGATACCAGCTTGAAGGCGATGCACGAAGACCTCAAAAGCCAGCTTGGCCCGTGGATGGCCATCTTTCATCGCGGCCACGATCTGCCGCATGTCACCTGAAATCCCAGAGATTCCCAACAGGCCTGATCTCGTGTTGAGCATCTCGTCGAGTTGCTGTCCCGCGAAGCCACCGTGTCGCATCAAGTAGGTCATTATACCGGGGTCCACAGAACCTGAGCGCGTTCCCATCATTAGCCCTTCTAGGGGCGTGAATCCCATCGTCGTATCGATGCTTCGTCCCTCGCGGATAGCCGCCAGAGAGCAGCCATTTCCTAAATGGCAGGTTACGAGTTTCAGCGATCGTACGTCCCTGGCCAGGAGTTGGGCGGTGCGCTCGGCGCAGTACTGATGATTGATTCCGTGAAATCCATAACGACGGATCCCCTGCGCGAGCCATTCGTAAGGGCCAGGGTATACGGCGGCTGGTTCCGGCAGTCGGCTGTGAAACCCGGTGTCGAATACAGCCACCTGGAGAACCGTGCCGATACGTTTTTCGACAATCTTGATTCCTTCCAACTCGGCGCGATTATGCAATGGCGCAAAGACGGACATGCGCGCGATAGCAGATTTCACTTCCGGTGTGATGGCGGTTGCCTCCTGGAGGCTTTTACCACCGTGCACCACACGATGACCTACTACGTCGATTTCGGAAGGCGCAGAAAGTACACGCAGCCTTTCACTCCATAACGTATCCAACAGACGTTCGATGGCATCCGAGCGCGACGCAACCTTGACGCGATCTTTCAGCTGCGACCCCTGTGAATTCTGTGCCTGGATATCAGCATGATCGCCGTTCCATTCGATCTTGCCTTCCCAGGCTGGTGCAGGCGGATGTGCAGGAAGGGTCTTTCCGATGTCGTACAGGGAGCTCTTCTGGCTGCTGGAACCTGAATTGAGTACAAGGATTTTCATAGCCTAATGAGGCCATTTCCAATCCCGGATTTCCGGCAAGTCGTCTCCATGTTCGCAAATGTATTGTTTGTGCTCAACGAGCTTGTTACGCAGGAACTGTTTGAAATGTCCGGCGACGCGTTGCAAGCGAGGGACGCGGTCGACCACATCGCCTGCTAGATGAAATCGATCCAAATCGTTGAGCACCGTCATATCGAACGGAGTCGTCGTCGTTCCTTCCTCTTTGTATCCGCGAACGTGCAAGTTGTCGTGATTCGTGCGCCGATAAGTCAGGCGGTGAATCAGCCAAGGATAGCCGTGGTAGGCGAAGATGACCGGCTTGTCGGTCGTGAAGATCGAGTCGAACTCACGGTCGGAGAGGCCGTGAGGATGTTCGGTTGAGGGTTGAATTGTCATCAAGTCAACCACATTGACGACGCGGACTTTTATGTCTGCAAAATGCTGGCGCAGCAGGTCTACGGCGGCGAGTGTCTCCAGTGTTGGGATGTCTCCGGCACAGGCCATCACCGCGTCCGGATCGGTTCCCTCGTCATTGGAGGCCCACTGCCAGATTCCAATTCCATTTGTGCAATGCTCGATGGCACGTTCCATGTCGAGCCACTGCAATGCCGGTTGCTTTCCAGCAACTATAACGTTGACGTAGTTTCGGCTTCGAAGGCAGTGGTCAGCTACTGAAAGCAGTGTGTTTGCGTCAGGAGGCAGGTACACGCGGACAATATCCGCCTTCTTGTTCACAACGTGGTCGATGAAGCCAGGGTCCTGGTGGGTGAAGCCGTTGTGGTCTTGCCGCCAGACGTGTGACGTCAGGAGATAGTTTAAGGATGCGATCGGACGGCGCCAGGGAATATTTCGCGTCACCTTCAGCCACTTCGCGTGCTGATTGAACATGGAGTCCACAATGTGGATAAAGGCTTCATAGCAGGAGAAAAATCCGTGACGGCCGGTGAGCAAATAACCCTCGAGCCAGCCCTGGCACATATGCTCACTCAGGACTTCCATCACCCGGCCGTCCCTCGAAAGGTGTTCGTCGGTAGGAAGCATTGGCTCTATGAAGACTTTATCGGTGACTTCGTAGAGCGCATCGAGTCGGTTCGAGGCTGTCTCATCAGGACCAAATACTCGGAAATTCTTCGAGTCCGCATTGCGTTTCATGACATCGCGCAGGAGATTTCCAAGGACTCGAGTTGCCTCCGCTGTCTCAGTGCCCGGCTTCGATACTTTCACCGCATATTCGCGGAAGTCCGGCATAACAAGGTGTTTGAGCAACAGCCCACCATTCGCGTGCGGGCTGGCTCCCATCCTGCGTGTGCCACTCGGCGCGAGTTCCGCTAGTTCTGGAACCAGCTTGCCGTTTCCATCGAACAGTTCTTCTGGGCTGTAGCTCTTCAACCATTCTTCCAATATCTTCACGTGGTCAGGGTGGGACACAAAATTCGTAACGGGGACTTGGTGCGCGCGCCATGTGTCTTCGACAGGTTTTCCATCAACTATCTTTGGTCCGGTCCAGCCCTTCGGCGTTCGCAGGATGATCATTGGCCACACTGGAAGTCCGGCTGACCGTCCCGCGCGGGCGTCATTCTGGATGGCGTGGATTTCCTCGATGACCGTGTCGAGCGTATGCGCCATGAGTTGGTGCATGGTCTCCGGCTCATGGCCTTCCACAAAATACGGTTTGTACCCATACCCGGTGAAAAGCTGAGTCAACTCCGCATTATGTAGACGGCTTAGTACGGTCGGATTCGCGATCTTGTATCCGTTCAAGTGCAGAATGGGAAGAACAGCGCCGTCGCGAACGGGATTCAGAAACTTGTTCGAATGCCAACTGGCTGCGAGTGGACCCGTCTCGGCTTCACCGTCACCGACCACGCAGCAAACCAGCAGGCCTGGGTTGTCAAAAGCTGCTCCGTATGCATGAGCAATGGAGTAGCCCAGCTCGCCTCCTTCATGGATCGACCCCGGCGTCTCGGGGGCGACATGGCTTGGGATGCCTCCGGGGAACGAGAACTGTTTGAACAGTTTCCTCAGGCCCTCTTCGGTCTGTGCAATGTGAGGATAGAATTCGCTGTAAGTGCCCTCCAGGTAGGTGTTGGCGACTAAACCGGGACCGCCGTGACCTGGACCGGTTACATAAATGACGTTCAGATCGTGCTTCTTGATCAGCCGGTTGAAATGAACGTAGATGAAATTCAGCCCTGGTGTCGTGCCCCAGTGACCCAGTAGGCGTGGCTTGATATGCTCGAACTTCAACGGCTCGCGAAGCAAGGGATTGCCATACAGATAGATCTGCCCTACGGAGAGGTAGTTCGCGGCACGCCAGTAGGCGTGCATCTTGCGCAGTTCTTCCTTGGATAGAGGCTGTTTGGATTCATGAAGCCTTGCTGAACTTGTAGGTGCCGCTGAAGCCATAACAGTGCCTCCGTATTTTGGTTCGAAGCCACTCACTACTGGCCGAGCAAGAAAAGTCCTCTCATCGCAGAGGCCACGATCCAATCTTATCCCCAAGAATTTGAATAGGCCATTACAACTAGGGGCGGCCCAGAACTGTGTACTCTGAGCGAGAAGAATGCGTGGGGTTAGGGAACGAGTGGAGCGGCGCGTTCACACGAGCACCGGCCCGTCGCTAAGCCGCCACACCCACTAAGTTGCCGACAACTCCGTGTGAGCTTCCCCGACGGGGATTTCCGGCCAGAGCACCTTGAGCATGACGCCGTATCCTTCCTCGCACACCAGAGTGAAAACATGTGAGCAACGCTCGCACAACCAGTAATGTCTCACGCCGTGGACTCCGCCAGGCGAATCAGGTGTTGGATTATTCGCATTTACTGAAACCGGATCGGGCCGAAATCGGAAGAACTTGCCGCCTCCAGTCCAATGAAAGGCCGTCGGACACGCCGGGTTTGCACACTTGGCATGCTGCTTCTGGTACAGAGGAGTTCCTTTCGCCGTTCCGCTGCCGAAGGGCGGCTGTTTGCAGTGAGCCCGTCGAGCCGCTGCCCGTTCTTCTTCCAGACGCTGAATAGTGGCCCTCAGCCAGGTTCCAACCGTCTCTTCGGTCTCTTGTTGGTTGCCGTACCGGTAGAGTGAATCCAAGTTCTCCCCCGATGTGTTGAACGGAATGTGGCGGCAGGGAATCTTCTCGGAGCGGTGCTCGGGTGGCACCAGTTGCATCGGTACACAATCACTGCACGGAGCGGGATTCTCTTTGGAATCGTAGTTCATGCAAGTGAGAGAGTCTTCGAAAATATATTGAGGCCTCCAAGGAGTTCTCGGCGAACGCCCATAGCCTCCATCTTCGAGGAATTGAAGTTCGAACTTTAGAACTTCCAAGAGGTCGCGCTCATCCTTTTGCATTTTGCACCTCCCACGCAACTGAAAATATGCACTGAGCTGAGAGGGGGCTGCTGTAATCCCCGTCACGCGGCAGTGTGACGGCCATCACAGCCAGGGAACCTTCGGTCCCGGCAAAAATATGCGAATTGGTTGTCATCAAACGGAAGGCTGCGTATGCCAAGCGGGTTTCGTTTTGTGTCGCGTAGGCAGGGAGGTATACTCCGAGGCGGTGAACTCATGCGCGCCCTACGGCCAAGAAATTATTGAGAGCTGCCTGTCTTGCCCCCACCGCGAGGATCGCCTCTTTTGCAATCTTCCTCCACCTGCGGTGCAGAAGCTGGCGGCCATCACCTCGGCAGCGGCCTATCCGAAAGGTGCGACTCTTTTCGTGGAAGCGCAGTCACCGTGAGGGGTCTTCATTTTATGCAGTGGCAAGGTCAAACTGTCCACCTCGTCTGCCGACGGGAGAAGCCTCATTCTTAGGATCTCGGAAGCCGGAGAAGTTCTGGGCCTGCCCGCGACGGTCACGGGGAAACCTTACGAGCTGACGGCCGATGTAATCGAACCTACTCAGGCGAATTTCATCTCTCGCGAGGATTTCTTGCTTTTCTTGCGCGAGCACGGCGAGGCAGCACTGCGCGTGGCGCAGCAGCTCGGTGAAACCCACCATTCGGCCATCGCGGAAATGCGAACGATTGGTCTGTCTCATTCCGCAGGTGAGAAGTTGGCTCGTTTCCTGCTTGATCTCTCCGCAGACCATGACGAAGGAAAGGGTGAGGTGAAGCTCACCCTCACGCTCACGCACGAAGAAATCGCCCAGATGATCGGAGCCTCCCGAGAGACCGTGACGCGATTGTTCGCCGATTTCAAGAAGAAACAGCTCCTGCAAGTAAAAGGTTCGACTGTTATCATCAGGAATAGAGCCGGCCTCGAAAGCGTCCTCGGTTCCTAGCCTCCCATTTCCTTTTCTTCAAATCTACTTCTGCGTTGTAATGTGCGTCACAGCGAACTGTGACGTGAATCACTGCCATCGTGCTTGACCTCGTGCAACATGTCCGTATCGGTCACTGATACCGACAATCGTTATCGGCGACAGATATCAAACGCGAAAGTCCACATGCCGCAAGTTGTACGGGGAAGATGCGAATTGTTACGGAGCTGTCAGGCACACCTTCATTTCCAACTACAGCTGGTTGCAAGCGAACGCGGCAACGTCATAGCAGTCCTATCGCTTAGCGCGGTCTCAAATACAAAAGTGAAGCGAACCTCGGCAAGAGTATATTGATCGTTGGAAAATCCGATGACCTTTTCTCCAAAACTCAACATTCTTCCTGCGCCGCAGCGCGCGGTCTGGAGAGAACTGAAGGTGACGCCAAAGCAATTTGTGCTCTACGGCGGGACCGCTCTTGCTCTGAGACTTGGGCATCGCGTGTCGGAAGATTTCGATTTCTTTGCGAATGCGAGTTTTAAGCCACAAAATTTATTGGAACGAATATCGTATCTGCGAGACGCGAAGGTCATGGTGCTTCGCGAAAACACCCTAACATGCGTCCTTGATCGCAACGGCCCAGTGCCTGTTGTCGTTTTTCGGAGGATTAGGGCTTAATCGTGCATCGAATCCGGATACGGCGTGTGACAACGACGTGAGAGTTGCCTCCCTATTGGACGTTGCAGGATGCAAGATGGCCGTCGTGCAAAAACGCGCGGAAGCAAAGGACTATCGGGATATCGCAGCCCTACTGGAAAACGGTATCAGCCTGAGCAAAGCTCTCGCTGCTGCTAAGGCCATTTATGGAGACCAATTTGAGCCGCGAACGACGCTCCGAGCGTTGAGTTACTTTGCGGACGGGGACCTGCCTAAACTCCCCGTTTCAGTGCAGAATGCATTGCGGAGCGCGGCTAAAGGCGTAAAATTAGATGAGCTTCCTGTGCTCATTGGGAAACGAGAATTGGCTTCGCGGGGTAGGGGACGATGATCCACAGCGACGAACTACTAGCGGTCGCCAAGCGCATCTTCTGGTTTGGCACTCCAGAAGAAGCACTGGAATTCCCATTGCGCTTCCTGACCTATGCGATGACATACGCCACGGATGAGGACATTGAGATCCTCAAGAAGTATTTCAGTGACGAGGAATTCAAAGCCGCGCTGGATAATCCCGCACCGGGAATTTTCGACCAAAGTTCCTGGGCCAAGTGGAATCAACACTACGGCCGTAATCCCATCCCACCACTTCCGAAGCGACAGATCCCGGGCGTAGATCCCGCCGAAGTCGCGGACTTCTTTCCCGCCAAATCCTGAAGGCGGCACTATTGCGAGTAGCGGGTGTACGTTGCGGGCCACCGTTTCTCCCCGCCGCGTAGTCGAGTCCACTAAAGACTCCGTCTCCTCCCAGGCGGTGCCCTCGCCACAAGTTCCTGCATCGAGCACTCTATTTTTGTTTGCAAGGTGCTTTTCATGATGCTATATACATACACCATGCTAGGTAAATGGCCACCGCCGCAGGCTCGAAAAAACTGGTGCCGCAGCTGTGGGTTCCCACCTCCGCAGTCGCCTAGTTTTTGTCAGCGGGGAATTGCGAATTCGACGAAGTATGGCACGAGCACAAACGTCCGAATGTGTGCATGGTGAAGGTTTTGTTGTCTGAGAAGAAGAAATGCCTCTCGCGCCACTGGGCAGTCGTGATCCTCTAAGGTCGGAGACCAGTTGCGAGACGCATGCCTCCCTAGATCCAGCCCTCAAAGATTTTCTTGACCGAGTGATCATCCCCGCGTTGGTCCGAGAATTCACGAAAACTCTGCTTGCCAGTTCAGAAGGTGCAGAGGCACAATCGTTGCAGCAGGCTCGCCGGGAGGATTAAGTGCGAGAATTGCGCTGCGCCATATACGCAAGATTCTCTTCTGACTGCCAAAGTCCAACCAGTATCTCTGACCAAACAAGGAAATGCCGCGACTATGCAGCACGACAGCCTGGTTGGCTTGTGTTGGATCAGCACATCTATTCCGATGAAGCCATCAGCGGTACGAGCACGGAAAGGGAAGGACTGCAGAAACTTCTAGCGGCGGCAGGCGCACCCAGCCGTCCGTTTGACTGTATTCTCATCGATGATACTTCCCGCTTGACCCGCAAGCTCGCGGATGGCTCAACCTCTATGAGCGGCTTACCTTCGCTGGAGTGCGCCTGGTTACGGTTTCTCAAGGCGTGGATTCCGAGAGTTCGCAGGCGGAATTGTTGATTGGTGTTCATGGTCTCATTGATGCTGTGTATTGGCGCGAACTCGGACAAAAACTCTCAGAGGGATGCAGGGGCTCGCCTTGAGGGGATTTCACACTGGCGGTAGGTGCTTTGGCTACAAGTCCGTCAAACTGGAGACAATGGTGCTCGGCTTGAGATAGACAGCGGCGAGGCTGAGATTATTAACCGCATCTACCGTTTGTACGCCGAGTCAGGTTACTCCATGAAACGAATCGCGCACACTCTAAACGCTGAAGGTGTGCTTGCGCCGCAGCCGTAAAAGGGACGATTCAGTCGCCCTTGGTGCGTGTCTTCTGTCCGACACATCCTGCTAAACACTCGATATGCCGGAAAAACAACCTGGAACACGCGTCGCAAGATTCGCGTACCTGGAACGGGCAAAAGGGTGTTCAGGCCGCGGCCACGGACGGAATGGGTGATATCCGAGACGCCCCATCTGAGGATCGTTGCTGATGACCTCGCGGCCGCGGTGCGCCGCCGGCTTCAGACGGTTAAGCGGATGTTTGGAAAGGACGGTGGTGGTTTGGCTGCTGGCCCCAAGCGGTATCTGTTCTCAGGTCTCCTAAAGTGCGGTGTTTGTGGGGGAAGTATCGCGCTGGTTTGCGGGCGCGGTCGTAATGGCGCCGATCGTTACGGTTGCTCGCTACATCGCCAACGAGGCGATTCGGTGTGCCGAAATCGCTTGCTTGTCCGCCGAGATGAACTTGAAGAAAGCTTGTTGCGAGGACTCTCCGAATCAGTTCTGCGGACCGAAGTTATTGACTACGCGGTCGCTCGGATGGAAGAGGCTCTTCGAAAAAGATTCGAGGAACTTGACGCCGAGCTTGAGCAGCTACGGCAGCGGAAACAGCAGATCGAGGCCGAGATTGCACGCTTGATTCAGGCAATTGCCGACGGTCAGGGATCACAGAGTATCACGGCCGCAATCGGAGAACGAGAGCGCGAGTTGCGTAGCATCACTGACAAACTACTGGAACCACGGCCCGGATCGGTGCGCTCCACGTTGGACGAGTTGCGAACCTTTGCCGTATCGCGTCTCACAGACATCCGCAAGCTAATCGCTCACCCAGAGGGCATAGACCAGGCGCGGGCGGCTCTCGCGGAGCACTTCGGTGCATTCACGCTCGAACCCGTCACGCAGGCTGGAAAAACCACGTATCTAGCTCACGGCAAAGTAGATTTCTTCGGGGATGAAGCGATGGCGCGAACGGGTGGTGCCGGGGGCCAGAATCGAACTGGCTACGCCCGCCTTTTCAGGGCGGCGCTCTACCAATGAGCTACCCCGGCAGCATTAGGTCGTTCAATTCTAGAGTTGGCAGGGGGAAGAGTCAAACAGCGACCGCTATGCGCTGCGTTTCGGGGCAAACCGCTCGAGAAATTCCTGAAAGCGCTTTGCGTTGTAACTTCGGCCGCCCTCGAGGACATTGCTTGCTTGCGAGTGAATCAGATTTCCATGCGCATCCAGAATGAAGATGTACGGATACCCATGAATATAAGGGAAGCGAGACAAAAAGTCTCGGTTGGGATTTTCCTGGCTCATGCTCACTTTCATGAAAACATAGTTCTTGTCGCGAAGTGCCTCAAGATCGGGATGCTCGTGAAAGAAGTCGTCCAGAATATGGCACCAGGTGCACGACTCGCCGCCGACGACGATGAAGATATTTTTGTTTGATTTGTTAGCCTCCCCCTCGGCCGAAAGCAGATCCTGCTCCGGGTCGCGCGGCCGATCATAGCCGTCGGCTAGTGCATTGTGGGGCGCGGGGGTTGTTACGGACTGAACGAATGCTTTGTGTTCCAACGAGATTGGAGCGCAGAAGTATGCGTATACCAGCGCCGCGAACAGCGGAATCCGCATACAGCTGCCTTTGGACCAGCTATTGCTGGGATTCATCGAATTCTTTCATCCAGTTGCGGTTTTTCAGCACTTCGCGGGGCTTTGTGCCGTCGGGCGGGCCGACGATGCCGTCTTTTTCCATGAGGTCGATCAAGCGCGCGGCGCGCCCGTAACCGATGCGCAAGCGGCGCTGCAAGGTGGAGGTGGAAGCGCGGCCGGCGTCGCAAACCACGCGAACCGCGTCCTGGTACAGATCGTCGTCGACATCGTCGCCGCCTTCGGCGTCGGCCGTTCCATCGGCATTTTTGCCATTTTCTTCTTTGGGCGCTTCTAGCAGCTCTTCCTGATATTTCGCTTGCGCCTGGTCGCGCCAAAAGTCGCAGACTTCGGTGATCTCTTCTTCGGTGACCAGCGGGCCGTGAATGCGATGCAGGCGTGCTGAGCCGGCAGGGAGATAGAGCATGTCACCGCGGCCGAGCAACGATTCTGCGCCGTTCGAATCGAGGATGGTGCGCGAGTCGACTTTGCTGGCCACGCGGAAGGAAATGCGGGCAGGGAAGTTCGCTTTGATGAGGCCGGTGATAACGTCCACGGAAGGCCGCTGCGTGGCGAGAATTAGGTGGATGCCCACGGCGCGCGCCATTTGCGCAAGGCGGGTGATGGACTCTTCTACGTTGTTGGTGTCCACCATCATCAGGTCGGCCAACTCGTCGATGACGATGATGAGATAGGGAAGCGGCTTGTGCTCGGGCTCTTCGACATTGTCGAAGAGGGAAAGCGACTGTTCCTTCTTGAACGTGCGATTGTACTGGTCGATGTTGCGGACGCCGCGCTGCGCCAAGAGTTTCAGGCGGTTTTCCATTTCGCGCGTAGCGTTGCGTAGGACGTTCGAAGCGATCTTGGGGTCGGTGACGACGGGCGCGATCAAATGCGGGATGTTTTCATAAAGACTCAGCTCGAGCCGTTTCGGGTCGACCAACACCAACTTCACTTCGTCGGGGCTGGCTTTGAACAGGATGGACATCATGAGCGAGTTGATGAAGACGCTTTTGCCAGTGCCCGTGGAGCCGGCGATAAGCAGGTGCGGCATGGCCGCCAATTCCGTCACGCGAATCCGCCCGTGCAGGTCGCGCCCCATTGCCAGCGTCAGCTTGCTCGGCGATTGGATGAACTCCGGCGCTTCGATGATTTCGCGCAGCGCGATGGTTTGGCGTCGGTCGTTTGGCACTTCGATGCCGATGGTGGATTTGCCGGGAATTCGCTCAATGAGGATGGATTCGGCTTGCAAAGCCAGGCACAAATCTTCGGTCAATGCGATAATGCGGCTGTACTTGATGCCGGCTTCCGGCTTGAATTCGAATGTCGTGACAACCGGGCCCGGGTTGATCTGCGTCACGCGCCCTTGCACGTCAAATTCCTGGCATTTTGCTTCAATCGCGCGGGCGCGCTGCTTCAATTCCTCTTCGTCGAGTTTCTGGCCGCGTTCGCCTTCGCGCAGCAAGGAGGGAGAAGGAAGTTTGTAGTTCTGGTTGCCCTTGGCAATCTTTGGCTCGCCCGCTTTCTTGGCCGCCGGTTTTTCCGTGTCGCGATGAAAAACAAAAATCGGCGCCTTCATCACACTGGACTTGCTGTCCTTTTCTTCGTCTTCTTCCCGCTCATCGGCCAGGGTGCCGCTCGGTTCCAAAAGTGCCGTTTTGCTGATCGCCTGCGGCGGCACCGGCTTTCTGCCCGAAAGGCGCGATTCTTCCACGCGGCGGCGCATGCGTTCCTGTTCGCGGCGCTCGTTCCAGGCGTGCCAGCGTGCCTGGGCCTTTTGTAGAAGGCCAAGCCGCTCGACAGCGCCGATGGGGCCTTTCGGGCCGGTAGCCCAGGCGTGCGTTCCGGCAAAAGAAAATCGAGTGGTCATGAAAAGGGAAGTGAACAAGAGGGCCACGGCAACGAGAAGCGCTCCCCAAAAGTTAAATCCTGCGAGCAGGCCGCTGGAAATCAACGAACCTACGATTCCTCCCGCAGGGATGGTGCTGCGCACGGCGGGGAAGGGAAACAGCGCCAGCAGGGCGGGCAGAGAAACCAGCAACAAGAAATAGCCGGCCAGGGTGGCGAATGGCGAGTCGATGGCGCGGTTGCGGCACCAACGCCAGCCGAGTACCGCAATCGCCATGGGGAGCAGAAACGCAGCAAAGCCAAATACCTGGAACAGCAGGTCCGAGGCATAAGCGCCAACCGGCCCCATCCAGTTATTGGTCACACCGCTATCGGCCGGCTGAGCGCTGACGTTGAAGGAAGCGTCGCGCGGGGAGTACGAAATCAGGGCCAGTGCGAGCAAGACCGCCAGCGAAATGCACAAAAAGCCTACTAACTCGTTCAGTCGCTTGTTTTCAGTCGGAGTAAGAAAGCGCACGACATCTCCTCAGCTTCTGGGGAAGGCTGAGTGTGGCAGCGGGTGCTGGCGCTATCGCAATCCCGCCTGGAGGAACGCCCAAACCAGGATGATGATACCAAACACCAGGCGATAGACAACAAATACTTTCAAAGTGCGTGTTTGCAGGTAGCGCAGGAAAAAAGCGATGACAAAATAGCCGGCAATGCCGGAAACGAGGACGCTGATGGCCAGGGTGGAGAGCGGCAAGTCGAGGCCGCCGGCTTTGTGCATCTTGATGAGTTTTGGCAACTCCATCGCCACGGCTCCTGCAATCGCTGGCACCGACAGGATGAACGAGAACCGCGTTGCGGCCGCCCGTGTCAGGCGGCGAAAGAGCCCCGTCGTGATGGTGATGCCCGAGCGTGAAACTCCCGGCCACAACGCGAGCGCCTGCGCCGTTCCGATGGCCAGGGCGTCTGCTAGACCAGATTCCCTTTCTTTGCGTGTCAGGTCCTTTTTGGAATCCGCCCACCACATCAGGAGCGCAATCAGCACCAGTGAAACGCCGATAATCTTTGGCTGGCGCAACTTCTCTTCGATTGCGTGATGGAAAAGCAGCCCAGCCACACCGGCCGGAATTGTTCCGATCACGAGATACCAGAACATTTTGCGATGGTGCGCAATGTCTTCGGCAGGCGCCGTCGCGGGGTATTTCATTCCCAATCCGCACAAAAGCAACGTCAGCCAATCTTTGAAAAAATACAGCACCAGCGCGAGCAAGGTTCCCGCATGCAGAGCGACGTCAAACGCCAATCCGGGATCCTGCCATCCCGCTAACCACGGAAAAATAATCAAATGCGCCGTGCTGCTGATGGGCAGAAATTCTGTCAGCGCCTGCACGAGCGCCAGAATGATTGCCTGGTAGAAGGGCATTGGAATTAGGGTTCCTTTTTTGCCGGTTGGGCTTTCAAAGTGGCCGGCAGGATTTTGCGCATCTCGTAAGCGTCGATGCGGGCAAGGTAATAGCGCTTCAAAGTCGCTTCGATACGATAGCCGTGACGCTTCCAGAAGGCAACGGCCGGCTCGTTGTTGGTTGCAGTTTCCAGCAAGATGGAGCGCACGCCACGCGCGGCGAGATTCGCTTCCAGCGTTTCGAGCAATGCTGTTCCGATGGCGTGCCGGCGGTGCTTGGCATCCACGTCCAGCGTGATGATGTGCGCGAGCGGCGGATTCTCTTCGCTTACGATGAACCCAACGATGCGCCCGCCGTCTTCCGCGACTAGGCAGTCGGCCGACGCGAGAGTCAAAAAATAACGCAGCGTGGTTTTCGAATAGGAAATGCCAGGAGGGAAGCACGACTGATCCAGCTTGTGGAGCGAGGCGAAGTCGTGCGGCTCATACGAGCGAAGGGTGGGCGGCATGGCGGGATTGTAGTCCAGAACGCTCGTTAACTGGGCGGTTGCAGGTGGAGGCTGGTGGCTGTAAAGCAGGTGCTTGCATTTTTATTTGTGCAGCTTGCCTGCTGGCGCCTGCATTCCTTGCAAGAGTGTCCCTGCTGTTTGCTTTGCGAAACGCGCGGCGAGCGGTTCCCAAGTGCGCTCCCGCTCGGACTCGGGCAGCTTCAGGTGGTTGTCTATCCTTCACCAATTCTCCGAATTCGGGCGCGGAACCCGCTCGTTGTAGATGCTGCAAGAGGCCATGGTGAGCTTGTTGACGGGTCATCACTTCCAGAGCATCCAGCAATTGGCGATGTGCCGTTCCTTCCCAAATCGCCAGGATCATGGCTTCGCGCAGCCAGCGTTCGACGCCAAATTCTTCGAGAACGCCGAGCCCGCCATGCCCTTCCATGCACCATTTGGCGGTGTGCACGGCAAATTCCGCGGTGTGATATTTGGCGAGATGCGCCAGGAGGCGGAACACGTGATACCGAGAGGAATACGGAGGGCGCTCCTGCCAAACGTCGTTCAACAGCCGCACCGCTTCCCAGCCCAGAGCAAAGGCCGCGCGAAGGTTTCGCAGGCGCTCTTCAAATTGATGGCACAGCATCGGGTGCTCGAGGATGCGCTGCCCGAAAGCAATCCCTTGTTTCCGCATAGCCCAGAGCGTCGGCAATCGCTCGCTGGGCCAGCGCTACGCTGCCCATGCTATTGGCTATTCGCGAGACGTTCAGCACCTCGAGAATGAGATAGATCCCGTCTTCGGCTTGTCCGAGCAAATAAGCTTCACTGTCGCGCAGTTCGACTTCCCCTGTTGGCACAGACCGAGTAGCAATTTTGTCTTTCAGAGGGCGAATCGTGTAGTTCAGTTCACCGTTGGCCCGATAGCGCGGGAGGAGAAACAGCGCCAGCCCGCGCACGCCATTTGGCGCTCCTTGGGGCCGCGCCGCCACCACGGCAAGTTCCGCGCCAGCGTTGCTGGCGAAATACTTGTCCCCGGTCAGGCGCCAACTCTCCTCCCGCTGCGCCGCTACTGTTTCCACGCCGGCACCAAGGTCGGAGCCGCCTCTAATTTCGGTCATCCACGTTGCGCCCTGCCACACCGAATCGTCCTTGCGGAGAAGCTTGTCAAGGAGCGCTGCTGCAAAGCGGGATGGCCATATTTGCTGAGTGGAAGCGCCGTCGAGAGCGATACGCTATACGGGCATGTAAGCCCGCAGTCGTAGAACGAGGTCAGGTAAATCAGCAAGAACGAAGGAAGCAGGGAATTGTCCTCAGAAGCGCGCCAAAGCACTCCTGAGCGGTAGCCTTTTTTCAGCAGTCGCCAATATTCGGGCGCATAAAGAATTTCATCGACGCGCTTCCCGGCAGCGTCGAAGATGCGTACCCATGGCGTATCGGCGCGATCGACGGCTTCGGAAATGGCGCGGCCTTCCTTTTCCCAATAACTCTCCCACTCTCGCAGCACGCCGTCATACGCGGTAGGACTGATCATCCCGGCCAGGAAAGCACAAGGAGAGCGGACGATGTCGAGATCCATGTATTCCCCTCGGCACTTATTATAGGAGGACGAACCGAATGCCGAATGCAACTTCGGTTTGTAGGCGCTTCACTTCTGTAAGGGAACTGGAGGCACTGTGCGCCCAAGGGCTCGCACCGTCAATTCGTCGGGAGCCGCGCGGCCGTCTTGCTTGACCGCCACTGCGAATCCGCCGCTGTAGTCCCACATGGTCCATCCGATGCCATATTTTTCGAGCGTCGTGCGCACGTCGGAAATCCAGGCAGCGCGATCCTTGGGCAACGCCGCTTTGCGGTACACGCCGAATTCGTTGCAAGTCAGTGGGACGTCCCAGCGTTTCCCCCAAGCGGCGATCTGGCCGATCTCTTTGTCGAGCCGCGCGGCGTTCCAGCGGTCCAACCCGTAACGGATGACCTGGAGACGATTGACCGCGTCGGGAACCAACGCCGCGGCTTGCTGCACGCTTTCCGGACTCGAGGGATAGGGCAGGTCTTTGAGGTAATGCACGTAGTTGGTGCTCCAAGTCGCGCCTTGATGCGTGAAAACGTGGGGATCGTAAAAATGAAAGTTGTAGACGATGTTCGGGTCGCGGAGAGGTTCGATGAAGAGCAGTTCGCTGTCTCCCGACCAATTGGCGCCCGCGACGATAATGGTTTGTGCGGGTGCGCCTTCGCGAATGGCCGCAGCCAGTTTGGACTGTACGCCCTCCCAGCGATAGCGGTCGTGGAATTCCGGCTCGTTCAGAACCTCAAAGAACACAAGATCCGGACTCCAAGAAGAGTAGTGCTTTGCCAGTGCGCGCCAGAAGTCCGCAAACTGCTCAACAAACTCGTTGTCGCTGGCCAGCTTTTCTTTGAAGTCCGACTCCGGATGGATATCGATAATCACCGTCAAACCCTGGTCCAGAACCATCTTTACGGCGGCATCCAGATATCCCAGGTAATCTTCCGGAATGCGGTCTGCCTGCTTCCGGCGGAACATCGGCTGGGGGTTTACGCTCAGCCGCACGTGATCAAACTGCATCGTGTTAATCAACGCGATGTCCTGCGCCGTGGTCCACGTTTCGAAGTGCTCTTTCGTGTAGCCCTTCGGGTCGTAGACTTGCGCGAACCATTCGCTCAGGTTGATGCCATGCCGCAAATGCGCCGCGCGCCGTTGTGCGAGGCTGGAGCCTTGCGAAGTTTGCGCCAGGCAGGGGCTGGACGTGAAAAGAAGCATCGCCGCAAATGTTCGGGTAAGAATGCGAGCACGCCTGGCTCCCCTACTGGTTGTTGTTTCCGTCATGGCTTCGTCACGCTGCGTTCGCCGAGTCTGCGTTCTGGAGGCGAAAAGCCTATACCGCGGAAGAGAGGCAGGCAAGTACGGATCGAGAAAGCAAAATAGCGGGTGCGCGCCTTGTTCTGGCACCTCCTCGCTGCCAGAGTTCTTCCGACTCCGGCCGGGGTAAGGTATTCACTTGATTGACACGCTTATGCCATTTCGACGACGCTATCACGCTGCAGCTTACGCATGCGGTTGCAGGCGGTAAGTCTCGCGCCGTTTCCCCGGGTTCCCAGTCAGAAAATTCAAAACAAACGAGGTAGCTTATGCGCGTTCCTACGCTGGCTGTGTTACTGGCCATGAACACATCGGGGCTCATCATCGCAGGGTGCACGGGGACTGCTTCTTCAAATCCCCAATCTGCTCCTACGATCGTCGTTCAGCCGGCCAGTCAAACGGTCACGGCGGGACAGACAGCGTCCTTCAGCGTCACTGCTGCGGGAACTTTGCCTTTGAGTTATCAGTGGAACGAGAACGGTTCGGCAATCAGCGGAGCAACTTCGTCGACTTACACCACGCCGCCAACCACTTCGGCGGACAACGGCGCGCAGTTCAATGTAGTCGTGAGCAACGCCAAGGGAAGCGTTACCAGCACCACTGCGACGCTTACGGTGACTCCCGCGAGCACCGTCACTATCACCACTACGAGTTTGCCCAATGGCACGGTGCAGACAGCTTACTCCGCAACGTTGCAGGCCACGGGGGGCACGTCGCCTTACACTTGGTCGGTGACAAGTGGGAGCCTTCCAGCGGGCCTAAATCTCGCCAGCGCTTCGGGCACCATCTCTGGTACGCCTACGACTGCAGGCACGTCCAGCTTTACCATTCAGGTGGCAGACAGTGCGGGGAACAAAGCCTCCGCAGGCTTGACCATCACGATCAACAGCGGTACCGGCGGCACGATGCCCCAGTTTGGGCACGTGTTTATCGTTATCGGAGAAAACAGCTCCTATAGCAGCACCTATAACAGCAGCAATATGCCGTACTTGACCTCACTTGCGAATCAGTACGGGCTGTCCACCAAGTATTGGGCAGACACCCATCCTTCGATCG
>Ga0209808_1000060_pt1 | contig 55912 bp, 50 predicted proteins | sample GraSoiAngelo_157_FD_186171 | JGI IMG/M metagenome (GOLD analysis project Ga0209808, IMG submission 186171) | Grasslands soil microbial communities from the Angelo Coastal Reserve, California, USA - 14_1009_16_20cm (SPAdes) (version 2) | ecosystem: Environmental > Terrestrial > Soil > Grasslands ... | reverse complement strand
ATCAGAGGCTCCGGCAGCTTCGTTGCCTCCGCTGCCGCTCCGATTGCTACCGGGTGGAGCGAATCAGTTCCCGGGCGGGACTTTCAACCCGCGGTAGACCACCTCCTTTACACGGCGCACCAACAGCACGAAGCTAAAGAAGGTTTCTCTCGCCTACCAAGAAGGACTCTTTTGTACAGTTGCCCGCACTCGATTGCGCGCTGTCGTGCTCGGCGGCTACGGCCCGGATTTCGTAATCGGAAAGGCAACCACTCGTGGTTTTCATCAGTCCGCTCTGTCCAAGCAGCTAAGCCCTCCAGTGAAGTGGTCGTACCGAAAGCTGATTCTCTGGTGGGCGCGGGTGTTTCTCTCGATCGGCTGGATCGTCTTCTACGTAAACACCATTACCAAAAATTCTGCGGCTGTTTTGTCGTTTTCGTTGATTCTTTTCTCGGGGTTATCTGCCATAACGTTCCTATTGTTGCTGGTTCTCTTCTGGAGGCACAATCAGTCCGCCTACAAGCGTCGGTATTCTCAGTGGGAACGCTCGTTCCTCTGCCAACGCTGTGGCACTTTAACGGAGCGCGAATAGGCTTTCCGCAAAGGTCGTGTAACGCCGGTTCTTTACCGGGGTTAAAATACGTCGGGATAACGTCGGGATGTCCTCTGTCGGTCAAGAACTTCTCTTTGGTGTAGACTTGTCAATCGCTTCAACCAACTGAGTCATCCACCAGGAGTTTCCATGAAACGACGCGAGATGATCCGTGCCAGTCTTTTTGCCGGCGCCGCCGCGGCCGTCCGCCCGCCGCTCTCGGCGGCACAGAGTACGGCAATGCCCTCCGAGTTGACGCCCGCGCAAAGCGGCGTGGACGCCTCAAAAGACCTCTCGGCCCCTGGATGGAAGCCGCTCTTTCTGGATGAGCACCAGAATGAAACGCTCATCATCCTCAGCGACCTCATCATTCCCGCGACGGACACGCCCGGCGCCAAGGAAGCGCTGGTGAATCGTTACATCGATCTCGTACTGGCAGCCGAATCCAGCGAGGCGCAGCGCTCTTTTTTGAACAGCCTTGGATATTTGGATGGAGAGAGCATCAGGCGCTACAGGGCGGCGTTCCGTTACTTAAAGCGAGAAGAACAAGACGATTTGTTGCACGCGCTCGCGTATCCGCGCACTGCCAGCGGATGGAGCGGGGAAGCCGACGCGACGCCCGACCTGGGCCACGCTCATTTTGAAGCGCTTAAGCAGCGAATCGCGACGGCCTACTACAATTCGCAAATCGGCACGAAGGAGCTTGGGTGGGACGGCGCTTTTGCGCACGGCCCCTACGAAGGCTGTACTCATCCTGAGGGGAATCACAAGTGAGCAACTACCTTTTCCTGGTGGAAGACCCTCTCCAGCAAACCTATGACGCCATCGTCGTGGGCTCGGGAGCTACGGGCGGCTGGGCCGCCAAGCAACTTGCCGAGGCAGGTTTGAAAGTCGCCTTGCTCGAAGCCGGGCGCGCGGTCACTCCAAAAGAGTTCACCGAGCACATGCCCGCGTACAAGCTCAAGTATCGCGACCACTCGCCCGAAATCGTGCGCACTCGCCCGATCCAAAAGCAATGTTATGCCTGCATGGAATACAACTACGAGTGGTTCGTGAATGACCTCGAGAATCCCTATAGCACGCCTGCGGGCAAGCCGTTCACCTGGCAACGGCTGCGCATCCTGGGAGGGCGCTCGATGGTCTGGGGCCGCCAGAGCTACCGCATGAGCGACAACGATTTGAAAGCGGCGAGCCGCGACGGTTATGGAGATGACTGGCCGCTCTCGTACGCCGACTTGGCCCCGTACTACGACATCGTGGAGAACTACGTGGGCATTAGCGGCGCGGCGGAAGGCAATGAAATGCTGCCCGATGGAAAGTTTCTCCCGCCGATGAAAATGAGCTGCGGGGAGATTCGGTTGCGGGAGCGGGTCAAGGCTAAGTTTGGCTACACGGTGACGATCGGACGCACGGCGATCCTCACGCAAAATCACAAGGGCCGCCTGCAATGCCACTATTGCGGACCGTGCGAGCGCGGCTGCTCGACGTTTTCTTATTTCAGCAGCCCGTTCACGACGGTCAAGGATGCGCTGGCTTCGGGCAATTGCACCCTCATCACCAACGCCGTGGTGAGCCAGGTGAACATGGACAACGCGCAGAACAAAGCCAGCGGTGTGACCTACGTCGACCGTTTGACGCGTCAGGTGAAGGAGGTTCGCGGGAAAACCGTGATTCTTTGCGCGCAGGCACTGGAATCCACGCGCATCTTGCTGAATTCGTCCACGCGGGAATATCCCAGCGGGCTGGCAAACTCGAGCGGAGCGCTCGGCCATTATTTGATGGACCACGTTGTCGGCGGGGGAGCCTCCGGCCGCTTGGCCGACTTCAAGGTTCTCCCCGACGCCAACGAGCCGGCGCGGCCCAACGGGATTTACATTCCGCGTTTCCGCAACACTCCGACGAGCGGCAAGCATCCCCGGTTCATTCGTGGTTATGGCTTTCAGGGCGGCGCCGGGGCGGATTTTAACTTCGACGCTGAGGGTTACGGAGCTTCGTTCAAGAAAGCCGTGAAGGAAGGCGTCTACGCGATTTCCATGGGAGCGTTCGGCGAATCGCTGGCGCGTTGGGACAACTATTGCGAGATCGACCGCGGCCTGAAAGACGCTTGGGGTATTCCGGCTTTGCGTATTTCGATGACCCACGGCGACAACGAACACGCGCTCATGGAAGATGCTTCGGCTACGGCGGCGGAAATGCTCGAGGCCGCCGGCGCCAAAGACATTAAAGTGCAGGCCAACGTCGAAATGCCCGGCATGGCCATCCATGAACTAGGCACTGCGCGCATGGGAACCGACCCGAAAAAGTCGGTGCTGAATCCCTACAATCAGGCGCACGACGTGAAGAATCTTTTTGTGATGGATGGAGCCAGCTTTGTGTCCTCGGCCTGCCAGAATCCGACGCTATCGATGATGGCCATCACTGTTCGTGCCTGCGACCACCTGATCGATCGCTTCCACAAAACCGACGTCTAGAAGACTTCTATTTCTCAGACGCCTTGACTGGGTAGCTGTCTCCGAGTAGAGGAAAGCCCGACGGGCGGTAGGTGTTCCTGGTCTGTTTCCGCCGTTTCCAGCTTCGTGTCCGGGCACCGAATTCAAACCCGCCACCGGGCTTGAGGCGGCCTATCGCGAAGCGGACCAGTCTATCGAACAGTTCTACAACTGCTTGCAACTTGAATTGTGAAAGAAAAATCCTCAAATTATAAGCTCAAGAACCTAAAGCACGCCTTTTCATCTTCAATAGCCAGACAATGACAGGAGGAAACAGGTGAACGGAAAAACGAAGCTTGGCCACGTGGTGGCGTGTTGCTGCGCGGCAGTCGCCGCCTTTGCGGCTTGTCCGTTGGCGTTCTCGCAAACCGCGCCCGCATCTTCCGCCGAGAGTCAGAAGGCCTGTGAACCGATGCCGGCGGCGTGGGAAAAGTTGACGCCCAATCAGAAGTCGCTGCTGGAGAGGACGTACAACGATTGGGCGTACCTGGCGAAATACCGGGACGCCGATGCGGCGTTGCCGCCTGCCGCGCCGGGTGAAACGCGCGTCGTATTCATGGGCGATTCGATCACGGAAGGCTGGAGCATGAAGGCAACGGCGACAACTCCGGATCGCGGCGAATTTTTTCCCGGCAAGCCGTATGTGAACCGCGGCATTTCGGGGCAGACGACGCCGCAAATGCTGGTGCGCTTCCGTCAGGACGTCATTGATCTAAAGCCGAGAGTCGTCGTCGTGCTGGCCGGCACGAACGATATCGCCGAGAACACGGGAAAAACCACGTTGAAGGAAATCGGCGACAATATCGCGTCCATGAGCGAACTAGCGCGCGCGAACGGCATTGCGGTGGTTTTGTGTTCGGTTTTGCCGGCGAGCGACTTTCCCTGGCATCCGGGTCTCGAGCCGGCGCCGAAGGTCAAGGCACTGAACGCCTGGATCAAGGAATACGCGGCGAAGAGCGGCCTCGTTTACGTGGACTACTACTCGCGAATGGTCAACAGCGAGCGTGGTCTGAAGGCGGAGCTGAGCCCGGATGGCGTGCATCCGAACCGCGCCGGATACGAAATCATGGCGCCGCTGGCGGAGGCAGGAATTGCAGAAGCGTTGAAGAAGCAAGCACTCCCCTGACCTCAGTGGCGCAGAGGAGGAGCGAGCCTAAGCGGTTTTGCATGGTGCCGGTATGCCGAGACTGATGGTGAGACGGACGAGTGGCCAAAGTTTGCAACAACCGTGGTCAAAAGGGCGCGCGATGAACTCGCTGGTTACGGGCTGCGGATGCTGGCGAAATCGCCGCCATTCGCGCTGGTCGCGATCCTCAGCCCTCGGCATTGGCGCCAACGCCGCGATTTTCCAGTTGATTGATGCAGTGCGGCTGCGCACCCTGCCAGTAAAGTGCAACGGTTCGTACTGCGCATTCACTTTCCCCCTCTGGCATTGGCACTGGCATTCTACGCTCCGCAGCAGCTCGTTCGCGATCCGGATCCCGCTGTCGGAATTCGCCAAGCTCGCATTGCCTGTGCCTCGCACCCTGGTCATGTTTTCTCGACGCGATTGGGCCCTGGTTCGTTCCCATCCTGCCTGCGAACTTCCCATTGTCGAATACCGCTTTCTGTCGTTTCGGTGCCTCAATTCAGGTTTTGCCCTCTATAGACGCCGTTTTAGGAATTCACTATACCTAAAATCCCTGTGCCGCCCATCTGGAGGTTGCTCGTGTCCTGCAGCCACTCCTTTTTTGTATTTACTTTGGCTTTTCTGCGGGCTCGGTCACCGACTCACCCGAGGACCGGACCTTGCAACCACACACCTTATCGATGTCTTACACAGAAGGAGAAGCCCGCATGAAGGGCAAAGCAACCAATTTATTTTGTTTATGCTTTTTGAGCCTACTCAGTTACCCGCAGGCATTTGGGCAGGCCACGCCGGGACGCCGAGAGGCTATTCGTGCGCGCTTGGCACAAATAAAAGCCTTCTCAGAGAGAATACCTGCCAAGCAGAGAAAGATCCTGTCCAGTGGGGCCCTTGGTTTGCTGGAAGCGTCAGATAAATTCGACGATCTCCAGCGCGGGTTGAGCCGCCCTCAGCCGGCACGGTCAACTCCGATGTCACAGCAGTCCAGAGCGGCAGCGGCCCTCGCGGAAACGCAAGGCCTCTCCAATGTGTCTGATCCTTCCCAGGATGTGTTTTCCGTGCTCTCCGGGTTCACACAGAGTGAGACCCATACTGCCTGGTGCGGAGACAATATCGTAGTTGGTTTCAACGACACAGGGAGCTTCTTCGAAAGCTTGCTCGCTAATGCGGGCGGAGTGAGCTTGAACGGAATTGCTCTTTCCAACGACCAGGGCGCATCCTACAGCGACCTGATGTTCCTGAACCCCGGTTCCAACACTAACAACTTTCTTGGCGGAGATCCCGTCCTCGGATGTGCCGACGCGAACACTTTCTATTATTCTTCCCTTTTCGAGACCGGACCTCCCTCCGCGCCAATTACCGCTGTCTCGGTCTCGAAATCGACGGACGGAGGTCTAAGTTTTGCTGATCCGGTGCAGGCGGTGGCCAAAGATGGCCTCACTCATTTTCTGGACAAGGATTGGATGGCGATTGACCCGACCAACCCGCGTAAGATCTATGTCACATACACCGATTTTGACCTGTCGGGTGTTTGCGGCCCCCCTAGTCAAGCTGCCAGGATCGCCATCGAATTAGTGCGGTCCGTAGATGGTGGCGAAACCTGGAGTACTCCTTTTGTGATCGATCAGGTTTGTAGCCCCTCCTCTGTACCCGGATTGTTTGTGCAAGGTTCGGAGGTGGTCGTCAACGCCCGTGGTAGGGCCTACGTGGCTTGGGAGTTTTATGATGCCGATTTTGTCACCCGCGAGATCCGTTTCCGCAAGTCCGGTGAGGAGAACGAGACTTTTGGGGCCAAAGTGAAGGTCAGCGACGTAGCGTGCCCCGCGGACTGTTCCGTGTTACAGGGTGGGTTCCGCACGGCTATCGACTTCCAGGGCTTGGCTGTTGATCGCTCGGCGAATCCGAACAGGGGCAAGGTCTACATCGCTTGGCATGACGGCAGGTTTGTACAGTTCCCGGACCTGGCTTCCCCCACAGGTTTCTATGGTTATGCAGACGCGCTGGTCAGCGTATCCAGCAACGGAGGCACAACTTGGTCCCAGCCAGTGCGAATCAATCAGAACGTCGAGCCTTTGCCGGACGGCAGAGGTACAGACCAGTACATGCCAGGCATTGCCGTGGACAAGACAGGTAGGGTGGCGTCTTGCTTCTACGACCGGCGTCTGGACCCCAATAATTTCTTGTTTGACCGCTTCTGCGCGGTCTCCACTGACGGTGGACAGACTTGGACAGATTCAAGGCAGACGGGATCGAGTTCGCCACCTTTCCACGCAATGGACACGCTCATCAATCCATTTTATATGGGAGACTATGATGGCATGGCCAGCGATTTCACGGGCGCCAACAGCGGCTTCGTCGGTGCCTTTCAGATCATCACCAATTTAGGTGATCCTGACATCTTCGCCGTGAAGTTACAGTAGATGCCACCTCCTCCCCTGATTAAGGTGTGGCAGGGGCCTAACCCAATTCCACGGTAACCGCGATGATTCTGGGGAAAGCCGCTGGGTTTGCCCGACTCGTGCGGGATTTTCAAAGACGCAGGGATCTCCATCCCTCGCCAGCATCGCGGAAGCCGGAACGTATCCGGATCTCGGAGCGAGTTCGCGCTGGCCTCGATCTCCGTCGTGGCAGATGTCTCGGGCGCCTTGACCAGGTAAAGTTCGAAGCCCGCTTGGGCGTGTCTTAGATTATGCGATCGACTCTGGTTCCGCATAGTGAATGCTTTCCCCCGGGTCGACGACCGGCTCGGTGGATGTCTCCACGCGTGGCCGAGGACTATCGAGAATCACGACTCCTTGATCGTCGGCGAGCCTGCGGAATGTTGGGGATGTTTCGTAGAGTTCCTCGAACGAGCCTGCCGAAGCTTCCAGTTGCGATTCTCCCGGGGCAAGTCCTTCCGAGTCACGCAAGACGAAGAATCTGCTGCATAGCCTGCGCACGGTGGAGAGGCGATGGGTGATGATGAGGGCGCCCATATGCTCGCCCAGCACTTCTTCTAGGCCCTTCTGCACGGCTTTTTCCGTCGTGGCATCGAGCGAGGCGGTGGCTTCGTCGACGACCATGAATATCGGCTTACGCATGGCCGCCGCGCCGATCATTAGCCGCTGTTGCTCGCCGCCGGATAGTTCGATGCCGTGGCGGCCGACTCGCGTGTCGAGGCCGTCGGTGAGGCGGTCGCCAAAATCGATCTTGAGCTTGCGCATGACGGCCCAGAGTTCTTCGTCTGGCACGTTGATCGGCTCGTCGGTGAAACGGTAAAGCAGGTTGTCGCGGATGGTCCCATCAAACACCTGCGCTTGTTGCGGCACGTAGGCAATGAGACTGAGCCAGGAGGACAGCCGTATGTCACGCAGGTCGTGACCATCGATCAGAATTACGCCTGAGGTCGGATCCATGTAGCGCATGAGCAGGCGCATAATCGTGGTCTTGCCGGCACCGGATGGACCGATCAGAGCAGCCTTCTCGCCCGGCTCGATGGTGAAGCTGACGGTGCGGAGAATTGGCGTCGCCGGCTTGAACCCTGCCAATTGAGCAACAGGCATGCCAGGGAGATCGCTCTTCTCCGCAGCGTAGGCGTAGGAGACATTGCGCATCTCCACGCGCACACCGTTCTTTCGCCTTAGCTCGATGGCATTGTGCTTGTCGGTGATGTCCGGCGGAACGGCCAGCGTGAGCATGGCCGTACGAATCGCCGGCATATTCCAGTTGATCTGATGTTCGATGTGACCGATATGCCAGATGCTCTCGCTGACTTTGGTGGCGTACATGAGGAGAGGCACGAACACACCGTTGGACCAGTCGCCCCGCCAAATGAGCCACGCGCCATATCCTAGCGCCCCCAAAAGGACGAAGCGGTTGGAATATCCACGCCAGGTGACCTTGCCGATGAACCAAAGCCAGAATTTGCGCTCCTCCCCGAGAACCTTTAGGAACGAGCGATTTTGGTAGGCGATCTCCGCACCTTCTTTCGCGCATGTCTTTACGCGCTCGATTTTCTCCCAGCGTTCATGCTCCCAGCGGTTGATGCGGCGGAATTCTTTGTCGAACGGTACGCATTTCTCGGAAATATTGCGGTTCAGATACACCAACCACACCAGATAGCTGGCCAGTAGCAGGGTCATAAAGAAGCCAGCGGATGGTACGCGGAGCCACAGGAGCGTCAGCGCGACAATAAGGGAGATGAGCGCCGAGGAGCCCTCGAACATGAGCATGTTTTCCAGTTGCTCGATGCGTCCCTTGCCGCGCTCGATGTTTGCGGTGTTCAGATAGGAGCTTTCCTGCAGGTGCTGGCCCATGCTCTTTTCAAAGAACAACTCATTCATCCGGCGCTTGAGCTGCGCTAGGTTCGCGCCCTGCGCGTACTCCCGCGCAATCATCTGCAAGCGGTCGAAATAGCCGTAGATAACGACAAATACGGCCATACCGATGAAGCTCATCTTGACGGCGTGTGCGTCGTGACGAATGAGGCCGTCGACCAAATATTTCGCGAGCCAAGCAATGCCGTTCAGTGCCGTGACGGAAATGGCAAGAGACACAAGCATGCGCCCAGTCCAATGGCGGCTCTCGGCAGTGATGAATTCTCGGTATACCCAGCGAGCAATACTCCAGCTTTCCTTCATCTCATGAAGGTATTGCCGCCAGTTCCGGGAGATCTTTCGCGTATCCTGCGGATCGACGATCACAAAACAACCCCCGGAGCACGTTCGCCAACTGCCAAACCAATACGTGGCCGTTGGCGTCACAACGTATTTAGTTTAAATCGTACGGCATCGGCTGAAGCCCTTGATAAGAAAATTTTGTGAATAGGGGCCCTTGCCCCTTGGAACGGCAATGCTCCTGCGTGTCCAGCGGACGCGGCTCGGTCAACCGGGTCTTGCCCAAACGCGAAGTGCACGATTCGGTGTCTTGAACGCGATCCTTTGGTACTTGACCCCCCTAAACTTAGCTTAGATAAAGCTTGTTGGGGCTTTACATCCATGCCATTCTGTAATCCCCGCCACGGCAGGCGATGGCCCTTCGGGTTTTCCTTTGTCCTGACGACCGGAAAACCAGACAAAACTCCCGACAACTTCGCGTGGAGGATACATGAGGAGAACTTGGATCGTACCTTGGCGGCTGTACCTCTGGCGTCCCTGGCTGTCCTTGCGGTGAGGGGAAGTTTCCCTCCCAGTAGCAACGCAACCTATGACATCACGACGCTCGCGGGCAAAGTTGCGTCCGTGAACGGAACCCCAGGATTGCAGATTCGTTTTTCCGCTCTCATCGAATCCGAAGCTGACACCACGTTCCAGGAAGGCGCCAATCCGAGTCCGTCGACTCTAGCCACGCCTGGGATTCTGCTGTCGAGTCCTTTGGATGGCACCAGCGTACTCGCTCCGGCGGTGACCGTGAACCAAGACAGGGGCGGCGCGCCGCAGAATGAAACGTCCATGCTAACCCCTAACTTTCGCCCGGCAATGGTTCAACAATTTTGGCTAAACGCTCAGGAAGAATACCGTGTTTTGCCCTTGTCCATAATTTCCAAATGTATTGTTCACACGGGCTACGCCAGCAGGAAGAGCCCCTGAGAAGTTGTAGGCTTGAAGTAAGCCTCGCAAAACGGTTGAGTCATGGGCTCCAGTTCCTGGTTTCCTACACCTTCTCCAAGGCGCTGGACACGGACGGGGCAGACGTTGACGCGGTATCATCCGCAATGGCCTGACCCTGGGAGACCAAAACTCTTCCAGGCAACGTTGGGGCGGGCTAGTTTTGATCGCACTCATCGTTTCGTCTTCAGCACGACGTGGACACTTCCCTCGCCATCCAACGCGATGCAACGAAGAATTGTCGGAGGGTGGGCCGTGGCAGGAGTAGCGACGATTCAATCCGGCACTGCTCTAACGATTGCGGATACCAATCCAATGAACGTCTTCGGTATCAGCGAGGACAGAGCGCAGCTGAGCGGTGAGTGCACGAAGGGCCGGTTGGTCACGGGAGGTTCGATCGAATCAAAGCTGAATGGCTACTTCAATGCGTCGCGACGCCTCCCGTAATCGGCGCGGATGGCATTGGGACAGCGTTTGGAAACAGCGGAACGGGGATCGTAGATGGTCCTGGACAGGCAAACCTCGACCTTTCCATTTCGAAGGCAATAGCCCTCGCGTGGCCAAGCGAAAGGAGCACGATTCAGCTTCGCGCCGAGTTTTTCAATGTCTTTAACCATCCGCAGTTTGCGAATCCAGACACCAGCTTCTCATCGCCTACATTCGGCGTCATCACCTGCACGTCAGTGAATCCACGAGTCGGGCAGTTGGCTCTGCGATTGAGTTTTTAGTCTTAAGCCAGGACGGAGGGAAAGGCCTATCGTCAATGAAAGGTTCGACCGATAGTCGGTACTAGATTGCAAGTATTCAGCGCACTGATAGTTGAAGACTCTGAAGACTTTCGCCGATTCTTGCGTCTGGCGCTACAAGAAGGGTAGGTGTCAGGTCATGGAGGCAGCCAAACGGATTCAATCTGAGCCGGCTCCTTAAGATCATCATGCACGCCGCTGATTGCGCTTTTTACGGCTAGATTGTCGCATTGCCGAGGCAATCGAACGTAACAACGCATTCACGGTCTTCGATGACTTGAAGATGGCCGCGATGTCGGGCTCAAGCACGACGGCAATCGCGTCTTCAGGCATTTTGGACGCGAACCGATTCGGCTTCGACTTACCGTAGTCGAACCGATATTCAGAACGCAACTCTTCCTGTTTAGGTGGCCCCTTTTTACGGGCCAACGTTTTCTTCAAGTCCTTACGCTCCGTGCCGGTCGCTTTGCGAGCACTGATTAATCGAACTCTGTCGTCTTCCACAAGCCCACCAAGATCAGATTTTGCTTATTTGAGTGGCCAATGATGATTTCGCGTCGCTCGGTCTCAGAATATTCCGATTGTTCGTCAGCACTATCTCATCGCCCGCAACGAGTCGCGCCCTATATAGAGCGACCGAGGCGTTCAACGGATGCAGGCGCGCTCCGTCATCACTGCAATTTGCAGCCGTTTTTTCGGTGTAAGAGGGAGCCGCAAAACGGATGTAGAATCTGCATGACAGTCCTCCGGGAGTGGTTGAGACTCCCGTGAGGTAGAGGCGGAGGGGCCGGCTGATTCACCCAAAACAAACCAACTGGGCTCTTTGCAGCGCTGGCCATCCTGTCCCGGTAAACCCGTGACGACTGAAAGCCAGCTTCGCGAAAAGCTGCGCAAGATCACCGCGCTGTTCGAGACTGCCGCGACCGCGGGCGAGCGCCAGGCGGCGGCGGCCGCAATGGAGCGGGTCCGGAGGGGGCTCGACGCCGCTCTCAACACACAACGCTTGCCGGAGACCAGGTTCTCCCTAGGGGACCAATGGCAGAGACGCCTCTTTCTAGCGATTTGCCGGAGACACGGGCTCGAACCGTATCGCTATAAGGGCCAGCGTTACACCACCGTCGTGGTGCGTGCGCCGCGGGCCTTTGTAGAGGGGACGCTTTGGCCTGAATACCTCGCCTTACAGAAGGCCCTGCACTCCTATCTCGACGAAGCCACAGAACAGATTATTCGGGAAGAGGTCTTTAACGACGCCGGCGAAGCGGCAGAACGGGCGGGATAAATTCTCAACGAGAACGGAAGAGTTAAGTACTACATTTTGCGTTGCAACAGGCGCGAAAAGCTGCGCAAGATCACCGCGCTGTCCGAGACTGCCGCGACCGCGGGCGAGCGCCAGGCTGCGGCGGCCGCAAGGAGCGGATCCGGAAGGCGCTCGACGCCGTTCTCAGAACACAACCCTTGCCGAAGACCAGGTTTTCGTTAGCGGACCAGTGGCGAAGACGCCTCTTTCTATAACGCCACAGCGGTTAGTTGAAGAGCTGCCGTATCTCAACCAGGGAGGTCAGCGCTACTCGTCTCCGCTTTGGCAACACATGGTCTACGTTGTCAACGATTGCAGTTACCATCGAGGCCGGATCACCGCCCTGCCGCACCAGCTCAGGGCAGAAGCCGCGAGCACGGATTTGCGGGTGTACTACGACGAAAACCCAAAAAAATTTAGAATGGCCCGCTGCATCCGGTAGCGGGATAATCGCCGAAGTCACGTACTACGAGGAGTGCGCCGGGCTATCGGGAGTTGGCAAAGCATTTGGCGTCGGCGTGCGCGTAAGCCTTTATGTAGTTCGCGCGTCTCAAGAAAAAGCAGAGGTAAAAGCCATGACATCATTGTTTACGTGGAATGAGAAGAAACCGAATGAGTCGCAAGCCGTGGCCCCGGAACGGAAAAATCGCCAGATTGATAAGAAGAGCCCGGATTCGATGCGTCCGGTAGCTTTGTCAACGGACCGATCTACGGCGTGGTTGGGGCCGAGCTTGCATGTAAAGGGCGACCTCGCTGGCGCGGAAGATCTGCTGATTGACGGCTCGATTAAAGGAATGATCCAGCTCAATGACCACAAGTTAACGGTGGGGATGGCGGCGAAGCTAAATGCCGACATCAACGCCCGCGAGGTCGTGGTGTACGGCTGTGTGCAAGGCAACGTGTACGCGACGGGAAGGATTGAGATCAAGAAGGGCGGTTCGGTGATCGGGAATTTGAGGACGGCGCAGGTCATGATCGATGACGGCGCGGACTTCAGAGGTTCTATCGAAATCGACAAGAGTGCGACGGAGGAAACCGATAAGGACACTCTCTCGCGTAAAGCGTCCGCAGGTGCGCTGAGCTGAGAACGAAGCGCGATGCCCAGGACACCTGGACGCCTCCTCGTTGAAAGTCTCAATTAAGATCGATCGAAGAGCTCGAGCGACTTCAGGCCGCACGGAAAGCTCGGGAAGACTCTGGTAGTTCAAACGGATGCGGAAGCGGCTCCGCCATCCCCTGAATCCAACGAGGGGGAACTCGGGAAGCGGGGTGGGAACAACCCTGGTGCCGACACAACCCGCCGGAGGATCAAGAAGACGCTGTCGAAAGGGTTGAGGTCGCCTAGCGGCGTCAGATTGAACGGCTCAAGGTCGATTTTGGGATCAACAAAATCGGTGTTCCCAGTCAGGTCTATGACGAGATTTGAGCTAATGCCGTACTTCATATCGAGTCCGCCGCTTTGGGGAAACCTAGGGAAAACGTAGCGCCTGGCTAGTTGCTAGTGCAGTCCCACAGCAGCCTGGACCGAGCGGATGAGTTTCTGCGGGTCATATCCGATCCCGTCCTTGAAAACCAGTTCTACGTTCTCGAGGTCGGCGATCCTCTGGCTGGGGTCTCCTTTTACCACCACAATGTCCGCCTGCTTGCCGGGTTTTAGTGTGCCGATTCGATCTGATTCTCCGAGGAATTCAGCGCCGTTCTGAGTCGCAATGTGAATCGCTTCGAGAGGCGTAAACCCTGCTTCCACCAGCAGTTCCGTTTGCCTCTGATCGCCGAATCCCGCCAGCACGCCGCCGTATCCCGTGGGATCTTCGCCTGAGATTAGCAAGCCTCCCGCGTGCACAAAGTCGTGCTCAAACTGCATCTCCTTCTTCAAGAGCATCGCGCCGCTACCATTGCCTTCGGCGATCTTTGTGCGCACGGCAAGATAATCCGCACGCGATGGAAGAGACATCGCCTGCATCACGCGATCCTGCAAAGGCGGGCGGTTGGCGACAAAGGTTTCGAAGATGACGAGCGTCGAAGTCACTGCGACGTGCTGCTGCACCAGCTTGCGAATCACCTCTTGCACCGGCTTACTTTCCACATCCAGTTTTTCGAGGATGGGGTGTTCGTCGGGATCCGGAGGACACACGTCCGGTTCTTTCTTGGGGTTAAACTCCTGATCCACTACCAAGCCGTGTTCCAGGTCGTCAATTCCCAATTCTGCTGCCTCGCTGAAGCCCACAGAGCAGAGATGACCTGTGACCTTGATCCCTCGTGCATGGGCGGCCTTGATCGCCGCGCCCAGCTCCGCTCGCGTGATGTGCATGTAGGCCTTAAAGGAGGTTGCTCCCTCGTCAATCCAGTAATTCACTAGCCGCGCGGCATCCTCGGGCCCGGCAAGTTCGTGCAACTGAGGCGTGAAGGAACCAACTCCTTCAAGATACGGTCCGGTGATGTGCATCTTTGGCCCGGGCATCTTGCCGTTGTCGATCATTTTCTTTAAGGCCAGGTCGGTGTAGGGTTCGATGCTACCGGCAGTTCGAATGGTGGTCACGCCGCCCGCCAGGTAGAGGCGAGGAAAGCTGAATCCCATTTCGCCATAGAGCGCAGGCGCGCCCTGGACCGGCCCCTGCCCCGAGGCGGTTGGATAAAACATATGATCATGCATCCCCACGAGACCAGGAATTGCGGAGCGCCCCGTCATATCCAAAATGTGTGCGCCCGCGGGAACGTTCAGCGAAGCACTCGGTCCAATCTCTCGAATCACTCCATTCTCAATGGTGATCGTTTGATCCGTTGAAGGCGTTGCGCCAGTCCCATCGATGACCATTACGTGTGCCAGGGCCACTACGCGTGAGTCCACGGTGACGAAATTCCTGGTTAGAGGCGAGAGAACCGGCTTTTCCTGTGCCAGGAGTATAGCCGTCAAGAAACCGGTCAAAGTGAGTCCCCAAAGAATCCTGCGCATTTTTCTTCCTTTGTGATCAAGAAAGAGCGATTTTCTCTCGCTCCCTTCCGCACGTTTATTCCTTGTATGCCCCGACGCTTCAGAACGTGTACTTGAGCCCGAACTGGATGATGCGTGGCGAGACCGTTGTGGCGGTGACCTGGCCGAAAGTCGGCGCGCCAATCTGGGTTATGGTTGTTGAGAACTGCGTGGTCGTCTGACTCGCAAACTGCGGCGTGTTGAAGGTGTTGAAGAACTCGGTGCGGAACTGGATCATGCCGGCCTCGCTTAAACCGCCGACTTTGAAGTCCTTGAAAATGGACATGTCCATATTGTGTTGCCCAGGACCGTAGATAATTCCTCGACCGAGAGTGCCAAATCCTGTGCCATTGCCGATGGCCGGCGCAGGGCAGAAAACATTGTTGAACATGCCAAAGGGAGCGCCGGTCGTTGACTCGACCGATCCTCCTTTTTTGATGTCCGCGGCGGTCTTGCCGGGACACAGGCTTGCTCCGACTGGACTAAAGGGGCCTCCAAATCCAAAAATGGTGCCTGCGCCGGGATCGGTGAATGTCAGCGCCGGTCCTGATTGCACGACGACAACGCCAGAGACACCCCATCCACTCAAGGCTTTGCCGGCGAAGCCTTGATTATCCCGAAAGTTTGGCAAGTTCCATAGATAGTTGGCAACGAAACGGTGCCGGGTATCAAAGTCGGCCGGACCGTAGCCGTCCATCGGATTCAACTGGTCGTTGTAAGCACCCCCGCCTAGAGGAAACGTGCCCACGCCAGTCACATCGGTTAGCGTCTTGCTGTAGGTGTAGGCCACTCCGAATTGGAGCCCGCGACTGAGTCGCCTTTGAACGTTTACCTGAAGGCCGTTGTAGTTCGATATTCCGATCCATTCGGCTTGATTTAGACCGCTCGGCGCGATTCCGAGCACAGGCACGCGGTTCACGGCATTCGCGACGGTATTCGCGGTTACGCCATTTACTGGATTGCCGGGGCTTGCTAGAAGGGCTTGGTTAATCGAATTGGTTGTTTCAATGCGGTCCGAATGCGTCCCAACGTAGCCGATCTGGAAAGTCGTCGCCGTGTTGATTGCATATTGAATCCCCAGGCTCCATTGCTGCGTCCTCGGCGTCTGCCAATTCGGGTTGATGGAATTGATCGTCAGGGCTGAAGTTGCAGTGCGCGGAACGAAATTGGGGAAAACCTCATTGGAAGGCGGGTTAAATGGCACTTGCAGCGTGGCCAAGGCATTCAGAGCCCCAATGTTGGTTTGCCTGGAGAAGAACGGCGGATTGACGATCAATTGAAACGCGTCATTCACGGGTGGGTGCGTGAAGTAGATTCCGTAACCGCCGCGCACGACAATCTTTTCGGTAAACCGGGAAGGGGTCCAAGCAAATCCTAAGCGTGGGCCAAAATTCTTTACTGCCCAGGCATTTTTTGCAAAGGTGGGATTTCCATTGCGTGCGATGCCACTTGGCAACGCGCCTTGGAAGTTCGAGGCGGCGATGAATCCAGAGAACGGCTGATTGGCCAGGTCATTGGAAGCCAGGGTGGGCCAGAAATCGACCAACTTCCCAGCGCCGTCAGAAGTCTGCCCAACGCCCTCCCAGCGCAGGCCCAAGTTCACGGTGAGGTGCGGGTTGAGTTTGATGTCGTCTTGGGCAAAGCTGTACAGGTTACTTACGTGGAAAGCCCTGGTTGTGTCGCCGCACAAGTCGTCGGACACAAGAAGACTGCTCAGGTTTGACCCGCCAGGCCCGGTGTTTCCGAGCTGCGCAGCGCTCATTCCCAGCAGAAAATCCTCAAAGCTAGGAAATACCAAGTCCCCGCGCGTGACTTCCTGGTCCGCCGAGTCGGCAATGTCTTTCTCCCATCCAAAGCCGGCGCGAAAATCGTGCTTTCCGTGGGTCCAGGAGATTTGATCCTGGCCAACCCAACCCGTGGGGGCCGTGAATTGGCCGTCGTTGAAGTTGCCGCTCAATTCCATCGAACCTATGACCATGATGGGCATAAACGGGCTGGTGCATCCCGGAGTTAGCCCAATGGATTGATTCGTTACCTGATTCTGGCTGGCGACACGGCCGTAGTAACGGTGATAGCCGGCGCTGGCCTCGTTGATCAGCGTGGGCGTAATCAGGTACGTCTCTTTGACAATGCCGTTCCAATTTCTAAAAAGGTCGTTGGTGCCTGATCCAGGCACATTGGAAGAAGTGAATGCCAAGAATTCCGGGGATTTCGCGTAGAAAAATTTCTCAGAAATCGTGTGCTTGCTATTGGGGGAATAGTCCACGTTCACGATGTACTGGTTTTCGTTAAATTTGGAGGGGGAACTGAACGAAGAAGTTCCTTGAGGTCCGTTTTGCGCATCCTTGGTTGTGGGCGCTTGCGGCGTGGGGACGAGGAAGCCGCCACTGGTTACCTTCAGGTTAAGCAACTTAAGGGCGACAGGATTAATGTTGGAGCCGTCGGCAGCGATTGTTCCGCCATCGGCACCCTGGAGACCGCCAAATAAGCTGGCGATTTCCGTAGCCGAACGATCATTGGTCAAGCCTGGCAAGATCGCGGTAGCCACAGAGTTTGAGCTCACGCCATTGATCTGTCGCGTTCCCTGATAGGAGCCAAAATAAAACAGCTTGCTTTTGATGATGTGCCCGCCAATCGTTCCGCCGAACTGGCTCTGCTTCAGGGGAGGGCGGGGAACGTGGTTTCGATTGAGGAAAAAGTCGTTCGCGTTGAAGACGTCGTTGCGAAGGAATTCAAATAGCGCTCCGTGAAGTTGATCGCTCCCTGATTTGGTGACGACATTCACATTTCCGCCCGCGCCCCGGCCATACGATGCATCGTACAAACTCGTTTGCACCTTGAATTCTTGAATGGCATCGGGGTTGGGAATCGAAATTCCGCCAATCGACAAGATGCTTCCGGTGCCCTGGGTCTCCATATTTCCGGCGTCTTGCCCGTCCATCTGGTAACTGTTGTCCATGATTCGGCCGCCATTCACAAACACATCGACGGAATTTTTTCCCAGGCTTGCAGCATTCGGCACCGAGCCTGAGACTCCCGGCGACAAATCGAGAATCTGCGTGTAATTGCGGCTACTGAGCGGAAGGGCAGGGACCGTTCTGTCATTTACGACGCCGCCATTCGCGGCGCTTTCGGTCTGCAAGATTTCCGCGGAGGCTTCCACAATCACCTTCTCGGTGGATCCGCCGAGTTGCAACCGGATGTTTACCGTAGCTGTGCTCGCCACTTGCACCAAAATGCCGGGACTTGTTTGTGTCTTGAACCCTGGAGCTTCGACAGTGACAGAGTAAGTTCCGGGAGGGAGCAAAGGAACCACATAGTCGCCTTCGGCGGTAGTCTTCACGGTTCTTGCCACGCCGGTGGCTTCATTCGTGACCGTGACGGTTGCGGATGCTACGGCAGCCTTCGATGGATCGGTAATGGTCCCAACGATCTGACCGGTTGCGGCGGTTTGCCCTGCTGCTGGAGAAACGCCGACAACTTGGACGAGCGCCATAAACAGCGCCAAGGACACTACGAGCTTGCTCAGAGAATTCACCACACACCTCCAAAAGTAGGCCACTCGCGGGAACCCCAAGCTCCGAAGTGGAACAGGGTGTGACTGGTAACACCGCCACTTTCGAGCTGTCAAGTCAATTTTGTGGAACAGTCAATTTTGTGGGACAGTGTTCCGCGATGGGGAACCCCTCACGGGCTTTGTAGTTTATTCTCCATTTCCCGCAGCTGGCAGATATCCTAATTTTTCCGAGACTTCGGAGGTCGCCCGGAGTAAAGCGGCCTTGAAAAAGGCCCTACGCGCCGCAGTCATCTTGTGCTTAAACATAGACAGACTCATGGCCGCGATCACGTTGGAGGAAACATCCTTGATGGGAGCAGCAATGCAACGCAGCCCCCTCGTGTATTCCTCGTTGTCACATTCTCGCGTAAGCAACTCGAGCATCGGGCCCGCAAAAGCGAGAAGAGGAGATTGGTGATTCAACTGTTCGGCCAGTCGGGCCGCACGACCACCCAGGCTGTAAGTTGCAGTCGCGGGATCGAAAGCCACATATCCCGCTGCTTCCAGAGTGACAATCAACCGATGCACTGTGCTTTTGGGAAGCTTGAGCGCACTGCTCAATTCCGTGATTCCCAGCCCACCACGCCGTCACCGAGCGCATCGAGGATACGAAGTGCCTTGATCAGCGATTTTACCGGCCTCTTATTCTTCTGGGCGTCCCGTTTGGCCTTTGACTTCATCGTGCTCCCGTTGCTCTCCAGATTTCACCTTGGGCGTTTGAATCCTTTCCCACGCAGAACGGGGAAACACTTTGGAATTCGCGTCATCATAGTTTTCTGGACGGAATCCAGCCAAATCTGGCTCAATCGAGTTCCTTCGGCAAATTGCTACCAACAACAGCCACAAATTTCCAAGCCTAGGCACACCGCTCATCTGCAACCTTACTTGCGTTACAATTCTCGGGCATAGGCGCCTTCACCTCAAGAGCTGTTGCTTATCGTTGCAGCTCTTTCGCAGTCCCGACTTCACTTCTTCTCATGGCTTTTTGTCTTTTTGCGTGACCTCGGGCCTCAGATCGGGAGGTGAGTAATACACTTTGCTTCCGCCCGCCTTCTCGACTTCGTCCATGAAGGTTGTTCCATAGTCGCGCTTGGCATCGGAGAGCGCGTAGGCTTGACGCTTGTAATTCCAGCTCTTCGGATTCAGGCGCTGGGCTTCTTTGAAATGAGGGATCGCCTCGGTCAAATGTCCAGATTTGTAAAGATGCTCGCCAAGCCCAAACTCAGCTGCCGCCAAAGCAATGTCGGAATTATTCACGGTCAGTCTTTCGCGGAGCCGCTCTTCGCTCATTACGTAGATGCTCTTATCGCCTTTTTCCACCCAGTCTGCCAGGGCGTCGAGGTAAGGGGCAGAATCGAGGCCGCTAAAATTCTTGAAGCGGTCGTCGACGAAGGCGACCTCATTCGGCCGAACTATTTTCCCGTGCTCGTCAATCCACGCTCCGGTAGGAACGTTGACCATGTTGTAGAGCTTGGAGACGAGATGCTTCTCGTCAATCAGAGCGGTATACGTAGGATGGGCCGCGGTAATCCACGGCCCTGCATCTTTTACCCCATTAGTATCCTGCGCCACAGAAACGATCTCGAAATTCTTATCCTTGAGCCGCTCATAAATTGCTTGCCAACCTGGCAAGTCCAGCCGGCACCCTCACCACGAAGCCCAAGTGACGAGCAAGACCTTCTTGCCTCGAAAATCCGAGAGAGAGTGGATCTTGCCGCTCATGTCCGGAAGGGTGAAATCCGGGGCCTTTAGAGAAGACAAAACCTGTCTCTGGTCAGCACGCAGCCCGAAGTACCAGATGGAGAGAGATTCGTCGCGAGCGATTGGCTGCTGCACCAGGTTGGCGAAGGCGACGAGGTTAAACCAGATCTTCCCAGCGCTCTCGTGCACGAACTCCTGTAGTCGGGATTTGGACACGGGAAAGCAGAGCTCATCCCGGCAGATGCCTTGCGGCTTCAACTCAAAGCCGGTAGCACGCTTGAGGTCGTCCGTGGTGATGCAAAGCCGTCCTGCTTCTTCGTTGACAGAACGGACCTCGCTTGCTCGGTCGTCGTAGATGATAGTGGCATGGGACTGCCTGCCCCAGGCGGGAACACCGGCCATTGAAAGAAAGAGACAGAAGAAAGCTGTGAAACGTTTCCAGCTCATGATCGCCTCCGGACCGTCGGCTGGGAATAAGGTTTGGCCATATCCGTAAGACACTAAACGACGCTGCCTTATTCCCAGGAAGTTCATCGCGGCGATAGTAGCAAACCACCTCGCGGCAGTCGCGAGTGCCAGTTCAACGGATGCGGAAGCGGCATCCTTCATGATCGTTCGGTACGAGGGATCCACGATCCCCCAGCGTCGGTCGATCATCACCTCGGCAACCACGGGCTTCGTTTTGCCATCCGGCGACAGCAAAAGCAGGCGGCGTACTTGCAGATCCGAAGCCCGTGCCAGATTCAGAAACGCGTTCGTCGCTGTACCACAAATTCTTAATAGTTGCACGTAATTAAGAGTTGTCTCGCTCTGGAAGGGCTTCCGGATTTTCCGCGATAGCTCGTGAGGGCTCCGCGCGCATCCAGTTCAGTATCGCTTCGACTCTTTCTTGCGCCGATTCAAGCAACTCTCTCGGAATTGTAACAATTCCGTAACAGAAGAACCCCACACTTGTAATCAATGACCAAATTCACGTGTGGAGATACGCATGAAGCGCATCGCAGGAATCCTTCTGATAGGACTCGGCTTAGCCAGCTTCTTCCTGGCTGAGGCTACTCTATCCATAACTGGTGCAGGGGCCACTTTCCCCTACCCCATGTATTCGAAATGGTTTGATGAGTATCACAAGAAAAATCCCAGCGTGGAAATCAACTATCAATCCATCGGCTCTGGCGGTGGCATCAGGCAGGTCACCGAGGGCACCGTCGATTTCGGAGCTTCGGATGGCCCGATGAGCGACGAGCAGCTTAAGGCTTACCAGGACAAACATGGCTTTGGCATCCTTCATTTCCCGACGGTACTCGGCGCGGTCGTTCCCACGTACAACATTCCCGGAGTGACTGCTTTTTTGAACTTCACCCCTGAGGCCCTGGCCGGAATTTATCTCGGCAAGGTGACCAAGTGGAACGACGCTCTCATCGCTGGCGCGAACGAAGGGGTCAACCTCCCTGCGGACGACATTATCGTCGTGCACCGCGCGGAATCTAGCGGGACAACCTATGTCTGGACCGACTTTCTTTCCAAGGTCAGCGAGGAATGGAAGACGAAAGTCGGCAAGGGCACGGCAGTCAAGTGGCCCGTGGGCCTGGGAGGCCAGGGGAATGAAGGTGTGACCGGCACTGTCAAGAACACCTCCGATTCCATTGGCTACGTCGAACTCATCTACGCGGAATCCAACAAAATCCCTTACGGCAACGTAAAGAATGCCGCGGGTGTTTTCGTCAAGGCCTCGCTTGCCGGGGTTACCGCTGCGGCTGCCGCCAAAGCCATGCCTGACGATTTCCGTGTTTCGATCACCAATGCTCCCGGCAAGGACGCATATCCGATTTCGAGTTTTACCTGGCTACTCATCCCGGAGAAATTCTCAGATACCGCCAAGCGGGATGCGCTGAGAGGCTTCGTGTCCTGGATGCTCGCGGACGGCCAGAATTACGCGGAAGCGCTTTCTTACGCGCGGCTCCCCCAGGAGGTCGTCGCCAAGGAAAAGAAAGCTCTTTCGAAGATCCAATAGTCGTGGGAACGACAACTACAACTGTTCCGAGCGCGGGCCCTTTTGCGGGCTCGCGTTCATTTCTATTCCGTTTGCGCGAAGGCGATGAAATTGCGCGCCTGCTCACTTTTTTGTTTGCCGCTTCGGTGGTGCTGATCACCGTCCTGCTGGTTTATGAGTTGTGGCAGGGGTCCGCATTGCCTCGCCATCAATTTGGTTTCAGTTTTTTCCGCACTTCCGCATGGGACCCAGTCTTTGATCAGTTTGGGGCGCTGCCCTTCATTTACGGCACGCTCGTTACGTCCGCGGTGGCCCTCCTGATTGCCGTGCCCCTCGGAATTGGCGCAGCGATTTTTCTCGCGGAACTCGCGCCATTAAGGCTCTCCGACACTCTGGAGTTCTTCATCGATCTCCTCGCAGCCGTTCCCAGCGTCATTTACGGACTACTCGGCATCTTTATCGTGGTGCCCCTGATGCGGCAAGTCATTCAGCCGCAGCTTAAGCACTATCTTGGATTTCTTCCGCTCTTTAAAGGGCCGGCCTTCGGCTTGGGTTTCCTGACGGCGGGCGTGGTCCTGGCAATCATGATCATCCCTTATATCATCTCGGTCTCTCGCGAGATTCTCCTTTCCGTGCCCCGGGATCAGCGCGAGGCAGCCCTGGCTCTTGGCGCGACGCGCTGGGAATCGACCTGGAAAGTGGTAGTGCCTTTCGCACGTACGGGCATTAGCGGGTCGATATTTCTGGCGCTGGCTCGCGCGCTTGGGGAAACCATGGCGGTGACCATGGTGATTGGCAATACCCCTATCATTAGCGCCTCTTTGCTTTCCCCCGGTGACTCGATCGCGTCGGTAATCGCCAGCCAATTCAAGGAAGCGACCGGAGAACTCTACACGCAGTCGCTGATTGAATTAGGTCTCGTTCTGTTTTTGCTGACGTTTATTCTGAACGGGCTGGCGCGAATCATGATCGTAGTCACTTCCAAGCGCGGAACCGGAATGGTGCACGTATGAACCGACGGCTCCGCTGGCGCAAGTTCGTAAGCGCGTTTATGCTTTCGCTGACCGGTGTCTGCGCCGTGGTCGCCGTCTCGGTCCTCTTTTTGATCCTAAGCTATCTGGTTTTCCATGGCGGAACTTCGGTGAGTTGGAGCTTCTTTACCAAGCTTCCTGCACCCGTGGGCGAGGCCGGAGGTGGCATGGCGAACGCCATTGTCGGCAGCGCCAAGCTGCTTCTGCTGGCAATGCTGATCGGCGTACCCGTCGGCTTTTTTGGCGCCATCTATCTTGCAGAATTTAGCGGTAGCGCCACGGCCTTCGTCGTGCGCTATGCGGCGGATTTGCTGAATGGCGTGCCGTCGATTGTCATGGGCATCTTTGCCTACAGCCTGGCGGTTTTGCCTTTCAAGCATTTCTCTACGTTTGCGGGCGGGTTTGCTCTTGGGTTGATGATGATTCCCATTACGCTGCGCAGCACGGAGGAGTTTCTGCGCTCCGTTCCGGCATCCTTGCGCGAGGGCGCTATGGCCCTTGGCGCCAGCAAATGGAAAACCATCGCCACGGTCATCGTACCTTCGGCTTATCGCGGCATCCTGACGACTATTTTACTGGCCTTTGCCCGCATCGCCGGCGAAACTGCACCGCTTTTGTTTACCGCTCTTGGCAATCGCTTTTGGAGTTCCGGCTGGAGCCAGCCTACTGCTTCGCTGCCCGTGGCCATCTATAACTATGCCATCTCTCCCTACGAAGACTGGCATCGTCAGGCGTGGGCTGCCGGGCTGGTATTGCTCGGCTTGATTCTGGTCATTAATATTGTTGCCCGCGGAGTGCTTGCCCGCGGCATTTCTGTTTCGAGGTCGTAATCCATGCACGCTTCTGTGAGGCCTGCAGTGTCGGTCAACCTTCCTCCCTCCGGGACCAACGCTGCGGCCCGCGAATCGGAGGCCGCGCTCTCGATGCGCATGACCATTTCCAAGGTCAATTTCTTCTACGGCAGCAAGCAGACGCTGTTTGACATCAGCATGGGGATTGCGACGAACAAGGTCACCGCGCTGATTGGTCCCTCCGGCTGCGGAAAGTCCACGCTTCTTCGGACCCTCAACCGCATGCATGAGACCGTGCGCGGTGCGCGTCTGGAGGGCGAGATTCTTCTCGACGGGAAAAACATTCTCGGCCAGGACGTCACTTCGCTGCGGCGGCGCGTCGGCATGGTCTTCCAGCGGCCCAACCCTTTTCCCAAGTCCATCTTCGACAACGTAGCGTACGGTCCAAGAATCAACGGCTCGAAAACTCCTATCGCGGAATGCGTAGAGAAAAGCCTGCGGCGCGCCGCTCTCTGGGATGAAGTGAAGGATCAACTACACAAGTCCGCCTACGAACTTTCCGGCGGGCAGCAGCAGCGATTGTGCATCGCGCGCGCCCTTGCGGTCGACCCGGAGGTGTTGCTGCTCGACGAGCCCTGCTCGGCGCTTGACCCGATCAGCACGGCAAAGATTGAAGAGCTCCTCGTGCAACTGAGGGATCTGTGCACCATCGTGACGGTAACGCACAACATGCAGCAGGCCGCGCGCGTGAGCGATTTCACGGCATTTCTGCTGATCGGCCAGCTCATCGAATTCAGCCCGACGCCGCAGCTGTTCACCATGCCCAGTGATCCGCGCACAGAAGCCTATATCACCGGGCGCTTCGGATGAGATTGCCCATGCAAGAAAACGAAGAGAGATTCCTCGCTTCGCTCGGAATGAGGTAATAAGAGGAAAGGGTTCATGGAGCGACACTTCGAAAAAGACATGAACGTGCTCAAGGAGCGGTTGCTGTGGATGGGCAGCCTCGCGGAACGCTCCGTGCATCAGGCGGTTCACGCCGTTTTGGAATCCGACGAAGCCTTGGCCAATCGGGTGCTCGAGGAAGAAGACCCCATCAACGAGCTCCAGATGGAAATCGACGACCGCGTCGTGCAGCTTCTTGCGCTGCACCAGCTGATGGCCACGGATCTGCGCTTTGTCCTGGCGATTTCGCGGATCAACAACGATTTGGAGCGCATCGGCGACCAGGCCGTGAACATCGCGCAGGGAGCGCTGCGCATCCTTCGCCATCCGCGCGTGAAGCCTTACGTCGATCTGCCGCGCATGAGTGATCTGGTTGAAGAAATGGTGCGCAACGCACTCAACGCGGTGGTGCGGCGCGACGTCGAGCTGGCGCACAAAGTGCTGGCGACCGACGACCAGGTAGACCACTACCGCGACCAGATTTTCCGCGAATTGCTGACTTACATGATGGGCGATTCCAGCGTGGTGTTTCCCGCGTTTGAGCTAATCCTGGCTGCGAAGAATCTCGAACGCATCGGCGACCACGCCACCAACATCGCCGAAGACGTCATCTACATCGTGCAAGGCCAGGACGTCCGCCACCCCACCGTGGACCGCCGCTGACGTTTTCTTCGCTAGATCATTCCAGTCATTTCGGGGCCATGGCCTCGTCTTTTAGGTGTTTTGCGCAGGCCTCTGCCGTACTCCGCTGTCCGTGTGCCGAGTCCTGTTTGTGCACCGCGTAGCCATAGACGATTTCACCTGATTTCAAGTCTGCAACTTTGATGCTGGCGTCTTCATCCGAATGCCAGCTTCCCAGGATGATTTTCTTTGCTGCGCTGGCTTTCTTGCTTTCGGATGTGCCGGTGATTTCATAATCGGCCTGCTCGCGTTGTTCTACGACTTCCATGGGCACTTTCTTGTCTTTAATCGCTTTCTTAAGCGGAACTTCGAAGCCGCCCATAGGGTCGACGAACACCTTTGAGCCATTCGGTATCTTCGCCGCCTGTGGTTGTTGAACACCCTGGGCCTGTTGCGGCTGCTGGCGGGGAAAGGCATATGCGGCGGCTGCGAGCAGAAGTAGAGCAGGAATTCCTATCAAATGTTTCATTTCTCCTCCGTTAAATGTACTCGAGGTTTTGGTCCCAAGCAGGAAGCACGGCTACTTACCCTCGATTTTTTCCTTCAAATGCTTCGCGCAGGCCTCTGCCGCGCTCTGCTTGCCCCTATAAGAGTTCCCTTTACTCACCGAATAACCGTACACAACTTCGTTGCTTTTGATCTCTACGACCTTAATGCTGGCCATGTCGTTCGAATTGTCCACACCCATAAAAAGCATCTTTGCCCAACCGGCTTTTTCCGAATTGGCGATTCCCGTGATCTCATAGTCGGCTTTTGCCCGGTCTGTGACTACGACCACAGGCACTTGTTTCTTGATGATTGCTGCCGCGAGAAAAGTGTCGAAGCCACCTTCAATCGGTGCAATGTAAATCCTTGAGCTGCGCTCAATGGCTTTTTTGCTCTGATCGACACTTTTGCCTTCTTGTGCCACAGCGACGTTCGCGGCTAAGGCAAAGACAAGTGCTACTAATATCTGTGCTCTCTTTAGCTGGATCATGTTTGTCTCCTCGCAGCTTCCTGGAACCGGCAATGAGTGCCGTCGGCTGCGTTGCTGACTGCGCGCATACTATTCCCGACCTTGTCCTCAGACAAGCGACATTTTGTGACATTCGATGCGAAAGACCCGCATGTCGCTATTTGTCAGCTAGGAGCTGCAATCTATACACTCGGCTTCCGAGACCGCTCCTGCCGTGACACACAGCACAGCTTTTCGTGACGCGCGTCGCTCTTTATGTACTTTGCTTGGCTCGCCCTTTCGCGAGAAGCAAACCGGCAGCAAAAAGGCTTGCTAGAGACAGGGCGCCCCCCAACATACGATCCGGCGTGCCCACAAACTTTATTCCGATCCGGTCGGTTCCGGCGGAAAGCGGCAGGATCATTTGGGAGGTTGTTTCTGGCGACTGGGGTTTGACACGCCGGCCGTTCACTTCGACGCGCCACGCCGGGTAGTCAAGCAGGCGGATTGCCAGGCGTAGCGGCTGAGACAACGTCACGGTCAGTTCTTTTTCTTCCGCGCTCCAGCGCAGTATATGAATTTCGGCCTTCGGCGAAGATGCTTGCCTTCCGTCTTCCGGCAGAACCTGCACAGGTGGGGCTTTGGGCGGCAAATCCGTGTGATCGTCCTTTGCCGGATCGTATTCGTCGGTTCCGTCAAAGCCTTTAGCGCTTGCGATGGCTTCCTCGAGCACGGGGATATCGTCGGAATCCCACCAGGCTTTGCGGACGAGAAAGGTGGCCGTCCCGGCGGCCGCGAGAATCACCACGGCTATCCAGATCCGTCTTGCGCGGCCGCGCGCCACCGTCGCTGCGCCAAAAAACGCATACGGCACGGCAAGGATGCCCATCCAGCGCCAGGGAAATTGCACGAAGCGCAGTTTGGGCAGAAGCTCCCAAAGGATCGAACTGGGCCGAATCATCAAGAGGGTGGCTGCCGAGCTAAGCAAGAGCAGCGCGACCCAAAGCTTTTGCGCAGCTTCCGCGCCGCCTGCATTTTTCGCGTTGCGCTTGGCCCAAAGCGCGGCCATCCCGGTCATCAGGATCAGCAAGACCGCCACGCCCGAAGCGGTCCAGTTGAACAGGTTGTGCTCCGGATCATGGATTCGCGTGAACAGAAAATTTTGCGCCGGCTGCAGGCCGGAGGAGAGCGCCTGGCCAATATTTACCCAGGGCTGCTCGTACGCCGCCGGTAACAAATAGAACCCCGACACCCCGAACCCCAGCGCCAATCCACCGGAGCCCCACCACAACGGCCGCAAGGATTTATCTGTGATCGCTGCCCACACAAAAAGCAGCGCCATGCTGTAGCTGACGATCACGCCGGCGGGCGCGTTCGAAAGCCAAATGCATGCAAAAACCAGCGCGAAGATTGCCGTCACGCGCGGTTTCGACCGCCCGTGATTTTCGATCCGTCCGCTGAGCTGGAACGCCGCGAGCAACAGCGCTGGCAGAATTGCGCATGCCAGTTGCTCCGCAAAATCGCTGCGCGTGTACACGACAAGCAGCGCGTAGGGATTTGCCGCATAGTTAGCAGCGGCAAACACGGCGGCGCCTGGAGAAAAAAACCGCCGTGCCAGAGCAAACATGGAAAGTCCTGCGAGCGTCTGTGCCAGTACGACAAAAATTCCGGGCACCGCGTTCCAGGGCGCGATGGACCCCAGTGCCGCGCCCAACATCCACGACAGCGGAGGATAAAAAATAAATCGCGGCTCGCCGAACCCGTTATTCGCCCACTCGCACCAGCGCGGGAAAACAATTCCTTCTTTCCATTGTCCGGCGACGTCCAGCCAGGAAGAGGCGTGAAAGGCAATGTCGTGGCCTGAGGCGTTTCCCAACCAAAAAAACGGGGACACCACGAGCAGGGCTATGAATAGAGAAACTCCCAGCGCGCACAGCCATGCTCGAAGATTTTGCGAACTGGGCACGGTGTTTGGGCGTTCGGGAGAGACCTAACCGTGCGTTCACGCGAACCTAATCCCTCGGCGAACGCATTATCATGCCTCAGGCGGCGGCGCTGTCACCAGGGTTATGTGCGGGCTCTTCGACAACTTGGCCCCGGTTCCAGATCATCTTCTTCCGCATCAGCCAAGCAACGAGCAGAATTGCCGTAACGCCGAGGAAGCTCGCTGCGGATAAGACGCTGCCAAGGAGGCGGTCCGGCGTGCGCTTGAACCTCACCTGGATGGCCGATTCGCCCGCCGGTACGGCCAGAATAATTTGATGTAACGCGGTGGAATGTCCCGGCGTTGTTACCTGGCCATTGAGTTCGACCTGCCAAGCGGGATACGCGAGCAGCCGCAGCGCCACTTGCACCGGTTCGCGCGCATTCACCTGCACTTCCTTTTCCTCGGCAGTCCATTTTTCTATTTGGAAGTCTGCCTTCGGCGTGTCGTACTGCGATCCTGCAGCCGGCAGAATCTGTACTCGCGGCCTTTTTTCGGGCAGATGGGAAGAAAAATAACTCTGGTACTCGGCGCCTCCGGGAAAGTATTCGGGGGTTCCCAGGAACCCCTGGTCATTTTCAATGAAGTCTTGATGCATGGACGGCGTGACGTCGACTCCGACCCAGCGGCCCTCGGAACGGCCGCGATCGACGATGTAGGTTGCCGATCCGCCAATCAGAAAAATAAGCGTTGCCGCGGTCCAGACCGAGCGGCGGCGGCGCTGCTCGAGGGCGGCCGCCAGAAAAAATGCGTAAGCCAGCGCAAGCATCGCGAGCCAGCGCCAGGGAAATTGCACAAAGGCAAGTTTGGGCAGAAATTGCCAAAGCGGCCAGCTAACGTGGAGCATCAGAAATGTGGCTACGGCAGAAAGCGCCAGAAACGCCCGCCAAAGGGCTCTCAGTTCGCTGTTTTGTTCGGCTTTGGCAACTCTTCGGTACACCGCGATCCCCGCGAGCCCGAGCACGAGAAGGATCAAGATAGCGGTGCTCGAAGCAATCCAGTTGAAAGAGACCATTTTCGGAAACTCCAGGTCCCGGTAAGGCTGCGCGTAGAGGAAATGCTTCGTAGGAACGGCGCCTTCGGGAATCAGTGTCGCCGTATTGATCCAGTGCTGCTCATAGGCAACGGGCAAAAGATAAAATCCCGCTAAACCAAAACCCAGGGCTAACCCGGCTGCTCCGCGCCACAACGGCTGCCCTGTTTCTTTCTCGAGCGCGGCCCACACAAAAATAACCGTCGCACCGTAGCTCGCCATGACCCCGCTAGGCACGTTCGAAAGCCAAATCGCGGCAAACGCTATGGCAAAGAACGCTCCCGTCTGCCCGGTGGAACGCCGGCGATTCTCCAACAGCCCGCCCAATTCCAGTGCCGCCAGCACCAGGAGCGGCATCCAGGCACACGCAAGCTGTTCGGCAAAAGCGCTGCGGAGATAAACGTCGAGAAAGAGGTAGGGATTTGCCGCATAAAACACGGCCGCCAGCAGGGCTCCCCTTTGCGAGAGAAAGCGCCGGGCAACAGCAAACATGGAAAGTCCCGCTAGCGTCTGCACCACCACAACAAACAGGGCTTGCACGTCTTTCCACGGGGCCACCAGGCTCAGCGCTGCCCCCAGCAGCCACGATAGGGGCGGATAAAATAAGAACCGCGGCTCACCAAAGCCGCCATTGGCCCATTCCGCCCAACGCGGATAAAGGATGCCTTCCTTCCACTGCTGGGCCACGTCCATCCAGGAAGTCATGTGAAAGGCGAAGTCATGCCCCACCATGATGCCCATGCGGAAAAACGGCGCCGCGACAAGCAACGCGGTTACCAGCGATGCTCCCGCGGCCTCGAGCCAAAAGCGAACACTCCCATTCGAATCCCCTCGATCGGGGTGATAACCCGCAAATTTCATAATGTCCTTCTTGAATCCGTAGTCGCTGGGACAGCTTTGCGCGATTATTTCCGTAGGGTGCTGTGTTCTGGGAGTTGAGGGATAATACGTACGCTCATGAGCATCGCGGACACCGCTGCAACGGTACCCATCCTTGAAGCGCGCAAGCTGGAGAAATTCTACCAGCATCCTGAGGGCGGGCGCATTCAGGTGATTTCCCCAATCGACCTTGCCGTGTTTCCCGGACAGATCCTTGCGCTTCTTGGACCGTCCGGTTGCGGGAAATCCACGCTGATGCGCATGCTTACCGGACTTTCCCCTGCCAGCGGGGGCGCGGTTTACTGGCATGGCCGGCCGGTCGACGGAAATTTCCCCAACGTGGCCATCGTCTTCCAGAGTTTTGCGCTTTTTCCCTGGCTTACCGTGATTGAAAACGTGGAAGCCCCGCTAGAAGCCCATGGTGTCTCCGCCATCGAGCGCCACAAGCGCGCCCTGCGAATTTTGGACGCTGTAGGACTGGATGGCTTCGAGTCTGCCTATCCGAAAGAACTTTCCGGAGGGATGAAGCAGCGCGTGGGCGTGGCCCGGGCTCTCATCGTCGAGCCGGAAGTACTCTTTATGGACGAACCATTTTCGGCGCTCGATGTGCTCACTGCGGAGACGCTGCGCGGCGAACTTTTGGAGCTTTGGCTGGACCACAAGATTCCGACGCGCGCGATGTTCATCGTCACGCACAACATCGAGGAAGCGGTGATTCTCGCGGATCGCATCATCGTCCTTGGCCGCAATCCTGCGCACATTCACGCGGATTTCTCGGTGACCATCCCGCACCCTCGTGATCGCAAGAGCCTGGAATTTGTCGAGCTGGTGGATGCCATTTACCGGACCTTGACGCAGCCCGATCACAAGGACGCCGCGGCCCCGCCGCGCACGCACGTCCCGGGTGTCGGTCCCAAGGCCAAAGCGGTCATGCTTCCGCACACGCGCCCCGGCGGTTTGGCTGGTCTGCTGGAGATTCTTGTGGACCGCGGCGGGCGAGTGGACCTGCACCGACTCGCCGAGGAACTCAGCCTGGACCTGGAGTCGCTTCTCCCTACGATCGACACCGCCGTTCTTTTGGGCTTCCTTCGCCTGGAGGAAGGCGACGCCATCATCACGCCGGAAGGCCACGGGTTTGCGCAAGCCGACATTCAGGCGCGTAAAGCCATCTTCCGCAAGGCCGCCATTGCCAATGTGCCTTTGCTCCGGCAAATGGAGCAAGGGCTCAGGGCCAAAGCCAACCATACTCTCAGCGAAGAATTTTTCCGCGACTTGCTCGATGAACACTTCAGCGCCGAGGAATCCCGCCGCCAACTGGAAACCGCCATTCAGTGGGGACGCTATGCCGAAATTTTTGATTATGATGCCGGGTCCGGCAAGCTGACCCTGACCGAGTCCTGAGGTCAACGTGCCGGCGGCCGCGCTCCCCGACGTTCACCCGACACCGCTTCCCCCTGCCGCGAAGCGCCCCGCCGGCTCCCGCTGGAGCTGGGCCTTCCTGATCGACATTGCTGTTTTTCTTTTTGTGTTCGCCACGGTTTTCGGGATTTACGCCATCGGCCGCGCCTGGCTCGGTCCGGCCCGTCCCCAGGCACGGATTTCCCAAAATCCCCGCGCTCTTCCTCTCTATGCTTTTTACTCCCTGGTGCGCATGGTGATCGCCTATGCGATCAGCCTCATTTTTTCCCTGGCTTTCGGCTATCTCGCGGCCAGTTCGCGCCGCGCCGAAATGATTATGATCCCGCTGCTCGACATTCTGCAGTCCATTCCCGTGCTCAGTTTTCTCCCCGGCGTGATGCTAACGATGTTCGCGCTTTTCCCGCATAGCCAGTTGGGCATCGAGCTCGGCTCGATTCTGCTGATTTTCACCGGGCAAGCCTGGAACATCGCTTTTAGTTTTTACTCTGCGCTGAAGACTATTCCCCGCGATCTTCGCGAGGCGGCCATCATTTACCGGTTCAGCCGCTGGCAGCGCTTCGCTGAACTGGATCTTCCTTTCGCCACCATTGGCCTGGTCTGGAACTCCATGGTCTCCGTTGCCGGCGGGTGGTTTTTTCTGATGGCTTGCGAAATGTTTGTGCTGGGCAAACGGGATTTCCGTCTGCCGGGGCTTGGCTCGTTCCTGCAAACCGCCGCAAGCCACGGCGATACGCGCGGCATTCTGTGGGGTGTCTCGGCTATGATCACTCTTGTCGTTCTGCTGGATCAGTTGGTCTGGCGTCCTATCATTCTCTGGGCCGACAAATTCAAATTCGAACAGGTGGAAAGTTCCGGCGCAGCGCATCCCACGCTATTCCATCTCATCGGGCGCACGTCGGTTCTCATTCGCATATACCGCCGCCTTTTTCGTCCCCTGATCAACCGGCTCACGCTTTTCTTTACGGTGCGTGCTCGCCGCGCCGCGGAATCTTTTACTGCCCCGAAGCAGCATCGCCTGCGCCGCGGAATCGCCTACGCGGGGATCGCCGGGATTTTAATCGGCCTCGCATTCACGGTCTTCTACGCGGTCCGTGAGCTTTCCGATCTTCATCGGGAGGATTACGTCGAACTTTTTCGAAGTGCCGGGCTGACTTTTCTTCGCGTCAATTCCTCCCTCCTTCTTAGCACTCTCTGGACCGTTCCCGTCGGCGTGGCGGTCGGTTTCAGTCCGCGCCTCGCCCGCATTGCCCAGCCGTTCGTCCAGGTCGCCGCCTCGGTTCCCGCTACCGCGCTGTTTCCCATCATTCTTTTGATCTTCCTCCGTCTTCGCGGCGGCATGGAGTTCGCGGCCATGCTGCTGATGCTTCTGGGCACGCAGTGGTTCGTCCTTTTCAACGTGATTGCCGGCGCCATGGCCATTCCCACGGACTTAAAAGAAGCCTCGCAAGTCTTTCGCTTTGGCTCCTGGCACCGCTGGCGTTTCCTGATTCTGCCGGGCATTTTCCCTTATTTGGTTACCGGCTTGGTGACCGCTTCCGGCGGCGCGTGGAACGCCAGCATCATTTCCGAGTACTTCCACTTTCAGGGGAAGATCCTGTCCGTGCCCGGCCTCGGCAGCACCATCAGCAGTGCCAGCGATGCCGGGCGCTTCGATATGCTGCTCGCCTCCACCCTCATCATGGCCGCCATTGTGGTGCTCATCAACCGCCTGGTGTGGCGCCGGCTCTACCGCCTCGCTTCTTCCCGCTTCAAGCTGGAAGCGTGATATACTAAAAGAAGTTCGAATCTCGCTTTTCCAATACCAAACCAATATGACCGAAACCCATTCTGGCTCCGGCGCCCGCGTCTGGAGCGACGAAGACTTTCTGCGCGCTTTCGAAGACCTTTCTTTTCCGGCGGAGCAGTTTCACCATCGGGAGCATCTTCGCGTTGCCTGGCTCTATCTCCGGTCCTCGGACGCGACTCGTGCGGCCGAGCGCATGTGCGCGGGCATTCGGCGCTTCGCCAACCACCATGGCGCGACCGGGAAAATCCACCACACGCTCACTCTGTTCTGGATGCGCATGGTTGGCATAGCTTTAGTGGAAACTGCGGAAGACGGCGGGTTCGTCGAGTTCCTGGCCGAGCACCCCGAACTTTGCGGCAAAAATCTTCCCGCCACATACTATTCACAGGATCTCTTGCAGACTGGGGCTGCGCGGGAAGGCTGGGTCGAGCCGGACCTTCAGCCGCTTCCCAACCTACGGGTTTACCGCTGCTGTTGATTTCTTTTCGTCTTTTTTGGGCTCAGCCGGTTTCCTCTCTTCTGGCTTCTCGCCCCAGATGTATTGCGCAAACCACTTTTCATTCTCTTCCATCACGGCGCGCTGCTGCTTGGGCTTGGTGATACCGTGTCCGAATCCTTTGTAAACCACCATCTTCACCGGCACGCCGCGGTCTTCCAAGGCTTGGCGCAGCTCGTAAGCATTGGGTATGGGGACGCGCTTATCGTTTTCGCCGTGCTGGATGAGCGTGGGCGTCCGCGCTTTTGCGATGCTGCTGATCGGCGACGTTTTCCAGTAAATCTCCGGGTCGTCCCAGGGAGTGGCATGCAGGTACTGCCGCGTGAACGGCGTGATGTCGGTGTTCACGTAATAGGTGGTCCAGTCGGAAATGCCCGCGCCTACCGATACCGCTTTGAAACGATCGCTGAAGGTTGTGATGTACGCGGAAATGTATCCGCCCTGGCTCCAGCCCATTGCGCCCACGCGGTCCTTGTCGACAAAGCCTTTCGCGATCAAAGAATCCACTCCCGAAATCACATCGGCATAATCACCGATGCCCAGGTTCCGCACGTTCAACGAGCGGAATTTCTCGCCATAACCCGCCGAGCCGCGGTAGTTCGGGCGCAGCACCAGAGCTCCCTTGGCCACCAGCCGCTCCATGGGATAGTAGCGGTCGGCGTTCACCACCGGCTGATCCACGCCCGTGGGCCCGCCGTGAATCACTACCAGCAGCGGATATTTTTTCTTGGCATCGAAATTCGGCGGCGTATAAAGCACGCCCTCGATCGTCGTGCCGTCCCCGGACTTCCAGGAAAGCACTTCGCGGTGGGCGAGCGTGAATCCCTTGAGCTGCTCGCCCATCGCCGTCAGCTTCTTGCCTTGCCAGGGCGCTACGCTGGTGGTGTAGACCTCCGCGTATTGGTTGTCGAGCGCTGCCCGGTAAGCCACCGTTTTGTAATCGCGCGAAAACGAAAAGCTCGATGCCGCCATCTCGTCGGGGGAGCTCAGCTTCTCCACCGTGCCATTGGCGGGATTCAAGCGAAACAAATGCGCCGCGGTTTTCTGCAGGGCGCCAAAATAAATTCCATCCGGCCCCCAGGCGATTAGCGACGGATCTTCATCAAACGATTCCGTCAAAATTTGTACCGCCCCGCCGTCGGCGGCCACCACGCCGATTCTGGAATTCGCGTAAAAGAAATATTGCGAGCCCGCCGCTGTTTCGAACGCGATCTTCTGGCCATCGGGCGACCAGTGCGGATTCCGATCCGGCCCCGCGGTGCTTACGATTTTCTTCACCGCTTTGTCGCTCACGTTTACCACGTACAAATCTGCCGTGCCTATAGAAATCAAATCCGGGTCTCTCTCTGCGCTGAACGCGATGCGCGTCCCATCCGGTGACCAAGAAAAATCTCCCACGCTCGACTCGTCCCCTTCCGTTAGCCGCTTCGGCTCAACCGCGGCAGGGCTTCCGCTTGAAAATTCGACGATCCACAGGTGCGTCATCTGGTAATCGCCACGCACCACGGAATATTCGCCGTATTTTTCTTTCCGGTCTTTCATGGCCTTGGTCTCGGGATCCGTCATGGAGAATGCCATGCGCTTGGAATCCGGGGCCCAAGCAAAATCGCTTACGTCGTTTTCTGCCTTGGTGACCTGTTGCGCTTCCCCGCCCTCCACCGAAATCACGTACAGTTGCTTCTTGCCGTCCGGTGTTCCGGCGATTTGTGCCGGGCGGTCAGAGAGGAATGCGATCCATTTCCCGTCCGGCGACCACTCGGGATTTGTGCTCGATTTCTTTGCCGTGGTCAGCGCGTGCGCCTCGCCGCCCGCAATATCCCCGATCCACAGATTCCGTTCGAAAGCATTCTCTTCCCAGTTGGTTTTCTGTACCTCATAGACCACGCGCTTCCCGTCAGGCGAAATCTTCGGATTGAACGCGCTTGGCCACTCCAAGGATTGGTCGATGGTGGGAATGCCGGAAGCTGGGGCTTGGGCCGTTTTCGCTGCTTCCTGTGCCGACGCCAAAAGCGCGAAGGTGCCAAAGCACGCCAGCGCAAAAGCCACTTTTCGCATCGCTTCCTCCATCCCGTTAACAAAAACTTTTCAGGATTTGCGGTTCCAGAGAAGGAACCCACCGAGAACTACGACGCCCACAATGGCAAACCCCAGGTAAACGTGCCATCCATGCAGCTCCGTTGCCGATACAACCGCCCCTAAGGCAGACAGCACCAGCAAAAGGGCAGCCTTGCCCTTCGTCAGTTTTTTCTGTTCGACCACTCGCGTTCCACTTCGCTCGCCGCAACGCCCACTCTGCGTCCAGGCGAAACGTATCCTGGCCTTAAGTTCTCGCCAACTCTCGGCTCAGGTAGACGATCTGCCCCACGTGATGATACGCATGCCCCGCGCAGCGCACGAAAATCTGGAAGCGATCCTTGGCCTCCGGCTCGCGTTCCGCGGTGTACGCTTTGCCCCAGTCGCCCTCGCCCTGCTTTCGAATCGTCGCCACCACCATGGCCACCGTCCGGTCAAAGGCCCGCAACGCTTCGCCCTTGTGCGGCGGATTGGGCTCGGTGAACTCCTTGTCCCGGTCGCGCCGGTACCCCGTTTCGGCGACGCGTGCGCCGATGTAGTAATTCAAGTTGCCGGTCAGATGCAGCACCAGGTGGCCCACGCTGTTGCCGTACGGATAGGGCTTGCGCCAGAACTGCTCGTCGCTCAGCGGGTCCACCCATTTGTGCAGATCTTCGGCAACGTATTCGTAATACGCCGCCAGCCCGCTTGCGACGGTTTCGTTCAGTCCCACCAACGCGCGCCTCTCCGGTACAACTGGCTCCTTCTGTGACGCAGACAATATCGCGCTCCGGCCAAAAGTCAAGCAGATGCCCGCCACTTTTGTGCGTGACCACGTCTTTTCGAATGGCGGAAACAAATGGACGCAAAATTGTTTGTACCTGGCGGTCACTGGTTGACAGCTTTTCCGCACCCTTTCCACACAGCGGGAGTGGGGGGGGACCTTTCGTACTATTGCGCCTGTTACCGCCCTCTAACCACACTAAGGACAGCATGGCTCGCTACTCCTCCTTTCTGGGTCGGCGGGTGGAAGTGCAATATCGCGCCGGCGATATTCTTTTGCCCGCCTCCGGAGTTTTCGTCGCCGATTCCGGACGCTCCATCTTTCTCGAGCAGAATTTCGAGCAGCGCGGCAAGCACGGACACTTCCGCTGGGAAATTCCCTATCAGTACCTGGTGCGCATCGAAGTAAAAGCGGACTCCGGGTCCGCTGCGAACTCGGCTCCCATTAGCGTGAAGCCAGCCGCCGCTCCCGAGGCTGCGGTCGTCTCGGATTCCGATGGCCAGTCGCGCAGTACCTCCTTGGCCGCCGCGGCTTCCACGCGCGGCGCTGCGGGTATGCTCCGCCACCGCACCAAGACCGCCTGATTTCCTTCGCCCCGCTTTGCATTCCGCCGTTCTTTGTTAGAGTGGGCCTATGCGAAAACTCCTGTTTTGCGCTCTTGCGTTTTTCCTCGCCACTGTTGCGCATGCCCAAACGCCTTTGGCCGCTTCCGGCGGTCAAGCTGACTCGATGCTGATAAACGGAAAAATAATCACGGTCGATCCTGCGGATTCCCTTGCAGAAGCGGTGGCCATTCGCGACGGCAAAATCCTGGCCGTCGGCGCAAAAGATGCCGTTTTGCGCTATGCCGGGCCTTCCACTCACGTTGTGGATCTGCATGGCCGCACGGCCACCCCGGGATTGATTGACGCGCATCTTCATTTTGCCGGCGTAGACGCGATTTATTCCCTGGATTTGAGTCACGCGCGAAGCATCGCCGAAGTTCAGAAGGCCATTCGCGATCGAGTCGCGAAATCCAAGCCCGGCGAGTGGATTCAGGGCCACGGCTGGGACGAAGGCAAGCTCGCCGAACGCCGTTACATTTACGCCTCTGACCTCGACCAGGCTGCGCCACGGAATCCTGTTTGGCTCGTGCACACCACCGGCCACTACGGTGTGGCCAACACGGCCGCGCTGAGGCTTGCGCATGTGTCGTCGGAAACCAAAAACCCTGAAGCCGGAACCATCGATCGCGATGCAAAAAATCAGCCTACCGGTGTCCTCAAAGAAGATGCGGCCATGCAGCTCGTCACCGCTCTAATTCCTCCGTATACCCTCCAGCAGATGCGCGAGGGCTATCTTCGTCTGATGGCAGATCTGAATAAGGAAGGCATGACCGCTATCAAAGATCCGGGAATCACGGACGAGAATTGGAGCATCTACCGCGAGTTGCACGATCAAAACAAATTCACGATTCACCTGTTTGCTCTCTGGCTTGGGGGCAGCAAACTCGGGCAGACGCGGCAAGTCCTCGCCCGCCTTCTGACTCTTCCACGGCCGCGGTCCGCGCAGGCGGACGATGTGCTGATTTCCGGCGGCGTCAAGTTCTTCATGGACGGCAGCGGCGGCGCTCGCACCGCCTGGGTGTACGACGACTGGAACAAGAATTCCACCGGCACCGATTCCGGCAATCGCGGGTACCCTACCACCGATCCTGAAGTTTACCGCCAGCAAGTGCGCCTGCTTCACGAGGCGGGGATTCACGTCAGCACGCATGCCGTCGGAGACCGTGCGATTGATTGGGTGGTGGACACTTACGCGCAGGCGCTGAAGGATAAGCCCACCTCGGGACTGCGTCACGGGATCATCCACGCCAACATTCCCACCGAGCACGCCATCGCCACGATGGCCGCCCTCGAAAAGCAATTCGATGCCGCCTATCCGGAGACCCAAGCCGAATTCATGTGGTGGATTGGCGATACCTATGCTGCAAATTTCGGGCCGGCGCGCTCGCTTCGGCTCATGCCGTTTCACACCTATTGGACCCGCGGCATTCCTTGGGCGGGCGGCTCGGATTATTTTGTGACTCCGTTTCCAGCTCGTTACGGGATCTGGAGCACCGTTGTTCGCAAGACTCTCAATGGCACGTATGGGCTCGAGCCTTTTGGCACGGCGGAAGCCGTCGATATCCACGCCGCTCTCCGCTCCTACACCATTTGGGCTGCACATCAGCTCTTCCTCGAGGATCGCATCGGCTCGCTGGAGGTCGGCAAAGACGCGGACATCGCCATCTGGGATCGCGATATGTACACGATTCCCTCCGACGAATTGAAGGACCTCCAGTGTGAACTGACTTTATTCAAAGGCCAGGTTGTTTACCGTCGTCCGGGCTCACCGGTCACGCTCCAATAATCAGACAGCCGGCCGCTTTCCGCGGTTCGCCCTTCTTCACTATTCAGCTACAATCTTTTCTTTGTTTTGAACAAAACCCGGCGATGCTTTACTCTAGCCGCTTTCCGAGGAGGTCTCTCTTGAATCACCCCGCAAAACAGATCGGGCTCATCGGTCTTGGCCTCATGGGCCGACCCATGGGCATGAATCTCATTAAGGCCGGCTACTCACTCACCGTTTGGAACCGTACTCCCTCAAGGGCCGGAGAACTCGTGGCCGCGGGCGCCAAGCTCGCCAAGTCACCCGAAGAAGTCGCCGCCGCTTGCGATTTTCTTCTCACCATCGTCAGCGATCCCCCGGCGCTTGAAGAAGTCCTCTGGGGCAATTGCGGCGCCCTGCAGTCGCTTAAACGCGGAAGCATTTACGTGGACTCCAGCACCGTCTCTCCCGCGCTGGCCCGCAAAATCGCCGCTGCATGCACGGACCGCGGCGTGCGCTTCCTGGACGCGCCCGTCACCGGCGGCGATTGGGGCGCCAAAAAGGGCGAACTTGTTTTTATGATTGGGGGCGATGCGGAAACGCTAAAGGAAGCCGAATCCGTCCTGAGCGTCATGGGCAAAAAATTGTTTCACCTTGGCCCGAACGGCGCGGGGCAAACCATCAAGCTCGCCATGAATGCAATTCTTGCCTTACAAGTCGACGCCCTCGCCGAAGCTCTGGCCCTCACGACCCGTGCCGGCATCCCCGGCGAAAAGCTCGTCGAAGTCATGCAATCCAGCATGGCGCGCTCTGGCGTTCTGGACGTCAAAGCTCCCAATCTTCTCAAAGGCGAATACGTTCCGAGTTTCCCCTTGCGCCTCATGCACAAAGATCTGGGCCTCGCGCTCGACCTTGCCAATCAGTTGGGCGTGGCTCTGCCGGCCACCGCCGCCGCCCGCGAAATCTATAATGCGGTCAAAGGCGCCGCCAAGGAGGACCTCGACTATTCCGCGGTCATGAAATTCTGGAAGCGCTGACCCTTGCCGCGCTTTCCGTTCAAGAATTCTGACCGAGCGTGAAGTGCAAGGTCACCAGCATATCCACGGCCACCGGTTGTCCATTCAACAGCGTCGGCTGATACCTCCATTGTTCCAGCGCTTGCTCCGCGGCTTGCACGAGCAGCGGGCTTCCCGACACCACTTTCATCTGCGTCACCCTTCCCTGCATGTCAATCACGCTTTCAATGACCACATCTCCTTGAATGCGCGCCTGTCTGGCCAGAGGCGGATACACCGGCTGCACCCGCTGGATCAATTTCGGCGCTTGCACGTTTCCGCCCACGCGATAAGGCCCTTTATGCGCCGCGGGCTTTGGAGGCGGAGGCGTCGCCTTGCCGCTGCCTCCCAGGATGCCTCCAAGCACTCCTCCCAGTTGTCCTCCCGGCACGCCTCCGGGAACGCCGCCATCCACTCCGCTCGAAGCTGGCTCCGGAGGCGGCGCCTCCTCCTTCACTTGCGCGATCTGTCTTGGAATGAATTTCGGCGCAAACAGCTTGCCCGCCGTGAAGAAGGATTTTGGCGGCTGCTCGATCACATGCACCGGCGCGGGCGGCGGGGGTGGCGGCGGAGGAGGCGGTGGCGCCACCAAAAGCGTTTTCTCGAATTGCGGCATATTGATGGCTTGCGTATAAAGCAAGGGCAACAAAATCAGCAAAGCCACGACGAAACTGTGCCCAAGAACCGATACAAAGAAATCCATCCATGTGCGGGGCTTTTGCAGATGAAAATTCCCCACCATGCCTTCCGCAAAATGCGTTTCCACTTTTGTCTCCGGCAGCCGGCTTGCTTTGCCGGCTTCGGACGCCGCGGTCTTGGCGCGCGCGTCACCGGAAGTCTCCAAAACCAAGCCTTCCAGCTCTTTGTACATCTCCTCTCCTTTCTTGCGCTGCGGGGTGTCCCATCGAACAGCGAAGCTGCTAGCGCAAAATGCCGGCGGGCCTGCGGGTCGAGTTTTCGGTTCGGGGAACTTAGGGGAGCGGCGGGAAAACTTTGCCTTAAGAAGGAATGATCCGTTCGACGGGCGCCTGTGCTTCTTACGGGACCCTATGGTTCCCTGTCGAACTTGTTTGGCCGTTTCTGGTCGGCCCGGCCCGGGGCTCGGGCGCTCTTCTAATATATCGTACTACGATATAAATGTCCAGCCGGCCGCTCTTGCGTTTGTGCGTTTGTTGCCGGTCACGAGGCTCCGCCGCTGAACACAAATAAATCAACATTATCCTGTCCTCCTTCGATACTATCTCCATCAAATGCCGCTCTTGTTTCTCGCATCGGAGAGAGGTGCTTCGTGAAAGTTGGATTTCTTGGCCTTGGCGACATGGGCCAGGCTATTGTTCCGCGCCTGTTTGCCGCCGGCCATACCGTCACCGGCTGGAATCGCACCAAGCAAAAGGCTGCGCCCCTACTGCAACGCGGCATGCTCTGGGCTGATTCACCGCGCGAAGTTGCGCGTGCATCGGAAATCGTCTTCTCCATAGTTACCGATTCCGCTGCCGTTCGGGCTCTGGCTCTCGGCGAAAACGGCGTCATCGCCGGCCTGCGCAAAGACGCCGTCTATCTCGACATGAGCACCATCGATCCCGACGGCAGCCGGGCCGTCGCCGCCGAATTCGCTAAAGCCGGCCTCACCATGCTCGATGCTCCCATTTCCGGCACCACGCTCACGATTGGCCAGGGCCAAGCTGCGCTCATGGTGGCGGGTGACAAAGCCGCTTTCGAACGCGTCCAGGCCGTGCTTCTGGCCATCGGTCCCAAAGTCACTTTCATCGGCGCGCAAGGCCTTGCCGTACAGCTTAAAGTCGCGCTCAACATGACCCTGGTCATCGAAGTGATCGGTTTTTGCGAAGGCGTGGCGCTTGCCGAAAAAGGTGGCGTCCCTCGCGAAGTAGCCGTGGAGGCTTTTCTCAAAAGTGTCGTGGCTTCGCCGGTACTCAGCTACCGCGCGCCGCTCATTCTGGAAGGCCATAGTTCCGACGCCACCTACGGCAACGTCAACCTGCAGCAAAAAGACATGCGGCTCGCGCTCGACCTCGGCCGGAAAATGGGCGTGCCCGTCCCGCTCGGCGCCGCCGCCAACGAAATGCTCAACGCCTGCCGCGGTCTCGGCCTGGCGCATCACGACTTTGTTGCTGTCTACGAGGTGTACCGCCTACTCGGAGGAATGTCGCAATGACGATGATGAAACCCTACCGCACCAATCTCCGCGATGTCCCCTGTGTCAGCGGGCTCAGGCGCGACGAAGGTTGGATCGACATGCAGGTCCGCTTCCTCATCGACGAGAAATCCACCGGTTCGGACAAGCTGCTCATCGGCTGGACCGTTCTTCCTTCCGGCGCGCGCCACGACAAGCATCGCCATCCCAACGCCGACGAATTTTTCATCGTCGTCCAGGGCAGCGGCTTCATTTACACGGACACCGGCCGCGAGCCTTCCGTCCGGGGCGATGTGATTTTCACACCGCGCGGCCACTGGCACGGCTTCGACAACACCGGCAAGGAAGACGTGGTCCTCGTCTGGGGCTGGAGCGGCGCCGGTTCGCTCGAAGCTGCCGGCTACGAAATTCCCCCTGAAGGTTATTGACCGGCGCAGACTTGGCCATCGCCTGCTATACTCGCTTGGGTGAAAAAGACGAAATCGAGGAAAAGCAGGTCTCCGGCCAAACGCACAGGCCCTCCTAAAAACGTGGAGGAGTACTTAGCGCGCGTCCCGGAACCCGCGCGCAGCGCTTTGAAAAAAATCCGCGCGGCGATTCGTTCCGTTGTGCCGCGCAAAGCCACCGAAACCATCAGCTATCGGATTCCCGCGTTCAAAAGCGAGGAAGGAATGCTGGTATGGTTCGCGGCGTTTTCCGATCACTGCAGCCTGTTCCCCACTGCGGCGATCATGGCGAAGTTCAAAAGCCAGCTGAAGGGCTTCTCCGTTTCTAAAGGGACCATTCACTTCCCCATCGACAAGCCGCTGCCAATGGCGCTGATAAAGAAAATTGTGCGCGGCCGCGTCGCCCAACTCGAAAACAAAAATGCTCGCTGACGGTTTTGCAGCGGCCGGGCCACACAACTGGTCATCCCGACCCCTCAGGTTGCGGTCTTCCGCAGTCTGAGCCGGAGGGAGGTCTCTTGCAGTTCGTAGTTCTCCGGTTAGTTTGGTTTACGGCTAATTGATTTGCCCTGTGCCATGGCCGCCGGGGTTGGCTACGAACTTGGGCGGAGCAGCTTCATTGGCGAATCGGTAGCCGGTCAAGTACGCGAGGCGCAGAATCTTGGCCATTTTCCCGTAATTGATCTTGTCGGCCGTGTCCGTGGTGTGGTGGTAATCGGGATGAAAGCCGGTGAACCACCAGAACGACGGAATGTTGTGCAGCACAAAGGGGAACTGGTCGCTGCGGAAGAAAATGTTGAGCGCGTACTCGCGATCGAAGCGGTAGTCCAAATCCAACCCGACATACTTGTTCTCTTGCACCACGGTCCGGTCGTAGTCCGGGCTGTAGGATGCGCCGATAAGGTTCAGGCGATTGGTGGTATCGGCGGGGATTTCGACGAGGCCTTTGGTCTGGTCGCTTTCCGTTTCGTTGCGGCCGATCATGTCGAAATTGACGACCGCGCGCGTGGTCTCGAGCGGACGCAGCGGATGCGCAGCCATGTAGAAGGAGCCGAGCAGGCCGCGCTCTTCGGCGGCAAAAACCACGAAGAGCAGCGAACGCTTGGGCTTCTCGCCTTGGCTAGCGTTGGCGGCAAAGGCGTGCGCCAGCCGAACCACGCCCACGGTGCCGGAGCCGTTGTCGTCGGCACCGTGCCAGATCTGGTCACCACTGATGCCGTCGTGATCGTGATGGCCGGAAAACAGGATGGTTTCCGCCTTGAGCTTTGGATCGCTGCCTTCGAGCAAACCGGCAAGGTTGTAAGTCCTGCCGGTCGTCACAGACGAGTTGCGATAATGCAGCGTGACTTGCGTTTCGGGCAGCGCGCGCGATTGCGGCTTCAAGTCGCGATCGATGCCGGCCTGCAACTCCGAAGGAGTTGCTCCCGCTGTGGCCAAAAGTTCTTTGCCGACAGCATCGGAAACGATGGCGGCAGGGGTATGGAGCGCGTCCTCGACCAGGGCCTGCGAGGGCAGCGGCACAGCGCGCGTCGCGGAGCCGCCAATTCGCGCAATGCGCTCCTGATTCGAAGGATGCTTGCGATTGGGCTCCGCGACCATCAAGACGCCCACCGCGCCATGCTCCTCGGCGTTCAGAATTTTCACGCGTCCCGTAGCGTAGCGCGTGTTGCCCGTGCCGTTGAAGATGGAGGCGGGATCGGTCTCTTGCGGCTCGTGGTCGAAAATCAGCACGATTTTTCCGCGCGCGTCGATTCCCTGGTAATCGTCGTAATGCAGTTCCGGCGCAGTGATGCCGAAGCCGGCAAAGACCACGTCCGCAGTCACGTCCACGTCGGAATGGTAGGAACCAAAGGCTTCGGGAAATTTCCACTGCTTCTCGCTGCCGCCGCGCTTGAGCGCCACATAGCTATGCTCGCGGTCGCCACGGTATTCGATTAGCTCGACCGGCTCGAGGAAGCTGCCATTGGCCGCAGGTTGCAGGCCGGCCTTGGCAAATTCCGAGGCGATCCACTGGATGGCAACTGCATCGCCAGTCTGCAAGGACATGCGGCCCTCGAGCGCGTCCGAAGCCAGAAACGTCAAGTCGGCGCGCAGCGCGTCTTCGCGGATGGTGTTGAATCCGCTCGCCACGCTGGCCGGCACCGGCTGCTGGTTTTGTGTGAGAGCGGTAACGCCGAGCCCAGCAACACCTGCAAGAACGAGGAGTGAAATTTTGGTCCGTTTCATGGCCAGCAACATACGCAATGTCACGCGGATACGCAACCCGGGGTTGAGAAGGGGTTGAGAGCACTATTCTCCTGCGCTCCCGAGCCCGGGGAGTGTATGATTGTTTCAATCATCGGGCCTTGCCGGGTAGCAAGCGAGGACCACATCTTTGCGTATCCCAGCCTATTTCGTCTTTGCTCATTTCTTTCTCGTTGGTGTCTTGTCAAGCGAGCCTGCTCTGGTTCAACGACCGAGGTTGCATCTGCCAGCTGACTCTGCGCGCACGATGATGGCCAGCCAATCCAATTCCTCCGTGGACCTTGACATTTACCTCCGTGGACCAGACGGCGCCAGCCTCGCGGATACGGCAGCGCTGACGTTGTTCACCGCGGCTGGGCAACTGTACAAGCAAGGAGTAACGAAAAAGGGCCACCTGCGATGGGATGAAGTGGCTCAAGCGAAATACGAAATCCAAGTGCTCGCTCCCGGCTTTGAGCGCGCGGTTCAACCGGTCGACCCAAGCGGCGCGGGCGCGCTCAGGGTGGATGTTCAACTGCGGCCGCAGACCGGCGGAGAGAGAGCCTATCCACCGCCTGCTTCTGATGCGGAAGTAAATTATGTTTTTGGTCTGTACGCTTCGCGCTCCGGGGACTGGGAGCAGGCCAAGTCTTACTGGGCGAGAACCCTAGAGCTTCTTCCCGATCATGTTTCGGCTATGGTCTCGATGAGCGAGGCTCTTCTCCATGAGAATAAGGCTTTGGAGGCCATGGAATATCTAGTCCGCGCGGAAAAGATAGATCCGGCCTACTGGCGGACGCAGGCGGTCCTTGCAGAAATCGCCTTGCGCGCGGGCTCTACCGCGGAAGCTGTTCTTCATGCGGAACGGGCCATGGAATTGGGTCATGAGGAAGCCGCTAGCGCGGCCCCGCTCTTGGCGCGCGCTTTGGCGGCAAGAGCCGATGAGGTGCTGCGAACCTATCTGAAAGACCACCCGGAAGACGTTGCCGCCAGGAAGCAGTTGGAGGATTTGCATGCGCCCTCCGAGGTGCGGACTTCTTCCGAACAGCCGAAGGCGGATTCCCGGGAGAAGAGCTCCGCTGCGGCTTCTGCCAAGCCGGCTCCGCGACCGGGCGATACGCTTTGGTTGCCCCCGGATGTGGACGAAAATGTTCCGCCGGTAGAACCCGGCGCCGCATGCAATCTCGAGGAGGTGCTGGAAAGAGCAGGCAAGAGAATCCAGGAATTTGTCGGGAATGTGGATCGTTTTACGGCTACGGAATTCTTACAACATGAAACGCTCGCCAGGTCGGGAAACGTGACCGCGACCCAAAAACGAAAATACGACTATGTCGTATCGATCACGGAAGTCCGGCCCGGGGTTCTCGACTTGCAAGAATATGAGAGCAGCGGCTCCACACCCGCCGATGCACCAGGGGGGATGACCACGAGGGGATTGCCGGCGCTCGTTCTTATTTTCCATCCCTACTATTCGGGGACCTTTGCCATGAAATGCGAGGGGCTTGCGACCTGGAATGGCACACGCACCTGGCAGGTTTATTTTCGCCAGAGAGAAGACCAACCGAACAAGATCCGGGCCTACAGAATCGGACTGGAGAATTATCCGGTCGCGCTGAAAGGCCGGGCTTGGATTGTTGCGGACAGCTACCAAATCCTGGGCGTACAGACGGACTTGATCGCTGGCGTTCCCGACATTCGGCTCACCGCGGAACATACCGCCATCCAGTACGGCCCGGTGCACTTCGCCAGCCGCGGCGTTGACATGTGGCTGCCGCAGACAGCCGAAGTGTACAGCGAACGAAAAGGAAAACGCATTCACCGGCGCTTGAGCTTCACTAACTACTTGCTGTTTGCCGTAGACGAAAAGCAGCAAATCGCAACGCCCAACAGCAATCCCTAATCTTGTTGGAAGCAATGCGGAGTGAGGCGCATAAATCCTGGAAAGCATGCGCGGCGGAAGGATTTCTATGGGAGTAAAGATCTTCCCGATCGCAACTGCAGGAAATCCCTCCTGGCGGTCCTGCGTAACGTCTTATTCGTAACGCAGGGCTTCCACCGGATCGAGCCGCGCGGCTTTGACCGCGGGATACATCCCAAAGAAGAGCCCCACGCCCATGGACACGCCCACGGCCATGACGATGGCCCACAAAGGGATCGTCGACGGGAGTTTCGGCACCAGCGCATTGATCAACAAGCTGATCCCGCCACCCAGCAGCACGCCGATAACGCCGCCCGCTCCGGTCAGCACCATGGCTTCGGTCAGGAATTGCCAAATGATGTCGCGCTTTCGCGCACCAATGGCGATGCGCACGCCGATCTCGCGCGTGCGCTGCGTCACCGACATCAGCATGATGTTCATCACGCCGACGCCGCCCACCAGCAGGCCGATCGAGCTGACCACAGAAATCAACAGAGCCACCGAAGCGGTAATCTGGCGGAACTGGTCGGCGATGGCGGTGGCGCTCGAAATGCCAAAATTGTCCGGCTTGTCGTAAGGAACATTTCTTCGCCGGCGCAACACGCCACGAATCTCATCTTCAGCTTCCGCCATGCGGCCCGGATACGCAACGGCTCCAATTAGGTTTTCATCGTCCATCGGCCGGTGTTTTTGATACGTGCGGTAGGGCACCAGAATGGCCTTCTCCGTCTGATCCCCCTTCATCAATTGCCCCTTGCGGCGGGCCATCACTCCGATGACCTGATACGACACGCCATCGACAAGAACGGGCTTGCCGAGCGGATCCTCGTCCGGAAACAGGGCTTTCGCCAAGTCCGGGCCAATGAGCGCCACTTCCGAGCGGTGAAGATTTTCCGCTTCCGTGAGGTAGCGTCCGTGCGCCGCGTGCGAATTGAACACGATTTCGTCTTCTGGCAGCACTCCGTGATAATCCACTCCGGCCACTTCTTTGTTCCTGTAGCGGGCAACTCGAATCTGGCCGCGCCCGGCTTCGTCCAAACGCGGGAGCACGGCTGCGGAAACGGCTTGCACGTCCGGGCAGAGTTCCCCAATGGCCTTGGCGTCTTCCAGCGTCAGAGGCTTTCGGGCCATTTCCTCCCGGGACAAACGTCCCGAGGTGTGAATCCCCGGATCAAATTTAAAAATAAAAAATGTATTGGGCCCAAAGTCGCTTAAAAAGGCGCTCATGTCGCTATAGACGCCCACCAGGATGGCCACAACCGCAAGCAGGGCGGTGATGCCGATGACGACGCCCAGCACGGTGAGAAAAGACCGCATTTTGTTCTCGCGCAGCGTGGTTAGCGCCATGTGCGCGTTCTCTCCCAAATGCATGTGCATCCCGATCTTCACGTTCGCTAAACCTCTTGCCGCAGAGCCTCAATGGGCTGCAATCGTGCCGCCTTTCTTGCGGGATACACGCCGAAGAAAATTCCCACCGCCGCCGAAATCGCTTCCGCGAGCAGGACCGCCACGAAAGGCACGTTCATGGGTACGGAAGTCGTCGCCCTAGTCAGGACCGCGATTCCGTAGGCCACGATTACACCGATGGCTCCGCCCGCGGCGGCCATCACCGCCGCCTCAATCAAAAACTGCAGCAGGATGTCTCCGCGCCGCGCTCCCATGGCCTTGCGAATGCCAATCTCCCGCGTCCGCTCCGTCACCGTCGCCAGCATCACGTTCATAATCACCACGCCGCCAATCACTAGAAACACGGAGACCACTCCAACCATGGCCGTGGCAATAACTCCCGTCAAATTCTTCCAGAGCTGCATGAGCGTGGCCGAATCTAGAATGCCGAAATTGTCCGGTTCATTCGGCGCCAGGTGCCGCCGCGCCCGCATGATGGCGCGCGCTTCGTCCTGGGTCCGCTCCATCCAATCCGGCCCGCCGGCCTGAATGTTGACCCAAACGGTCTCGTTCGTGCCGTACATTTTGAAATACGTCTGGATCGGGATATAAGCGAAATTGTCTTGCGATTGGCCAAAAGCCGTTCCAATCGTTTTACCGACGCCCACCACCTGGAAGGGCCGCCCGTCGATCAGGATTTCACGTCCGATGGGATCCACATTCGGGAAGAGCTTCGCCGCCAGATCATTCCCGATCATGGTCACCGGCGCGCGGCTCTGATCGTCCCCTTCGGAAATGTACCGCCCATCCCGCGGCGTTTCGATGTCGATGTCCACCATATTGGCGGTGACGCCGCGAATGTTGGTGTCATCCAGCCCTTGCGAACCCACGCGCGTTCTTCCGTTGGTGCGTTGTTCCACGCCCATGCGCAGCGGCAGTTTCATGTTGTCGCGCAGCGCCTCGTAGTCTTCCCAGGTGACTTTCTTGTTGCGGCGCTCCGCCTTGACCAGTTCCTGCACGTCCGTAATGAGCGGAAAGCGCGTCAGCAGAAACACATTCGAGCCGAGATTGGCCACGCGGTTGGCGATGTATTTGTTCACCCCGGAGATCAGCGAGATGACGACAATCAGCGTGGAGACGGAAAGGATGATGCCCAGCAGCATCAGGAAGGAGCGCATCTTGTGCTGGTGCAAGGTTTCTAGCGCCACACCGACTGGCTCGCGAAACTGCACGCCGCGCTTCAACACGCCCCGCTTCATGCGAACACACACTCTCTCCTTATCTTACGCCCAAACCAGCTGCGTTGTTTCGTCCTGCCCGGGATTCAGGGAAAGTAATTAGGAATCAAAATTCATTTGCCCGCGGGATTTGTACGGGCCTGCGCGGCGCTCACGGAAGTTTTCCCGGCCTGTTCCACACGCTTCAAGCTGGGTTCCTTGCGGGCCCAGAGGATTCGCGCATCGGGAGCGTCATCGGGATAGACTTCCGCGGACTGCTGCCCCTGCGGTTCGAGCACGATGTCCACGCGGCGGTTGTAGGCCAGCCAGGTGGCGCGCTTGTCGTGCTTCATCCACTTGCCGGCTTGTGCGGATTTTTCGCTTGAAGCATTTCCACTTTTTTCCTGTCCAGTTGCTTTGTCCCCGTTGGCTTGCAAGGTGACGTCTAAAGCGGTTTTCTTTCCGCTCTCGATCCGAACGTCTTCCACCTTATCGATGTAACCATAATTGTAAACGCCGATGGTGTGCGTGCCGGCTGGTAGCTCGATCGCATGGCTACCGTCCCGGATGGCCTTGCCATCCACGAACACGTAAGCCTGCTTGGGGCTGACGTGGCTATGCAATTTGCCGCTGCTTGTCGAGGACTGCGCGAAAACAGGCGCCGCCTCGAACAACAGAGCGGCGGAAGACAACGCTGCCACTACAAGGACCAGCCTTATTCGCATCTTTTGCAATCTCCTTCCCTGGGTATCGCCTGGTGAGCCAACCACACGGCGGCGAGAGCGGTGGAGGGTCGGAGAGCAAGGACTCGGCGGCCCGGCCACACCCTTGAGCAGCCGTTCGGGCCCGCCCGGGTGTGCACGCGCGTCTAATATATCGTGATGCGATATATTTTCCTAGGGTTGCGCCGCTTATTTCTATCGTAGTGCGATATAAATAAACAACGGGTTCCGGAACCGCGGGAAAGATCTTTTGGGGGCGCACGCGGGCAGAGGGCGGAATCGTTTTCGCTGCCCCCGGACAGGAGCTTCCACGTAGAATCAGGCAATGCGTGTTCGACTGATTGCCGAACCCTGGTGGGTCAACCTGCTGCTGCTGGTTCCACCGGCGGCCTACTACTTGTGGAAGCGCGCCGGAGGCGTGGCCTTCGCTCCACGACAATTGTTGAGCAGCGGCCTGTTTGCCGCGGCATTCGGCTTCGTCGAAGCCACGGTTGTTGTTTATCTTCGCGCGGCCGTCGGCCTGCTCCCCGGCTATGAGGGCACGCTCTCGGACGTCATGCGCAGATCCAGCGAGTTCTACCTTCAATCGCAGGCGATGACCCAGTTTCCGCAGAGCCTGCTTACTCTGGAAGTGTTTCGCGAAGCCGCGACCATCGTCCTCCTGGTCAGTGTCGCCTTTCTCACGACCACGAAGATGAGCGCTCGCGCCGCGGTCTTCCTTTGGACTTTCGCCATTTGGGACGTTACGTATTACGCGGCGCTCTGGGGTACCGTGCGCTGGCCCCTCTCGCTCCGAGATCCCGACGTTTTGTTTCTGATTCCTCGGCCGTGGATTTCGCCGGTATGGTTTCCACTGTTGGTCAGCGTTCTCGCGATCCTCGCGGTTCTTTTTGCGCGTGCAACTCCGTCAGAAGCGCATAAACCGGAAAGCCCGGAAGTCTGAACCAGGCTCCGAACGGCCTTGATTCCCGTGCCGTCATGTGCCCATAACGTGGGCTGCGCATCGAAGAGGTGCTATGTCCGGCAAAACGCATCCCTGGGGCGTGCCGCCGTGGGCCATAGATTTCCGTCCGAAACCGTGTGTCCTTCCCGACCAGGTGGACTTGGCCATCGTAGGCGGTGGCTTCACCGGACTTTCCGCAGCAGCGTGGCTGAGAAAGCTGGCGCCAGAAAAATCTGTGCTCGTGCTGGAGGCGTCTTCCATTGGAGAAGGCGCGAGCGGGCGCACCGGCGGCCTTGCGCTGGCGGACACTGCGGCGGGACCGATGCCCGGGCTCGGCGACGTGCTCGCCGGGTACAAAAAGATTTTGAGTGCACTCCGCGTGGATGCCGGCCTGGAACTTCCGGGTGTATATGAATTGGGGCGTTCGAATCCCGCCAAGGATTCGCCGATCTGCTGGAGCGATGCCGGCGACTTACAAGTCGTGCGCACCGTCCCGGGTGGCCCCGTCGATCCGGGCAAGGTCGTCGCGGGGCTAGCGCGCGCGGCGGAACCCGCGGGAGCACAAATCCTTGAGCATACCGAAGTTCACGTCATCGAATACTCGAATCCGCTGCGCTTGCGCGTTGGCCACAAGGTTCGCGGGCGCTTCCAGCAGAAAGAAGTCCGCGCAGCGCAAATCCTTCTTGCTACGAACGCTTTTTCCCTGGAACTTTCTGACTTGCGCGGAGCCACACAACCGAAACTAACCCTGGCGCTAGCCACCGCGCCGCTCACCGCCGCGCAACTCAAAGCCAGCGGCCTTTCCTCCCGGCGTCCGTTCTATACCATCGATCTGCCGTACTTGTGGGGCCGCCTTCTCGAATCGAACGGTGTGGTTTTCGGCGCGGGCCTCGTACCGATGCCGACTTCCGGTGCTTCACTTTTTGGCAAGCCCAGTCAGCACGCACAAAAATTCGCTTCGCCAAATTTGTACCGCTTCGATGTGCGCAAAGGAGAAGCCGAGGAGAGTTTCCGCTGGCTCGAGAGCCGCGTGCATCATCTGCATCCTGCGCTGAAGTCCGCGCGCATCACGCACCGCTGGGCCGGGCCGATTCTGTTCACCGAAGGAATGCGCCCGATTTTTCGCCGCCATCCTCAGAGCGAAAACGTGATCGTCCTCGCCGGATACAACGGTCATGGCGTCGCGCTCTCCGTCTATCTCGGCCAATGGGCCGCCGAAGCCCTGCTTGGCCGCCGCTCGCTCCCTTCCTGGTGATAACCGCACTTTCTCTAGCTCACACTTCCATCGTGTAGTGCTACAATGCGCGGCGCTCGACGGAGGGGGAAAGATGAAGAGGATGACACGGCTCGTGATGATTTTGGCCATAGCAGCGGTGACGATGTTCCTCGGTCGACCGGCGTCCGCGCAAGACCAGGATTTTTCCAAGGTGCAGATCAAGGTCACCAAGGTTTCCGGAAACATTTACATGCTGGAGGGCGCGGGCGGAAACATCGCCGCGTCGGTGGGCGAGGACGGCATCGTGATCGTGGACGACCAGTTCGCGCCGCTGGCGGACAAAATTCAGGCGGCGCTGAAAGATTTGGGGGTAACAAACAAACCGGTGCGCTTCGTCATCAATACGCACTATCACGGCGATCACACCGGTGGCAACGAGCCGTTCAACAACGCCGGTTCCACGATCATCGCCCACGACAACGTGCGCAAGCGTCTCGAGACCGGCGGCACCGCGGGCAACGGCGCGTCGGTCAAGATTGAGAACAAGCCCGCGGCCAAAGCCGCGCTGCCGGTCATCACCTTCGAGCACGACGTGACGGTCCACCTGAACGGCGAGGACATTCGCGCGATGCATTTCCCCTCGGGACACACCGACGGCGACTCCATCATTTTCTTTCCGAAAAATAACGTGGTGCACATGGGCGACGACTTCGTGCGCTATGGTTTTCCGTTTGTGGACGTGGCCAGCGGCGGCAGCGTGCAAGGCATCATCGACGCGATGGAGAAGACCGCCGCGCAGCTTCCCGCTGACGTCAAAGTGATTCCCGGGCACGGCGCGCTTTCGAACCTCGACGACGTGCGCGCGTACACCAAAATGCTCAAGGAAACTTCGGCGGTAGTGCAAAAAGAGCTCGGCGAGCGCAAGACGCTCGATCAGATGAAGCAAGCGAGAATCCTCGCGCCGTGGGAAAAATTCTCTGGCAGCTTCATCAACACCGACGCGTTCATCGAGACGCTGTACAACTCACTGACGGGCCACAAGGGAGAATTTCTCAAGCACAACTGACGGAGGCGGTTCGAATGACCTCCAGCGTGAGCTCCGGCAAACCCGGCAGCAGGTTCCTCGGCTTCCTGCGTCTCGCTGCTCTTATTGCCTTGCTGGCTGGCGCCCTGGGCTCGGTCGGTTTCACGCTTCGCGCAGGTCATCGGAATCCCTCGCGCGCCTTGATTGGACTATTCCTGGTCTGGGTGCTTTCCCCGTTTGCGGCACTTGTGCTCGCCAACCTCATCTCCAAGGATTGGTCGCTCCGCACGCGGGCAACCCTCTATGGCCTGATGCTGGCAGTCTCACTCGGTTCTTTGGCGATTTATGGAGCGGTAGCCTTAGGGCCGCCCAGGCCGAAAACGGCTTTCGTATTCGTCATTGTTCCCCCATCGTCGTGGCTGCTTATGGTCCTAGCTCTTTCAACCGCAGCGTTCCTGTCTCGCAGGCGGCCGATTCCAGGTGACCGTGGCTAAGCGGCGCGGGCCGCTGCCGCCTTTCGAATTTCGCCTTCGAGCTACGGTCTCGCGTCGGGCGAGAAGAACCCGATGGGCAGATCGCGCGAAGTCCGCAGGCCCGCGGGCGCATCGAGAATCACCGGAATCGAGTTCACCACGACGGAGGCGGTCGCGATGTCGCCGTGCGAGCCGCCCGGAATCTTCAGGCTGATCGTCGGGTGGCCGGTGAGCGTGATGGAATCGGCGGGATCCTTCGCTCCGACGTACATTTGCAGTTCCAGGTAGACCAATTCTTGGCCCTCTTTGGAAAGCCCGCGACCAATTTGATGAACTCCCGCAGCCTGGCCCTTCTCGACGGTCAGGTACTCGGTTTCCACCCGATCCGTGGCCACTTGGGGCTCGATGGTTTCCGTGATTGTCTCGACTGGCAGACGCAAACTGTCCGCGACCATGGCGACCGATTCCGGCAAGCCTACGTGTTTGATCACTCCGGCTTGTACTTGCGCGCGAAATTCTTCGACGGTCATGCCGGCGCCGATTTTCTTCTGGAGCGGCAGCCGGCGTTTGGAAGCGTCCACAATGCGTAGAGCCTTGGCGTGTTCGATGCGCTGCGAAACGGCAGCGAGCGTTACGACCAGCTTGTCCATGACGAAGCCGGGGTTCACCCCCGTGCCCACCAACGCCACGCCCCACTCCTTTGCGGCGGCATCCAGCTTGGCGGCCAGGTCGGGGTGCGTGCGAAATGGATAGGACAATTCCTCGCAGGTCGATACGACGCAAGACTGAGCTTCAAGGCAGGCCATCAACTGGTCCATCACTTTGGCCAGCGAGGAAGAAGTCGAGTGGATGACCACGTCCGGATTTAGGTCGAGAGCTTCTTTCGCATCGGCAAAGACATTGACTCCCCACGGCGCGTCCGCGGCGCCGGCGACTTCTCCGAGGTCGCGCCCGGCCTTGGCCGGATCCAAATCAACGGCTCCGACAATTTCGATGGCCTGTTTTTCGCGCATCAACTTCGCGATGGATGCACCGATGGGGCCGACACCATATTGGATGGCGCGAATCTTCTTTTTCACGAATGTCTCCGTATTGTGCCGTGCGAGCCTGCCGCCTATTTCGTCTGCAAAAGAAACCCCTACAATAGTGGATTTTACGGATGCATTCAATGCAGAAGCGTGCGACGTCGGAGGGCAGTATGTCAGTATCCGAGTGGCTCCACAATCCTGCCCCGGCACGGGGCATTCTCCATTCTCTTTCACCAACTTATCTATCAACTCTATGCTATCAATGCTGGTCCGCCGTTCGCCATCCTGCTATAACCCACGGAAGAGGCTTTCGGCTAGGATAAGGAACATCACCATGACGGCGGCTTGTCGAATATGCCGAATGCTGTGGTCGGTTCTTATATGCGTCCCTATTCCCTGCTTTGCGAGTGACGTCGAGCTTAAGCCGGGCCAAACGCAAGAAGGCATTGTCCGCGCGGGCATGCGGAAATCCTTCGTTGTCCTTCTCAATGCCCAAGACTGAGCCACGGACTGAAGAAAGACGCGCAGCTTCCCGAGGCTTAGCTCGCGCCAAGCGAGCACAGCGACAACCAAGATCAGATAGCTGAATATGGTGTCGACGTAGGGAAGACTCACCTCGATCCAGTGCGGCAGACGGACCTATGACTTCGAGCGAATAAAGTAGCGGGCGCTCTCCGGACATGGCGCTCCAGATTCCCAGCCAGATAAGGACGCGCATGCTGCTGCGGCGGCGCATTGCAGCGATACTGCAGGCGGCCAGTCCGACAAACACGAAGACAGTTCCACTAACGATGTATTGGAGCGGCTGCTCCAAACCAAGGGCGCCAGCGAACGTTGCTCGCGGGCGTGGTTGCGCCGCATAATGGCACGAACAATTCCAACGATCTGAAGGAGACGGCCATGCCGGCAAAGA
>Ga0209808_1000058_pt1 | contig 56463 bp, 58 predicted proteins | sample GraSoiAngelo_157_FD_186171 | JGI IMG/M metagenome (GOLD analysis project Ga0209808, IMG submission 186171) | Grasslands soil microbial communities from the Angelo Coastal Reserve, California, USA - 14_1009_16_20cm (SPAdes) (version 2) | ecosystem: Environmental > Terrestrial > Soil > Grasslands ... | reverse complement strand
CACGCAATCCAGGACGTGTATCTGAACCCAGCAGTAACCATCGCGTAAAGCTCGCGTTCCTCGGCAGCGGCGCAGCCTTTTCGCTGGACCGTTACAACGGGGCCGTCGTCGTTGACGGCCGCGTGCTGCTGGACGGAGGGGCGCCGCTGCTGCCGCACATGCACCGGCTGGGCATGGATCCCGGTGATATTGCGGTCGTCTTTCTAACGCATTTCCACGGCGACCACACGCTCGGCCTGCCACCGTTCGTTTTGCACCGCGTCTTCGTCGACCGCAGGCCGTTGACCTTCGTTGGGCCTGCTGGAATCGACGAACACCTCGAGAAGCTCTGGGAGGTGAGCTGGGGACCGGACTGGCAGCGGGTCATGCGGCCGCAGTTCAAGGTGAAATACCTCACCGCCAAAGCGTCCGGAACCATCTCCGGCGTGCGGTACGAGACCGTCAAGCTCGACCACGGCACGATGGGGAGCAATGGCTACCGCATCCATGTCAACGGCAAGGTCGTCGCGTATTCCGGCGACACGGAACCAACGTCGCCCCTGGACAAGCTTGTGAATGGAGCAGACGTTGCCATCGTCGAGGCGACGGCCCCGGGCGATGTGTTCAGCCACATGAGCTGGGAAGCCGCCGCCAAATTGAAAAAGCGACATCCCGACACACGCTTCTTGTTCAACCACGTGTACTCGGGCACCATGACCGGCGCGGTCCAAGACCTGCAGGTGATCGAGGTCTGAAACAAGCCAACAACGCCACGGCGCTCGCTGGTGCTGTCGCGGGAGGAATCGCCGGGGCGGTTGTGTTCGCGGCGCTGGCAGGTCTCGGCAGCCTTCTCTCGAGCCGCGTCGGCAACCCGATCCCGGTCATCGTCCTCGCCATCGCTGGTGCCTACGGAGGCTGGCTGCTCGGAATAATCGTCTTCGGGGCGATTCGCGGGGGCAATGAAGGAGATAGAGGATGAGCCCGGCCGATAGCGCATCGACCCGACCGCTCCTCGACAAGCTCGGTGTGAAACCGGGCGCGAAGGTGGCAATGGTCGGTCTCGACGATGCTTCGTTCCTCAAGCTGCTGCGCTCGCGGACGCAAGACATCGTCCGGAGCAAGCCCCGGACTCCCTGCGACATCGTCTTCCTCGCCGCGAACGAGACGCGCGACCTCGAGCGGCTGAAGGAGGTGAAGTCGTGGATCGAGCCCAACGGCGCGATCTGGGTCGTGCGCCCGAAGGGCGGGCGCAGCGCATTGCGTGACACGGACCTCATCGACGCGGGGCTCGCCGCGGGTCTTGTCGACAACAAGATCGCGAGCTTTTCAGACACGCATGGCGCGATGCGTTTCGTCTTCCGCTTGCGTGACCGCCCCAGGTGACCTTGAGCATTCGACCCGGCGAGCTGAAGGACGTGCCGCTGATCGCGGAGCTGATCCGAGGGCTTGCCCGCTACGAGAAGCTGGAGCACGAGATCACGATGACCGAGGAGAAGCTGACGGCACACCTCTTCGGGGAACGGCGGTACGCGGAAACGCTCATTGCGGAAGACGGAGGCCAGCCCGTCGGCTTTGCTCTGTTCTTTCACAGCTTCTCAACGTTTCTCGCGCAGCCCGGCCTCTACCTCGAAGACCTTTTCGTCGTACCGGCTCGGCGCGGCGCGGGCATCGGTCGAGCTCTGCTCGAGCGCCTCGCACAGGTTGCCGTCGATCGGGGTTGCGGCCGCCTCGAGTGGGCAGTGCTGGACTGGAACAAGGACGCGATCCGGTTCTACGAGCGGCTCGGGGCGAAGCCCAACTCGGAGTGGACGGTCTACCGGCTTACGGGCGAGCCGCTCCACGCCCTTGCCGGAGAATAGAGAACGCATGGAAGTCCTCCGGCCCAAGGAGCTGGACACGCACCCCGGCGACGAGATCGTCAGGTGGTCGCGCGAGCAGCTCGAGATCGCTCGGTCGATCCTCGACAACCCCGGCGGAGGGCTTCTGTTCGCGACGCAGACCATCGGCCAGGTCCGCTCCGGACTGGGCGAGCGCGACGCAGCGCGCTGGAAGGAAGTCGTGGCGGTGCTCGGCCAGGCGGAGGACGCCGCCGTGCGCCGCGAGTTCGAGACGGCGCGCAGGCTGCTGGAAGAGGCGGCGCACAAGCTCCGCTAGGTCGAGGCCGCCGCCTCCAGCGTCGCTTCAAAACCCTTGGCGCCCTGATGACCGCCGAACGGGCCAACGCCCGGTAGCGTGACGCCCGCCTCCTGGTAGAGGCGCACCGCGGCGCGCACCTGCTCCTCGTCGCCGATCCCCGCAAGCTGATCCAGGGTTTCCTCGCTGACGTCGCCCGCCTCGAGCTCAGACTTGAGCCCGCTCGCGTCCATCATCTTTCGGTAGTAAGGAAGGCTCGCGTAGCGGGCAACGGTGTGCCGGAACACGTCCTGGGCGGCCTTCCGGTCTGAGGTGAGGCATACCGGCACCGCGGCCACGATCTCGAATCCATCCATTGTCTTGCCTACCTTGCGGCGCCCAGCAGCGATTGCCGGGACGATGTGGTCGCGTATGTAATCGGGGCGGCACATCCACAGGACCACGCCGTCCGCCATCTCGCCAGCGAGCTCCAGCATGCGGGGATTGAGCGCCGAGATCATGATCGGCAGGTCCGGTCGGCGCGGCGCCGAGTAGGACCAGCGCGCCGTGAAGTGGCTGCCCTCGAAGCTGCAGCCGCCGTCACGAAGGCTGGTCCTCACGATCGTCAGGTACTCGCGCATCGCCTCCACAGGCTTCTCGATCTTCAAGCCCCACATTGTCTCGACCGTCACCTTGTGGCTGATGCCCATGCCCAGGATGAACCTGCCACCTGAAACCTCGTCCAGCGTCGCGGCCATCTGCGCCATCGCGGTCGGATGACGCGTGTAGATCGGGAGCACCCCGGTGCCGAGCGTGACCCGTTGCGTCGCGTTGGCGTAGGCGGCCAGCAAAAGCGACGCATCGCGGGCGTCGGGGAGCTGAGTCGTCCAGACCGACCTGAAGCCCATGCGCTCCGCCATCTCCGCCCGCAGCACCGACTCATGGAGGGTTTTCACGGCTGGGTTGAAGACCGCAAGATGAGCCATTGCCCGACAATCTAGCGAGTGAGTCTGGCGCAGGCATTGTTCATCGGCCTGTTGCAAGGCGCGACCGAGCTCTTCCCAGTCTCCTCACTCGGCCATGCGGTGCTGATCCCCAGCCTTTTGCATTGGAGCTTCAGACAGTCCGATCCGTCGTTCGTGCCCTTCCTGGTCCTCCTCCATCTCGGCACGGCGACCGCACTTCTGATCCTCTACCGCGACCAATGGGTCGTGATCATTCGCGGCTTTTTCACCGCCGCGATACGGGGCCAGATGAAAACGGATTCCGAGCGGCTCGCGATGTTGCTTCTCGTCGGCACCATTCCCGCGGCGGTACTCGGGGTCTTCCTCGAGAGCCGGATCAAGAGTCTGTTCGCCAGCCCGTATGAAGCCGCCGGCTTCCTGGTCGCGAACGGTGTGCTGATGCTGGCTTTCGAGCTTCTTCGGCGCCGCGCGGAGCGACAGGCGGCGCTGTCAGGCGAATCTCGGGGCGAGCAGGAGGCTCACTTCGCCACCGCGGAACGGATCAGCTTCCGTGCCGCCGCCCTGGTTGGCGCGTGCCAGGCCCTGGCCTTTCTCCCAGGGATCTCGCGTTCGGGCGTCACGATCGGTGGCGGGTTGCTCGCCGGGCTTCGGCATCAGGAGGCGGCGCGATTCTCGTTCCTGCTCGCGACTCCGGTGATCCTGGGCGCGGGCGTCCTCGAGGTACCTCAGCTGTTCTCGAGCGGCGTCCCGGTGGCTGAGTACCTGGCGGCGGCCGTGCTTTCGGGCGTCGCCGCGTATGCGAGCGCGCGCTTTCTCCTGCGCTACTTCCGCTCCGGCCGGCTCGACCCCTACGGCTGGTACTGCATCGCCGCTGGGCTGGCGGCCCTCGCTTTGCTACATTTCAGCCTGTGATGAAATCCAGCTCGTTGGCGGTTGGCCTGGGGGTCCTCGGCGTCATTTTCATCATCATCGCCGTCCTGTACGCGATAGGTGTGCTGCAGATACTCACGTCGACAACGTCGGGACCGCACTACAAGCACGCGGTCCTGTTTGCGGTTCTCGCGGTGGCCAGCTTCGTGGCCGCCAACTTCGCCCGACCGAAAACGGCTTAGGGTTTCCCCGCCGCTACTCGCTCCGGGACCTGGCGGCCGGTGAGATCGCGCTCACCGACCCTGATGTCTTCGTGGTACACAGCGTCCGCGTTGACCTTCCACGGGTCGAGCAGCGAGCCGGCGGCGATGCTTCGCGCGACGAGAAGCGCAGTCATCATCGAATGGTCCTGGTTGTTGTACTTGTGCATCCCGTTGCGGCCGGCCAGGTGCAGATTGGGCAGCGAGTTTGCCAGGTAGTCGCGTACGACAGACACATTGGCCTGGTAGCTGTCGTCATAAACCGGATAGGCCTTCTGCTGCCGCACGACCACGCCGTCGAATATCTCGCTTGCTGAGCACATGCCCAGCTGCGCGAGCTCTTTGGTCGCGAGAGCGACGAGGTCCCCGTCGTTCATCGTCCACAGGCCGTCGCCCTCGAAGCAGAAATACTCGAGCCCGAGACAGGTTTTGGTTGCGTCGGGCACCATGTCGGGACTCCAGTTCTTGAAGTTCTGGATGCGTCCGACCCGCACGCCGGGGTCGTGGATGTAGATCCAGTTGTCCGGGAAGACATCGGCGCGATCGATCATCAACGCGATGCTGATGAAGTCCCTGTAACCGAGGTTGTTCGCCGCCTGGCGCACCCTTTCAGGCGCGGGTGGATCGAGCTTCGCGACGGCCTCGCGCATCGGGATGCTGGAGATGAAGTCGGTTCCGTCGTGCGTTTCGGTACGACCATCGTCCGTCACGGTGGCCACCGAGGTCACCAGCCCATCGCGGTGGTTGATGCGCGCCACCGACCTTCCCAGCAGCACCGGGTGGCCCTTGGCTTGGCTGAATTCGGCCACGCGCTCCCACATCTGACCGGGGCCGAGTCGCGGGTAGCGGAACTTGTCGATCAGGGTGGTCACGATCTCGCCGCGGCGGCCTGGCTTCCGGCCTGGCAGCAACGCCGTGCGCAAGACCACCCACAGGTCGAGGCTCTTGATGCGCTGCGCCGCCCAGTCCGCGGACAGCTCTTTGGTGCTGATTCCCCACACCTTTTCCGTGTAGGTCTTGAAGAAGATGCTGAACAGGCGCCAGCCGAACTGATTGCGCACCCAATCCTCGAGCGTCTTCGGACTCTTCACCGGCTGAAGGCGCGCCCGGGCGTAGCTGGTGAGGCACAGGACAGCCTCGACCGGGCCCAGGTTCCAGAGAGCGTTGACCGCCTTGATCGGGTAGGCGAAGAAGCGGCCGCGGTAGTAGATCCTCGACAGCCGGCCGCGCGTCAGCATCTCGTCGCCCAGGATCTCGGTCCAGAGGTTTTCGACTTCTTCGTTCTTGGAGAAGAACCGGTGCCCGCCGATGTCGAAGCGGTAGCCCCGGTACTCGACCGTGCGGGCAAGCCCGCCTACCTGTTTGGGATCCTTCTCGACCACCGTGACCGGCACGTCGCGCTTGAGCAGCTCGTACGCGGCGGTCAGGCCGGCCGGACCGGCGCCCATGATGACGACGTGTTTGCGGTCGCCTTCGGCGATCAAGGTTGCCACAGGGTATCAACCGATATGACTAGTTCAGCGGTCCTTTACTGCGAACTTCGTCCACCTTCACCAGAGCATCCCGGAGGCCCTGGATCCAGTCGGCCTGGTGCATCCCGACCAGGCGGACGCACCATGCAAGCGCCTCACTGCGGCTGCGCGCCACGCCACCCGCCACGAGGGTATCCAGGATCGTGCGCTCGCTCATCCGCAGCCGGGTCATCACGGGAACGCTGAGCGTGGTGAAGATCTTCAGCTCGTCCCCGCACCTGGCCCCCCAGGCAACTTTGCGCCCGAACCTGCGCTCAGCCTCACGGGCGATGCGGATCCTTTCGTCCCGGGTCTCCTCACGAAACCGCTGGATTCGGGCGTTGCGGGCAGCCGCCCGGCCGTCACCCGCCGTGCCTTTGGCCAGCTCGACGTCGGCCAGGGTGCCGACGACCAGGATCTCCTCGCCGTCCTCGGTGACCTCGGGCGGGGCGACAAACCAGCCTCCAGGCACGCGGGAGGCGAACCAGGCGCGGACGTCCTCGGGCATTGATTATTCGATTACAAGATTACCGCCCGAGGACCCGCGCTGTCCGGGACTTAGGCCGCCGCCTGCTGCGGCCGCCCCCCGACGAACTTGAACTCGTCAACGACGATCTCGGTGCGGAAGCGCTTCTGACCCGCCGTGTCCTGCCAGGAGCTCGTGCGAAGCCGTCCCTCCGCGTAGACCGCCCTGCCCTTCTGCAGGTACTGCCCCGCGAACTCGGCAAGCTTGCCGAAGGCGACCAGGCGGTGGTACTCGGTCTCTTCCTTGGCCTTGCCATCGTCGTCCTTGCCGAGATACGAATGGGTGGCCAGTCTGATGTTGGCGACGTAGGTTCCTTTGGGCGTCGCCTTGACGTCCGGATCAGCCGTCAGGTTGCCGATGAGAATGACTTTGTTGACCATCGCATCACCTCCGTGAAATTGGATTCAAGTTAGGGATCCGGCGACGTCACGCCTACCCAGCCTGTTAAGAACCCAAAAAGACGTCGGGGTCGATCGGGAGGCCATCGACGTTGACCTGCAGGTGGACGTGGGCGCCGGTCGCCAGGCCCGTGGCTCCAACCAGCCCGATCACCTGGCCGGGTGCCACCGCATCGCCTGCGCCGACCTGAAATCCAGATAGATGGCAGTAGATGACGCGCACGTGCTCATCGACCGCGACCACGACGTAGTTGCCCGCGCCCAGCGGGTCATACCCGGTGAACGCTGTGCCCGCTGTAGCCGAGTGCACGTCTGTGCCGTCAGGAGCGGCGAGGTCGATGCCTGTGTGGATGTGGTGCGACGGACAGCGTGCGTCGAAGGGCTCGAGATCGAGGTTCGTGCAGCCGAACGGTTGGCTGACGACAGCTCCGATGACGATGGCCTGGATCGGGAGGCGCTCATGGCTCGGCACCTGCATCGCGGTGACGAGCCAAAGGAAGACTGCTCCGGCGAGGATCGCGACGAGGCGCATCAGGCTTTCGCGAGGGCGTGGCCGATGTGAGTGAAAGCGGTGTGCACGATCGACTCGAGCTTGTGAGAAGTCTTCTCGGCACCACCGAGGGCGCCGGGGACCTTGAACACGATCAACAAGGACGCGAGGGCGAAAAGATGGTGGACCGGGCTGACGCCGTCGTGCTCCAGGGCAAAGCCGATCGAAAGCACGAAGAGCTGTGCGGGTTGCATGAACAGGTTCGTCGTGAAGTGCGACGCCCACATCTTGGCCAGGTGGGTCGTCTCGGGCAGCATGAAGAACAGGGCCGCAAACGGAGCCGTGATGGCGAGCACGATCAGGACCGCGTAACGAACGAGGTAGCTGACGGCCAGGACGCCAAAGCCGGCGGCCAGGGCGCCGGTCGTGATGATCTCCCACGTCCCCGCGTTGGGATCGTGGGTGTAGCTTGCGGCGAAGGTTGCGAGGTCGTCGTGCGTGCTGAAGTTCTGCAGCGCCTGGCACACGGCGTTGGTGGCCGCAACGCCCATCTGGAAGAGGGGCATCGCGAAATTGATCAGCACCGCGGCCATGAAGATCCTGGGCAACAGGATGCGTGCGGTGTACTGGGTGAACAATCCGTGCCCCCAGATGATTCGGTAGGACGCCCACAGCACGATCAGGACTAGCGCCGCATTGGCGACCAGCTGAACCTTCGGCTCGAAGCGTTGGACCGTGGCGCTGTTGACGAAATCGCCGCCCGTCTCGAAATCGGTGGTGGACAATACGAACTTGAACCAGACGTTGAGAAGCAGCCCGACGCTGTCGTCGAGCAGCCGGGCGAGGATCAGATTCGGATGGACGATCGTGTAGAGGTAGCCGTCGATCCGGCTCAGCTCCTGATAGAGGGCTTTGAGCCAGCTGAGATCCACGTGGCGTCCCTAACGGCCTGGCACAGAGCTCGTCAGGATGCCGACCAGCGAGCTCGCGACCTCGACGCCGATCGTGCCGACCACGATCCGCTGGATCCACTGCTTGGCCGCGAGCGCGGACTTCGTTTCGACCGCCGTGATCTTCCAGATGAACGCGAAGATGAACGCCAGCGCGCCGATCGAGCCGACGAGCGCCTGGCCGATGTGGATCCACGTCGTGATGAGGTTGGTGATCGGGGTGATGTCGGGTTCGCCGGCGAGGAAAACCATGTGCGCCTCCAGGTCTTTTCGCGGCACGCTACCGGTTGCGAAGTCGCACCAGAACCCAGCCTGTTAAGAAGGGGGGTCCCCGCGAAGTCGCGGCGAAGCCTCTGACTTCGTGGAGTCCTAACGCGACTTCACGCGAGCCTCCACCCCGTCGAGCAGGATCTCCAGGGCTGACGCCGCTTTGCCCTTCGCTTTCGGCCCCGCTTCGGGCGTCTCCACCCGCTCGACTCTTGGCGTGTATGTGTCGACCTCGAAGTCCACCACCCCGCTGCTGACATCCAGGTCGAACCGATCTCCCGCCTGCAATGCCCCCTCGCTCTGCCAGTACACGTCGAAAATCGCGACCCTGGTCGAAAAGTCGTCCAGCTTCAACTTCACCGCGCCCGTATGCACGTGCGCGACAACTGCCGTTCCACGCGGTCGGTGCATGGAGACGTTGACCACACCACTCGAGATGTGGATCGGCACCGCACCTCGCGGCACCGGCAGGAAGCACTCGAGGTTGGTTGCGCCGCTGTCGACATGGATCTCCCTCACGTCGATTCCGCCGACGTCGAGCACCGTGTTCCACGTGGGCGCCTGGATTTTGAATTTCCACGGCCGCCGCGGATTCAGCTCGATCTCCCCGCGACCCACACCGCGGAGACGTCGCACGACCACCTGCTCGCCGCGCACGATCGCAGGCGCGGCACCACTTTGATCAGGCGGGACGCGGATCAGCTCTTGCATGTCCGCCGGCCCAGCGCGCAGGATCACGCCTCGCGATCCGCTGTCGATGGCGATGGAGGCCACGTCGCCGCCACGTTCGACAACCGGTGACTCTGCTGGCGCCCGTGCCGTGATGACCTGGGTCATGACCATCAGGGCAACGTCGCCCGCTTCGGCCGCCTGCAGGCCAGCCGTCTGCATCTGACCCTTCAGGTCAGCGTACGTATCGCTTCGCTCCAGCGCGTCGGGCGCCTCGAGCAAGATCCGTGCGGCGTCCTTCTGGGCGGAGATTCGGCGCTGCAGCGCAGCGCCGGTCGCGATCGCGTTCTGCCGCCAGGCGGCGCCCGGGCGCGGCCGGACGACCGTCCCGAGAATGGCTTCGGCCAGCAGCCCGAGCAGCTCGCTGCGGTCGCGAACGTGCCAGTAGAGCGAAGCGGCCTTGACTTCCAGCCGGTCGGCCAGCGCTCGCATGGAGAGCCCGTCCAGGCCCTCTTCGTTGATCAATCCCAGGGCGGCCGAGACCAGCCGCTCCCGGGTCAGTCCGTGCTGTCTCTCCCCTTCTGGACTCACTGGGAACGATTCTCCTCTAAACATTGTAGTGAGGGTTGCATATCTAACGATGTTAGAGGTAATGTTAGCACCGTTGCCGCCTAACGCCGTTAGACAAGGAGGAGAGAATGATCGAAAAGAAGGACCAATTCCGGGAGATGGACCCTGTCGTTGGGGCCTGGCATGGCTGGGCCTCCCCGGTCGGACTCGGGCTTTTCTTCGTGCTGGTCGCGGTTGCCGTCGACCTCGTCCGCCTTGCCTTCAAGTAACACAACAAAGGAGATGAAAACCATGACTCGAATCCGAAATCACCCGATGGCCGCGCTCGGCGTGCTCGTGCTCGGCCTCTTCATGACCTTGCTGGACCTCACGATCGTCAACATCGCGATCCCGTCGATCCTCGACGGGTTGCACGCCAGCCTTGACCAGGTGCTGTGGGTGTTGAATGCCTACAGCCTTCTCTACGCCGTCCTCTTGATCACATCGGCGAGGCTTGGCGACATCTACGGACCACGCAATCTCTTTGCGGTTGGCGTGGTGATCTTCACAGTGGCGTCGGCCCTCAGCGGTCTGGCCCAGGACCCGACCCAGCTGATCCTGTCGCGCGCACTGCAAGGCCTCGGCGCGGCGGTGCTTGCCCCGCAGGGATTGCCCTTGATGATGTCGCTGTTTCCGGTTGAAAGGCGCGGCGGCGTGTTTGCGATCTACGGCGTGATGGCGGGCCTCGCGGTCGTCGCCGGGCCGACCGTCGGCGGTCTCCTGGTGACCCACTTCGGCTGGCGCTCGATCTTCACCGTGAACATCCCAATCGGCGTCGTGACGTTCGCGCTCGCCATGCTGCTGATCCCCGATCTGCGGCCCGGACGCAAGCACCGGCTCGACCTTCTCGGTGTGGCGCTCGCAACCGCCGGCTTGCTCGGCGTGATCTTCGGACTGATCGAAGGCCAGCGGTACGACTGGGGGGTGGTCAGCGGATTCATCACGATTCCCGAAATCATCGCTGTGGGCGTTGTTCTGCTCGCCGTCTTTCTCTACTACCAGGCGCGCCGGCAGGATGGGGAACCGCTCCTCCCGTTTGAGGTTTTCAAAGACCGCAACTTCACGCTCATGACGCTCGTGATGGCTGCGATGGGGTTTGCCATCCTCGGCATCTACCTCCCCCTGACCATCTACATGCAATCAGTGCTTGGGTTGAGCGCCATCGACGCCGGCATCACCCTCGCCATCCAGCCGGTGGCGATGTTCTTTTCCTCGGGCGTGGCCAGCAGCCTGGTCCAGAGGGTGAACGGCAAGTACCTGTTGATCCCTGGACTGCTCGCACTCGCCGCGGGCAGCGGTTACATCGACTGGGCCGCCCAGGCGAATTCGAGTCGCTGGGACTTCACGCCGGGCCTCATCGTGAGCGGCCTCGGCATGGGCTGCATCTGGACCCCGGTTTTCAGCATCGCGACGCGCGACCTGCCGGTTCGGCTCGGCGGCGTCGCTTCCGGTGTCATCAACACGATTCAGGAGATGGGAGGCGTCCTGGCCAGCGCCGTGATCGGCGCGTTCCTCCAGAACCGTCTGGCCGTCGCCCTGTACGACCGGGCGGTTGCCGCTTCCGGCCAGCTGCCGGAGCAGTATCGAGGCTCGTTCGTCGACGGTTTCAGCCATGCCGCGCGCGCCGGATTCGAAGTTGGCGTTGGGCAGTCGGGCGCAAGCCTGCAGCTGCCGGCGCAGGTCCAGGCGATAGCGCACTACGTCTTCACCCACGCCTTCGTCGACGCGATGCACCCGACCATGGTTGTGCCGATCGTCATCCTTGCGCTGGCTGCTTTCGCGGCGGTTTTCGTCCGCGGCCGCAAGCCGGCCGCGCTGGCGATCCACGAGGAAGAAGCGGCCGTGGCCTAACCTTTTGTTCGTGGCCAAGAAGCTCGCCGAGTACGAGGCGAAGCGTGATTTCAAACGCACGCCAGAACCCGGCGCCAGGGTTCCCCGCAAGGAGACCAAGGCGCCGCGGTTCGTGGTCCAGGAGCACCACGCCCGGCGGCTGCACTGGGACTTCCGACTGGAGAAGGACGGGGTGGGAGTGTCGTGGGCGGTCCCCAAAGGCATCCCGCCGGATCCCAAGAAGAATCACCTCGCCGTTCACGTGGAGGACCACCCCCTGGAGTACTTCAAGTTCGCCGGCGAGATCCCGAAGGGCGAGTACGGCGGCGGGCAGGTCATGATCTGGGACGAAGGGACGTACGACCCGATCAAGTGGTCTGACCGAGAGGTCATGGTCGACCTGCACGGAAGGCGGCTGCAGGGACGCTACGTGCTTTTTCAGACCAGGGGCAACGATTGGATGATCCACCGCATGGATCCGCCGCAGGATCCAGACCGCAGGCCCATGCCCCAAAAGCTCGAGCCGATGCTGGCCAAGCTCACCTCCAAGCTGCCGACCCCCGATGACGCATGGGGATTCGAATTCAAGTGGGACGGCATTCGCGCCATCGCGTTCGTCGAGGGCGGCATCGTGCGGCTGCAGAGCCGGACTGGGGAGATCATCACACCGCGGTACCCGGAGATCCATCCTCTGGGTCGAGCCCTCGGATCGAGCGAGGTGATCCTCGACGGCGAGATCGTCGCGCTCGATGAGAAAGGACGCCCAAGCTTCGAGCAGGTCCAGCAGCGCATGGGCCTGACGGCCGAAAACGAGATCCGCCGCAAGATGAAAGAGGTGCCGGTCACGTACATGGTCTTCGACCTGATGTGGCAGGACGGACACTCCCTGATGGAGCGGCCGTACACCGACCGGCGGCAGGCACTGGCCGAGCTGAAGCTTGCAGGCGCGTCATGGCAAACGCCTCCTTACGAGGCAGGCGGCGGCCGGGCGATGAAGGATGCAAGCGCCAGGGCCGGTCTCGAGGGCGTCATGGCCAAGAGGCTCGACTCGAAATACGAGCCTGGTAAGCGCAGCGGAGCATGGCAGAAGATCAAGAACCGCAACCGCCAGGAGCTGGTCATCGGCGGATGGCTGGAAGGCGAAGGCAAGCGCCGCGGCTACCCCGGCGCGCTGCTGGTCGGCTACTACGACAAGGGCAAGTTCGTGTACGCAGGCAAGGTCGGCACGGGATTCACCGACGCCACGCTGGACAAGCTCAACGAGATGCTGCAACCGCTCGCGACCGATAAGAACCCGTTCGACGTCGGAGCACCGCCGCGTGCCGCGCACTTCGTCAAGCCCAAGATCGTGGCGGAGTTCGAGTTCGTCGAGTGGACGAGGAGCGGGCAGCTGCGCGCGCCCGCGTTCAAAGGCTTCCGTCTCGACAAGCCGGCCAAGGAGGTGATGCGAGAAGGTGGCTAAGGAGACCTCGGTCGAGGTTCAGATAGAAGGCCGCACCCTCAAGCTCACGAACCTGGAAAAGGTCCTGTATCCGGAGGTCGGCTTCACCAAGGGACAGGTCATCGACTACTACTCGCGCATCGCGCCGGTCCTTCTTCCCCACACGCGCGACCATCCGCTAACGCTGAAGCGCTACCCGAACGGCGTCGACGCCGAGTTCTTCTATGAGAAGAACTGTCCGAAGCACCGGCCGCCGTGGGTCGAGACGGCAACTGTCTGGAGCGGGGGCAACAACCGCGACATGTACTACTGCCTCTGCCAGGACCTGCCCACATTGGTGTGGCTTGCCCAGATTGCAACGCTCGAATTCCATACCTCGCTTTCGTACGCGGACAAGCTGCCGGAGCCGCGCACGCTGGTTTTCGACCTCGACCCGGGACCGCCCGCAACGATCGTCGAGTGCTGCCGCATCGGTCTTATGCTCCGCGACCTGTTCGCCGAGCACGGCCTCGATTGCTGGGCCAAGACATCCGGCTCCAAAGGCCTGCAGCTTTACGTCCCGCTCAACAGCAAGGTCACGTACGTCGAGACCAAAGTCGTGTCCAAAGGGCTGGCGCAATATTTCGAGGAGCAGCACCCCGACCTCGCGGTGCACAAACAGCTGAAGGAGCTGCGCACGGGCCGCGTATTGATCGACTGGAGCCAGAACGACCAGTACAAGACGACCATCAACGTGTACTCACTGCGGGCGCGGGCGCGCCCAACCGTATCGACACCGGTCACGTGGGACGAGGTCGAGAAGTGTCTGAAGGCGAAGGACCCAAGCCTCCTGGTCTTCGACTCCGAGCAGGTGCTCAAGCGGGTCGAGAAGCTGGGCGACCTTTTCGAGCCGGTGATCAAGAAAAAGCAGAAGCTGCCGAAGTCGTTGCTCCAGGCCACGGGAGGGGCGACCGCGATCGAGAAGATGGCGAACCGCCGGCGCAGCGGTGGAGGCCGGCGCTACCCAGCACAATGAACCGCCCCCGCGTCGTCATCGCGGGCGCGGGCTTTGGCGGGCTGACGTGCGCGCGGGGTCTCAAGTACACGCCGGTCAACGTGACGCTCGTCGACCGCAACAACTATCACCTGTTCACCCCCCTCCTCTACCAGGTGGCCTCGGCGCTGCTCGACCCTGGTGAGATCGCGCGACCGGTGCGACAGCTGATCCGGCCGCTGGGCCACGCCGACTTTCGACAGGCTTCGATCACCGGAGTTGACTTCGATGGGCGCCGGCTCATCACCGATCACGGTGCGATCTCGTATGACTATCTCGTTCTGGCGACCGGCGCGGAGAGCGACTACTTCGGCAACGCATCGCTGGTCGAGCACACGCTCGGCTTGAAAGACCTGGACGAAGGGCTGGCGATCCGCAATCGCATCCTCTCCCAGTTCGAAGCCTCCCGCTGGACGGACGATCCAGAGCAACGCCGTGCGCTGCTCACTTTCGTCGTCGTCGGGGGCGGGCCGACCGGCGTCGAGATGGCCGGGGCAACGTCGGAACTGATCCGGCTTGTGCTGCGCAAGGACTATCGCGACCTCGACATAAACGAAGCCCGCGTGGTGCTTATAGAGGCAGCGCCCTATGTGCTCGTTCAATTTGTCCCGTCGCTGCGCGAGGCAGCGCTGCGCTCACTGCGCCGCAAGGGCATCGAGGTGATGCTTGGGACGAAGGTCGAGGCCGTGACGGACTCCGCCGTGATCCTCGCTGGCGGTGAAGCCATCAACGCCCGCACCGTGATCTGGACCGCCGGCGTGAAGGCATCGGCGCTGGCGGAGACCATCGGCGTTCAGTTGGCGCGGCAGTCAAGGATGAAAGTCGGACCGACGCTGCAGGTCGCCGGACATCCGGAGGTGTTCGCGATCGGCGACATCGCGGGGGCGACGGATGGCGGCGCTCCCCTCCCGATGTTGATTCCAGTCGCCATGCAAGAGGGCAGGTACGTCGGGAAGGCGATCCGGGACGCGCTTGCGTATCGCGATCCGCGCCCCTTTCAGTACAGAGACCCAGGCATCATGGCGACCATCGGCCGGAATTCAGCCGTCGCACAGCTGGGTCGCGTGCACCTGTCTGGATTTCCCGGCTGGGTCTTCTGGCTCGTCGTGCATCTGGTCAACGTGGTCAGCTTCCGCAGCCGCCTTGTCGTCCTCGTCAACTGGGCGTGGGAATACATTTTTTACGACCGCCCAGTGCGGCTCATCGTTCGGGCACGCAAGTGAATCGGATTGTTGGCGCGGCGCTTGCCGCGATGCTGCTCAGCGCATGCGGAGGAGGCGAGCAGGTCGATGCGGCAAAGGTCTTGCGTGACGGCGCCGCGGCGATGGGCAAGCTCAAGACAGTCGATGCGACGCTCAAGCTGACCAAGGGCAGCGTGACCCTCCAGGGTTTCACCCTGGTCAGCGCCAGGACCGCGGTGCGCCTACCCGCCGACAGCGACACGACCTACACCGTCAAGCAACAGGGCGTGACGATCGGGCTCGAGGTCGTCATCTCGGGCGGTCACGTCTACCTCCGCCTGCCGTTCTCGCCACTCCAAGAGGTGACCGGCCCCGAGGCGGCGGCATTTCCCGATATGGCCAAGCTTTTCGATTCTTCGAGCGGGCTGCCGGCGGTGATCCCGGAAGGGCTGAGCCCGAAGTACGTGTCGACCGATCAGGTCGCGGGTAAGAGCGCGTATCAGATCTCGACCACATATACGGCGGACCAGGTACGCGGCCTGCTCGCGGAGCTGAATTCGACCGGACCGGTGGACGCCCGCGTGTGGGTCGACACTTCGAACCGCCTGATCCATAAAGCGCTCCTGACCGGCGCCTTCGGCGACGGCGGCCTGCAGGCCACCGTGGAGGTCGATATCACGGGGTTCGATTCCGCGGTCATTATCCCCTCACCTCCGGCCAGCTCGACGCGAATCAGCTCGCCCAGTCCGTGAGGCACGTCCTGCTCGGGCTTGCTGGAGCAGGACTGTTCGTCGCCGCCCTAGACGCGTACGTCGTCGTCACCCTGCTCCCGGCAATGGTCGGCGACGTCGGCCTGACCATCGAGCACTTCGAGCAGGTGACGCCCATCGTCACGGGTTTTCTCGCGGGATACGTGGTCGCGATGCCTCTGCTCGGCGCGTACTCGGATGTGCGTGGCCGCGTCCCGGTCTACGCCGCTTGCATGGCCGCCTTCGCGGTCGGTTCCGCGATGACAGCCACCGCGGGGCTCTGGGATTTTGCCGGACTGCCCTGGCTCGTCGCGGGCAGGTTCATCCAGGGCGTCGGCGGCGGAGGGCTGGTGCCGCTCTCCCTGGCGCTTGCCGCCGACCTGTACCGAGACCGCCGGCGCACGATCGCCCTCGGCTCGGTGGCCGCGCTGCAGGAGGCGGGAAGCGTCTTCGGCCCGTTGTACGGAGCGACCCTCGCTGCGGCTGCGGCGAGCGCAGGTGGATGGCGTTTCGTGTTCTGGTTGAACCTCCCCCTGGCCGCGATCTGCACCGCCGGGCTTGCCTTGGGCAGTCGCCGGGTGGCCGTGCCCGAGCGGCCGGCGGGCGCGACGATCGACTGGCTGAGCGCAGCGCTGCTCGGCGTCGGACTCGGCCTGTTGGTGCTCGCTCTTTATCCGGACGATCCACAGCGGCGCGCGACGAACGCACTCGTCCTGCCGGCGGGCGTGGCGGCAGTGGCGGTGCTCGCGGTTTACGGGTGGCGCCAGCTCGGCCGGCTCGCACCCCTGATTCCGCGCGATCTCCTGCGCAGCCGGGCCTTTTTCGGCGCTACGGTCGCAAACTTTCTTATCGGCGCCGCATTGATCGTCGCGCTCGTCGACGTGCCGCTGCTTGGACGACTCGTGTTCAACCTCGACGAGCTCGGATCCGGCTTGCTGCTTTCCCAGTTCCTGGTCGGCGTGCCGGTCGGTGCGGTGGCCGGCGGCCTGCTGGCGGGCCGCATAGGCGACCGCTTCACCGCGGCGGCCGGCATCGTGATTTCAGCCATCGCCTTCCTTCAAATGTCGGGCTGGCGCGCCGACGAGCTCTCGCTCCATGCCGGGCCGTTCCGCCAGGCGGACATCGCGCTTGGCCTCTGCGGCCTGGGCTTTGGACTCGTGGTCGCACCCCTGACGGCCTCCGTCCTGGCCTTGACGCGCGGGCAGTTCCACGGCCTGGCCACAAGCCTTGTCGTGCTGGCCCGGACCATGGGCATGCTGCTTGGGCTCTCAACTCTCACCGCCATCGGCCTGCACCGCTTCCACGAGATCCTCGGTACGCCCGTGCTGACGGACCCAGACCTCCGCGGCCGGGTCAAACATCTCGAGCAGCTGGTCGCGGCCGCGTTTCTTCAGGAGTACCGCGAGATCTTCGTCATAGCGGCCGCCGTGTGTCTGCTGGCGGCGGTTGTTATCGCTTTGTCGCTACAGCCACGACGTACGAATGGTGGTATCTAAAGGCCTCGTCTGGGTCGCCAAGGCTCGCCATCGCCGATTCGATCTCCGCCTCGAGCTCGCTCCGATAACGCGGACCCAGGGCGCGGATCAGCGTGTACGGCAGCGGCCCGGCGCCGGCCATCAGCTCGGTCCACTCACGCGCGCCGTTGGTCCGGCCTCCCGTCACCATCTCGGTCATCCCCGTCATCTCAAACCCTGCCGCGGAAAGCAGCCGAGGAAGCACGTCAGGCTCGCCGAACCTTGCGCGCTCCGAGCTGTAGCGGGGCAGGCTGAGGTAATGCCGCCGCGCGAGCGGGACGAGGCCCTGGAAGAACAGGTCCTGGGCACGCGTACTGAGGCTTCGCCTCTGACACGAGACCGCGAGCCTGCCGCCCGGGCGCAGCACCCGGTGTGCCTCTTCGAGGGCCGTGGTCGGATCGGCCAGGTAGGCAAGGGCCTCGCCCATGGTCACCAGGTCGAAAGTCGCGGGTCGAAACACGAGATGCTCGGCGGCCATGCCGACGAACTGGGTGTTCTTGGCGCGAGCCGCCCGCGCGATCGAGAGCATGTTCGCCGACAGGTCGATCCCGATCACGAGCCCCGGGCTGACTCGGGATGCGACCAGGTGGGCGACCAGCCCGGTCCCGGTCCCGACGTCCAGCACCTGCTCGTCCTTGGCGGGTGCCGCGAGGTCGACCAGCCGCGCAGCCACGCGCCCATGCTGTCCACCGGCCCAGGTGTCATAGACAGGTGCGATGTGATCGAAGAAGTCGACCATGTGGTCGACCATCTCATCGGAGGAATCGGGGTTCATCAAGGCCACGGTGTGCTGCTTAACCTTTATCGACGTCTGGTGACACGGCTGTTACGATGCTAGCTCCCTGAAATCCCAACTCGGCCCAATTAGGGCGCAAGTCTGCGTGTTTGCCGCAGTTGGGATGAAAGTATGGAAAACGCAGTGGAGGATTCCATGGCTCAAGCTGAAAAAACCGCGGTTCAAGCGTCCAGCACGGCGAACGGCGGCAACAATGTGGTCAGTCTCGGCCCTCGCGACATCCTGCAGGGCCGTCTGGAGATCCAGGGCGATCTCAAGATCGCCGGCAACGTGGAGGGCGACCTCAAGGCCAGCGGCGATGTGACCGTCGACTCGACGGCCAGCATCCAGGCCGCGATCGAGGGCTCGAACGTCAACGTCCGCGGCCAGGTGACGGGCAACGTGACGGCCAAGAAGCGCCTGACGCTCGGCGGCTCGGGCCGCCTGAACGGGGACGTCAGGGTCAGCCGCCTCACCGTCGAGGATGGCGCGACCCTCAACGGCAACGTCACGATGTCCTCGGAAAAGGCCTAGACCGGCATCTCCTAACCTCCCGACTTCTCGGCACGCTGGATCGCCGGCAGAACGACCGTCTCGATGTAGTGCCTCATCGCGTCCATCGCGGTGTGGACGATTCGCCATTCGAGCTGGGCCAGGATCGCCTGCTCCCGGTTCAGCTCGGCCAGGCGAGTCTGCCAGAAACGGCTGTCGAGGTTGAGCCCGGGCAGCGGTCCACGCGATCCGGCGGCGATCACGGGTAGATCGGGCGGAGCGCTCGTGTCGCCAGCCGAGTCGGGCGCCTGGTTCGAGGGCGATGCGAGGGCCGGCCTGGATACCGCCGTGAGCATCGTCCAGCCGACCACCACCATGGCGCCGACAATGACGAGCTCGGCGATGACCATCCACGTGAGGGGAGAGCGAAACAGCCTGCGCACGACCCCAGGCTAGGCGTCGAGAATCGGCCTGAGAAGCCTGCCTGTTAAGGGCGAAGCGCGCGCAGGGCGACCAGGCCTCGCTCGATCGTCTCGATTTTCTTGGGAAAGCTGAACCTGATGTGCCGTCGACCCAAAGCGGGGTCGTGATAGAAGCTGGACGCGGGAACGGTCGCCACCGCCGCCTCCTCGACCAAGCGTCGCGCGAAGGACACGTCGTCCGAGGCGCCGAGGGAGTCGATTCCCGCCATGACGTAATAGGCCCCATCGGGGGCCGACACCTCGAAACCGCAATCTCGCAGTCCATCCACGATCGCGTCCCGCCGCTCCTGGTAGTCGCCGAGGAGCTCCACATAAAAGGACGCGGGCAGATCCAGCGCCTCGGCGACCGCGATCTGCAAAGGATGCGCCGCACCCACGGTGAGGAAGTCGTGCACCTTGCGAATGCCGGCCGTCAGCGCGGGCGGAGCGATCAACCAGCCGATACGCCATCCGGTGACCGAATACGTCTTGCTTGCGCCGCTGATGGTGATCGTTCGCTCGGCCATGCCAGGCAGCGTCGCGATGCTGATGTGAAGACCGCGATAGACGAGATGCTCGTAGATCTCGTCGGTGATCGCGATCGCGTCGTGCTCGACGCACTGCCGCGAGATCAGCTCGAGCTCCGATTGTGAGTAGACCTTGCCCGTCGGGTTGTGCGGCGTGTTGATGACGATGGCTCGCGTCTTGTCGGTGAAGGCGGCGCGCAGCTCGTCCGGATCGAACGACCAGTCCGGTGGCCGCAGCGGAACGTAGCGCGGTACGGCGCCGCTGATCACACAGTCGGGACCGTAGTTCTCATAGAACGGCTCGAAGATGATCACCTCGTCGCCGGGATCGACCGCGGCAAGCATGGCCGCGATCATCGCCTCGGTCGCGCCGCACGATACGGTCACCTCGCGCTCTGGGTCGACCGCCCGACCCCAGGCGGCCGTCTGCTTTCGCGCGATCGCGTTCCTTAGCTGCGGCGCTCCCCACGTCGTCGCGTACTGGTTGTAGCCACCACGCAGGGCGCGGGTGGCGGCGTCGAGGAGGCGCCCGTCAGGATCGAAATCCGGGAATCCCTGGGCGAAGTTGATCGCCCGCTCGGGACCGTGCAGGGCGAGGTTGAGGCGGGTCATCTCACGGATGACCGATTCCGTGAAGCTCTCGGCCTTCAGCGAGAGGCCGATCGAAGATCTAGTGTCCGGGATCAGCACGCTCCAGGTGCAACTCGGTGCTCGAGCACGAGTAGCAGCGCGCGGGCCGTTCCAGGCTCCGCTCCCACCAGCCGCAGACCGCGCACGTCCACCGCGTCTTGGCGAAGAAGTCGAGCACGTCGGAGCGGCTGAGGAGGCCGACCATCTTGCCGCCCCTGATGACCGGCACGCGGCGGATGCGTTCGCCGATGAGCAGCCGCGCCGCCTCGTCGATTCCGGTCTCCTCGGTGACGGAGATGACGCGCGGGCTCATGATGTCGCGCGCGACCTTTCCCTTCTTGGAGAAGACGTCCGTCTCGGAAACTATGCCGACGACGTGACCCTCGTTGGCGACGACAGGCGCACCCGTGATGCGCTTCGACAAGAGCGTGGCGGCGATCTCGTCCACCGGTGTGTCTTCGCGAAACGTGATCACGTTTCGTGTCATCACTTCTTTGACCGGGATCATGAGGTTCCGAGCAGTGTAGCCACGGTCTGCAGGTTGGCGTTGCCGCCGCTGAGGATCAGACCGGTGCGGCCCTTCGGCAGCTTGCCCGATAGATGGGCGGCGAGCGCGAGCGCGCCGGTCGGCTCGAGCGCGAGATGGAGGCGCGACCACGCCACCCGAGCCGCGTTGGCGATCTCGTCCTCGGTCACGGTGACGATCTCGTCCACGAGCCGGTTGGCAAACATCACCTCGAAGTTACGCGCGCCGATGGCGGTGGTGCGCACGCCGTCGGCCAGGGTTTTCGGAGACCCGGGGAGCGTCTGTATGCTGCCGGCTTTCCAGGTCCGGTAGGCGTCGTCGGCCGCCTCGGGCTCCACGCCGATGACTTTGACCGCAGCTCTGTGGCTTTTCGCCGAGATCGCAGTGCCCGAGAGCAGTCCTCCTCCCCCGCAAGGCGCCCCGATCACGTCGAGGTCCGGCTCGTCCTCGAGCAGCTCGCGCGCCGCCGTGGCCTGGCCATGGATGACGTTCCAGTCATTGAAGGGATGAACGAGCACGAACCCGCGCTCGGCCATCTCCTCGCGCAGGCGCTGCTCCCGGTTGGCGAAGGTGATGCCCTCCTGGATGACCTCGGCCCCCAAGGCGCGCGTGGCCGCGACCTTGGCCGGATTCGCGTCCTCCGGGATGAGGATCAACGCGGGCAGCCCAACGGTAGCGGCGGCCAGCGCAACCGCCTGCGCATGGTTGCCCGAGCTGACGGCGATCACGCCTTTCGGCCGCTCGCCCGCCTCGAACAGCGACAGCACCGCGTTGAACGCGCCGCGTGGCTTGAACGAACCGGTGACCTGGAAACACTCGGGTTTGAGTCTGAGGTTGGGGTCGAGGTCGGTGGTCAGCGTGGGCGTGCGTCGAACGTGCTCGCGGATTCGCCCCGAGGCAAGCCGAACCTGCTCGACATGCTGGGCGAGATATTCCCTCAAGCCGCGGCCGAGTCCCGCTCTACGACAGGCTCGCGACGGGGCATCCGTCGCAGGTTCACGAGCAGGATGCCCGCGAGGATCACGATCATGCCGGCGACGATCGTCACGCTCACGGTCTCGTGGAGCAGAAGGGCGCCCCAGAACACGGCGGTGACAGGCACAACGTATGTGACCCCAGCGGCACGAACCGCGCCCAGCGTGTTCATCACGTAGTAGTAGAGGAGATAAGCGACGCCCGTTCCGATCGCGCCGAGGGCGATGACAGCCGCGAGCGAGAGGGCGTGGACGTGGATGTACGGAAGCGACGGCGCTGCGATTGGGATCGCGAAGAGGACACTCGCGGCGAGCTGTCCGAGGCTGATCTCGAACACGCTCACATTTCGCATCTTGCGGCGCTGGTACATCGCGTTGACGGCGTAGGAGAGCGACGCCACGAGAACCGCCAGCGCGCCAAGGACGTTGCCCGAAAGCCCGTGCGCCGCCAGGTCCGGATAAACGAGCACGACAACGCCGGCGAATCCGATGACGACGCCCACGTAGTTCACGACCGTGGGCCGCTCCGTGGGCATGACCCAGTAGATGAGGACCGCGGTCCACAACGTGGTCGTCGAGTTGAGGATGCTGGCGAGGCCGCTCGAGATTCGCTCCTCACCCCATCCGATCGAGACCCACGGGATGACCGCGTTGGTCACCGCCATGATCCCAAAGCCGAACAGCCTGCCTCTCCATCCAGGCCCGAGGAGCGGTTTCCGAAGAGCGATCACGATCAACGCGAGAGCGACAAATCCAGAGATCGAGCGAAACAAGAGCAGGGCGGTAGGTCCCAGGTCTTGCACGGCCAGCTTGATGGCGAGGAAAGAGCCGCCCCAGATCAAGGCCAGGGAGATGAACGCCAAGTAAGGAAGGAAGCGGCTCCTCGATTCAGACACGAGTCGGCCACTCGTCTGTGGAGAGCACGAGCGTGACTGGCCCGTCATTCTCGATGGTCACCCGCATGTCTGCCCCAAAGCTACCGGTCTGCGTCTGTATTCCCCGGGCCCGGAACTGCTGGACGAACGCCTCGTAGAGCTGTTCGGCCCGCGCTGGGTCGCCCGCCTTCAACAGGCTCGGCCGCCGGCCGCGGCTCATATCGGCGAACAGCGTGAACTGCGACACGATCAGGGCCGAGCCATGCACGTCGACCAAGCTGAGGTTCATCTTCCCCGCCTCGTCCGCGAACACACGCAGATCCATGATCTTGTCCGCCAGGCGCCTGACCGCGCTTGCCTCGTCATCACCTGCAGCACCCACCAACAACACGAATCCGTGGCCGATGGTTGCACGGTGCTCTGTCCCTCCGTCCTCCCAACTCACCAGGCCGGAGGCGGCGCGCTGCGCGACTACGCGCAACTAATCAACCAGAACAGAGTGCGGCTGGAGGCCCGGGTTCATCCCGGCCGTCCCCCAGACGTTCAGCTTCCAGACGCCTCCCAGGGTCGCGGCCAACCCCCAGGAGGGGGTCCCGCGGGGGAGGACCGGAGTCCTCACCCGCGCCATCAAACAGGACAGAGTGCGGCTGAAGGCCGGGTTCATCCCGGCCGTCCCCCAGACGTTCAGCTTCCAGACGCCTCCCAGGGTCGCGGCCAACCCCCAGGAGGGGGTCCCGCGGGGGAGGACCGCAGTCCTCACCCGCGCCATCAAACAGGACAGAGTGCGGCTGGAGGCCGGGTTCATCCCGGCCGTCTCCCAGACGTTCAGCTTCCAGACGCCTCCCAGGGTCGCGGCCAACCCCCAGGAGGGGGTCCCGCGGGGGAGGACCGCAGTCCTCACCCGCGCCGTTTAATCAATCTTCGGGCCGAAATGGGGCTCGGCCTGGATGAGGGAGTCGATGTAGCGGAAACGGTCGTAGCGGTGCTGCAGCAGCTGCGAAGGAGGTTCGTCCAGGAGCGGCTTCATGTGGCGATACAGCGCCCCGTCCAGCGATTGCGCCGCCGCATCGTAGTCCGCGCTGGCGCTTCCCTTCGGCTCCGCCACGACCTCCTCGACCACGCCCATCGCCACGATCTCGCGCGAGGTCAGCTGCAGCTGCTCCGCGGCCTCGACCTTGCGGGTGTTGTCGCGCCACACGATGGAGGCGGCCGCCTCGGGCGACGCGACCGAATAGATCGAGTTCTCGAGCATGATCACCCTGTCCGCGACGCCCATGCCCAGCGCGCCGCCGCTCCCGCCCTCGCCGATCACCGCCGCGACTATTGGGACCGGAATGCGGAACCAATCCATGATCGCGTTCGCGATCGCGGCGGCGATGCCGCGCTCTTCAGCGCCGGCTCCGGGATAGGCGCCGGGCGTGTCGATCAAAGAGATGATCGGAAAACCGAACTTCGCCGCGTGGTGGGCGAGCCGAAGCGCCTTGCGGTAACCCTCGGGATGCATCATCCCCCAGTTCCGCGCCACGCGCTCTTTGAGGCTGCGGCCCTTCTGGTGGCCGAGGAAGATCGTCGTCCGCCCGTGCCATGTGCCGACTCCGCCGACCAGCGCCGGATCGTCAGCCGACAGCCGATCGCCATGCAGCTCGATGAAATCAGGCGCGAGGCGCCGGATGTAGTCGAGCGAGTACGGGCGGTCCGGATGTCGCGCGAGCTCGACGATCTCCCACACGCTCATGAGTACATCTCCAGCAGATGCGCCAGCAAGGGCCGCAGCTCTGTCCGAGGCACGACCATGTCGACCTGCCCGTGAGCCATCTGGAACTCGGCGCTCTGGAAGCCGGGAGGAAGGTCGGCGTAGGTCGCCTGCTTGATGACCCGCGGACCCGTGAAGCCGATCGCGGCACCGGGCTCGGCGATGTTGATGTCTCCCAACAGAGCGATTGACGCCGCGGTTCCGCCAAAGGTGGGATCGGTCAAGACCGAGAAGAACGGCGCGCCCGAGGAATGCAAACGCCCCACCGCCGCGTTGACCTTGGCCAGCTGCATGAGGGCGAGGACGCCCTCCTGCATGCGAGCGCCGCCCGACGCGGACACCAGCACGTACGGGGTGCCGGACGATGCAGCCTGCTCCAGGCCGCGGGCGAGGCGCTCGCCGGCGACGATGGAGAGTGTTCCCCCGACGAATTGGAAGTCGAAGGTGGCGAGCCAGATCGGTTTGTTCGCGAGCGTGCACGTGCCGGTGCGCAGGGCTTCGTTGAGGCCATCCTCAAGAAGACGCTCGACCGTCTCCTGGTAGGGCTTAGGGACGGTCCAGTTCAACAGGTCGTGCGAGCGAACGTCGCTCCATCGCTCTTGCCAGGATCCCCTGTCCGCGATCAAGGGGATCCAGACATCAGCCGCGAGACGGAAGTGGTGGCCGCAGTTCAGGCACACGTAGTTGTGCGAGCGCAGCTCCTCCGTTTCGAGCGCGATGCCGCAGCCCGGGCAGTTCGTCGGCAGCAGGATCTCGGGTAGGTCGCCGCCCTGGATCGCGACCTCGCGCCGGCCTTCAGCGATCGCCATCAGAGTGAAAGTCCTCCGTCCACAGCGAGCACCTGGCCGGTGACGAAGCCCGCGCGCTCCGAGCAAAAGAAGACGACCGCCGCGGCGACTTCGTCCGCGGTGCCCTCGCGTTTGATCGGCGTCAGCTTCACGAGCTCACCTACCATCTCGTCGGTCAACGAACCCCTCGTCAGCTCCGTCCGCACGTACCCCGGAGCGACCGCGTTGCATGTGATGTTGCGCGAACCGTACTCGCGGGCGACCGATTTGGTAAATCCGATGAGTCCGGCCTTGGCGGCGGCGTAGTTTGACTGGCCGGCGTTTCCTGTCAGACCCACGATCGACGAGATGTTGACGATGCGCCCCCAGCGCGCGCGCATCATGCCGGACATGATGGCAGCGCGGGTCGTCGCGAAGGCAGACAGCAAGTCGGTCCGGATCAGGTCCTCCCAGTCAGGAGGCGACATCTGGATCAGCAGCTTGTCGCGCACCGCGCCGGCGTTGTTGACGAGGACGTCGACCTTGCCGATTGCCTTGAACATCGCTTCGACCTGCGCAGGGTCCCCGACGTCAGCCTTGTGCGCGGCGGCGTTGGGCAGGGACGAGGCTGTCTCCTCGGCGGCGGCCGCATCCGAGCGGTAGTTCACGACCACCCGCGCTCCCATTCCGGCCAGGGCCTGGCTGATCGAGCGGCCGATGCCTTTCCCGCCGCCGGTGACCAGTGCGGTCTTGCCGTCCAGATCGCCCACCTATGCAGTCGTGGGTCCCGCGAAATCCACAAACAGCTCGTCTGCGTTCCAGGTGTCGACGCCCGGGATGTGCTTGGCGGCGAGGCTGGCAAGCACCCGGCCGGGTCCGAGCTCGACGACGGTCCGAACCTTCATCGCGCGCATCGCAACCATCGTTCGGGCCCAGTCGACCTGGCGCAACATCTGGAGCCGGAGCTCCTCCTGCAGGGCGGTGACCGTGCGCAGGGCTTCGCCGGAGGCGTTGGCCAGAATCGGAATCGAGGGAGCCTTCAGCGGAAGCTTGTCCACCGCCCTTCGGAACGCCGCGGCTGCGGCCTCCATCAGGGGCGTGTGTGCTGCAAGCGGGATGGTCAGGATGAGGGCGCGCCGTGCGCCGGCTGCCAGGGCGAGCCGCTCGGCTTGCTGCACCGCGGGCATTTCACCGGAGAGGACGAACTGCACGTCCGCGTTGCGGTTCGCGACCCACAGCCTGCCCTGCTGCGAAGCTTCGATGCGAATCCGCTCGACCGCTGACTCTTCCAGGCCGACGATCGCGATCATCCCGACGTGGGCTCCCGCCGCCTCGGCCATGACGCGGCCGCGCTCCTTGACGAGGAGCAGCGCGGTCTCCCATGGAATCGAGCCGGCGGCGGCCAGCGATGCGATCTCTCCGAGGCTGTGCCCGGCCGTGACGCTGACGTTCTCCAGGCCGTAGCTCTCACGCCACACCTCGTAAGCTGCCCAGCAAACGGTCATCACGCACGGCTGGATGACGTCGGTGCGGTTCAGCTCCTCGACGGGACCGTCGAAGCACAGCTTCCGCACGGGCATCTCGAGCACCTGTTCAGCGCGCTCGAACACCCGGCGGGCCGCCGGGTAGCGGTCGTAAAGATTCTTGCCCATGCCCGGCTTCTGGACACCCTGGCCAGGAAAGAGCAGAGCGATGGGTCCGGCGAGTTTTATCCCCATGTCATCTGATCAGGCCCACTTCAAAAGCGTCGCGCCCCAGGTGAGGCCCGAGCCGAAACCCGCGAGAAGCACGTGGTCGCCCGACTTGACGCGACGGTTGCGAATGGCCTCCTCCAGCGCGAGCGGAATCGACGCGCTCGAGGTGTTGCCGTACTCGTCGATGTTGACCGCGACCCGCTCGATCGGCAGGCCGATGCGGCGCGCGGCAGCGTCGATGATGCGGAAGTTGGCCTGGTGCGGGACCCACAGGTCGATCTCGTCCAGGCCGACCCCAGCCGCCTGGCAGACCTCGGTCGCCTGGCGGATGAAGATGTCGACCGCGAACTTGAACACGTCAGGACCGACCATGTCGATGAACGGCGCCGGGTCCTTGGCGGCGTAAGCGCCTTTCTCGATGTTGCCGGCCGTCACCTGGGCGTAGCCGCGGCCGTCCGAGCCGAGGCACCAGCTGAGGAAGCCCGCGCCCTTCGGCGCCGCCTTCACGACAGCCGCGCCCGCGCCGTCGCCAAAGATCACGGCGGTGCCGCGGTCGGAGTAATTGAGCATCCGCGACAGGACCTCGGCGCCCACCACCAGAACGGTGTCGGCGCGCTCGCTCGCGATGAACGAATCCGCGATCGAGAGCGCGTAGACAAAGCTCGTGCAGGCCGCGAGCGTGTCCCAGGCCACGGCGCCGGGAGCGTCCAGCTCGTTCTGAACGCGACATGCGACCGACGGAAACGGTCCGTCCGGCGAGGATGTGCCGACGAGAATCATGTCCAGGTCTTTGGCGCTGACGCCCGCTGCGTCGAGGGCAGAGCGCGCCGCTTTTGTCGCGAGGTCGAAGGTGGTTGTCCCTTCCGCCGCGATGTGGCGCCGGTGGATGCCCGTGCGCTCGGTGATCCACTTGTCCGACGTGTCCATCATCTTCTCAAGGTCGAAGTTGCTGAGCACCCTGTCCGGCGCGTAAACGCCCACGCCGGCGATGGCGCTCGGGCGACCCTTCGCCTTGAAGGAGCGGAGCGGCACCGCGTCCGACCGGGTGCGGTAGCTGGTGGTGATCGCCATCGGCTCTATGCCTCCAGCCTCTCGGCAGTCTTCTGCTCCAGGAACTTCCACAGGTCGGCGATGACCTTCATGTTCTCGAGCTCCGAATCAGGCAGCTCGACGTCGTACTTGTCCTCGATCGCGGCGATCAGCTCGACCAGGTCGAGCGAGTCGGCGGCGAGGTCGCGCTGAAAGCTCTTGTCCATCTGGACCTGGTCGGGGTCGATGCCCAGGATCTCTGCCGCGAGGTCCTGCAGTTCCTTGAAATTGAGCTGGCTTGCCATGTGCCTTCTTTCTCCTTAGTTGTTCGCGCCCACGGGGCTTTTCTTGATCACGAGCGTTGCGTTGTGTCCGCCGAAGCCGAATGAGTTCGAGATGGCGACGTTCACATCCGCCTTGCGGGCCCGGTTGGGCACGTAGTCGAGATCGCATTCGGGGTCCTGGTTGTCCAGGTTGATCGTCGGCGGCAGAAGGCCGCGGTCGAGTGCCAGCACGCAGGCGGCGGCTTCGATGGCGCCCGCTCCACCCAACAGGTGACCGTGGACCGACTTGGTCGAGCTGACCGCGAGCTTGTACGCGTGGTCGCCGAACACGGACTTGATGGCCTTGGTCTCGGCGATGTCGCCGAGCTTGGTCGAGGTTCCGTGGGCGTTGACGTACCCGACCTCGGTCGGGTCGACGCCGCTCTTGTCGAGCGCCTGGCGCATGGCGCGCGCGGCGCCCTTGCCCTCCGGCTGAGGAGCGGTGAAGTGATACATGTCGGCGCTGGCGCCGTAACCGGCGATCTCCGCATAGATCCGTGCACCGCGCTCTTTCGCGTGGTCCATGTCTTCCAGCACGAACATCACCGCGCCTTCGCCCATGACGAAGCCGTCGCGGCCGATGTCAAACGGCCGGCACGCCTTCTCGGGCTCGTCGTTGCGTTCGCTGGTCGCCTTGATCTGGCAGAACGCGCCCATGGTCAGGGGTGTGATGGTGGCTTCCGAACCGCCGGCAAGCATCGCGATCGCGTCGCCGCGCTTGATGATCTCCGAGGCCTCACCGATGCCGTGCGCGCTCGACGCACACGCGCTCACGATGGCGTAGTTCGGGCCGCCCGCCTGCGTATGGATGGCGACGATGCCCGCCGCCATGTCCGCGATCATCATCGGGACGGTGAAGGGGCTGATCCGCTTGGGTCCCCGCTCCATCAGCGCGGTATGGCTCTTTTCGATCTCCTCCATGCCGCCGATGCCAGAGCTGACGATGACCCCGACGTCGTCGGGGTTCATCTGCGCAGGGTCGAGGTTGGCCTGTGCCAGGGCTTGCTTCGAGGCCGCGAGGGCGAACTGGCAGTAGCGCCCGATGTGGCGGGCGGTCTTGCGGTCCATGTACTCCTCGGGGTTGAAGCCCTTGACCTCGGCCGCGATCTTGGTATCGAAGTTGGTGGTGTCGAAACGCGTGATCCGGCCGACGCCGGAAACACCTTCGATCAGGTTCGACCAGACGGTTTCGATGTCGCTGCCGATCGGGGTGATGAAGCCCATCCCGGTCACGGCCACACGACGTCCATTGGAGTTGGATGTCATTCATCCAGCATAGGGACGTGAGGGCCAATCGACAGCCGCCCCGAGTGGCAAAACAGGGGCCAATCTTTGGACGCCACGTCCAAAGTTGAACTAGAGCAGCTTCTGGAGATCCAGCGCGAGCTGGAGCCTCAGCCTGGTCGCGGGAACGTCGAGGTCGCCGCCCAGGAGCTCTTTCAGCTTCTCCAGCCGGTAAAGCACGGTGTGCCGGTGCAGGCCCAGGGCGGTGGCGGCATCCTTGACGGAACCCTTGGCCAGATAGGCCTCGAGCGTTTCCATCAGCTGCTCACGGTTGCGCAGCTTCGGATCCTGCAGCCGACCCAGGCTGTGCGCGACGAAGCGCTCGGCAAGTCGCGGATTCTGCGTCAGAACCAGCTGCGGGATGACCTCGTCATGACCGTGCACCACGGAATCAGGCCTGAGCTTGCGACCCGTTTCGAAAGCTTGCTGAGCCTCGAGGTAGGAGCGCGAGATGCCGTGGAGCCCAGGATGGTAGCCGCCGATACCGGCGCGCACGTGAGCTCCCAGCTGACCGGCACGCCGCTCCACCTGCTCCTGAAGCCGCGCCACGAACTGGCGCGCTCCTTCGACCTCGGCCGGCGAGTCCGCCGGCCACAGCACGGCCAGGGTGCTCGGGTCTGTCGCATGGAGCAGCACTCCGCGAGGCAGCTCGAGGGTGGCGGCAACCTCGGCCAGGGCGTGCCCGCCACGCTCCCCATCGCGGTTGCCCATGACCAGCTTGCTCACGACCGCGACGTAACCTGCGGCGGCGATGGGCGTGTTCAGCGCCAGGGCCTGCCGCTGCAGCTCCAGCTCGGAGTCGAAGTTGTCGCTGATGAGCGCATGGAACAGACGCGCATGGGCGCGCGTGCCGCGCTGTAGGTGCTGCTCCCTCGCGTGGAGGTAAGTCTTTGTCACCTCGGCGGCGACCTGGTCGAGCGCCGCGAAGACGTAGTTGGCGATGAGCATGATCGCTTCGGGAGTCGCTTCGGGATGGCCCCGCCAGGCGCGAAGAATCTCCTCCCACGCGACGCGCGCGGCGATGCGATAGGCGGCGAGAATCGGCTCGACCGACTGGCTGCTGCGGGCCTGCAGGATGCCGAGCTGGGCGACGCGCCTCAACTCCTCCTGTGTCGCCGGGCGAGCCTCGCGGGCCGTGGCGAGAAACAGGTCGAGGCCGGCGGCACAGGCGCGGACGATGGCTTCACGCTGCGGTGGGACGCCGGTCGATGCGTCCCAGCGAACAAGGGTCACGACCGCCCGCGCCATGTGCCTGGCCATGCCCGCGTGGCGGCGGTCGAGCTCATCGATCAAGCCCTGCGGGAGGCGGGGCGCGACTCTCTGGTTCTTGGACCTGGGGGCCAACCTGGCCATGACGTCGACTATACGTTCAAGGCGAATCGATCAGCTGTATTTCTTCACGAAGTCCAGGATCCGGCGCCAGGCGTCGTCGCACGCGTCCTTCCACTCTGCGTACCGGCGGTCGAAAAAACTATGCGGAGCGCCCTCGTAAACATGCATCTCGTGCGGGACTCCGGCTGCGCTGAGCTTGGCTTCGAATTCGCGGGACTGCTCCGGCGTGGTGGCTGCGTCGGCGCCCGCGACCAACAGCAGCAGACGGGCTTTCATCTTCGAGATGAACGGTTCGCTGCGTGCCGGCCGCCCATAGAAACCGATGCATCCGTTGAGATCTGGGTGAAATGCGGACTGGTTCCACGAATTGGAGCCGCCGAAGCAAAACCCGACGGTGAAGACGGATCTCACCGCACCGCCTTCCGACGACCGCAGGGACGCAATCGCCGCGCCCACGTCAGCCGCGATGTTCTCGTTCGTGGTCTTTTCGACGTGAGGCATGTATTCAAAGGCCTCGCTCCGATCACCAATGGCCGCTGTTCGGCCGAAGTAATCGATCGCCACCGCGTCGGTGCCGGTCTCCGCAAATCGAACCGCGAGATCCTTGTAGAACTGATGCAGGCCGCGCACGTCCGGCATCACCACCATGCCGGCGCCGGTCGGCTGCTCTGCACGTGCGAAGTAACCGGCGAACCTCGTGCCGTCCGCGGATGTCAGGACAATGTCGCCCTGGTCCGAGGCCGCGCCGCTGATTGGAGGAAGAGGCGGTCGAGACTCATCGCTATGGCACATACCTCGATTCTCGCTTAGTCTGGAACCCGGTGAAAATCGAGAGTCCGGGATTCACCATGGACGACGTCAAGGCGTTCATGTCGACATACCGGGAACGCGAGCGAAACTTCCTGGCAGATCGGCTGCAGCGAGTGTCCGATCGGCTGGCCGCGATCGCTCCTCAGGTCACGGCGCAACAGAACGAGGGCGCCGAGTGGAACGCCCATGAGGTCCTCGCCCACCTGGCGGTTGTCTCCAAGTTCTATGGGGTGCTTGTGCACAGGATCGCGAGCGGAAAGCTGCCCGATGTGAACCTACTCGAGGCGGTGAACCAGCGCGACTCGGTGGGAAAGCAGATGGCTCAGCTCGAGCCGGCGGACCTTCTCCGCATGGCGCTCGCCGACCACCAGCGGACCATCACCACCTTGCGGACTGCGGATCCCGAATCGCTGCGGCAGACGGCGCGCGTCGACGCCGAGACGACGATGACGGCCGAGGAAGTCGCGCGCCTGCCGCTGATCACGCACCTGGAGATGCACATCGAGCAGCTGGAGAAGTTGCTGGTCCCTTAGTCGCTGACCTGCGCGTAGCCGAGCTTTCTGAGCTCGCTCCGAATCGTCTGGGCCGCGCCGTCCATCGCCTTCGGGTCGGGGTCGGGGTCCTGGTTGCCGAAATCGAGGTCGTGCAGGCCACGAATGGGCACCACGTGGAAATGGCAGTGCGGCACCTCCAGACCGGCCAGCATGACCCCGATGCGCTCGGGCTTGAAACCCGCCATCTGCGCCCGGCCGATGGCTTGCGACGTCTCTGCGAGGTGGCAGAGAAGCGATGGCTCCAGGTCGATCCAATGGTCGACCTCGCTCCTCGGCACCACCAGGCAGTGCCCCGGACGCAGCGGCCGGTTGGAGAGAAAGACGACGCAGTCGTCATCTTTCCAGACGAAGCGCGCGGGCAGCTTGCCCTCGATGATCTGCGTAAAGATCGTCGCCATCAGATTCTTGGCTCCCACTGAAAGAACCTGATCCCCACGACCAGACCTGCGATTCCCCAGGCTCCCAGCACCAGCAGGTCGTCGGTGTGCAGACCCGAGCCATTCAAATTGAAGAACGAGCCGATCAATGCGTCGGCGAAATGGCGGACAGGGAAGATCTTGCCCAGGATGTCCAGCCAGGGCGGCGGGTTCTGGAGCGGGATGAACACATTTGATATGAACAGCAGCGGCAGGACCGTTCCGTTGACAACCGCAGGCGACGCGTCCGCGTTTGGGATGAACCCCGAAATGGCGACGCCGAGAATGCAGAACACCGCGGCGCCGATCACCAACGTCACTGCGAACGCCGGCAGCGTCGAAGTCGGCAGCGTCGCTCCGTAGAAGACCGCCCCAAATGCGGCGCAGATTCCTACGAGAAGGATGGCGATGACGACCGAGTGAAAGATGCGCGCGAACATGTAGCTCCATACCGGCAGGGGCGATCCATGGATCCGCTTCAGCGCTCCCGAGTCACGCGAGAAGGTGAGCGAGATGGCGATGTTCGTGTAGCAGGCGGTGATGACGGAAAAGGCGGCGATCGAAGGGACGTAGAACGTCGCGACCCTGACCGTCTGACCAGGGCCTACCTGAACGTGACCATTGCCGAAGATCACCGAGAAGATCACCAGGAACATCAGCGGGAAGATCAGAGTGAAGAAGAGCGACGCGGGATTGCGGAGGAACGCCTTGTTGATGTACCAGACCTGGCGCAGGGCAAGGCGCAGATCGTTCACGCCTGCGTCCCCGCGGCGCCGGCCTGCTCGGTGATCTGGAGGTAGACGTCTTCCAGCGAAGGCCGCGTGACTTCGAGGCCGTCCAGTGACAGATTTTGCTGCACCGCCCACGAGGTCAGCTCGTAGAGAGCACGTGTCGGATCTTGGGTCTGGACCTCCACGAAATCCCCTTCGCTCTTCATCTCGAAGCTGATCGCCGCCGGAAGGTTTGCATCCGCCGGAACCCTGAAGCGGATCATTGCAGCCGCCTTTTCGCGTCCCGCGAGGGTGTCCGGCGCTCCCTCAGCGACGACCCTTCCCGCAGAGATGATCACCACGCGGTCGGCGAGGAACTGCACTTCGTCCATCGAGTGGGACGTGAGAAAGATCGTCTTGCCGAGGTCCTTCAGACCCTTGATGACGTCCCACGCGTTGCGCCTCGCGCCGGGATCGAAACCGGTCGTCGGTTCGTCAAGGAACAACACCCGCGGGTCGCCGGCCAAAGCGATCGCAACGTCAAGGCGGCGCCGCTGGCCACCCGAAAGCTTCGTTACCCTGGAGTCCCGCTTGTCCCTCAGGCCGACAAGGTCGATCACCTCATCCAGGGGCCGCGGCTTCGGGTAGTAGCCGCGAAACATCTCGACCGTCTCGTCGACGGTCAGGTACGGGTCGACTCCGCTCGTCTGCAGGACGATGCCCATCTGCTCCTTGAGCCGGCGATCCCCCGTCGCGGGATCGAACCCGAGGACGGAGACCCGACCGCCGTCGCGCCGGCGAAAGCCCTCCAGGATCTCGACCGTCGTGGTCTTGCCCGCGCCGTTCGGACCGAGCAACGCGAAGACCTCCCCTTCCGCGACGGTGAAGCTGATGCCCCGAACGGCCTCGACCGGGCCGTACGACTTGCGAAGGTCGTGCACCTCGACCGCATTCGGCGCCACGTCGCGAACGATGCTACTCGTCGGGCCAGAACGGCTCGGGCAGGTCGGACTCGAAGGAGTCGCGGTAGCGCGCGGCGAAGTCCTCGCGCGTGTAGCGATGCTCGATCGTGCCGATGTGCTCCACCGCGTAGGTGGCTGCCAGCGAAGCAACTCGACCGGCCGCTTGAAGGTCAAGGCCGCGCAGCAGCGCGGCGACCAATCCTGCCCGGTAAGCGTCTCCGGCGCCGGTTGGATCCTCCTCGCGCACCGCTGGAGCCGGGGGGATGTCGACTGATTCGGTGCGCGTGTTGATCCGCGACCCGTGGCGACCCAGCGTCGTGACCACAATCTGGGAGAGCTCCAGCAACCCCTGGACGTCCCGCTGGGTGCGCTGCTGGATGAGCTCCAGCTCGTAGTCGTTGCCAATGACAATCCAGGCCCCGTCAGCGCTGTCCATCACATCCTCGGCCTTCATCATCGGCAGCTGGTGAGCAGGGTCGAAGACAAACCGCACGCCACGCTCCCGACACTCGCCGACCAGCCTCTTCATCGCGCCTGGATCGTTTGGTCCGATGATGACCGCGTCAGCCTGCGGCGGACCGTCGTCCAAGCCGAGCATCGCCGCCCGCCACATCGCGCCGCCGTAGTAACCGGTGAGCTGGTTGTCGTCCATATCCGTGGTGGTGAAACCTGTCGCGCTCAGCTCGCCTTCGAGCAGGCGCAGCCCGCGACAGTCGACGCCCTGCGCCGCGAGCCAGTCGCGGTACTCCGCCGCGTCGGTGCCGGCTGTTGCCAGCACGGCCGACGGATAACCGAGCAAGGCCAGGTTGTAGGCGTAGTTCCCGGCCACTCCGCCTCTGCGTTTTTGCAAGTCGTCGACCAGGAAGCTCAGGTTCAGGATGTGCGTCTTGTCGAGAAGAATGTGCTCCTTGAAGCGTCCCTTGAACGTGAGGATGTAGTCATATGCGATGGAGCCGGTGCACAGGACCATGGCTGCGTCGAAGGCTACCTGAGCTGTCGCTAAAAACAAAACGGGCGCCCCGAAGGGCGCCCGTTGATCGATTTCGAGTTAAGCAGCTGTGCGACCGGCCGACCGGCGACGGGCCCGACGCGCGGCCGGCTTGCGCTCGGCCTGTCGCTGCGGGTTCAACACAGTCGCCTGCTCAAAGCGCGTAGCGGTGCGCGCGATGGTCTTGAAGGAGCCGTTGAAGATCCTCAGCGTCCGCTTCGCGACATCGCCCACCATGTCCGGTCGCCGGGCCTGGACCCTGACCATCTGCAGGCCCTTGACTGCGATCTTTTCGGGCAGCTTGCCGTTGACCTCGATGCCGAAAACCTTGATCTTGTCCGGCATCAGGGCGTTAAGGCGCCTGTTGATCCGGCGCACAACTGGCGTCCCCTTGCGCTCGAATGCCCGCACCTGCTTGCGCGCCGAGCGCACTGGATCCGAGACGACTTCAGCCGCGCTCTTCGCGGCGCCGACTGCTACTTCCTCCACCGCGGTCGCGGTGTCAGCGAATTCTGCGCTCATGTCCTGGACCTCCTCGTACTTTGTGACGCAGCATAACGCGTTGCGTCAATCGGTGTCAATGGGCAGTTTGAGCCTTCCGATGAGAGCCTGCGCAGGCGGGCCGAACACGTCGTAGTGCGCAACCTTGCGGCGCTTTTCGGGCTGGATCCACTCCGGGCGGAGACCGTTAAGCCGCCCCCATTCTTCGAGCACAGGCCGAAGACCTATGACATGCAGGAACGGACGCTCACGCCGCATGCCTCGGATCGTCGAGCCGTGGTAGTAGTCGAAATTGCGATGCACCGCGATTCCGCCATCCTCGGCAAACGCGATCGCCTCTTTGATCTCGCGTCGCTCAAAGTACCTTTCGCGCATCGGTGCAGATAGGACGGTACGCACACAACGAGCACGGGCGCTGCGCGTGCTCGGGGCCGAGCTGGAAGTCGGCCGATGCGATGCGCGTCGATGCGCGATTCACTCGATCCTCGACCAACGCGTCGTCCGGCTCAATCACGTGCTGCTCGGCGCGGCGCAGGTCAAAGAGGATCAGCCTCGGATCGCGGCCGCCCTGCAGCAGGCCGCGGCGCGCCGCCAGCCCGTAGATCCGCAGCTGGAGCGAGTACGCCGCCATCAGGGCGGCGTCGAGGGTGGCGTTCGTCTTGAAGTCGACGAGGGTGGTCCTCCCGTCGATCTCGCACACTCGGTCCACCACGCCACGGACGCGCGTGGGTCCGATGGCCAGGTTGAATCCCGCTTCGACCGCGAGCGTTCGCGCGGCCGAAAGCGGATGGGCGAGGTAGCGCGCCAGCATCTCGCGGCCCGGCTCCGGCCCTCGATAAAGGTCGAGAAGGTTGCCGCCAGTGTTGTGCCACGCGGCAAGCGCCTCGTGCACCGCGGCTCCCAGCTCGGTCGACCCGATCGCCGCCACATGACGCGGCTGCAACTCGTCGGGCGGAGCAGGAACCCTCCAGACCTGCGCGAACCGATAGCGCACCGGGCAGACCTCGAAGTCGTGAAGCTGCGAGAAGCTCAGCTCCACCGGCGCCGCGCCGGATCCGGCGCTGCTTGATGGAGCAGGCTTGATCTGCTCGAGACGGTCGAGCACCGCGGCCACGACAGCCGGGTCATCGTGGACCTGCCCGTTGACGATCCGCGGCACAGGCAGCTCTAGCTGCTCCGACTCGACCACCGACGCCGACTCCGGATGGGCCAGCGCCCAGCTCATGATCTCGGCGAAGTGATCGTGCTCCTCGAGACCGTTCGCGCCTATCTCGTGCGCCGATGGTTCCTCGCGTGTCGCGGTCACGTAAAGCGCATCCTTCGCGCGCGTGATGCCGACGTAAACGATGCGCCTGCGCTCGCCCACGGCAAGCGCCACCGCAGGCGCGCCGGGCGAGGTGTCGACGTAGCGGGGATGCTTCTCGCCGCGCCAGTTCTTCATCACGAAGCCTAGGTTGTCCGGGTCGAAGAACAGTCGCTCTGTGTCGCGCGGCCGCGGCGGCCGGAGGTTGACGAGGAAGACGACCGGGAACTCCAGGCCTTTCGCGGCGTGGATGGTGAGCAGCGAGACGGCCTGCGTGCCTTCAGCCTCCTCGGCCGCCTCTCCGACGGGCAGCTCCGCGTCGATGACCTGGTCGAGGTGCCGCACGAAGTCGCCGATCCCGGCCAGCGCGAGGTCACGTTCGAACCTGCCCGCGAGCTGAAAGACCTTGCGCAGGTTGAGCAGCGCTCGCGGGCTTCCGTCTCGCTGCGCGCGCAGCTCGGCCCAGCGCAGGTATCCGCTCTCCTCGAGCAGCCGGTTGAGGATATCGGCCACGGTGAGCGCGTCGCGGAGCCGGCCGATGCGGTCCGTGAGCTCGATCAGGCGCACCGCCTGAGCCGCGACCTTGTGCTGCATCTCGGGAAATGCCTCCCGCCGCGCTTCTTCGAAGCAGTCGCGCAGGCGCATTCCCGATTTCTCGAAGCGGCGAGAGGCGAGCTGATACATGCCCTGATCCGGCAGCCGCACGATCGGGCCCTGCAGGATGCGGACGAGGGCTCCGTCGTCCATGGGATTTTCGGCAAGACGGAGGAGCGCCAGCACGTCCTTTATCTCCTGGCGGTCGAAGAAGCCGGAGCCGCCGCTGGTCACGTACGGGATGCCCTGCCGCCGCAGCTCGTCTTCGAACTCGCGGGGGAGCATGCGGACCGAGTGCGAAAGGACCGCGATGTCGCGAAATGCGCGTCCGCTGAGGTGCAGCTTGCGGATGGTTTCAGCGACCGAGCGCGCCTCAGTGCGCGAGTCGGGTGCCATGACCACCGTCACAGCCGCACCTCCCCATGATTGGGGAGCGCTCCCCCGGGTAGCGACAAGGTCGGGTTCGCCAGAGAAGTCGGGGTCGCGGCGGATGAAGTCGGTCGCGCAGTCGAGGATGCCCTGGTACGAGCGGCGATTGTGGGTGAGCGGCAAGGGACGGCCCGGAAATCGAGTGCGTATGTTTTCGATCTCCGCGTCGCGCCAGCCGTAGATCGACTGCTTCGCGTCGCCGACGACGGTGACGTTGCCAAAGCTCTCCGCGGCGGCAAGACGGATGAAGTCGAGCTGGATCCGGTTGGTGTCCTGGAACTCATCGACGATCAGATAGCGGAAGCGCTCGCGGCAGCGCCTTCGAAACTCAGGCACACGCTCGAGCGAATCGATGACTTCGAGGAGCAGGTCATCGAAATCGCGCAACCCCTGTTCGTGAAGGGCGTCCTCGTAGGAGCGATAGATCGTGAACAGGACGTCGACGGCTTCCAGCTCTGCGCGCGCGGGGTCCGGCCCACCCGACCCATTTGTCGCGGCCCGCGCGCTCCAGTGCTGAGCGTGCAGGTCGAGCGCTCGGTGACGGAAGCGTTCGGGATTGATGCCGCGACCCTTCAGCTTGAGCAGGAACCGGAGGCCGGATCGCAGGAGGTCGTCCAGGTCGTCGACCGCCAGTGCGCTGAACGAGTCGGGGTCGAACGGTGCTGTGGCGCCGCGGCGCAGTCCCGCCATGAGCTCTTGCTCGAACAGGCGCTGCCCGGTCTCGTCCAGGACACGCATCTCGCGCGGAGCACCGACGAGGTAGGCGAACTCGTCGAGGAGCCGGGCGCAAACACTGTGGAAGGTGCCGATCCAGGCTCCGTCCAACCCCCGGGCCCCGAGGTCCGGCCGCCGCGACGAAAGCTCGTTGGTGATCCGAACCCTCAGCTCCTCGGCGGCCCGCTCGCTGAACGTGACCGTGAGGATCTGGTCCGGTGCGGCGCCCTGTTCGACCAGCCAGCAGAATCGCTCGGTCGCGGTGAACGTCTTTCCGGTGCCCGGCCCGGCCGCGATGAGAAAGGGCCCTTGCGGCCCGGCGTGGGCAGCCGCAGCCTGTTCGGCGCTGAGCATCCGGCGCACCTGGGTTGTGCTCATTCCGGTGGCGCCCCCCCGTACGGACAGACTGCCGCATGCGGACACGTGCCGAAACGCGTCACGCACGTACCGGGGAGCTCGCGGGGCGCGGGCTCAAAGTGTCCTTCTTTGATGCGCTCGATCGCCCTGACGACCACGGAGCGGCTGCGCTGGAGATCTTCGTCGGTGAGGGGCTTCTCGCGATATTCCTTGAGTCCCGCCGGCCTGCCGACGCTGAAGATGTCCTGCCGCATGCCGCCCCAAACCCAGTCCTTCGGGTACCAGAGAGAGAGGAATCGCGGCTGAAAGCCGAGCGGGTTGCCGTCCTCATCGATTCCGTCCTTGCACGCAAGGTAGTAGAGGGCGAGCTGCACGTCATGCAGGTCCGGCCCGAAGTACATCTCGTAGGCGAAGCGCATCGGCTTGCCGGAGCCGGTCTTGTAATCGACGACCTCGACCTCGCCGTCGCCGACGTCATTGACACGGTCGATCTTGCCCACGACCTCTGACCCATCCAGCCGCAACCGGAAGCGCTTCTCGACCGCCACCGTACGCAGGCGACGAATGAATTGCATGCCGGTGATCGAGCGGATGTAGTTCCCGAGCAGCGTCCGGACCTGCTTCTCCTCTCGCTTCCGGTCGAGCACACCCTCCATGCGTGAGAGGTAGCCGTCGAGGTGTCGCTGCAGGGCTTCTTCGAGCCACTGCCGCTGCTGCTCGGCTTCGCCGGGTCGCCACTCTTCCTCATGCTCGTGAAAATCCTGCAGCACCTCATGCAGGAAGCCGCCGCGCTCCATCGCCACCGAGCGCGGCTCCTCGACCAGCCCGGGGTGGTGGTTGTACCAGTAGAGCCGTGGGCATTTCAGGTAGTCGTTGAGCGTCGTAGGGCTGAAGTGGTCGATGCGCACCGAATCGGGGTTGCGCCCGATGCCGTATGGCTCGAATGGTTCGCCGGAGTCCGGATCTTGGAGAAAAGCCAGGTCCAGGCCGAGACCCTGAGCCCGAGCCAGCGTCGCGTCGTTCAACGCAGACGGGTGGGACGCGAGGAGAACCTCTGCCTCTCGTCCCAGCAAGACGTCGGACGGCTCCAGACGCGACGAGGCTCGAGTCAGCTCCCGGGTCTCGCCGTCCGGCGCGGCCATGTCGAGGAAGACGGAGCGGCCGGACCGGCGCAGGTAGGCGTCCGCATACGTCATGTAGAGGCGGTCGCGCGCGCGCGTCATCGCCACGAAAGCGAGTCGCGCTTCCTCGGCGAGGTGCCCGTCCGGGTCGGACGGCCACGAAGGCATGAAGCCGACCTTGAAACGTTCGAGCCACGACCTGTCTTCCGCGTCGAGGAGCGGGTGGGGTCGGGCCTCCAGGGGAAACAGCCCATGCGCGAAACCCGAGCAGAAAACAACCTCGAACTCCAGGCCTTTCGCCTGGTGCACCGTCATGACCTGCACCGCGTCGCGGAAACCCGAGGCGGCCTCTGTGTCGTCCGCCGCCGCGGCGAGCAGGTTCTCGAGCGAACCAGAGATGTCCGAGAGCAGCGGCTTGGCTCCATGCAGGCGTTCGTGCACGACCTCGATCGACTCGAGGCCTTCGATCGCCGCGCGGAGGTCGGCGATCGCTTCGGCGCGCTGGTCCGCAGGGAGGTCGAGGTCGAGCATGCGCCGCATTGCTCCGTCTTCGATCAGCACCGAGTACGCCAGGCTCGCCAGCGGCAGCCGGCGCGCTTGATCCACCAAAGTTTTCCGCGCCACAGCCCATCCGTGGAGGTTGTCGAGCTCCTCGTCTGTGAGGTAAGCCATGAAATCGGGCTCCCTCCTTACTTCTGTTGGAGCGGTCTCGGCCCAGGGCAGTGGATACCTCTCGGGATCCCGCGCCACGAGCGCATACATGACGCGATCGACGACTTTCTTGAGCGGACGGTTTCGTTCCCACGCGTAGGCGCGAAGCCTGCTGACGGTCATCGCTCCGACCCCGCCGAGGCTCGAGGCGAGCGCGCTCTCGAACGCGTCGGCATCGTCCGGCTTGCGCAGGGACTCGAGATAGCCGATGAGAAAGCGGACCACCTCGTTGCGCGCGGTCGCGCCCCAACCCCGCACTTCATAAGGAAGGTCCAACGCGCGCAGGGCCTCTTCGAAGGGCGCCCCCAGCGCGGTGGTGCTGCGCAGCACGATCGCGAAGTCTCTGAGCTGCAGCTCGGGCCGTTCCGCCCGCAGACGTTTGATCTCGCGCGCAGCGAAGAATGCCTCGTCGACGGGGTCCGCCTCCCGGGCCACCACAAGAGAGGGCGTGAGGCGCGATCCATCGGATCTGAGCGCGCGGGGTGGGCGTCCCGGCTGGGTCGCCGACAGCAGACGCTCGCCCGCGTCGAGCGCTTCCTGCGAGCAGCGGCGGCACACATCGAGGTGACGAGTGACGGCGCCGTAGGCGGTCGCGAAATCGTGGCTCAGCAGACGCGGAACAGTGCCGCGGAAACCGTAGATCGACTGGTCCGGATCGCCGACCACGACGAGTCGCGGTGTCGACTCCGGCGGGGCGATCAGACGCAGCAGCTCGAACTGAGCAGGGTCTACATCCTGGAACTCGTCGACCAGCACGAGTCGGAATTTCGCCTGCATCCGCGCGCAAAGCGCCGGACTGGTCTGCAGCAGCTCGATGGTTTCCGAGATGAGATCGCGAAAGTCGACCAGGCGCGACTCGTGCATGCGGTGCTGATACGCCTGGTAAGCACCGGCCAGCACGCGCAGCCTCTCGCTTGCGCTCGCTTCCGCCGCAAGCTGGAGCGCGGACGGGTGCACGAGGTTCTGTTTCATGAGCGCGACAAACGCAAGGAGGTCGTGGGCGAACGCGTCAGACCGACGCACACCGTCGAGCGGTCCGAGAGCGCCGGCTTCCAGGTCGGACAGGACCTTGCGCATCACGATCCATTCCTGGAACCCGTTCACGAGCAGCCGTTCGCGATCCGGCGCGTGGTCGCGAAGGATGCGGGCACAGAAGCTGTGGAAAGTCGAGATCCAGGCCTCGCCGTAGTCATCGTGCAGCCGCTCGTCGATCCGGCGCGCGAGCTCGCCTGCGGCCCCGGTGGAAAAGGTGAGCACGAGAACCTGGTCGCGACCGGCGACGCCCTGACGCACCGCCTGCTCATAGAGATCTACGAGCGCATGCGTCTTCCCCGTGCCCGGTCCGGCGAGCACACGAAGTGGTCCGTCTATTTCATGGATGTCGAGTGGCAACAGGTCTCCAGGGGTGGCGCGGGCGACCTGATTATGCGGGCGCGCGTCTCCTGGAGCCAGCCCAGGCCGTTAAAGGCCCAATTGCCGAAAGGAGCAGAGCCAAGAACAGCGCGATCTCGAGCCACGGCCACTGCGTGAGGTGTGGGCTCTCACCCCTCAGGTAAAGGAACGGGCTCGCCAGCACCCAGGCGATCGCCAGCAGCGTACGCCAGGCGATCTTCGGCTGCGCCTCCCAGATCATCCACCCCGCCGCGGCGAGCAGGCAGAGGTCGGACCCGTGAAGATAGGGCGAGACGAGGAGCGAGCCGACGATCGCAAGTGGAACGACCATGCCCGGCGAGGCGCGCATTCGGTAAGAGGCACCCATGACCGCGACCACGATCAGGGTGCGAAGCACGGCCGCGAACACCCCCGTCGCGTCGAGCGCCCCGCGAAGGGTGACGTTGTCGGCTCCGCCCGGCCAGGGTCCAAGCATCTGGTTCACGTATGACATGACCCCGCTTGGGCCGAGCACCGCAGCCGTCATCAGCAGGACTAGCGCGGCCGTCGCTCCCCAGGCGGCGAGCGCTCGATAGCGCGTCGCGAACAGCAGCGCGAGCGGCACGAGCATCGCGGTGTTGGGCTTCAGCAAGATCGCGCCGAAGGCGATGCCCGCCAGGACTTCGCGCCTGTCACGGAGCAATCGCCAGCCGACCACCAGTCCCGCCGCGACCAGGGGCACCACCTGGCCGACGTTGACCGAGTGCATGATCCACCAGGGAGCAAGCGCGCCAACGACGGCGACCCAGCGGCTCAGTCCAGTGCTTATGCCCGCGAGAGCCATGGCCGCCGCGAAAGCGCCAAACGTGAGCACCGCCCAGATGACGTAGGCGACCGGGTGCGGAAACACGGCGAGGGGCGCCACGGTGAATGCGACGGTCGGAGGACTTATGAAAGGCTGCCGCCGGCTGCCCGGCGCGAGCAGCTGCTGCTGGATGGCGACGAGACCCTGGTCGTAGATGTGCGACCAGCCGTCGTGAAGCCCGATCTGAGCGGCGGCCATGTAGGTGTTGAAGTCAACGCTGATAGGGTCGTGGCGAATGGCGACGTCCAGGCACAGCGCAGCCACGACGGCTGCGAACGCCAATGTGACCGGCCCCCGTTCGAGCAAGCCAGGGACCACGCTGCTACGACCGAACAAACTCTCCCCCTGGTGCCGAGCCTAGCTGGCTCCCGATGAGCTTCTCCTATTTTCCCAAACGCATGGCAGCCGCCGTCTGGCTGGCAGCGGTTGGGGGCGTAGTCGCCGTCCTGCACCTGCCCGAGTTCACGCACCGCCTGCTAGACGGGGACGAGGCGATCTACAGTTCGATCGCGGTCCTGATGAACAGGGGCGGCTCCCTCTACGCCGCCGGCGGAGTGGACAACAAGCCGCCGGGCATCTTCTGGGTTTATTCAGCCGTCTTTAAGTTGGCCGGCGACTACCAGATGACGGCGGTTCACGCGGCCGGTTTTGTGGCGATGGCCGGGACCTGCGTGCTCCTCTACCTGATCACGCGAGACCTCGCAGGTCGCCGCGCTGGCCTGCTCGCGGCGCTGTTTTACGGCATCCTCACCGCGGCCGGAAACCCACGATTGCTGGCGTCGAACACCGAGATCTTCATGATGCTGCCGCTCGCCGCTTCGCTCCTGCTCATGCTCCGCCGCCGTTGGTTCTGGTCGGCGCTGCTTCTGGTCGCCGCCGGCGCTTTTCGCCAGTCGGCGGCGATCAACGTCGTCTTGCTCGTGCTCGGGCTCCTCTGGCTCGAGGAACCAGCTCGGCGAGGGCGCGCCGCGCAGAGGGCCGCCGGCGGCATTGTCGTCGGCTTGGCCGGCGGCGCTGTGCTGGTCGGCCTCACCGGATCCTTGCCCGGATTCTGGCGCTGGACGATCCAGACGCTCATCGGTTATGCGTCCACGAGCTGGGCCCCCGCATTCGTCTGGAGCCGCGCCAGGGACAGCATCGTCCCCTTCGTCGTCGACATGGCGGTCTTCTGGATCGCGGCCATCGCACTGGCCACGCGGTGGCGAGCACTCACCGCGCAGGTTCGCTTGACGGTGGTCTGGCTGGTGGTGGCGATGATCGGCTCGCTGGCGGGCGGCCACCTCTCGTGGCATTACTTCATCCAGGCGATGGGGCCGCTCGCGGTTCTGGCAGCCCTGGCGTTCGACCGCTTTCGCTTGAGGAAGATCGCGACCGGTGCGGCCATCGGCGGCATCGCCGTACCAGCCGTCGCGTGGTTGGCCTTCGACATCGCCGCGGATCCGCTGACCTATGACTTCTCCCGGCCGCCACAGCACCAGGAGGTTGCCGCGTACATTGCGGGCCACACCTCGTCCTCGGATCGTGTCTTCGTGTGGGGCGACTGGCCCGCGCTGTACGTGGAATCCGACCGGGTGATGGCAAGCCGGTTTCCGGGTTTTCTTCGCGGCTTCGCGCGCGGGTCGGATCTTCCACCGAACAACTGGGATACGGCGCCCGACGTCTGGCCACTCCTGGAATCAGACCTCGCCGCGAATCAGCCCACTCTCATCGTCGACACATCCCCCGCGGACTGGAGCGACTTCGCGAAATATCCGATGACGGCCTATCCGGTGCTAGCGAGCCTGGTGCCGTTCGATTACCACCAGGTCGCGACCATCGACGGGGTCGTTCTTTACGCCCGAAACGGCAGCTAGAGGCGTGCCGACGTCAGATCGCGGGCTTGACGGGCACCCGCACCGGCAGCGGCGGCAACGGCGGGACCTTGACCGGCACCGCGACCGGAGACTGGACCGAGCGGATCGCCTTCTGGACCGGGCCCGGCACCCCGCTCGGCACAGCAGCAGCGGTGGGGGATGGCAGCGGCGGCACGACGGTGAGGGCAGGCGCACTCGTAGTCGTTACGGGGGTGTGAGCGCCGGGCTGAATCGCGACTGGCGGCGCGGCGGGCTGGGTCACGATGATCGCGGCCGCTCCCGCCACAACGGCGGCCTGCGCGAAGTGATGAGCGCTGTCGGTGAGCCAGCGGCCCGACAGCCAGACCGTCAGGGCGTATATCGCCCGACGGCCGAGCGTTCGGCCATGTTGGATGTGGTCGCTGATGGTGGCCAGCGCGCGCCGCAGCCGGCGCTGTACGGTGGCCTCGGTCAGACCGACCTGTTCGGCGATCTCGCGATTGGAAAAGCCGCCGAAATACGCGAGCTTGACGACGTGCGTGTCTTCCGAAGGAAGGGAACGGATCGCATCGTCGACGGCGTGGCGGATCATCGCGCCCGAGAAGTCCCTCCAGGCATGCGGCCGCTCCTCAGCGTTGGCCATGCCCTCGAGGAGCATCCTCTTGAGCCCCTTGTACGCCCCGCGCACACGGCGGCGGTCGACAGGCGAGCGCCTGGCACCCGTCATGAGCCACGTCCGCCAGGTGTCGTTCGTGGCACCGGGAAGCGCGTGATTCTCGGCTTCCGGCATCTTTCAGTACTCCGCTGTACTGGAAACTCCGAGCGCGTTCAAACCACCCGAACGAGGTTCAGGCCTGTGAAGGACGCCTGGGGCGCTTGATCTCGAGGATTCGTGGCTCCGCGGCTGCGACCGCCATGAGACGGTCGAAGACATCCAAAGCCTCATTTTCGTTAACCGACTCCGCCAGGCGCACGTAGGCGCCGGCGCCGTCCGCGAAAACGAACGTGGGGGTGCCGAAAACACCGAGCTCGGACACGGCCTGGACGTGGTCGCGGGCGAGCGGATCGAGGATGGATGGGTCCGTGATGTCCGCGCGAAAACGCTCCATGTCGACACCGGAACCCCCCACGACCTCGTCGACGACCCGCGCGTCGTCGATGTCGAGCCGGTCGCGATGACGCGCGTGCAGCAGCCGCGAGTGGACCTCGAGGAAGAGTCCCTGGCGGTGGGCCGCCTCGGCCGCCTGGAACGCAAGCCGCCCCTTCACATGGTCCGAGGCCGGCGCATTCCAGAGCGTCCAGCCGTCATTCTTGGAGTTCACCTGCGTGAGCGAGAAGTACCGCCAACGAACGTCAATATCGCGCCTGCCGAGACGCCGCACGCCGTCAAGCAGCCCGGCGGCCCGGTAGACGAACGGGCACTGGTAGTCGAAAAAGACGTCGAATGTGATGGACTCCGCTACAGCCACGCCACCACCTTCAACGCGCCTGGTGCTGACCCGTATTCCAGACAGCTGGGCCTGGATGCGCCCCGACCTGCTCGTCCGGCTGATGCCCTTCGCCATCGCTTTCGGCGTCGCTTGCGCATGGAGCGGCGGGGCGGGCTGGCTGGGGCTTGGCCCTGGGAACCTGACCGTGCAGCTGGTCTTTGCCGCGGTGGCGGCGCCAACGATGTTCGCGGCCGCGGCAGCCGTGCAGCTGCGATTGACGCGCCGCCGAGGCACGCTGCTTGTCCCCGCGGGTGCTGACGACGCCTGGTTCCAGGCCGCCTTCTACGTGCTCAACGGACCGCTTGAAGAGGGCTTCTTTCGAGGTCTGGTGCAGGGCGGGATCGGCATCACGTTCGTTCCGCCTGTCGGTCTGGTCATAGCCACCTCCGCGTATGTGCTCTATCACCGGCTTGGGCGGTGGACCTGGCCCGAGACACTCGCCACGGCGCTTGTAGGTGTGCCGCTTGGCCTTGCCTTCTGGCTGCTGCCGGGACCGCCTTCCCTGCTGGGCGTCTCCGTGGCCCACATCGCCGCGACCTGTGGCTTTCTGGGCCCCGGACCTTACCTGCTGAGGAAGCTGAAGCTCGTCTAGACCTGGCGGCGGCGGACGGCATAGTAGACGAGAGCCGCAAACACAAAGACCGTGAAGACCCACCACGCGATATCGCCGGGGCCGGAAGGCGCGGGCACGCTGGCCAGCGCCTGATTGCTCTGCACGCCGCCAGACATCTGGATCTCTGCCTGAGCCAGGTCGCGCACCGCGCTGCTCACGAGCTGGTGCGGGACGAGCCAGTACAGAACGTCGAACACATTCCTGACGGCTGTGTTGCCGATCACGCCGGCGTCAGCCACCAGGTGCAGAGTCGTGATGATCCCGGTAATCACGTTGAAGTAGATGAACGTGACGACCGCGGCCAGGATGTTGTTGATCCATGTGCTCAGTGAAAGCACGATGAGCATGACCACGATCGCGTTCGCCATGACCGCGATGAGCTGGCCGGTGAGCGCATTTTCCAGGCCGCCGCCGAACAGAAACATGACCAGGCGTGCCTCCAGCGCGAGCAGGCCCACGATCGCGATCAGACCGACCACGGCAGCCCCCACCTTGCCGGTCGCAAACGCGAGACGCGACACTGGTTTGGAGAAGATGCTCACCGCCGCGCCCGAATCGAGGTCGTGGTAGATCGCCGTCATCCCGATCGCGTAAGCGATCAGCAGCGCGAAGACTGCGAGCGCCTGGAAGAGATAAGAAACGAATAGCAGCTCGAGGAAGTGATCGAACGTCGCCGGGTCGACCGCCCCGTTGCCAAAGCCGCGCGGATTCGAAGACGCTACCTGGTACAGCACCTTCAGCCCGATCCCCAAAGCGATGATGCCGACCGCGCCCAGGACGAAGAACACGAGGAGGATGCGGCGCCGCGACAGCTCGACCAGCGTGTATCGCGCGACGGCTCCCGATCCGTTCAAGGCGTGGCGTCGCTGATGAACGAGGGCAGATGGTCGCGCTGCGGTTGATTTGCCTCCACAAGCTGGACGAAGACGTCTTCGAGGTTGCTCCCCTCGGGAACGACCTCCGCCATCGTCCCCTCCTTCAGCACTCGACCCCGAGCCAGTATCGCGACCGTGTCGCAGACGCGCTCCACTTCGCTGAGGAGATGGCTGTTGAGCAGGATTGCGACGCCGCTTTCCTTGAGCCGCTCGATCAGGGCCCGCACATCGCGCCGCCCGATCGGGTCGAGGTCGGCGGTCGGCTCATCGAGGACCAGCAGCTTGGGTCTGCCTAGGATCGCCTGCGCGATGCCAAGCCGCTGCTTCATCCCTTTCGAGTACTGGCGGATCTGCCGGTGCTCGGTGTCGAGTCCCGCGAACGCGAGGGTCTCGGGGATGCGGCGCTTTCGCTCCGCTCCGTCGAGGCCGAGCAGGCTCGCGAAGTAGTCGAGCACCTCCGACGCGCGGAGGAACTTTGGAAAGTCGGGGTCCTCGGGCGAAAAGCCGAGATCCTTGCGCGCCACCGGGTTACCGGGTTCGGTTCCGAACAGCGTGATGCTGCCGCTGTCCGGCCTCAGCAGGCCGGCGATCATCTTGACCACGCTCGTCTTCCCCGCGCCATTCGGTCCGAGCAGACCGAAGGCCTGGCCGGGCTGCAGATCGAACGTGACTCCATCGACGGCCCACGGATCACGACGGCGGTAGCGCTTGCGCAAGTTCTGCACGGTGACAACCGCCGCCATGGATCAGCCGCGACTATACGCTCGTGGTTGAGCTCGACAGGCGGCAGCGCGTCACTCTCATCTGGGCCGGGCTGGCCGTCGTGCTGGCCGGCTTCGAAGGATCGATCCTGATCCTGGCCTTGCCTGCCATCGCCAGGGATTTCCACGCCGGCACACCCGCGCTGTCGGCGCTCGGCTCGATCCTCGCCATCGGCACGCTCGGCGCTGTTCCTCTCGCCATGCTGGCCGACCGCTTCGGCCGGCGGCGGCTGATCGCGATCGGTGTAGCCGGCTTCTCGCTGGTGAACTTCGCCAGCGCATTCGTGCCTTCCCTCGCCGGGCTCGCGTTCCTGAGGCTGTTCGCCGTGTGCTTCGAAGTTCTCGTCGTCGGCGTGGCCACCGTGCTCGTCGTGGAGGAGGCGCCTACCCGAAGCCGGGGCCAGGCGGTCAGCGTGCTGGCGCTCCTATCGGGAGTCGGCACCGGAATCTCGGTGATCGCCTATCCGATTCTCGCGCCCAACTGGCGATTGCTCTTCTTCGTGAGCGGCGTCGGATTGCTGGCCGCTCCCCTCATCTGGTGGCTTCTGCCGGAGGGCAAGACGTGGCAGGGGGTGCGCGTCACCGGGTCCGCTCTAAGGCTGCTCATGCAGGCTCCGTGGCGGCCGCGTGTGCTGATCCTGGCGGCGATGTTCGCTTTGCTCGCGGTGCTTCTCGAGCCCGCCGGCTTGCTCTACACGGTCTATGCCAGCGCCGTGCTGAGGTGGAGCCCGACCGAGATCAGCGTCCTGATCGTCGTCTCGGGAATAGCGGGCGCGGTCTCGTACCTCGCGGGCGGATATCTCACCGACCGCTTCGGTCGCCGCGGCCCGGCCATCGGGCTGACCATCGCGACGGCAGCCGCCAGCAGTCTGAGCTTCGCCACCGGGACCGTCGGATTTTTCGCCGGCAACGTGCTCTGGAGCGGCTTTTCCAGCGCCGCGACCCCGGTTTTCGGCGCCTGGTCGGGAGAGCTGTTTCCAACCCGTGCGAGGGCGACGGCCGAAGCCGCGATCGCGCTGGCGGGGGCGATCGGCAGCATCGCAGGCCTGCAGGCGGTGGGCCTGCTGTCCACCTCGACCGGACTTGGTGGCGCGATTGAGCTGGGCGGCGTGGCCGCCGTCGGGGGCGCGCTGCTCCTGTTCCTTCTTCCGGAGACGAAGCAACAGCCGCTACCCGAGTAGCGGCGGCTCACTCTCGCTCCCGGATAGTCCGGACGAAGCGATGTCAACTCCACGACACACCACGGATAGTCCGGACTATCCGAGGTTGAGTAGTCTTCACACGCCATGGAACGGGCGCGTGCTGTGGTGGTCGGCGGCGGAATCACCGGCGCGAGCGTCGCCTATCACCTCGCGAAGGCTGGATGGCATGACGTCGTGCTGCTCGAGAAGGACGAGCTGACGAGCGGCTCGACCTGCCACGCCGCCGGCCTCGTGACCCAGTTCAATCCCTCGCCGACGATGATGCGGTTCCGGCGCTACAGCATCGAGTTGTACCAGGAGCTGGGTGTCTTCGAGACGGTCGGAAGCCTGCGGTTTGCGTCGAGCAAAGACCACATGATGGAGCTGCAGCGCGGCGTCAGCCGCGCCCGCGGCATCGGGCTTGACGCCGAGCTCATCTCCGCCACCGAGGCGGCCGGCTTGATGCCCGCGATCACAACCGAGTCCCTGTACGGCGCCGTGTGGATGCCGGGCGACGGCCACCTCGACCCTCACACGGCGACCCACGCGCTGGCCGCCGCCGCGCGCAAGCTCGGCGCTCGCGTGAACACGAACCGGCGGGTCACCGGCATCTCCATGTCAGGTTCCAATGCAGTCGAGTCGGTCAACACAGACGCCGGCCCGATCGAGACCGGCGTCGTGGTGGTGGCGGGAGGCATCTGGGGTCCTCAGATCGCGGCGATGGCGGGCGCCTTCGTCGTGTCCACGCCCGTCGATCATCAACACGCGGCACTCCTCGCCGTGCGGGGTCATGAGATGCCGCACGATATGCCGTGCTTCCGCGACCCTGACAACTTGATCTACGGCAAGGCGGAGGCGGGCGGGATGGTCCTCGGCGGCTACGAGCTGGACCCGGTCGCGCGCTGGATCGACGGCGTGCCATGGGACCACGCGGGCGTGTCATTGCCGCCGGACCAGGCGCGTTTCGAGCCATTGCTCGCGGGCGCGGCCCGGCGCTTTCCGCACCTGAGCGAGGCGGGCATTGTGAAGCTCGTCTGCCACCCCGACGCCATGACCCCGGATTCGGGTCCGCTCGTCGGTCCAGTGCCGGGCATCGGCGGCCTTTTCATGGCCGCCGGGCTGTCGCTGAACGGATTCGGCGGCGCCGGCGGCATCGGCCGCTCGCTGAGCGAGCTGATCACCACAGGCGAGACCCAGCTCGACCTCCATGCGTACCGGCCGTGGCGGTTTGGTCCGGTGCATCGCGACTTCCGCTACGCGGCCGAGCTCGCGCGCGAGGCCTACAAGTACTACTACTACCTCCGCTATCCGTACGACTCGGACGAATGGGGACGCCCCAAGAGGACCAGCGCCCTCCACACGCGCCTGCAGGACCTCGGCGCGGTTTTCGCGACCAAGCACGGGTGGGAGCGGCCGGACTATTTTGAGCCTCGCCGTACATGGCGCCGCGCAGGAGCCGACCAGCGCTCGTTCGGCTTCACGCGACCGCCCTACTTCCAGCGGCTCGCCGAAGAGCACCGCGCTTTTCGGGAGCGTGTCGGGATCATCGACATGAGCTCCTTCGGCAAGATCGAGATCGCGGGGCCCGGAACGCTGCCGTTGCTCGAGAGGGTCGCGGGTAACCGGATCGACCGGCCCGTGGGCTCGGTCGTCTACACGCAGCTGCTCGAGAGAAACGGCGGAATTGCAGCCGATGTGACGATCACTCGTCTCGCCCTCGACCACTTTCGCCTCGTCACAGGAGCGGGCTATGTGAACAGCGACCTGGGATGGCTTCGCCTCCAGCTGGGCGACGACGATCGCGAGGTTCAGCTCCGCGAGTCGTCCGACGACCTGTCGGTGATCGGCATGTGGGGACCGCATGCGCGCCAGGTGCTCGAACGCGTCACCGGTGACGACGTGTCCGACAAGGGATTTCCGTTCATGCACGCCCGCGACATCGACGTCGGCGTCCGCGTCCTTGCGCAACGCGTCACCTACGTCGGCGAGCTCGGGTGGGAGCTGTACGTCGAACCTGCATGGGGCGGGCAGGTCTGGGACCGCCTGATGGACGCCGGTCGTGAGTTCGACATGACGCCCGGCGGTTACCGCGTCCTGGACTCGCTGCGCATGGAGAAGGGTTACCGCTATTACGGCACCGACATGGGCCTGCTCGACAACCCGTTCGAGGCCGGTCTCGGCTTCGCAGTGGATCGCGACAAGTGGCGCTCCATCCCGCGCGAGGTGACGCGGAGGCTGCGCACCATTGCCGTCGGAGACGAGGAATACCTGCCGATCTACGGCGGCGAGGCGGTGCTGGTCAACGGCCGGGTGGCCGGCCGCCTGCGGAGCTGCGCCTACGGGTTCACGGTCAAGAAGAACCTCGCCTACTCATATCTGCCGGTCGAGATGAAGCCCGGCGCCGAGGCAGAGGTCGAGCTGTTCGGCCGGCTTGTGCCCGCCGTCGTGATGCCGGACGCGGTGCTTTCGAAGCTTGAGACAAGACAGCGCGCGGGCTGAGGAAGCCGCGGAGCGCGTTTCGCTGTGGAAAGGCCTGCCGGTCACGATCTCGGCGCTCTCGGGCGGTTTGACCAACGAAAACTACCTCGTCGAGTCCGGCGGCAACCGCTACGTGATGCGCCTCCCAGGTCTGTCGACGGAGCTGCTCTCGATCGACCGCAAGAACGAGGTCCACAACACGAAGGCCGCGGCGTCGACCGGGATCGGACCGAGAGTGCTGGAGCATGTGCCGGAGGTCGACGTGATGGTGCTCGAGTTCATACCGGGGCCCACCATGTCAGCCAAGGCGCTGCAGACCGGGCCGATGGCTGCACGCATGGCGCTGTCGTTCCACCGGCTGCACAACGCGCCTCGCTTCCTGCATGACTTCAACATGTTCCGGCTGATCGAGACCTACCTGGACATCGTTGCGCAGCATCGCGTGACCATCCCGAAGGACTATCGCGACTGGCTCCCCACGATCGACCAGATCGAACGCGCTGTGAACGTCGTCCCGCTGCATCTGGCTCCCTGCCACAACGACCTGCTCTGCGAGAACTTCATCGACGACGGCGTATCGCTGCGCATCGTCGACTACGAGCTGAGCGGCAACAACGATCCATGCTTCGACCTGGGCAACACCGCCCAGGAGGCAGGGTTCGACCAGGAGCTGCGCGCCGCGCTCTGTGAGTCGTACTTCGGCAAGGTCGATGCCAGGCAGCTGGCGAGGATGAACCTGTTCGCCCTGATGTCGGATGTCGGCTGGACGCTGTGGGGCGCCATCCAGGCCAAGATCTCAGCGGTCGACTTCGACTTCCGGGGCTACTACTCCGGCCGGTGGGAGCGGGCGCTCGAGGTCCTACGCTCGGAGAGACTCCAACGGTGGATGGAGGCGGCCGCTCAAGCCTCCAATTGACGCCACACCTGCGTGGTGCTACGTTCCGCGCCGGTATATCGGTCGCATATCGCCCCGCCGGGGGACCGGCGAGGGGAGGGTGAATGGCGGTCGCCGAAGCGGTCGCGACGCGATCTCAGAGCGAGGAGGCGTACACACGCATCCTCGACCGGATCGTGAGCCTGGAGATGCCGCCCGGCTCGGTGGTCAACGAAGCCCGGCTGCGCGAGGAGCTCGGCATCGGGCGGACCCCGATTCGCGAAGCCCTCCAACGCCTCGCAAGGGAAAACTTCGTTCGATCGATCCCCCACCGCGGCACGTTCGTCACCGACGTCAACATCACCGATCTGGCCCGCATCACCGAGGTCCGCATCGTGCTCGAGGCGCACGCTGCCCGGCTGGCGACAGAGAAGCTCACTAGCGCCGACCGGGAGTCGATCGAGGAGCTCCTCGTTCAGCTCCAGGGCCAGGTCACCGACCAGCGCGACCTGATGCACCTCGATCAGCGGATCCATCGGCTGGTCTACCGCTGCTCGCACAACTCATTCCTGGAGGCCACGCTCGAGCGCTACCTCAACCTGAGCCTGCGTCTCTGGTACCTCGTGCTCGACCGAGAGGTGCGGCTCCGCGAGGCGGTGGACGAGCACGTCCAGCTGCTCAAGGCGGTGCTCGCCGGGGACGGCGACAACGCCGAGGAGATCATGCGCCGGCACGTCATCGGGTTCGAGCGCGAAATCCGAAAAGTGCTCGTGGAGAGATAAGTGCCAAAGGTATTCTTCGCCACGGACCTGCACGGCTCGGAAGTCTGCTGGAAGAAGTTCCTCAACGCCGCGAAGTTCTACGACGCCGATGTCCTCATCTGCGGCGGAGACATGACCGGCAAGGCGATCGTGCCGATCGTCTCGGAGAACGGTCACTACACGGTCACGCTCGGCGGCGAGCACCAGGCTGTCGGCGCCGACCAGGTCACCGAGGTCGAGGCCAACATCCGGCGCAAGGGCTACTACCCGCTGCGCATGAGCGTCGACCGTCTGCACGAGCTCGACGGGGATGCAGGCAAACGCGCGGCGTGTTTTCAGGAGGTGATGCTCGAGGGCGTCGAGCGCTGGATGAGCATGGCGGCCGAGAAGCTCCGCGGCTCTGGCGTCCGCTGCTTCGTGTCTCCCGGCAATGACGACGAGATGGAGGTGGACGAGGTCATCAGGCGGGCCGAGCTCGTCGAGCTCGGCGAAGGTCGGGTGGTCGATGTCGACGGCTTCTCGATGATCTCCACCGGCTGGTCCAACCCGACGCCGTGGAACACGCACCGCGAGGAGCCCGAAGAGAAGCTCACCGAGCGGATCGAGAGCATGGCCTCGAAGGTCGCCGATCCTTCGCGTGCGATCTTCAACCTGCACTGCCCGCCCTACAAATCGGGCCTAGATGAGGCGCCCGCCATCGACGCGGACCTGAAGCTCCTGCACGGCGGCCGCGCCCTGCGCCCGGTCGGGTCGACCGCTGTTCGCGCCGCGATTGAACAGCACCAACCGCTCCTGTCGCTCCACGGCCACATCCACGAGAGCAAGGGCGCGATCAAGATCGGCAAGACGCTGTCCATCAACCCGGGCAGCGCATACGAGGAAGGAATGCTCATGGGGGCGATCATCCAGCTCGACCCCAAGAAGGGAATCAAGAGCTACCAGCTGGTCAACGGATGAAGCGGTAAGGAGGAAGCACAGATGGCGGACACGACGATGGGGACGGCGACGGGGACGAGACCCGCGCTGTTCTTGCGCAACGCGACCGGGCTGGTCAAGGCCTGGTCGACGTTCGACGCGTTCATCTATTCGTTCTGGTCGATCAACCTGATCACGCTCGGGCTGTACGGCATGTCGTATGTCTACACGGTGCCGGACGGCCAGCTTCTCGCCGGCATCCTGCTCTTCGGCGTGCTCGTGACCTTCCTTGTCATCACCTACGCGATGTTGGTGAGCGTGATGCCCCGCACCGGCGGCGACTATGCGTGGCAGAGTCGCGTGCTCGGCGGCGGACTTGGTTTCGTGCTGTCGATCACTGGCTGGTGGTTCACGCTTTTCCTCTGGGCGCCGATCTACGCCAACATCCTGGTCGTCCAGTTCTTCTCACCGCTGGCCTACACGCTCGGCTGGAGCGGCGTCGCCCAGTTCTTCACGAGCCAGACCGGCATCTTCGTCTCCTGCCTGATCGTGCTCGCGTTCGTGAGCATCGTCGTCACCATGGGGATGGAGACATACGCACGGATCCAGAAGATCTGCTTCTGGATCGGCCTCGTTGGACTGGCCGTCGTCTGCGGCCTGCTCCTCTTCTACAGCCAGAGCGACTTCCAGAACGCGTTCAACCGCGAGGCGACGAGCTTGTTCGGCGCGCCTGCCAACGCGTACCAGGGCACAATCGACGCTGCGAGCAAGACATTCGCGGGCTCTAACTTCGGCACGTTCGCATGGGGCCCCGTGCTTCTCCTCCTTCCCTGGCTGGCCTTCTACTTGCTGTGGCCCAACTGGGGCGCGACCCTCTACGGCGAGGTCCGTGGCGCCAAGGACATCCGCAAGCCGTTCTGGAGCATGTTCGCGGGCTTGTGGGTGACGGTGGCGATGGTCGCGATCGTCGTGCTGCTGATCAACAAGACCATCGGATGGAACTTCTATCAGTCGGCCAACGCGGCTTACTGGAACAACCTGTTCGCCGTCCAGGGCGCAGCTGCCCCGCCAGTGCCGATCTGGCCTTACCCCGTGATGTTCGCTGGATTCCTGGTCGACAACCACCTGTTCCAGGCGCTGCTCATCATCGTCATGGGTCTGTGGTTCTTCGGCTGGGCCGGGACGTTGTTCCTGTCCTCGACCCGCGTCATCTTCGCCGCCGCTTTCGACCGCGTGCTGCCGTCATGGGCGGCCAACATCTCGGCCAAGCGCCGCGTGCCCTACGGCTCGCTGGTTCTGATGATCGTGCCTTCGATCGTGATCAGCGCGATCTATGCCTACAAGCCGGACTTCACCAGCGTGTTCCTGGACGCTACGGCCGTGCTTGCCCTGACCTTCCTCGCGACGGTGGTGGCAGCGGTCATCCTGCCGTGGCGGCGCAAGGACCTGTACGACGCCTCTCCGATCGCCCGGTACAAGAT
>Ga0209808_1000051_pt1 | contig 61568 bp, 55 predicted proteins | sample GraSoiAngelo_157_FD_186171 | JGI IMG/M metagenome (GOLD analysis project Ga0209808, IMG submission 186171) | Grasslands soil microbial communities from the Angelo Coastal Reserve, California, USA - 14_1009_16_20cm (SPAdes) (version 2) | ecosystem: Environmental > Terrestrial > Soil > Grasslands ... | reverse complement strand
CCAAGCCCTGCGTAATTATATTGAGAACCGAATGTTCTTTCAAATGCAGCAAACGCGGGCTCGCCTGTGCAGTGACCCAGTGCCACGCGATCAACTTTCCATTTGTCATGCAAGGCTGTCACAATTCGCGAAATCTCCGAATCTGGAGTTGTGACCAAGTGGAGTCCCCCAACGATGGCATAGACGTGCTTGTCAATTACCGTCGACGCCTCGACGATCCGTTCAATTCCCGGATGCGAACATCCTACCACGAGGATCAGTCCTTTGGGGGTCTCAATTGCGAGCGAGAGCTCACGCAGCTCCAAAGTCCCGGGCGTCTGGGACACCGTTGCGATCACAGATATTCCTGTTGCGGCTTTCGTCACACCATCAATTAGAACAAAATTAGCGCTTGGCCATGGCGTGCCGAAGGTCATCGTCTGTGGCGGCTTCCCATTGTAGTACCGCATATAATCAGGCAGTGAGGCGTCTTGGCGATAGAAGGTTCCAGGCAGTGAGGCGCCAAATACTCCGAATCCCTCTTTCGGCGCGAAGATCTTCACCTGCGGGTTCACCGTCAACAGGTAATTCATGCCACCGGTGTGATCCCCGTGCCGGTGTGAGATGACCGCGAAATCGAGCTTCTTGAGATCAACCCCCGAGACCTTAACATTCTGAGCGAAGATCTCCGCATTGTTGCCAGTATCGAAAAGAATATGCTTGCCGCCGTACTCCACCAAAGCGGAGTATCCCCAATCCTTTTTCATGCTAGAGGGTTTGCCCAACGCGTCATAAAGGATTGTGATGCGATCCTGCGCCGGACCGGCGGATGTCCTCAGGGCCGCGAGGAATGCGAGACCAATGATGAGTCTCGCACGAGTTGCAGGCTGCATGTTCTTCTCCTTTCGTTAAGTCGACATGGGGTATAGGACCTACTGTAATCGGACGGCATTTCGCAATCTAAATGTACAGAAATCCTCGATGACATAATGGCCGGATCATTCGCCATGCGGCAATCAAAAACGATCCTAGCGCGATGCTGTAAAGCGGGCGGGATTATCGCTGGTTCTGTCAACAATCTGGCAACGACGAAAAGTAAACGAGGGAAGGCATAAGCTCTCTCAAGGCTGGTACACGGCGTTCGACTCCCGTTACGCACTGCCAACCCAGCAGTGCAGCACTGCGAGGGGAGGAGCCAGCAATTAAACGGGGACTTAACCTGGCGCGGTGTTCATGAATCAGCACGGCCTCCAATAACCGCCTCTCCGCACCTAGTGCAGGCTCGCAGTCGCCGCTTTATTATTTCGTTTGCAACGAAGAATCCGGCTGCACGAGCTTCCCTAAAAAGACCATTGACGATCTCAACCGAAAAGGTCTGGCTGTGTCGTCGGTCTTTCAAATGACGCGCTAGACAGTTTCGGACGCACGCACATTTGGTTGCGCCGACAGGAGACCGCAAACATCGAAGCAATGTGCTCGGCAAAGATGCCTTGCCCCGTCATACGCGCATGCCATTGAGAGTTATTTAGTCGGTTCCCCCGCAAATCACGGATGCGCCCAAGTACCTTCTCTTTGCGGTCCGGAAAGTGTTCCTCCAACCAGTGTTCAAACAGTGGCGCCACCGCCCAGGGCAGACGGACAATTGTATACGCAGCAAACTGCGCACCCGCTTTGGCGCAAGCGTCGAGAATTCTCGGAACTTCATGGTCGGTCAGCCCCGGAATGACCGGTGCAACCATCACGCCAGTTGGAACTCCTGCGCTGCGAAGCTGGCGGATCGCATCAAGGCGCGCTTGAGGCGAAGAAGTTCGCGGCTCAAGCACTCGCTGCAAATTCGAGTCCAACGAAGTTACTGAAACGTTTACCGCCACTGCGTTGTGCGCCGCGAGGCCGCGTAAGAGATCGACGTCGCGTGTAACCAGGCGGTTCTTTGTGATGATCGCCACGGGGTTGCGAAATTTTGCGAGAACTTCGAGGCAGCCGCGCGTAATGCACAGTTTTCGCTCGATCGGCTGATACGGATCGGTCACGCCGCTCATCACCAACGTTTGTGGCTTCCATCGCGGTGATTCCAGTTCCGCGCGCAATAATTCTGGCGCATTTGTTTTCACCATGATCTTGCTTTCGAAATCGAGTCCGGCGGAAAAACCGAGATACTCATGTGTTGGCCGCGCATAACAATAAATGCAGCCATGCTCGCAGCCCCGATAGGGATTAAGGCTTGTCTCGAATCCGACATCTGGACTGTTGTTACGAGTGATGACCGATTTGGTTCCGTCGTAAAAATATTGCGTCGCGCGCCGCGGTCGCTCTTCTGTTCCCGGATCGACATTGACAGCATCAAGATCATTGTGATCGATGTGCAGCTTCTCGAACCGATTGGCGGGACTCCATGATGCGCCTCGCCCGCGAATGACCGCGCGGCTTTGTGGAGTCTCTTGAACAACAGGCCGGTAGTTCTTTGCCATCGATATAAGTTCACATGAACATATCGCAGTGTCCAGAGAATCTTGTAATCACTTTAGCCCCGCACCACTCAATCACTCCATTAGTGAAAGGCTGCGTGATTTCACTTGGAGTAGTGGAGTAATGGGTTAATGAATTTGCGATCGGGAAATGCGCGCCTGGTCTGGAGGGGTGGCAGAGCGGTTGATTGCGCCGGTCTTGAAAACCGGAAGGCCGAAAGGTCTCGTGAGTTCGAATCTCACCCCCTCCGCTCCCATCGCAGAGCAAGCAAAAGAGGGGATTGCATAACACTTTACATAACAAGTTCGTCCATTTCAGTGGTGTTCAGTATTATTTGTTGACGTCGGTTTTGGGGACGCGCGAAACGAAGGCCGGGCATGAAAGCAACCCGTTGATGAGCAGGGGGATCGCCTGCCGCACAAGATCGAGGACATAAGCGTCAGACCACGGAAACTTTTTTAGACAAAAAGAAGTATGAACTGCCGCGAGATGATCGCCCGAGTGAGTTTCAAAACTGCCTGCGAGCTTGGCTTTCGCGGCAGCCTCGACGAATGGGAGCGATTGCGAAGCGGTGAACACAAACTGGGGCCGGAGCATTTGGCGTGCGGCAATCAAAAAAGGCGTAACGATAGGATTTTGTCTGATTAGACAATCATCCGTCAGTCCGATTGTATGTGTTCATCGATCAAACCAAGTTTTCCGCGCTCACTCCACAGGGATGCCAAGGCGCATTATGGTTGTGTTTTGGATTAGTGATTAGTGCGATCGACCATTTTCCAAAAATTAGAGCGATCTGCCGTAACCCTACTTTCGCGGACACGCGATTGTCAGCGATCGATGCGAGAGATTACTCAGCGAGCGGCCCCAATTTACCGGATGTCCTAATACGAGGCAGACATCAATTCAGATCGGATCGTAAGAGGAATGGCGACTTTTGTGCAAGCACAAATTTGCACATTCCCAATTGGCTCAACATGTACTGCTTTGCGTTTTCCTCGAGAAGGTATAAATGTTCAGGCGAACATGATCCAGGGCTCGAAACGGTCACTCCCACTCAGAACGACGGCAATCTGACCCGAAGGGTCGTTTCACCGGTGGACAGTTGAAGCTGCCTCGCCGAGAAACGTATCGTTAGGCCGTGGAGCTATTAGCGGAACCTCGCCCAGCAAGTTCCCTGCGATCACATTTGGTAGCGTGATCGAGATGCACGAACACGCGGGCAATTCCACAAAGTGGTGAAACTTCGCGCTGCGACTTCCGTAGAAATACTTGGGGAGGAGGATCAAACCAGATGGCCGTGCCACACGGAAAGTTTGAAAAGCGCATGGTGGCCTTTGAGTTCCGCTGTTTTCCAAAAAGGATTGAAATTCCAGTCGCTCTCCGGGACCAGCCATTCGATACTTGCCAGACGTCAGCGCGTTTAGCCCATGTGTTGCGCAGATCGGGCGTTCGCGTGCTTGGCGACCTTCAAGGGCGGAAGGTAGGCGATTTTGCGTGGCAGAAAAATTGTGGATTCAATACGTTGCATGAGTTGGATTCACTTGTACGCGGCGTTCAATCTCTGGCAGAGAATGTGTCTCGTGCAGGAAATGGAACTTATAGCCGTCGCCGCGCCTGCTGCGCCGCAGCGCAGCGAAGGCGGTTGGGCAAAGCGCACGCTTTGCACAGAAAGGCAGGTACAGAAGCTAGTTTTAGCATTCCGAAATCAGTTTGTAAGTTGCAGTTTGACGAATTGCCGATCACGAGACGTTTAGCAGGTGTTGTCCGATCGATCGGAGCTCGGACCTTGGGCGATCTGAATGGGCTCAGCGCTTGTGAGTTGCTTCAATGCAAAAATTGTTACTGGCACACTGTGGCCGAAATCGAGCAACTGATCGAGCGGGCAATTGCGGGCGAGTTTGATGCGAAGCGTATCGAAGAGTCCGAGGCAGCCGCGGAATTGTTAACTTTACTCGAGCAGGGAATGGCGAAGCTATCGCGCCGGGAAAATCAGTTTCTTCTTGCCAGAATCAGAGGCCTGACCTTCGCAGAGATTGGTCGGCGATTTGGCGTTACGCGAGCGCGGGTGCATCAGGTCACCGTCAAGGCGCTTGATACTCTCAGGAAGACATGGGGTCCCCGAGTGCCGCTTCTCCTCGATATGATGAAGCGTCACTTGTCGCTTTCAAATGCTTCGGAGCTGACTCCGGCATTGCTCGAGCAATGGGTAGGTGAATCTTCAAGGTGCTTGCGATTATCAAGACAAGCGCACGTGCGTTTGATCGCCGAACTGGATGCAGACATCCTCCTGGCGACGAAGAGGGAATTTTTGTGCTGAAATACTCGTGGGTGCGCAATCGCCGCAAGGCCGAACGCTGATCGAGTTCTAAAAACAGGCAGCTTTTCATCCGCTGGCCTAACGCGACACCCGGGACTCGCTCAAGTTCCAAAAACCTCAAATCAGGGTCGGGGCATGCATTTGCCAACAAACGCCTTTGGTAGTCGCTTTTCTACTGTGGAGTGAGCACTGCGGATTGAGAGTTTTTGAAAGAAAAATGCGCGACTAGCGCAGCGCAGATAATCCCGAGGACTGCCGCGCAAACAACGTCCGAAAGGTAATGCGCACCAAGGTACATTCGCGAGAGCCCGATCAGAATCGGGATCGGGAGACAGGCGAGCCCGATGCGAGGGCGTGCGAAAATCAAAACGCCAAAAAACGCGGTTGAGGCGCCGACGTGACCGGAGGGAAATGCGTTGTATTTGGCGCTGAACCTGTTCCTAACTTGTTCCGTTCTTATAGACGGACGGGCGCGACCTGTTGCGATTTGAATGCCGCGCCCGATTACGCCGGCAATCGCGAGCGCCATTAACATCGACAAAAAAATTCGCATCCATTTTTTGCCCTGGCGCTGCCAGGCGATTCCTAAAAGGAGCAATCCAAGGGCAAGATGTAAGGGCCAATCACCATACAAGCTCACGTTGCGCATGAAATTGCGCATCATGGGGTTTTGATGTTGCGCCATGAAATCGCGTACCGCCTCGTCGAAATAGAATGCTGTTGCGATCGCTATCGCCGCAATGACGATGCCGATCAGCCAATAAAAAAAGCCGGCGCGCTTCACAAATAAGTTCCCGTGAGTTTTAGCGGGCGCTATTTTGAGCGCGCTCTTGAAATCCGCAATACGCAATTCCGTCTTTCTGTTCTTCGGCTTGGTCCTTTTTCATCTGGCCGGCACGTGGAGCCTGCCGCTGATCGATCGTGACGAACCGCGATTCGCAGAGGCATCGCGAGAAATGATCCAGCGCGCTGATTACGTCGTTCCTTACTTCAATAATCAGCTACGACTGGACAAACCTCCCCTCGCCTATTGGGCGCAGGTAGCGAGCTATCGCATCTTTGGTGAGAACGATTTCAGCGCGCGCTTTCCATCCGCGATCGCGGCAGCGCTGATCGCTCTCGTGATTTTTGCCTGGAGCCGCCGCAACGGCGCGACCTCGGTTAGTTGGTGGGCCGCGATTATTTTCACACTTTCGCTACAGACTTTTGTTCATGCAAAAGCCGCAGTCGCTGACATGTGGCTCGTCCTGTTTATGACGTTGGCGCACTGGAGTGGCTATGAGCTCATTTGCAGGAAGCAAACATCCAACGCCCAACGCCCAACGCCCAACATCCAACGGAGATGGTCGTGGATATTCTATCTCTCGCTAGCGTTTGGTTTTCTGGCGAAGGGACCGATTGCATGGTTACCGCTGCTCACTGTTGGAGCGACAATTATCCTTGCGCGAGATTGGGAGTTGGCTCGGCATCTCAAATTGCTGCGTGGAATTTTGCTGATGCTCGCCGTTGTCGCGCTTTGGGGAATTCCCGCGCTGGTTCAAACTCACGGCCAATTCTTGGCGATTGGAATCGGGCGACATGTCATTAGTCGGTCCCTTGCGACGATGGAAGGTCACGGGGCAAGTTCGTTTGGGATGTATCTGGTGCTCCTACCGTTCTATTTTGTAACAATCTTCGTCAGTTTCTTTCCCTGGTCGATCAAGTTGCCGTGGTTGGTCCGGCAATTGTGGAGACAAAAAAAGGCCGGGAACGCCGATCCCGGCTACAGCCAAAATCAGCTCGATAATTATCTCCTCACGGGCATCGCAATCATTTTTGTGATCTTCACACTGGTTGCAACGAAGTTGCCCCATTACACGTTGCCGGCCTTTCCGCTGCTCGCTCTCCTGCTTGCGCGGCATTGGCAACGGGCAACCGCGAACACAAATCACGGCTCCTTGTTTCGAACAGTCGCTATCGCTACTGCCTGTGTATGGATTGCAATTGCGTTAATCATTCCGCCGTTGGTCGCACGGTTTTTTCCCGCCTATCAGCTTTTCCGGGAATCGCGTCCACATTTGCAGCCGAACATGCAATTTGCGTCCGTCGAATTCGAGGAGCCGAGCGTAGTCTGGTATTTTCGCAGTCGCGTTCAAAGCTTTCTCACACGGCTAAACAAAAAGAACGTAGTCGACTTCATGTCCGGGCCAGGCCCTCGTTTTGTGATTGTACCGACTTCACTTGCCCAGGCGCTTTTTCCAAATCGTCCCCAAACGTGGACATCTTTTTCCGCGCGTGGCCTCAACATCGCGAAGGGGAAACGGGTTGATCTCACGCTCGTGCTAAAGCCGGAGTGATTCGTTGAAGTGATGAAGCGTTGAAGCGGTTTCCTTCGTCTGTCATGTTGAGCAACGTGAAGCATCTCTGGCTATTGGCTTGCGGCATATGAGGCTCCAGAAATAATCAGAGATTCTTCGCTTCGCTCAGAATGACAAACAACACATTCCCCCGCTTTAACGCTCCAATCTTTTTAACGAATCCATGATCACTTTTCTCTACGGTAAACTGGTGAGCGCTTTGCCTACGCACGCAATCGTCGATGTCGGCGGCGTTGGTTACGAAGTTTTCATCCCGCTCTCCAGCTACGATAGGCTTCCGGAACCAGGCCAGCCCATTCGTATTCTCACGCACCTGGCTGTCCGCGAAGATGCGCATGTGCTTTACGGATTCATGACGCCCGCTGAGCGTGACCTTTTCCGATTACTCGTAAACAACGTAAGCGGCATCGGACCGAAGCTGGCGCTCGCAGTGCTTAGTGGAATGAGCGTGACCAATTTTAAGGCCGCCGTCGTAAACTCCGATGTCGCGGCAATTTCAAAAATCAGCGGGCTCGGAAAAAAAACGGCTGAGCGAATCGTTTTGGAATTAAAGGACAAGCTGGGAGTGGCGGCGGCCTGGGAAGCAGCTAGTGCCGCACACGCGCCTACTCCGGAAGCGGAGCAGGCCAACGAGGCCGTGCTCGCGTTGATCGCGCTTGGTTATAAACAGATCGATGCTCACAAAGCCGTGCGCGACCTCCAGGAGAAAGGCGAAGCGAAACCAGCGGAAGAACTGGTGAAGCTCGCGCTGAAGAAAATGGCGGCCGGAAGATGATCGACGGTTGAGAGTTGAGTAGTGAGAGTTGAGAGTTGCGCAACTCGATGCTCACACAATCCGACAGATTGCAAACCATTCGCGCTGCCTTCCCGAGGGAAGGCCTTTTCGCGGAAAAGGCCTGGTTGCTCTCGCCTGATGCGTTTCCGGTGGAGAAAAAATTTGTCGCTGAATTGGAACAACTCGGACATCGCCTGTTCGTTTTTCAGCGGGCCTGTAATCAGCTCTATCAGCTGAGCATCAAGGGCAAGCAGCCTGCGTGGATAGCGCGTTATCTCGATGCCGGTAAACCCAAAGAGCTGATTGAGTTTTCGAGGCGCAAAGAAATTCGGGACGATTTACCGCGGGTGATTCGTCCCGATCTAATTCTGACGGAAAAGGGCTATATCATTGCCGAAATCGATTCTGTGCCAGGCGGAATCGGTCTGACCGGCTGGCTCAACCAGACCTATTCAACTTTCGACAGCCAGATCATCGGCGGCGCAGACGGAATGCTGGAGGGTTTTCGCACTGTGCTGCCAAACGGAGGTGACATCGTTATCTCGCAAGAGGCCGCGACTTACCGGCCGGAAATGGAATGGATCGCCGCGCGATTGAATCAAAAGATACTCGATACTGGAAGCTCGATCCTAGATGAAGAGCGGGTATCCTCGGAAAATCCAGCATCCGGGATCAAGCATCCAGAATCAGCACCGTCATGGCGCGTTGTTGCAGCTGAGAACTACGAACCGCAGGACGGACGCGCCGTGTATAGGTTCTTCGAATTATTCGATCTGCCAAACATTCCCGGGATCGAGAACACTTTACGAGCGAATGCTGAAAGTCGCATCAGCATAACCCCACCGATCAAACCCTATCTCGAAGAGAAAATGTGGTTCGCGCTTTTTTGGATGCAGCCGCTGCGTGAATTTTGGCGACGCGAATTAGGCGAGAAATATTTCAGTAAGCTACAGGAAGTGATCCCCTACTCGTGGCTGCTCGATCCAACGCCCTTGCCACAACATGCAGTCATACCACGCCTGGAGATTCATGACTGGCGCGAGGCAGCGAAATTCAGCCAGAAAGATCGCGATCTTCTTTTGAAAGTGAGCGGCTTCTCACCGCTTGGCTGGGGCAGCCGCGGCATCACGCTTGGCGCCGATCTGCCGCACGCGGAATGGGAAAAGCGAATCAACCATGCACTCGAGACATTCGATTCGTCACCTACGATCATGCAACGCTTTCAGAAAGGCAGTCTGTTCGATCATCAGTATTGGGATCCGGATTCTAATGAGTTAAAGACAATGAAGGGCCGAGTGCGCCTTTGCCCCTATTTCTTTGTGGAACCGAATCGTGTAACATTGCGAGGGGCGCTGGCGACAATCGCTCCGGCCGACAAAAAGTTTGTGCACGGCATGAGTGACGCGATTCTGGTTCCGTCGAAGATGCAGTGATGTCCAACACTGCGAATTTAAAGCGTGCAAACCCGCTGGCCTTGCCTCAAAAACGCCGCATGAACATCACCAAAAACCTCGGAATGCTCCTCCTCGCGATCTACCTAATTCTTGCTGGAATCACTCTGCTATTCCACATCACGATTCCGACAATCATTATGGGAATTCTGGCGCTGGCAGCTGGCATTTTGATTCTCATTGGCAAATAGTAACACCTCTCTTGGTCCTGATCTTCACGGTTACCCTTCAAGAGCGACGAATAGTCTAAGTCCGAACTTTTCGGAGTGGAGATGGCCGATGTTATTGTGAAACGGGAATCCGTTTGTGGTGTTGAAACCACGCCAGCTGTTCGCGAAAAACCCTTGCGTCTTCGGGCGAAATTCCTTTTACAGCTAACGCTTGAGCTGCATACCGGACAGCGGAATCAAAGTCTCCAGTCTCGGCGTAAGCGGCGGCAAGCGTATCGATCATGTCCTCGTCTTTCCACTGCATGATGCTGCAAGCGGCCTTCGCATCCTTGACTGCTTGTTGCCCATTACGAAATGACGAGTCCGGGCAAGTCGCCTGAAACCACGCCCGGTCGCTCAGCGCCCTGGCCAATGTAACAGGCCGAGGGTGGAGGGAGATCAGATAATTAAGCTCTTTCAATGCTTCCGCATATTTCCCAAGGCGCACCTTGACACTGGCGCGCAACAGGGACGCCTCGACGCAGCCTGGATATTGTCGGAGCGCTTCGTTGCAGTCCTGAATGGCGAGTTCGTATTTGCCCTCTTTTCTAAAAATCTGGGCGCGAATGTAGAGCGCTGGCCACAATTTGGGATCGATTCGAAGCGCTACATCAACATTGCGCTTTGCACCGGCAACATCCCCATTTCTTAGCTGATCGCTTGCATCGCTACATAGTTTCATCACCGCCCGCTGGTGAGCAGGGGTGTTAACGATGATGGGTACGCTTCCGTGAACAGCCGTCATGCTCGCGATAACTGCAATGAGGAGCACAATTATTCTTATGGACATAATTTCGTCTGGTTGTCGACGCGATTTGTAATAGAAAACGCGGCCGTCTGGCAAGCAAAGATCGTCCACTTTCAGTGCAATGCTATTTGCCTATAAGTCATCTCACACATAAAACTCATCCCGTTGCTTACGGGCCGAGGGCGGTCCGGCTCCATCACATACACCAACGATCAACGTTGGAGATGGCCTGCCCTGAGGCCGTTTCCGTGATTTATAAGATGGCGTCCAACTTGTTTTGAGATATGAAACGCTTTGACGACAGATCCCGCTCAATGGTGCCAACAGCGGCCAACGCGAAGGAGTTATCGGCAGTCACACTGCGCAAAATTACCTGGCGTCTAATTCCGTTCCTTTTCTTGCTTTACACTATAGCTTGGCTTGACCGAGTGAACGTCGGCTTCGCGGCGTTGGAGATGAACGCCGATCTCGGGTTCAGTTCAGTGACCTTTGGTTTCGGCTCGGGTATCTTCTTTCTTGGTTATTGCCTGTTTGAGATACCAAGCAATATCATCCTTGAACGAGTTGGAGCCCGGCTTTGGATCTCGCGAATCATGGTAACGTGGGGCCTGATCTCCGCCAGCCTGATGTTTGTGCGGACTCCCGCAGTTTTCTACCTGCTGCGATTTCTTCTTGGAGTAGCTGAAGCCGGATTCTTTCCCGGAGTGATTTACTACTTGAGCCTGTGGTATCCTACAGCGCATCGCGCGCGAGCGATTGCGGCTTTCATGACTGCGGTGCCCGTGACGGGGTTAATAGGAGGTCCTTTATCGGGAGCCCTGCTGGAGTTAGATGGTCTTCATGGGTTAGCGGGCTGGCAATGGTTATTCCTAGTGGAAGGGTTGCCCGCGGTGATCCTGGGTACCAGCGTCCTTTTCTATCTGAAGGATCGTCCCGAAACAACGAGCTGGCTAGCTCCGCCAGAACGCGACTGGCTGGTAGAAACACTTGCAGCCGAGCAAAGAGCTTGTCTGCCAAGACCAGACATCCGTATGGCTCTGATCGATGCCACTGTTTGGAAGTTAGGGGTCATCTTCCTTCTGGTCGCAGCCGGATTCTATGGTTACTCCTTCTGGGCGCCACTTGTTATCAAGTCGCTTACCGGCCTTGGTAACTTCAAGGTAGGTCTGGTAATTGCTGCAATTAGCGCGGTAACGATTTTAGCAATGCTTCTGAATAGTTATCACTCGGATCGCACGGGCGAACGAGCGCTACACATAGCTGTGCCGCTGTCACTAATGGCTGTCGGTTTCGCTGGATGTGCTCTGATGCGCCAGCCAGTGTTAGCCATCGTTGCCCTGGCGCTTGTTCCGTTGGGACACTGCGCCAGTTATGGGCCGTTTTGGTCCATGCCTACCCAGTTTTTCACTGGACCCGCAGCTGCCGCCGGAATAGCTCTCGTGACGACGATCGCGAACCTCGGCAGCTTCGCAGGCCCGGCGATTATCGGCGCATTGAAGGCGCGGACTGGGACACACGTCGAATCGTTCCTGCTTCTCGGCGGAATGGCACTCGTCGCGGCGCTGCTTGCGTTAAGAATAGGTCCGTCGCCGACGCGGAGTAGCGAGCAACCAGCACCAATCGTTTGATAGCACACACGCAACCGGATCTGCGCATTTAGCTCATCCGGTTACGGAGGCAGCCGCGAATTCTTTTTATGCGGATTCAGTTCGCTCCCGTGGTATTTCTTATTAGCGCCGCGATCGCATCTGCGGTGGAGCTACAAAAGGTAGCAAATTTTCCCGAGCAACAAATTACAGGCGTAGGTGTCTCGACAAAGTCCGGCCGCATCTTCGTGAATTTCCCCTATTGGTCGGATGATCACTCCATTTCGGTGGCAGAAATTGTGAACGGCCAGCCCAAGGCATTTCCCAACGACGAATGGAACACGCCTGGCCCTGCGGGTTCACATTTTGTCTGTGTTCAAAGCGTGATAGTCGATGATCAGGACAATTTGTGGGTCCTCGATCCGGCAGCACCAAAAATGCAGGAGATCGTCAAAGGCGGACCAAAGCTGGTGAAGATTGATCTCGCTACGAACCAGGTCGTGCAAACAATCCCGTTCGGTGAAGATGTGGCGCCGAAGAAAAGTTATCTTAACGATGTTCGCATCGATACGCGCACCAACACTGCGTTCATCACGGAATCCGCCAATGGCGCAATCATCGTTGTCGATCTTAAAAGTGGCAAAGCGCGACGACTTCTCGATGACCATCCATCCACTCAGCCCGAAAAAGACGTCAAGCTCGTAGTGGATGGTAAAGCGTTGATCGACCAGCAAAAGAAAATGCCGCCGCAGATCGCGTCCGATGGCATCGCACTCGATACGAAGAACGGCTATCTCTATTATCACGCGCTCACCGGTCACTCACTTTACCGGATCAAGACAAGTTCCCTCACAGATGAAACGCTCGGGAAACGCGAGCTGGAATCGAAAGTGGAAAACGTCGGGCAGACGCCAGCACCCGATGGGATGCTCGAAGGCGCGGATGGCAGCGTTTATCTTACCGATCTCGAAAGCAGCGCAGTCGTGCGTTGGGACCCTGCGAGCAAGCGCGTGATTCGAATCATCGCGGACAAGCGTTTGCTTTGGCCGGACACGTTGAGCTGGGCACCGAACGGCGAAATTTACGTGACTGCGTCGCAGATCGAAAACATGCCGCGCTTCAATAACGGCAAGTCCACGCGCACCGATCCGTACAAGCTTTGGAAGATCACCGGCATTAATCCCGAATAATCAGGGACAGAATTAGACCTGTATAGTCGCCACTCGACAGGCGCCAGCGCAAATCATGACGCGCGATCTTGAATCGTTAACCGATCTATTTTTTGGAAGAACAATCCACGTTAGAAAGGGACGAGCACCGTGAATCAAACCAGGAAAAATAATGAAGAAGGCAATGTGGCGTCTCGCTTGTCGGGCAAGGTCGCTTTGGTCACAGGTGGCAGTCGTGGCATCGGCGCGGGCATAGTTAAGCGGCTTGCTCGTGAAAAAAGCCGATGTCGCGTTCACGTTTCTCAAGGAACAAGAGGCCGCGGATTCGATCGTCAAGGAAGCAAGCGCTGACGGCAACCGGGTTATTGCCATCCAGGCCGACAGCGGCAGCGAACACGAGCTTGTGAAAGCGGTTGAGAAGGTCGCGAAAGAATTTGGTCATATCGACATCCTCGTGAGCAGTGCAGGGGCATTTCTTTTTAAACCTGTCGATGAAGTTTCGGATGAGGAGTTCGATCATATGGTGGCCGTGGATTTGAAAGCCGCATTCATCGCATCGCGCTCGGCGCTCAAACACATGGGTGAAGGTGGACGAATTGTTTTTGTGAGCAGCAACATCGCCGACTTCGCTGCATTGGCGACGACAAGCATCTACAGCATGGTCAAAGCTGGCCTCGACGGTCTCGCGAAGGGAATGGCCCGCGATCTTGGTCCGCGGGGAATCACAGTAAACACCGTCCACCCAGGTCCGATCAAAACCGATGGGAACCCAGAAGACAGTCCCTATGCCAAGGATCTTCGGTCATTCATGGTGACGCCTCAGTTCGGCGAACCGGTCGATGTTGCTGCGATGGTTGCTTTTCTTGTTAGTCCCGAAGCGAAGTTCGCAACGGGAGCTGCATTTATCATCGATCACGGCTTCACCGCATAATACTGAGGGTGCATGTTATCGCGTCAAGGTCATCGGCTCCTTCAGCTTGGTGTTGCGCTTTTTTTGGTTAGTTCTTTCGAAGGATTTGTGATTTCTGGCTTTGCGGCGCCGCGTCTGGGGTTTTCACCATACTCGTTGATGGCATTGTTAGGCGTTTTGTTCATAGCCATGGGATTGTTATGGCCAAAGCTTCATCTTGTAATCGCAGCCTCGCGGCTCGCGTTCTGGCTATTGATCTATTCGGGCTTCGCAATCGTCGCCGCCTATTTACTGGGCGCAATCTGGGGAGCAGGTAACTCCACAATGCCATTAGCGGCGGGAAGTGCCCATGGAAGCAATTTTCAGGAAGCCATCCTCAAGATTGTGGCGTACTCATCCGCACCGACCGGTATTGTTTCTTTCGCGCTTATTCTTTGGGGCCTTCGTATCGGTGACGCAGAATCGCAGCACAACTAGATTGAATTGTAGCGCTATTATCTCGCGCGGTCGCCGGACAGGGCGTCGCGCGCGGCGCGGATACGCTCAAGCTCGACTCGTGCGATTTGTTCCTCAGCGCGTTGCTCCATTTCTACAAAATCGATATTGGCTTTCCTCGGTAAATCAGACGCAGCCAAGGCGCGCCAGAGAAGCTTCTTGCCAGTAATTCCCATCACCATTGTTTCGAGTGCGAGCACGAGACCCAATCCCCCGGCGTCATCACTAGCAACGGCGAAGCGAGCCCGGCTCAATTTCTCCGCCACCCAAGCGCCTGCTGGTCGAACACTACTTTCTTTCGTTCCAAGCGCGCGCATTAATTCTCGTAGCGTCTTTTGATCGGCCTTGATGTCTTTCCTTAGTGCGGAGAGAAATTTTGCCAATGGTCTGCCATCGTAAAGCTCGCTCCAGTGATCAACCAGCTCGAGTGCGCCTACTGAGCCCGCCAGATGATCATTCAGATAAGAGTCCAATTCTCTCATTGCAACTACAGGTGCCGCCACCTTTCTAATTCATCGCGCCACTCGATCGGCGCGGTTTTGCTTTTAGGAGTTTCTTCGCTCCTTTTCTTTTGAGGCATCAGCTAACTGCCGGCACCATCACTGTCGAGTTCGGCGTGGATGCCGGGAGCCGTGGGGCCGCGTTCGTGTTCCCTTCCCTGCACTACCAATGCGGATTTTGATTTTCGCCGGTGCTGAATCCCTTCGTCCGGAGGTTGGCTGACGTTGCGCTGTCGGGGAAGACTTTCAGGATGATTATGGCAGAGAAATTCGATGAGCCCTTCGCGCACTTCACAACGAAGATCGAAAACTCTGCCAGGATTGCTGGCACTGACGAGCGCGCGCACTTCGATTGTTGTTTGCTTGGTGTCGGTGACCTGCAATCCGCACACCTTCCTGTCCCACTTCGGGTTGTTTTCGACGAGCCGCTTCAATTCCTTGCGCAATTCGCCAATGGGCGCCTGATAATCGAGGTACAGAACAACCGCGCCGAGAAGATCGGTAGAAACGCGACTCCAGTTCTGAAACGGTTTTTCAACAAAATAAGTGATCGGCAAAATCATCCGGCGCAAGTCCCACGTTCTTACCGTCACGTACGTGAGAGTGATTTCTTCGATCTGGCCAAACTCGCCTTCGACGACCACGATGTCATCGATGAGTAGCGGTTGCGTTAGCGCGATCTGAATTCCCGCCAGCACATTACCGAGAGTCCGTTGCGCGGCGAAGCCGATCACGATGCCTGCGATTCCAGCTGAAGCCAGGATACTCGTGCCGAACTGCCGCACTGGATCGAAAAGCATCAGAACCGACCCGGTCGCAATGATTACGACGGCTGTGATGATTATTTTGCGAATCACCGATACCTGGGTGTAGATCCGGCGCGCGGAAAGATTGTCCGGCAGGTCCAATCGTTGTTGACTCAACAGCGCCGCCTGCATCGCATTGATGCCATGAACGATCAGAAATGAAAGCGTGACGATGAACAGAATGCCGACACCTTTTTGTGTCACCCACGCCCAATTTTCGGGAACCTTAAGCAGCGGTAACAATAGAATGATTCCAAGCAGCGGCACCGAGAGCCGCAATGACTGTCCAACGATTGGAACGATGATTTTGCCTGGTAAGCTCCGCGTTCGCTCCGCCCACAGACGCATTCGTTTTTCGACCGCGCGAATCGCGCGAAAAACCAGCCATAGCAGCGCGATAATCCATCCGGCGTAGAGAATCGCTGTGAGCGCACGGGCCCAAAAAATACGCGTGGGCCTGGAAACAATGCCCGCAGCAATCGGCAGCAGCGCGAACGTTCCGCCGCACATCCAAATAAAAAGCGCCACCGGTTTGCGAATCGCGGCTGCACTCAAGGCCAGCCAGGACTGGTATCGCGTCGATTCAATTTCGCCAGCGCGCTGCCTGACTATCCAGACAAACCAACCGGTGAGCAGAGACAAGAGCGCGAGCGCAACAACGCAACTCAGCAAACGCACCCAGGTAACTCGATCGAAAATCGCCCGTTGAAGAAAAGTGTTGCCGGAACTTTTTGCCATTTGATCGAGCCAATGACCGTAAGCCGCACCGGCCCGGTATATGTTCGACCGCTCAGTGGCGGCGCGTTGCGCGGATAGTTGAGTAACCGACTGCGTGATCGTCGCAGCTGGAGACACGGACGCCGTCACCGACGGGGACGGCAAAGGCGTCGGGATCGCCGCGACAGCAGATTGGCAAAGGAATACAATTAGCAAACAGGAAATTTTCATAACTCATCAATCCCAAATGTACCGGTTCGATCATCCATTACGTCGCCTGCGATACGAGGCTGATGGATACCCTTGTCGGGCCAGCGTGACCGTTTGTCTTAGTCCCTCTACTTCCTTAGGTAAGATTAGTGATCTGGCAAGTCCGCTTGTTGCATAAGCGTGATCTGCGATTTTCTTTGTTCACTTCTCGTTAGGCCGGTTCCCTTTTTGTGCCAATTATCGCGATGCGATTGAGACCCTTTTGATTGGTTCGTTCTTGAACATCAGGCTGGCTCCCGACTCGCTGAAGATTTCCCTCGCCAATGCGCCACGCCAACTTGCGATCAAGCATTCCCTCGCGCCACACGGGGCCAAAATCGGATGCGAAATCGTTTAAATAGTAAAAGGCATCGAGATGGCGAAAAACAGCGACGAGAGAGATGGAAACCGTTCCTCACACTGGGAAGGGGATGGCGGCGTAGCTGAGAAAACCACGGATCGCACCGGACGTAAGACCGAGACTCGCGCGCGCGATGAAGATGAAGACAAGGAGAAAGGATTCCATGTTTCTCGAAAGACGTTGATCATTGGTGGCGTCTGCGCCGGTGTCGTTTTAATCGGCGTGCTCCTGTACTGGCTGCATGCTCGCAACTTCGAATCGACCGATGACTCTTATACCACGACCCACGTGCACGAGATCAGTGCGCGCGTTGCAGGTACTGTTGAAAGCGTCAATATCGACGATAATCAATTAGTCAAAGCAGGGCAGACACTCGTTGTACTCGACCAACGCGATTTTAAAGTCGCGCTCGAGCAAGCAAGAGCACAGGTGTTTCAACGACGGGCCGCAGCAGTTCAGGCCCGCGCGAATCTCGATCACGCCCAAAGCGATTACGATCGCATCACGAAACTCAGCCATGAAAAGGTCGTCTCCAAACAAGACCTCGACAACGCAACGGCCGCATTGCGAACTGGGAAAGGAGCCATGGATGCCGCGACCTCCGATCTGGTAGCGGCGGAGGCGGCGCTGCACAACGCAGAGCTCCAACTCTCATACACCACAATCATCGCGCCCGCCGATGGCGTGATCGGAAAGAAGACCGTCGAAACCGGCATGCGAATTCAGCCAGGCCAGGCGCTGATGGCTGTGGTAGAGCGCAATGTCTGGGTCCTTGGAAACTTCAAGGAAACGCAGCTCGCGCGAATGCGTGTCGGCCAGCATGTGGATGTAAAGATCGATGCAATCCCGGATCATAAATTCAGTGCGCACGTCGATAGTTTGCAGCCCGGAACGGGGTCAACTTTCGCTTTGCTTCCACCCGACAACGCCACCGGCAATTTCACCAAAATCGTGCAGCGCGTGCCGGTGAAAATCGTGTTCGACGATGTCGGCAAATACCGAGCCCGCGTTGTGCCCGGTTTATCGTGTGAGCCGAAGATCGATCTGCGCACAGGCAGACCCGAATGACGTGCGGCCATGCCGGAAGAAAATCGCAAAATGGATTTTCGGAAATGGGTGGCCGTGTTCGGCACCATGCTCGGCGCATTCATGGCTGTGCTGGACATTCAGATCACGAACTCATCCTTGCGTGACATCTCCGGCGGGATCGCTGCCACGCCCGACGAAGGCTCCTGGATTTCGACCGCCTATCTCGTGGGCGAAATCGTCACGATCGCCCTCACTGCCTGGTTCGCAAAAGTGTTTACGGTTCGCTACTACCTCGTCGCGAACGTGCTTCTTTTCCTTCTGTTCAGCGCGCTGTGCGGAATCTCCACGAGCTTGAGTCAAATGATCGTGTTCCGCGCGAGCCAGGGATTTACCGGCGGCGTTTTCATTCCCATGGCCCTGACTGTCATCGTAAGCACAATGCCGAAAAATCTGTTGTCCGTTGGTCAGGCGATGTTCGGGATGACAGCTACGCTCGCACCCGCAATTGGTCCGGCGCTCGGTGGGTGGCTCACGGATCGCTTTGGATGGCAATGGAACTTTTATGTCAACTTCATTCCAGGTGCGGTCATGCTGGCATCGATCCTGTATGGCGTTGACAAAGAATCGATGAAGCTTCGTGAACTTCGTACCGGGGATTGGTGGGGAATTCTCTGCATGGCCATCGGACTGGGTTCACTTGTCGCTATGCTGGAGGAAGGCCAGCGCAAGGATTGGTTCGGTAGCCCGTTCATTCGCAACTGCGCGATCCTAGCCACGATCTTTGTTCCACTTTTCGTTATCATCGAACTCGTCCGGGAAAAGCCTTTCGTGAATTTGCGTTTGCTGGTCTGTCGCAATCTGGCCTTTACGTCCGTCATTGCTTTTGGACTCGGTCTGGCACTTTACGGCACCATTTTTCTGATCCCCCTTTATCTCGGTACCGTTCAGGGCTACAGCCCGCTGAAGATCGGTGAAGTGCTCATCTGGGTGGGCTTGCCTCAGTTTCTGATCTTCCCGTTTTTGCCACTGTTGATGAAACGGTTCGATCAACGGCTGCTTGTTTGCTGTGGCTGTCTCATTTTCGCCGTGAGCTGTTACATGAACATCAGCATGAGTTTTGATTACGCTGGCGATCAGCTCCGGCTCGCCAATATCGTGCGCGCATTCGGTCAACCCTTCACGATCGTGCCGATAACCGGTCTTGCTGTGGCGACGCTAGCAGCAAAAGATGCCGGAAGCGGTTCCGCTATCTTCAACATCTTCCGCAACATCGGCGGCAGTTTCGGCATCGCGATTCTTTCCACGCTGGTCACGCGCCGTGAACAATTTCACGATCTTCGCATCGGCGAACTGGTCACGGTGTATTCGCCGGCGACACAGACGCGACTCGCCGCGGTGCAGGAGAATTTCGTAAACAAAGGCTTTGATGCGCCAACTGCGCTCAAGCAATCATACGCTGTAATTAAGTCACTCGTTACCCGCGAGGCGTTCGTCATGGCGTTCAACGACGCCTTCCTTGTGATCTCCGTTACTCTGCTCGTCTGTGCCGCAGCCATCTGGTTCTGCAAACCGTCCCGCGCGGAGGAAGCGTCTGGTGGCTGAAAACGCTATTCAAGCAATCGATCCGTAATCCAAAACGCAAGGACGTAGCAAACAAAGATCGATAATCCACCGCCGATTCCAGCGATAACAGCCCGGCGCCACGAACCCCGTCGCAGGGTTTTCGCAAACAACGCGAGTGCGATCGCAATTCCGAACTCGCCAAGAATGATGTACCACGGCGTGAACGAAGTCATTCGGCAACGACTGTACTGCCACCAGTGGATTCTCCGCGCCATCTCCTCATAAAACGGAATATTGATTGCGCCAAGCAGTCCGATCATGACCAAACCGGCCTTGCCAAACCGTTCCCACAACCGCAGTCCGATGTATCCGAATTGTACCGCCACGACTTCCCAAGCTAGTGGCATCCATAGGGGCGATCGCCAAATCATCGGGCCTCCGCCAATCGAGTAGTCCAGCGTACGCGTGTAATCGACCAGCCAGGCGTCAGCCGGGAGCTCAGCGAAGCCGACCAGGAGTCCAAAGAGAAGAAATCGCGCGAGCAACGCGTCGGACCTGAAGAGTACAAAGCCGACGAGAAGACAATTATCGACGACGTTGAGCGCCGCGCCCGTGCGCCAGTCTGACCAAGGCGCGAGCGTTAATAGCGAAACAGCAACGATATTGATCGCAATCGTTGCGAGCACAATCCAAAGGCGTCCGCGTTCGAGCGAAATTTCATGCGCATTTGTAGTGATCATTTTGTGATATTGCTACGGCAACAACAAGGGTCGCATTCCGCAAGATCATTCTCTCGCTTGACGCATGCTGCCATGCACCAACTTGATAAGTGTGGTTTCCAGCGAGGCCGTTACCGAGTCATCTGGTTCGAGTCTGAAGATCTTCCGCAGACTAAAATTCCTGGTCTGGTTTCAGGAGCGAATCCGTCCAACCGATCTTCAGGGCACGCTGATTTGGTCCGGAGTCATTGGCTTCTGCGGAGGCATTTGCTCGATCGCATTTCGTGTCGCAACGAGCATTGTTCATAAAATCCTTACTGGCAGCTCGGAGCCGGGCCTGGTCGAAAGTTTTTCCCAAATGCCTCTATTACTCCGGCTGATTGTTCCAGAATGATTCGGTAACGAAACGTTTAATCGGCACGATCGCGAAGACGGATGTGATTCTTGCGCTCGCCGGAAGCACTACGCGATCCGCCACCATAGTTGGTTCGCCGGCGTCTTAGTAGACTCCCGTCCGGGCAGTCCTCACGTCGTCGAGCGTCTTGACCTGAATGACTTTTCCCTGCTAAGCCGGTGCGATGAAGCGGCTTCTTTGGATCGACATTTCAAAGGGGCTGGCAATTCTTTTCGTCGCATACTTTCATTTTTTCCGGACATATTTTCAGTACGGCATCCTTCCATCGGCCGACTGGAGCAGCGTTGCGGCGAGCACGCTGACTATCCTTAGACTGGTTTGGTTCAAAGTCTCAGGAGTCGGTTTCCATGCCGTCGGCGTTTTCATAATCCTGAGCGGTTGGACGCTCATGCAATCAACCATGCGACGTGCCGAGTCCGGCGCGATCGGGTGGGGTGTCTGGTATCGAGCGCGGTTTCTGCGCCTCTATCCGATGTACTGGGTGGCGCATTTGGTTTATTTTCTCTCGCCATTCGTTGCGCGGCTGGAACCCGTGGACGGCCGCATCATTCTGAGCCTGCTCGGCCTGCGCTTCATCGATATTCAGATGAATTTCATGTACCTCAACGCAGCATGGTGGTACTTCTCCATGCTGATCCAGTTCTACCTGATTTTTCCGCTGCTTTTCCTGATGGCGCGCCGCGTGGGTCCATTATGGTTTTTGTTCATCGCGTGCGCCGCCGGATTTTTCGCGCGTTACATGTTGCTTGTCGTCTGGCAGCAAAATGGTCTGTGGGTGTTAGGCGGTTTCGCGATCTGTCGTTTGCCAGAGTTCGCGCTGGGAATGTCGCTCGCCATGTGGCACACGCGTTCGCCTGCACGCGTGGATTGGTTTTTCCTTCGCGGGGGGGGACTGGTTCTTGGACTGATTCTCTATCCTGCAGCGCTGCAACTCTATGACGGCCTCTACGAGTACATTTTCGTGGATTTTGCCACCGGCGCATGTTGCATGCTCGAGATTGTCGGTATCGCTGGAATCATTTCGTTATTCAAGGGGCCGTCGAACCTTTTCGGTCTCGTGGGACTCTATTCCTACGGATTGTATCTCATTCACCAACCCTACGTCATCTGGCTCGGACTTCGCATTCGTGAGGTGCCGATCTGGGCATTCCTTCTGATCTGCGTGCCAACTCTGGCTGCGCTCAGTGCGTGGGGAATGTTTTTGGAAAAAGGCACTAACATGCTCGTGAAGAAACTCGTTTCGCTGAGAAAACCAGCGCACGAATAACAGAACCAGATGCTTCTCGGCCGTTAAGGCCGAACGCGTTGCGGAGAACGATACGGATTAGTCATGGCTCGTGTTTCAGGTTTGGAGAAAAAGGAGGCGCCATGGCATCTGCGCTGGTTCTACGGAATGATGCGCTTGCGCAACCAATTTTCCGAGGAACAGCTGATGCAACTGGCAGCGCAGATCGCGTTCGAAAATTATCGCGCCCGGTGGAATCGGCTCTTCAATGTCGAAAGCGACCATCTTTATTATGGACCGACGGCGTCGTAGCGTTGCGATGCGCTATGGTAGGGCCGGTGCGTCGCAAGTCTGTTTAAATTTGTCGTGATTCCCTCTTTGTCATTCTGAGCGAAGCGAAGAATCTCTGATTATTTCTTCGACGGCACGGCAAAGCAAAAGCCAGAGATATTTCGCCTCGCTCAACATGACAGGTAAGCGCAACACGCCGAATCCAAACCACTAAGCGCAGCGCGCCGATCTTGGCATTTTTCGCGACGGCTAGGAAGCCGTGGTTCTCAGATTCAACTTCGCTTTGATTTCCTCGACAAGCTCTTGGGGAGATTGTCCCAAATCGATCGTTAGTACATCTTCATTCGGCTGCGGCTCATCCAAATCCGCAAACTGACTTTGCAACAACTCTAGATTCATGAAATGACCGCGTCGACGACGGAGTTGGTTTTCAATAAGCGCGTAGTCTCCGCGCAGAAACACAAACTTCACGTTGCCGCTGACGCGTAAGCGCTCCCGATACGCGCGTTTCAATGCAGAGCACGCAAGCATCGCGTTCTCTTTTGCAGCAAGAGAACGCGTAATCTGCTCGCGCAAAAGTTTCAGCCACGGCCATCGGTCTTCGTCCGTGAGCGGATGACCGCTACGCATCTTCTCGATATTGGCGCGTGGATGGAAATCATCCGCTTCATAAAACCGCCAGCCAAGCTCTTCGGCGAGCAGTTTGCCAATCGTAGTTTTCCCTGCTCCCGAGACGCCGAAAACAATCACGATCACGGTGCATTAGTTTGCCGCCGACTCCCGATTTTCTCTATCAAGAAAGCGACAACGACAAAGAGCGTATAGAAAACCCAAACGCCCATGGCAGTGGCCTTATCTGTCAACGGCGTGCGAGGCACGTACGTATTACCTATCTGGATGACAACGAGGACGACTCCGAAAGCGATCACAGCTCCTTTTCGAATTTCCGGCATCACATTTCGCGTCAGGTATAGCCTGATCCCGGCGGCAAGCAGCCCGATTTCCAATGCAAACTCCGGGTCACGATAATTCAACAAACCAAAACCAACTTTCCATTTGTTACCGTAAATCGCGAGGTCGCGAGGATGCGCAATGAGATCGAGAATCCAATGAGAGAAAACAGTCAAGCCCACGATCAAAGCGGCTGACTTTCTGTAGGCGTACCCGAGCCAATCGCAAAGTGGCTTGTAGCCGATGCCAGCCACGCTGCTCCAAATGACCGCCGCGATCAGACTGTGCGAATACGGATGAAAATACGAGTCGAGCATGCTCCCAGCGGTGAACCCTTTGATGACGCGCAACTTCTCAATCCCAAGCAAAACAAGCGTCGCCCACATGTAATCAAGGAACTGGACAGCAATGAACAAAACCCAGAGCGGAATCTTGTTCTTGTCGCTTTTAGCCGCGAAAGCAACGCTGTAATGCCCGACAAACATTTCTGATAGCCGGCATTGTCACAATTTCTTGCCGATAATCGAACTAAAGGGAATCGGTCCAAAACGTCGGCTATCGAATGCGTTGAAGCGATTGTCTCCCATAACAAATAAGTGGCCAGCCGGAACCATGACGGAAACGTCAGGCGGGCGGTCCTGTGTCGACGGTCAAATGCAATCTGATGCGACGCATCACCAATTTGCTCGTGGAAAACCGTTCTACCACCAGCGTCAGTGACCCGCTCACGACCGACTGGTTGGCCGTTTATGATCAGTGATTCGCCAGACGTTTGTACTTTGTCTCCCGGCAAGCCGATAACTCGCCAGATATAATTGTACCGTCGCCCGTTCTGTTCGCGCAGGAACACAATAATGTCGCCACGTTTAACCCTGGATACATCTCGATAAGCATGCTTAAGCGTGAATAGAACACTGCCAGCGGGTAATGTGGGATACATCCCATTTTGCGGAATCCGGTAGTACCCGATAACGAATGTCTTGAGCGCCAAAAGCCCTAACAGAACGGCGACGATGCTGCACGTAAAGACCTTCATAAGGATAAAGAGGATCAGCCAGTCAAACGACCAGCGAGTCTCACAGGTACCCGCCGTGCACCCCAGTCGCCGCGCAGCTCCTCGAAAATGCCTGCGATTTTGTAGCCGCAAGATCGACATCGCCCGCGGTCCAGATTCCATTCGCCGAGCTCGTACCAATCGCGCTCGATAAGTAATTCGCGGCAACCGGGACACCACGTGCTACCGCCTTCGCGATCGTGCACGTTGCCGGTGTAAACGTAGTGGAGTCCTTTTGAGCGCGCGATCTTGCGGGCGCGGGTGAGAGTCGCCGGCGGTGTGTGCGGTTTATCGAGCATCTTGAAATCGGGATGGAATGCGGTGAAATGCCATGGCACACCCGGCCCAAGATTTTCCGCGAACCATTCCGATGCGCGATGTAGCTCCGCTTCGCTGTCGTTCTCCCCGGGAATCAGCAGCGTGGTAACCTCGAACCAGACATTCGTTTCGTGTCGCAAATATTTCAGCGTGTCGAGAACCGGATCGAGCTCGGCAAAACATAGCCGATGATAAAATGCGTCGGCGAACGCCTTGAGATCGACATTCGCCGCGTCCATGTGCCGGTAAAATTCAGGACGGGCATCGTCGGTGATGTAGCCGGCTGTCACCGCGACTGCTTTGATCCCGCGCTCACGACACGCTTGGGCCACATCGATGGCATACTCGGCAAAGATCACTGGATCATTGTAAGTGAACGCAACCGATCGGCATCCGAGCTGTTCAGCCGCAAGCGCGATCTGCTCCGGCGACGCAGCGTCTGCGAGCTTGTCCCATTCGCGCGCTTTAGAGATGTCCCAGTTCTGACAAAACCGGCAACCGAGATTGCAGCCCGCTGTGCCAAACGACAGCACACTCGTTCCCGGCAGGAAATGATTCAGCGGCTTTTTTTCAATGGGATCGACACAAAACCCGCTGCTGCGTCCATAAGTGGTCAACACCATCTGATCGCCGATCCGTTGCCTAACGAAACAGAATCCGCGCTGTCCTTCGTTGAGCTTGCAAAACCGCGGACAGAGGCGGCACTCAATGCGTCCATCCGGCAACATCGCCCACCAGCGCCCGGGATAATCAGGTTTCGTCAGCTCTGCGACCATTGCAGGCAATATCGCTTAGGGATCCGGGGATACAGCAATTAAAAGACCGCAGCCAACGGCAGCGGCTACAGTGGAAGCGTGAATGATACGATTTCGTTCGCGGCCCGATGATTCGACCAAAAATTCGCGCCATCGAATGTTAACGACCGACATGCGAACGGCACGACTGCGATGTCTTTGACTTCCGGCTTTTTCTCTCGCGGATCGAATCGCGCGATGGTCCAGCTCTCACCATTCTGTTCGGTCCCGCGCAAGACGTAGATCATTCCATCGACAAACGAGTGGCCTGAGACTTCGGCACCGACGTCGATGACGCGGATGATATTGCCATTCGCGTCCAGCTCAAGAATGCGATGTTTGTACCATTGACTCAGGTAGAGATGTTCGCCGTCGTAGCTGAGATATGACCCCGTAAATTCCGGGCAAGCGATCTTGTCCTGCTCCGAAAAGCCAATCTCGGGAGCAAACCTGCAAATGTAACGATCGTCATCCGGGCCTTCTCCAATCGTAAAACGAAGCGTTCCGTTCGTCGCAACCGCAGCCCATGGGATGCCAGGCGGTTCTTTCTCGTCGAGCACTTCCCACTTTTTAGGATCGATCACATAAATCCGGCGCAGATCGCGCGAACCCATCCACAATTTGTCACCGTTCCACGCCAGCGCCTGCGGCGCGGCCGCCGGTGAAGGAAACCGTCCTCGCTCTATGATTGTCGAAAGTTTCATGTTACGCGATCAACATCGGTTTGAGTTCAAGGTCCTGCAACAAACGCAGAATAGAGTTGTCATGGGTCGGTCACCTTGTCAGACTCGGTCCGGAGGTCCCCATGAGAACACAATACGTTTTCCGCAAAATCACCTGGCTTGCGCAATGTTGCGCTCTTGTTCTAACGGCTCTTTCTACGGAAGCTGCCGACTCGGGTATCATCACATTTCAAGAGGGAAATGCCACGTCTTCGGAAAACTCGAACGCCTTGATTGGACATTGGCGAAAAACCACGATCAGCTATACGGGCCCGATAGACGAGCATCTTGTTCTTCATGTCGATGGTACTGTTGAGAACTGGACCGCTACCGCCTACGAGCGCAGGGAGCCCGTGACGGGCCATTGGAACGTCGAGGGCAAAACTCTCACGCTATCGTTCGGTGGCAACGACCGCTCCAACCCGTTCACCTTTTACCAGGGCCAACTTGTTTTCCCAAACATTCCGAATCGCCGCGGGTTCTGGGAAAAGATCGAATAGCAACAACTATTCCTCAGTCAGTTCATTGCTGTGCGGCCGAATCTCTTCTGTTTCGGTCATTAATCTGCCAGCTGGGAATTGTTATGGCGAACTCTGTTCTCGCTCCAGTACGGAAAGAATGTTTCCGGCTGGATCTTTAAACCAGGCAATGGTCGGACCGTTTCCGCGCATGATTCCTTTTTTGTCCGTCTTGATGTTGGGCAGATCATAAATCTCAAAACGCACACCGCGCTTTGTGAGTTCGTCGACCGCTTGATCGACATCTTCGACAGGAAAATTAAGGACTGTAAACGCGGCCGGTGTGTGATTCGGCTTGGGATAAAGGAGAACATTGTTGCCGCCGGCGAAGTGCAGCGTCAGCAAGCCATTCGATTCCGAAACCTTCAGCCCAAGTGTCTGGCCGTAAAATTCTTTCGCCTTCGGAATATCGTTGGCTGAAAAGCCACTAAACGCTTTGGTGTCTCTCAGCATGTCGAGTCTCCCTAAGTCATGCTTCGTTTTCCACGAAGCGTTCGGTTCTCAATTTGATCAGTAGTGAAACCGACTCGAATTTTCATTCTTACGCTGTTGGCGATGATTGCCTTTGCGAGCAATTCGCTCTTATGCCGTGCCGCACTGAAAGGAAGCAGCATCGATCCCGCCACTTTCACGTTCGTTCGTATTTTCTCCGGGGCCCTTGCGCTTTGGCTCGTCATGAGCGTTCGAAAGAGGCTGACAGTCAATCCAACGGCTACTCCTCTAGTCGAAAGCTTTTCTAACTCGGCACCTGTCACGCGGTGCTCGTCACTTCGATATGGCAACTGGATTTCAGCGGTCGCGCTATTCGCTTACGCAGCCGGCTTTTCGTTCGCCTATACATCTCTTTCAGCCGGAACCGGCGCTTTGCTTTTGTTTGGAGCGGTTCAGGCTACGATGATTCTTCGGGGACTGCACAAAGGCGAGCGGTTAAACACAATCCAAATTGCCGGCTTCATCGTGGCGGTTGCCGGACTCGTCGTGCTTGTATTCCCCGGACTTTCCGCTCCGCCATTAATTGGTTCGATCCTGATGTTAGGGGCCGGTTTAGCCTGGGGCATTTATTCACTGCGCGGCAAAGGTGAAAGGAATCCGGCAAGCGTCACGACCGGAAATTTTGTCCGCGCGGTTCCCTTCGCGGCTGCTCTCAGTATCATTTTCCTTCCATCGACAAATTACAATCTTGCTGGGATCATTTACGCGATAACATCGGGCGCAGTTACATCAGGTCTTGGCTATGTAATTTGGTACAGCGCCCTCCCCGGGTTGAAAACTGCCAGCGCCGCCACTGTTCAACTTAGCGTTCCGGTGCTTGCGGCCACTGGCGGGATACTGTTGCTCGGTGAACCAATCACGGTGCGTTACGTGCTCGCTTCTGTTGCTGTCCTGGGCGGAATTGGGCTCGTCGTAGCATCTCCGCATCCGCAGATAAACTTGTCCACACGCTAGGGCCCGGCGAGCCGAATGGGAGACCAAAAAAACGCGCAGCTTGCACGTCGCCTGCGATAAAATAAGTGAAGGAGAATTAAATCACCATGGCTAAAGTCGTTAAAGTTATCGAACTGATGTCGCAATCGCCGAAGAGCTGGGAGGATGCCGCGCAAGGCGCTGTAAAGGAAGCCTCGAAGACACTTCGGAACGTTCGCTCGATTTATATCAAGGAATTCACCGCTGAAGTAGACAACGGCAAAGTCACAAATTACCGCATCAACGCAAAGGTCACTTTTGATTTGGAACGTGGCTGAGCCCTGGGCTTTGTTGTAGCCGCTTCGCTGTGCGAAGCGCCATGCTGACCTCGCTCACAGAGCGACGGCTACAGTTTTTTCGGTCGCAGCAGAGGAAAAAGGATCACGTCCCGAATCGACTCTGCCCCGGTGAGCAGCATGGTGAGCCGATCGATTCCAATGCCGATGCCGCCGGCCGGGGGCATGCCATGTTCAAGCGCAAGGAGGAATTCCTCGTCAATTTTTTGTCTCTCTTCGCCCGCTTGTTCTAGAAGCCGCTGGCGCTGCACGAGCGGATCGTTTAACTCGCTGTAACCGGGCGCGATCTCCGCTCCGTTAATGATCAGTTCGAAAACGTCGACCAGCGAGTCGTCCGCCGCGTTTTGTTTTGCCAGCGGCACCAACTCTTTCGGGCAGTGCGTGACAAACAGCGGGTCGATCGTCTTTTCTTCAATCAGTTTTTCAAATACGTGTTGCGTCACTTCGTAATCAGCCAGTTGAAGGAGGATTTCCAATTTGAACTGGTTCGTGGCACGATCTCGCCGTTGCTCGCGGGAGAGCTCGAACCAGTCCTGCCCGGCAACTTCCCGCACCAAATCGTGATAGCGCGCGCGGCGCCAGGGCCGTTTCAGGTTGATCGTGCGAACAACGTTTTCCTCCGAATCCCGGTGCTCGATTGTTAGCGAACCGCAGATTTTCTCGGCGAGATAACAAATCAGTTCTTCAGTGAGATTCGCCATCTTTTCAAAATCGGCATACGCCCAATAAGCTTCGAGCATTGTGAATTCCGGATTGTGTTTTCTGGAAATACCTTCGTTACGAAAGTTACGGTTGATTTCGAATACCTTGTTGAGTCCACCGACAAGTAAACGTTTCAGATAGAGCTCCAACGCAATGCGCAGATAAAGATCGATGCCGAGCGCCTTATGATGTGTTCTGAACGGCTCGGCGGCCGCACCTCCTGGGATTGTCTGCAAAATCGGCGTCTCCACTTCCAGAAACCCGCGGTCCTCGAAGAAGCGCCTCGTTTCTCGGATAATTGCGATGCGTTTTTCGAACACCGCGCGGGAATGCTCGTTCGTAATAAGATCCAGATAACGTTGCCGGTACCGGGCTTCGACGTCCTGCAATCCGTGCCATTTCTCAGGAAGCGGCCGCAAAGCTTTGGCCAGTAATTGGAACGTGCGCACTTTCAATGTCGGCTCCCCGCTTTTAGTGACAAAACAGGTTCCCTCCACGCCGATGAAATCGCCAAGATCGAGCAACCGAAAAAGATCGATCAGCTCCGCCCCGACCTCGTTCGCGTGAATGTATATTTGAATGCGCCCCGTCGCGTCGCGCAAATCGAGGAAATGACTCTTGCCCATGTCGCGATGCGCGATAATGCGGCCAGCTGCGCGAAGGGTCTCGCCTTCCTTAAACTTTTCGCGCACCTCCGCAATCGATCCGGCTACCTCAAAGCCGCCGCCGAATGGCTCGATGCCTTTCCCACGAAGCGCGTCGAGTTTTTTGCGCCGCAGCGCGATTAACTCATTTTCTTCATCCATCGAAGGTGAATCCAAGCGTTGCGAAGTTTGGAACGAAAACCTCGCCCTGTTTCAAGTTGAACGTGCTTCAATCATCGTGCGGTGAGTTGGTTGATAAAGACCGATCTCGCCACCGCTCGGCAGCCGAACAGTCGTGCTGATGCCCCACTCGGCTTCCACCGGATTCGCACAGGCCACACCCTTACTTTTCAACAATCCGATTACGCTGCCCAAATCGTCACATATCAGATAGAGAAGGCCTCCCAGCATGGGATGTTCTGCATGCATCTGCACAAATTCACCATCACCCGGATGGACCGCCAGTTCGGCAGGCGGCAATGCAAATATCAGCCAGCCATCGCCAAGATCGACCGACGGGAATTCCAGCACCGTTTTGAAGAACGCACGATCGGCTTCAGGGTCCTTGCTGTAGAGAAGAAAATGCGCTCCCGCAATCATTGCGGCAGTATATTGACGTCGCACAAAATGAACAGTCTCAATAACGCGTTGTTGTTGAAATATATTGGTTTGCCAATGAAAGACCGAAAATGAGATAGTTTGCCTGGCGCACCTTGGGATGTACCAGCAGGGTGTCGCGATCGAAATGACTGCGAATTTACCGGAAACAACTTCGAAAATGGAAGGGCCGTTGGTGAAACAGTTCTCTGTTTTTCTTCCGAACAAGGTCGGGGCAATGCTGGACGTCGTGAAACTTCTCAGCGCTCAGAGCACTCACGCCGTGGCGCTGAGTGTATCCGAATCGACCGATTCAGCCATCGCTCGGATTATCGCGAGTGATCCGGTGCGCGTGGAGAAATTGTTCCGGGAAAAAAACGTGCCATTCGGCGTTTGTGAAGTCGTGGTCGTAGAAATTCGAGAAGTGGCCACGCAACTGGTGAAACTGCTTGCCGCACTGGTGATGGCGGAGGTGAACGTCCATTTCGCTTATCCCCTGCTTATTCGTCCGCGTGGCTTTGCCGCGATTGCTCTCCACGTGGATGATGCCGAATGCGCGTCCTCGGTGCTGATGGGCGAAGGATTCAAGATGTTGGGGCAGGACGATATTTCGCGCTAGCGCATCGTGAATCGTTAAGACGTTAAACCGTTTACCGTTGAAGCGTGAGAGGAACCGCCCATTTGACGATTCACCGCTTCAACTTTTTTAACGTTTTACGTGGCGAAGCCGTTGACAGCTTGGCGAGGGCGCGCTTACAGAAATGGGGTTTATTGCTGCATGCGGACTCTTCTTTCACGGGCTACGCAGATCGATCCAAGCTTTAACGTCGGGCTCGGCTTGGTTGTGATTCTCGCGGTGGCGGAAATCTTCGCTGCTACCTCCTATTATCTCGGTCGGGTCCGAGCTGCGCGAACGCCGGCGCAGGCAGTTGCAACAAGCGTCGCACGACCCGTAGCTCCTCCCGCTTCAACGCCCGCAGCGGCGAATACTACCTCGGCAATGGCCCCGCCGGCAACGCAGACGGCTCCTTCGCCCGAAGCGGTGGCCCATCCGCCTCCTCCGTCGCTTGTTGATCAACTGTTGCGAGAAGGGACCGAGCTGCGCAATCGCGGCGATACAACAAACGCGCTCGCGCGCTTCGAGGAAGCGTTGGACAGCGAACCCAGCAACGTCACCGTGCTCGAGGAAATAGCCACGACGTATGATTCCATGCACGTTTATGACAAGTCGAACGAAGTGTGGCGCAAACTACACGATATGGGCCCTTCGGCTGGAGAAGCATATGAATTGGCCGATCAGCGCCTGAAGTTGGGGGTGCCAACCCCGGTCACCACAGGCGCTAGCATGGCAAGCACGTCACTCGATGCTGCATCACACAGGGATGTCGCCGGCAATCCGGAAGGCTCTGTCATGGGAATCACGGAAGTCAAAGCTGCTGAGACATCCGATCCAGACGCCGAGACCAACCTCGCGCTACAGATCGGTATAAAAAAACAGCCAGGCGCAACGATCGATCACACCAAAGTAAAGATCCTGGTGGAATTTTATGACACGGTCGGTGACAAAGATGTGAAGCTCACCGACGCGGACGTGAATTACGAATGGGTGACGCCAAAGCACGATTGGGCCGACGCGAATCCCGAGGTACTGTCGGTCAGTTATCTCCGCCCGAAAACAGGAGTCGGGTCGCCGGAGTCATCGCTTTCTGAGGCGGCGGCGACGGTCCGACCGGGACAAAAAAGCAGAGGCGCCAGAAGTTCCGTCCCAGATACTGGAAAGCGAAAATATCTGGGATACAGGATTCGAATTTATTACGACGATAAATTGCAGGCGGTTCAGGCCGAACCTTCGCGGCTTTTACAGCTTTTTCCTGCAGCCGAAACCAGCTCGGCACAATGAGACACGAGAGGGAAAGTTACAAGCGTTACAAAGTTAAAAAGGTACAAAGACTGGCTGAAAAGAGTGGCAATGTTTAGACGTCATAACTTTTTTAATTCTTTTAACGTTTTAACTACCTGCGTCATTCAGATTTCGTCATTAAGCAATGTGATTAGATTTGTTGTTGGTGTTGCTTGTATTTCCATCTTTGGCGTCATAGCAGAAGCCCAAATTCAGGTGGATCTAAAATTCAAGCGATTGCAGTACATCGCTTACGAACCGGTCGTAGTGACCTTAAGCATCACCAATCTCGCCGGACGCGACATCGACCTTCACAATGCGAACGGGCAATCATGGCTTGGGTTTGAGATAACTGGAAGCGAAGGTCAACCCATTGCGCCGATCAGTGCCGAAAACGGTCAGGCGCCCTTAAAGATCCAAGCCGGGCAGAGAGTCACGCATCAGATCAATCTGACTCCACTTTATCCGGTGCACGATTTCGGCAATTACCATGTGCGGACCAATGTTTATTTTGCCGATCTCGGAAAGTTTTTTTATTCCCCAACGCGAGTTTTTGAAGTAACCGATGCGCGGCCAATCTGGCAGCAAACAGTCGGCATCCCCGATGGCATTGCCGCGCCAGGCAACGTCCGTACGTACTCGCTTCTCACCAACCGCTTTCCGGACCATACTTCGTTGTACGTGCGTGTGCAGGACAAGGACAGTGGAATCGTTTATGCGACTTATTCGTTAGGCCGGGCCATCGCCTTTGAAGAACCACAGACGGAGATCGATCACGCAAATCAATTGCATGTTCTGCACTGCTCTGCCCCGCGCGCATGGGCGTATTCGCGCGTCGGCTTGAATGGCGAACTGCTGGCACACTCCTCCTTCATGGAAACCAAAACCCGGCCGCGTCTCGTTCGTGCCGCCAATGGCGACGTGGCCGTGCGCGGCGGCACGATTGAATCGCCGGCCGCACAAAGCTCGCGTGGCACCGCCCCGAAACTATCGGCTCGCCCGCCCGAACCGCCGAAAGACGATCAGTGATGCTGATAAATTCCTACCGACACCGTCTGTTTGCCGCCAGTTTGCTAATCGCGTTACTGGGAACTTTCTCCACGGCTCAGGCGAAACGCGCTTCTCAAGGCAGCGGATCCGCCACTACCGTAGTGATCGATGCGGGTCATGGCGGCTATGACCGCGGCGGAATCCCGGGTCAGCGGGTTGCAGAAAAGGATATGACCCTGGATGTCGCGCAGCGCCTTAAGCGCGTTCTCGCCGCCGGCGGGTATCGGGTCGTGATGACCCGGGATAGCGATGTATTCGTTTCGCTGGGTGGGCGGGTAGCAATCGCCAACTCCTACCCGAATGCGCTTTTTGTATGCATCCATTTCAACTCGGCAAAACGGATGGGCGCTGGTGGGATAGAAACATATTTTTATAGTCGTGACAGCCTGCCGCTCGCCTCTGCGATCCATTATTTCGTCGCAGGCGGTGCCCCTTCCTCCAACCGCGGGGTACGGCGTCGCGGTTACTACGTATTGCGAAAGACGAACATTCCGGCTGTGCTGGTGGAATGCGGCTTCCTTACTAACCCAACCGAAGCTGCGTACGCACAAACCGCTTCTTATCGTCAAAAGCTCGCAGAAGAAATTGCAGCCGGAGTCGGCGGTCGTAATTCCGTCACGAGCGCGTTGACGACGACGCGAGTGGCGACGGGCGAAAACATTCCGTTGCAACCGTATATCGATCAAACCAAAGTGGCGAAATCTGAACGCCACCGGTCCAAGCGTTCTCACAAGAAAAGCACTCGGCGGAAGAAAAGCTCATCGAAACCAGCCGAGTCAAAGACAAAAGCGGCTTCAAAAGATCAGGAGGGATAATTGAACCTGCCGGTCTTGACTTCGGCGCAGATGCGAACGGCGGAAGAAGCCGCGTTCGCCAGGGGCGTAGAAGTTGAAGCGCTGATGGACAAGGCCGGCGCCGGCATTGCGTATGCTGTCTCCAGAGTTTTCGGAAAACCTGGCAAGTGCATTGTGTTCGCCGGAAAAGGCCACAATGCGGGTGATGCGCTGGTTGCGGCTGAACGTTTACGGCGCCTCGGATGGAAAATCGAAGTACGGCTTGCTTTTCAGGAAGCCGATTGCAGCGGGCTGATGCGCAAGAAACTTGAAAGCCTGCGCCGCAGACCGCCCGAAATTCTTGGCGCGACGCCGTCCCGCGGCGGCGGGACTGATGTCGGCGTGATTATTGTCGAACTTTTGGAAGAAGCGGCTGAACAGCTCTCCGCCGCTCAGGAAGCGATGGCGGCAGAGGCGTATCTGGGCACCGCTGGACCGTTGATAATTCTTGATGGCTTGCTTGGGCTTGGCGCGAAGCCGCCGCTCCGCGATCCGATTCGCGCGGCCTGCCGTTGCATCAATTACTTGCGCGCAAACAAAGGTGCCTACGTGTTCGCTGTCGATCTTCCGACCGGTCTCGACGGTGATTCGGGTAAAACCGATCGCGACTGTGTCATCGCGGATTTTACCGTCACGATCGGATTCGCAAAGCCAGGATTGCTGGCCGACGACGCGCTGAACTTCGTGGGCAGGCTGGAAGTGGTGCAGTTGGATGAACTGCGCGCTCCGGAAAAAAAAGCGAAAGAAGTTGTCGCTGCCCTGTCAGCTTTTCGTGAATTGCTGCCGAGGCGCAAATTCAGCACATACAAGAATCAGTGTGGACGCATTGGTGTCGTTGCCGGTTCCAGGGGATTCATCGGCGCAGCACTGATGACTTCGCAGGCCGCGCTGCGCGCAGGCGCTGGACTGGTCGAGGTTTTTGTCCCTGAAGAAATCTACGAAATTGTCGCCGGCGCCGCGCCAATGGAATCAATGGTTAAGCCACTCAAATCGTACCGCGATTTGCTCAAGGAAAAAGCCGACGTCTGGGCGGTGGGACCTGGTCTTGGAAAATCGCACGCTGGCGAAATTCTGGAACTGATCGAAAAGGCGAAGCAACCGATGGTGATTGACGCTGACGGCCTGAATATTTTGGCGGAAAAAATCTCCACTCTCAAGCGTTGCAAGGGTAAACGGTTGCTCACGCCGCATCCCGGCGAGATGAAAAGACTGTCGCAGCGCGAAAAAGAGACGCGGACCAAAACCGCGATAAAATTCTGCCACCGTTTTCCAGTGACGCTCTTATTAAAGGGCAGCCGAACCATCGTGGCTGAACAGTATCGGCCGCTGAGCTATAACACGACCGGCAATCCGGGAATGGCCACGGGCGGAATGGGCGATATTCTCACCGGTGTCTGCGCAGGATTAGCAGGACAAGGTCTGTCTCTTTACGACGCGGCGTGTCTCGGCGCGTGGTTATGCGGGCGCGCCGCGGAAATCGCGATTTTTGATGGGAGTCAAAGCGAACAATCGCTGTTGCCGCGCGACGTCCTCGATCAGCTGGGCAATGCCTTTAACGAATTGTAGGGCGTTTGTGTCAACTCGCGAAAGCTTTCGGAGTTCACAGAATGGAGCCGACGGGGGCCGAGCGACATGGACGGGAAGCCCGAAGGGTGAGTTCGCTGGCGCGAACGAATCAAACGCCCTACAATTTCTGGCTAACGCAACGCATTGCCGATTTACGATTCAACGATTTACGAATCAACGTCCGCGAAGCCATGAATCTTCAAACCGAACCAATCGAGGAGTACAAGGCGCCGTCCGAGGAAACGGCCTGGAGCCGGGTGAAAAAAGCGTTTGCGCCGCTCGGGGTGATTGGAGTGCTGATCGCGAAGTTTTTCGCAAAGCTGAAGTTTGTTCTACTTCCGCTCCTGAAATTTCTTCCCATTCTGCTGAAGTCCGGCGGGACCATGCTATTGATGATCTGGATCTATACCCGGATGTGGGGCTGGCAATTCGCGCTCGGATTTGTCCTGCTCTTGTTGGTACACGAAACCGGCCATCTGCTCGTCGCTAAAAAGTTCGGGCTGAAGGTGGGTGCACCTGTTTTTATTCCGTTTATGGGCGCGTTCATCGCACTCAAAGAAGCGCCACGCAATGCGTGGATGGAAGCATGCGTCGGTATCGGCGGCCCGATCCTGGGGAGTCTTGGCGCGCTGGTTTGCAACGTCTTGGGCGAATTGTTCGCCGCGCCGCTTTTTATCGCGTTGGCTTGGTTCGGGTACTTTCTCAATCTTTTCAATCTCACTCCGGTCGGAATGCTCGATGGCGGACGCATCGTGACCGCGCTCTCGCGCTGGCTTTGGTTGCCAGGATTCGCATTGCTTCTCTGGTTCGGCTGGAAATACCCGAATTTCATTATCTGGTTGATCGTCCTGTTATCATTGCCACGGATCTATTCGCTTTTCCGCAAGAGGACGGAGGAAGAACAGCGTTATTTTGAAGTCACGCCGACCCAGCGTTGGACGATGTCGATATTGTATTTCGGTCTGATTGCGATCCTGCTGTTTGGAATGCACGTGGCGCAGCAGGACCTAAATAAATACGGTGTGCGCTCTCACGGCCACGGCCGGGATACAATTGTGCAGTAATCAAGGCGCTGTCGCCGCGAAGACTTTCTCAGGTTCGAGTCCAATTCTCTGGAGAATTGACCTGAAACGTTTATCCGAACGAAGCGGCACAAATTCGGGAGCGACGCCAACGCCGTGCAAGGACGACGAGCGCTGCTCGCACGCGTGTTCGAGTTCGCGAATTGCGTCATCATGGGCGCCAAGCGTTACATGCACGTGCGCAATAGCATCGCCCGGTCGATAACCCCAGCCTGCGACAGCTGCGTTTAGAGTTTCCAACGCCTCCTCGCGCCGGTTCATACGCGCGTAAGTGATCGCCAGACCAAACCCTGGCCTTCCAGTGAACTCTCGTGCTTTTTCGTAGAGCTCAATTGCTTCATCGAAACGTCCCATCTCGCGATACAGTGCTGCCAGCGACGGCTCCCCATAATGGGCAAACCTGGGATCAAGTTGCAATGCACGTTGGCCGGCCGCCATCGCTTCGTCGTAAAGACCAAAGTAACGATAGAGCTCGCACGCAAAGTTGTTCACCCAAAGCGATGCCGGATCGAGTTTCGACGTACGTTGCAAGTAGGTCAGTGCCTGGTGGCGATCGCCGCGCGCCGCATAGAACGCAGCAATGAAATAATTCGACGGCGTCGAATTTGGTTCGATCTCGACTGCGCGATTGAATTCCGCTTCCGCGCCGTGGAGGTCCCAGTCCAGTATGCGCTTGCTCTCGGCCAGGTAAACGTGTGCTTCGGCCTCTTGATCGTTGAGTTGTAATGCTTGCACCGCGGCATCGCGAACCTTCGGGTAGGCTTCGAGCGGAGGCACAAAGGCATCAGCCAGCCACAACCAGGCCTTTGCGATTCCCGTCCAGGCGCGACTGAACTTCGGATCTTGTTCCAGCGCCCGCTGGAAAAACTCGAGGCTCTTGCGCAACTCGGGCTCCGTGTTCTTGTCGGAATAAACAAGGCCTTCCAAGTAAGCATCGTAGGCAGCTGTGCTCCGAGATGGACGCGACGGCGAGATCGCGAGTTTGAGTTTAAGAGTATCGACGATGGAGCGCGTGATCTCGTCCTGCAGCGTGAAAATTCCATGCATTTCGCGCTCGTACGTTTCCGACCAAATAGTAAATCCGTCACCCGCATCGATCAGCTCCGCGGTGATACGGACTCGATTGCCATCGCGCCGAACACTACCCTCGAGCACGTGCCCGACATTTAACTTGGATGCGATTTCGCCTAGCTCGGCCTCTTTGTCTTTAAACCAGAATGAAGACCGCCGCGCCGCTACGCGCAGGCCATCAACTTTCGCCAGCGCGCCGAGAAGCTCCTCCGCAATACCTTCACCAAAGTAGGCGTGGTCTTTGGCCGGGCTTAAATCGTTGAAAGGCAAAACGGCGATGGATTTCTCACCAGAATCGACTCGGTTAGAAGGGGGTGCGGATGGAACGATGTCGGTGCTGCGAGTGTGGAGATCGGGCGTTCGTACAATTCCGTATCGTGTGAGATCGAAAAACCAGGAGAGCACCAGCGCGACTGGAAACCCCAGCACGATCACCAGTACGGTAAGGCGCACGACCCAATTCGGGGTGTCGAACACGGGAAGAACCTGAGCAATGCCCTGAGCGAGCGCCCACCCACCGACAAGATAGGCGACCGCGACGCTGTAGACTCTTCTCCGCTTTAGCTCGGCAAAAAACGTTTTCGCATTCACTGCTCGATCGGCAGATCAAGCCTCATATTTTGTTCGCGATTAGCAATCGACAAGTTCTGTGTTCGCTTGAAACGGCCCGACGACTGGAACGCCAATAGCTTAGGAACCGCAAAGAGCCGTTCTGTCACTTCGCTCGTTGTTCGAGGAGTTTCTGAAAGCGCGGATCGCTCCGAATCGGGTCCCATTCCCAGCGATGTTTCAGGTCGTTGATGGTGACACTGTAATCGACGCTGTCCACTGCGCCTGGCGTTTTGAGCAGTCGCTCGAGGAGCGGAAACGCCAGGTCTTTTTCACCGACACGAGCATAGATCAATGCGAGGTAGCAATTCGCAATTACGCCGTCGACGGCATCTTTAGACTCCGGCTTCAATTCGACAGCACGTCGGCCCTCCCTAATCGCATCCTCTTTGCGCCCCATAAACGCGTAGAGCCAGCCCAGATTAGCGTGTCGAATAGCGCTCAAAGGAGCCACTTTGACGGCGTTTTCAAAAACAGGTTGCGCGTCTTGAAAATATTTTTGAGCTCCCGCGATGTCACCTTGCGCCAGGGCAATGGAGCCTTCAAAGAAACTCCGTGGTGTTGCCGCCTCGGCCGTGTATGAGAGTTCTTTGGCACTTGATGCATCGATCGCGCGCCTGGCGGCTGCGTAATCTCGATCCAGCATTGCGACCTCCCATCGCACCGAAGTAACCCCGCCATCAGGGTCGACACCGGAAGGCACCTGATTCAAAAAAGACTTTAACAGAGCGGTATCTCCCTTCGACCAGAAGTCTACGTAGCCGCTTTGAATTTTCGCGACGATTGACGCGGGTGCCATTGCGCGCAGTTGCTCTACCCATCGCGCAGCTTCCGGCCAACGACGCATCGCCGTGTTTGTAAAGATAAGTTCGCGGACAGTATTTGGATTTTGCGGATCGAGCCTCGCAACCCTTTCATATTCTTTAAGCGATTCTTCCCACTTGCCCTGTCGGCGCTTTATCGCCGCGATCAGCCGCCCGATATCTCCATTGCTGGGCGATAAACGAGCAGCGATATCGAATTGTTCGAGAGCGCGCTCGTAATCTTGATCCATCCAGTAAATGCATTGCCCAAGGGCAAGATGCGCTTCTGCCAGGTTGGGTTGGAGACGCAGAGCTATTTGCGCTTCGGCGCGAGCTTTGTTTTCCCAATCCCGGGTTGGCTCGTAATAATGGAAAATCTCAGCGCAAACTGATGCAAGCCGCGCGTGGGCAAGCGCAAAGTCCGGGTCGAGCGCGATCGCTTGCATGTAAAGTTGCTCTGCAGTCTTGTAATCCTCCAACAGCGTGTCGGGATTCCGCGAGATTTGATTTGCTCGTAAATAAAATACATAAGCATCCGGATTTTGCGTGGGCTTGGCTGTCACTCGCGCTTGCTCATCCGTACTCAGCGTAGCGCGCAGGGCTTCGGCGATTTCGCTAGCCAATTCGCCTTGCAATCCCAGCGAATCAGCCAGAGTGCGGTCGTAACGGTTCGCCCAGATCTGTCGGGCGCTCTTTGCATCGACCAATTGCACGTTGACGACTACCCGATCACCTTCCCGCCGGACACTGCCCTCGAGGACATTTGCCACGCCAAGCGTTTTGCCGACGGCGCGCAGGTTCTGTGCCGCAGCGTCGCGAAACTTCATCACAGACGAACGGCTGATGACTCTGAGGTCCTTGATCTTTGCCAGACTCGTGAGGATGTCGTCCTGAACACCGTCTGCGAAAAATGCATTCTCTTTGTCCGGGCTGAAGTTTTGGAATGGCAGCACCGCGATGGTTTTCTCCGGCACAAGCGACGTTCCTTCCGCTTGTTTGAAATAGAGCCAAACGCCAAAGGTGGCGACGGCGATCAAAAGAGCCCCGGCCGCGATTAAGAGACCTGTGCGTCGAAAGACCGAGGGAGCACCATCTGCGGCCTGCGCGGCTTGCTCCGATTGCCATTGTTTAATCCATTCCGGCAATTGCGCGTTCCCAATCTCGTCTGTGTAGAGATTTACAATGGAGATGGGCACACTGTGCTTAACAGCGCATTCGCCCAGATCGTGCAAGTAAGGACGCCACTGCCGCGACTGAGCCAAGTCTTCGGCCACGCGCTTGGATAAGAGAATGTGACCGGCATCACCGCAATCCATCACTCGCTGCGCAATGTTAATTCCTGCTCCTGCAACATTTGCTCGACCATTTACATCCCGAACTTCGTTGACCGGACCGCTATGAATTCCCATCCGAAGCTTCAGCTGAGGATATTGCTTTAGCTTCTCAGCGATCTCGATCGCGCATTGCACGGGCGCCTCGGGACTGTTGAAAAAAACCAGTGCCATCCCGTCTCCAGCGGGCAGTCGGATCACTTTATCTGCGGTCTCCGCAGCACGAACTTGCTCGGTGTTGCGGACGATTTCAGTGAGGTGTTCTACCAGCTCGCGCTGCTCGTCCAGGAGTAACTTGGAGTAGCCGACCAAGTCCATGAACAAGACATGGCCGATCTCCAGTCGCACACCGGCCCCAGCGCTAGTGGACATATCGTTTCAGCCTGCCAATCAATTTTTCAAATTCATAACCGCACTCTGCGCATTCTCGTAGTATGCATCACGGCGTTGCCAATGCTTCCGCTAATGACTGCGTTAACGTTGGCACGGGCTGAAGTGTGGTCGCCAAAGACCAAGAGGTAAACGATGATATCAGCATCGACCGGGAGCACAACTAATCGTGATGATGAGCTTGTCGAGCAAATCGAGCATTGTCTTCACCGGCCCACAATTCCAGAAAGCTGATTTTTCTGTCAACTAACCCTAAAATCGACACAAATTGCCGAGAAAGCCGAAGCATGATAACGCGCCGTCAGTCCTTGAAACGCCTCCTTGGGGTCGGAGCGGCGACACTGGCTGCGCCGATGATCAACCGTGGCTGGTTTCAGCTCTTCGCGGAAACCACGACCAAATACTCTGCCCGCGCCTTCGATCTGGTTCAGCGCAGCACAATAGTGGACATGCTCAACCCCTTCACGCTGCTTGGAGTGTTGGCGCCGTTCAGGGGAGACAAGCAGCCAACCTGGTTCACGAATCCTGAGACATGTACCGCTGCTGATTTTCAGCGCTTCAAAGATTCCAGAATCGACGCGATGCATATCGGTGTGGGAACGACCGGACCAAACGCATACGACCAGGTGATGTGGTTTCTCGGTCTGTGGAATGGATTCATTGCGCATCATGGGGACCACCTGATGCGTGTAGACGGCGCGACAGGCATCGATGCCGCAAAGAGCTCCGGCAAAATCGGCATTATTCTGGGACTGCAAAACTCCGAGCATTTTCGGACGCCAGATGACGTCGATCGATTTTATCAACTCGGACAGCGTGTATCGCTGCTGACCTATAATAGCCGCAATCTGATCGGCAACGGAAGCACAGAGCGACGCGACGATGGCATCAGTGATTTCGGCGTTACGATCATCGAACGTATGAATAAGATACGAATGGCCGTTGATGTCGCTCATTGCGGCGATCGCACCACGCTCGATGCATTCGAAATTTCCAAGGCACCAGTGCTCATCACTCATGCCAATTGCCGCGCGCTCAATCCCGATCAGCCACGATGCAAAACTGATGAAGCGATCCGCAAGATGGCGGCCAAAGGAGGAGTGATGGGTGTGACTGGCGTCCGTAATTTCGTTTCTGCCAGGGAACCGACTACGATAGAAGACCTGCTGAACCATTACGATCACGTCGCCAAGCTCGTCGGAGTTGAACATGTAGGTGTTGGTAGTGATATCGATCTCGACGGTTACGACGCACTTCCGGAGGATTACAAGAAATGGTTAAGAGCACTGTACAAATCTAGTTATGCCTTTCGCGACAAAATGGACATCGATGGCGCGAACCATTACAAACGCATGTTTGACATCACTGACGGCCTGGTTCGCCGGGGCTACTCCGACGCAGACATCGAACTGATCCTCGGCGGGAATTTCCGCAGAGCCCTGGCACAGATCTGGGGCTAATCATCGCGAGGTGGCACTGGGCATTCTCAACAGTGCTGCTAAATTGTTCAATGTCGTTTCAGCTCGAATCGAACTACAAACCTAAAGGCGACCAAGCACAGGCGATTGGCAAGCTGATTAAGTCCGTTGAATCCGGCAACCGTCACCAGACGCTGCTGGGTGTCACCGGTTCAGGCAAGACTTTCTCAATCGCCAACGTGATCCAGGAATTGGATCGCCCTAGCCTTGTCATTTCGCATAACAAAACACTTGCCGCGCAGCTTTACTCCGAGTTCAAGCAATTCTTCCCGCGGAATGCAGTCGAATATTTCGTCAGCTACTTCGATTATTACCAGCCGGAAGCATATATCCCTCGCTCCGACACCTACATTGAGAAGGATTCTTCCATCAACGAGGAGATCGAGCGATTGCGGCTTGCGGCAACGAGCGCACTCCTCTCGCGCCGTGACACTATTGTGGTGGCAAGTGTCTCTTGCATCTACGGAATCACATCGCCGGAAGATTATTTACAAATGCTCCTCACTGTAAAACAAGGTCAGCACATATCGCGCGAAGCGGTGCTGAGCCGTTTGATCGAAATGTTGTACGAACGCAACGATATGAATTTTTCGCGCGGCAGATTTCGAGTGCGCGGCGACGTCGTCGAAGTGTATCCCGGTTCCGCAGACGAAGAAGGCGTCCGAATCGAGTTCTTCGGCGATGAAATTGAGGCGATCACGAAGTTTGATCCTTTGACCGGGCATGCACACGAGTCGTTGTCCGTGATTACCTTTTACCCCGCCAAGCAATTCGTTACGCCTGCAGACAAACTCAATCGCGCATTACGCACGATCCGGGAAGAGCTAGAGCAACGTATCGTCGAACTGGAGTCGCAAAACAAACTCCTGGAAGCGCAACGCCTGCGGATGCGCACGGAATACGACCTGGAAATGTTGCAGGAAATGGGGTTCTGCAACGGGATTGAGAATTACTCGCGCCATTTGTCCGGGCGCCCGCCTGGCTCCAAGCCGTACACGATCATCGACTTCTTTCCGAAAGATTTTCTGGTAGTCATCGACGAGTCACACGCCACGATTCCGCAGATCGGCGGGATGTACGAAGGCGACCGCTCACGCAAGACCGTGCTGGTAAATTACGGTTTTCGTTTGCCCAGCGCGCTCGATAATCGGCCCCTTAATTTCGACGAGTTCATGAAGTTGACGAACCAGACCATTTACGTCAGCGCGACGCCGGCTGAATTTGAAATTCAAAACAGCGTGGTTGGAAATAAGGGATACATCCCGCATAAGCGGCAGCGAATTGGGGAGCAAGAAATTGTTCCATTTGTGTTGCCTGGCGAAAAAGGCTCAACTCCAATAGATCGCGAACAGGCGCTCAACTCAGATAAACGGCGAGCCCGGGCACAACGTTCATCTTCCAATTCAAACGTTCTGGTTTCACGTACTGATGAACCGCCGGAAAAATTTGATGTGCACACACCGGGTGCGCCGCTGGTCGTCGAGCAGATCATCCGTCCTACCGGACTTCTCGATCCCAAAATTACGCTTAAACCGCTGAAGAATCAGATCGATGAGACCATTGAGCTCTGCCGTCAGCGCGTAGAAAAGAGTGAGCGAATTCTGGTGACAACACTGACCAAGCGGACGGCGGAAGATTTGGCCGATTATCTGCGCGATGTCGGATTGAAAGTGCGGTATCTGCATAGCGACATCGACGCGATCGAGCGCGTCGAGATTTTGCGCGGACTACGCGCAGCCGATTTCGACATTCTTGTGGGAATCAATTTGCTCCGCGAAGGCCTTGATCTTCCGGAAGTTTCGCTGGTCTGCATTCTGGATGCGGACAAGGAAGGGTTTTTACGGAGCCAGACCTCTTTGATCCAAACCGCCGGTCGCGCTGCGCGACATGTGAATGGTGAAGTCGTGCTCTTCGCCGATCAGGTCACCCAGAGCATGGAAGCGCTTATCTCGATTTCCGAATACCGGCGCGCCAAGCAGATGGAATACAACGAAAAGCACGGCATCACCCCGCAAACGGTTCGACGTGCTGTGCAGGAGAGTCTGCATACCATTCTTCGCGGTCGCGAAATTGCGGCCTCCGTTATTCAGGAAGCCGGCGGCGATTTCAATGTGACTGAATTGCTGCGCGAATTGGAAGAAGAAATGCAAGAAGCTTCGGCGAACCTCGAATTCGAGCGCGCAGCTCTTTTGCGCGATCAGATCATGGAGGTGAAGGGCGGCACCGGCATCTCGAAAATCGAACCAAAACGAAGGACGGTGAAATATTCCCGCCGCGGGACCGGGCGCCGTCGCTCGCGAGTTTGATTCAGAGCGTCTTGCAGTTGCAGGTCCAGAGCTCCGGGTCGAGCTTAGCTTTGGCCCGCGTCGCCACAGAATCCGCATCTGCATTTTCGCGCACCAGCGCAAACACTGTTGAACCGGAACCCGACATCAGCGACGCGCCGACTTCCGATTGACTGAGCAGCCACATCTTCAATTGGGCCAGGAAGACAAATTTTTCGAAGACGGGACGTTCGAGATCGTTCGCGAAAGTTTGCCCGACGAATTCCTGCGCTTGGTAACGAATTCCCGGAATCTCTCGAGAATGTTGCCAGCGCGAGTAGGCCCATGCTGTTGAGATGGCAAAAGCGGGTTTCAACAACAGGATCGAGAACTGCCTCTGCAATTTCACGGGCATGACTATTTCGCCATGCCCCTTGCATACGGCTGCGGATTGAAAGAGAAAAAATGGAACGTCCGATCCAAGCGGCTCCGCTATTTCGGCGAGCGCTTCCCGCGATAGTTTCGTTTTGAACATCTCGTTGAGCGCAAGCAGCACGGAAGCGGCGTCGCTACTTCCGCCGCCCAATCCGGCGCCGTGCGGAATTTTCTTTTTAAGTTCGATCGAAACCGCAGGCTCGATCTTTGTTGTGTCAAAGAACGCCTTCGCCGCGCGGACGGCCAGATTGTCGTCACCTTGCGGTATTGACGAATCGTCGCACCGAAACTCGATCCTCTTTCCCAGGCGTCGTTTATCGATTCTGATCTCGTCGTAGAGCGAAATCGGCGTGATGAGCGTATCGAGTTCGTGGAAACCATCGTTCCGCCCGCCGAGAATTTTCAGCGAAAGATTGATCTTCGCAGGAGCGAGGGCTTGCATAGTTCCCTGCAATTTGTTCTGTCATTCCGAGCGAAGTCGAGGAATCTCTTATCGGTCGACGGAAAAATTATCCCGCTGTGGCGGGAGACCTCGCTCGACATGACAAAGTGGCGGCCGGAATGACAAGAGTAGCTGACAAAATCATTGTCGCGTTGGATGTACCGACAAAGGAAGCAGCGCTCAAGCTCGTTGAAAAACTGCGCGACCAAATCTCGTTTTTCAAAATCGGGCTGCAACTTTATACCGCAGAAGGCCCCGAAATTGTGCGTGCGGTTTCAGCCAGAGGTTCCAAGGTTTGGCTCGATCTCAAGCTCCACGATATTCCAAACACGGTCGCTCGAGCAGTCGAATCCGCGGGTCGTGTTGGCGTCCAGATGCTCACCATTCACTTGAGCGGCGGCAGCGAAATGGTCCGCGCCGCGACTGCGGCACGAGTAAACAATATGCTGCTCCTGGGTGTGACTGTTCTAAAGAGTGCGACCGAAGAGACGCTACGGGAAATTGGAATTCAGGACAAAGTCGATGATCAGGTGTCGCGGCTGGCGAAATTAGGGATTGAAGCAGGAATTGATGGAGTCGTAGCCAGTCCGCACGAAATCAAACCTCTCCGTCATGAATTCGGTGACAAGATCAAAATCGTTGTCCCAGGGATTCGACCGAGCTGGTCGGAACCCGGCGATCAAAAGCGAACGATGACTCCACGCGAGGCGCTCAAAGCAGGTGCAGACTATCTTGTGATTGGCCGGCCAATCATTGCAAACGCCCAGCCAGACGAAGCTGTGGCAAAGATCTTACAAGAACTCACGTAATGCCTGTCATTCCGAGCGGAGTCCAGGAATCTCTTGATATTTCTGAAACAGCTAGAGCTGTCTCGGCTTCGCTCGACATGACAAAAAAACTTTTCGGCATACTCGAGGTTTATCACGACCAAAGAGCACACTCGGCCGCGATGAACATGGCAATCGATGAGGCGCTGCTTGAATGTCTCACGGTGCCTGCCATTCGTTTTTATCGCTGGCAGTCCCCTGCTCTTTCATTTGGGTATTTTGGTCGATTTGCTGATGTCGCTAATTACAAGGGTAATCGTGATTTGGTCCGGCGTTGGACTGGCGGCGGAATCGTATTTCACGGAGAAGACCTCACTTATTCGATTCTAGTTCCGGCGAGCGATGCGACCTTCGCTGAATCATCGATGTGGATTTACGAAAACATCCATCGGGCTTTGTGCGATGCGCTGGGCGAAACGGGACAACATGCAATTGTAGCCGGGGGCGATGACTTCGGCCGATTCAGTCCGCCGATTGCGGCGCGGCGAGCCGGCATCAGCGATGCCGGCTACAATTGTTTCACAACCCCGGTGCGTGCAGACGTGATGATCGATGGCCGCAAAGTCGCAGGCGCCGCCCAACGCCGAACGCGCCGCGGTTTACTGCAACAGGGCAGCATCCAAGGGATCGATATTGGGAACGGTTTGGCCCAACGATTTGCGCGGGCCTTGTCCGCGAATTGCTGCGAGCGAAAAGTCGACGAAGAAATTTTGAAGCTGGCGCAAAAACTCGCTCAGCAAAAGTACGGTACCGAAAGCTGGCTGCGAAAACGCTGAATAGTCTTCAACGAGCCGCGAGCAAGGTTGGCGCGTCCCTGAAAATTTACGCTCGTGTTGCTTTGACAACACACAACTCACGCCGCTATCCTCGCCTCGTGGAACTCTTCGCGCGCTCACGGCCGAGGCTGACTGGGACTGCGGCGGCCGCCTCTCCCGCTGGCTCGCTGGCTAAAGTCGCGAAGTTGGTTCAGCCGCATCTCGAACAAGTTGAGACACGCATTGCGCAACAAGCAGCGGCTTTTGATCCGGCGATCGAAGGCTACGTCGTGTACGCAATCGGCAGTCGCGGTAAACGTTTACGGCCGCTGCTGACGCTTCTGGCCGGGGGCGCAACCGGCGGGATAAACTCGGGACATGTCGATCTTGCCGTGATTGTGGAACTCATCCACCTCGCGACGTTGGTACACGACGACGTGATGGATGAAGCAGAGCGACGTCGAGCACAGCCTACTGCGAACGCGCGCTGGGGAAATTCGCTGAGCGTTTTGCTGGGCGATTGCCTCTTTGCGCATGCGCTTACCTTATCAACAAATTTTGAAAACGCGGGCATCGGGAGAGCTATCGCGCGTACGGCCGCGACGGTTTGCTCCGGCGAAATGATTCAGACACAGCGCAGGTTTGATCTCAACCTTGGGGTTCAGGACTACTTGCGAATTGTAGAAATGAAAACGGGATCGCTGTTCTCGGCAGCGGCCGAACTAGCTGCCGTAATCAGCGAGGCAAACGCCAGTGTGATCGAAAGATTCAAGAATTTCGGGTTCCAAATCGGGACCGCGTACCAGATTTACGACGATTGTGTCGATCTTGCTGGAAACGAAAGAGCAACTGGCAAGACCCTCGGCACCGACCTCCGCAAGGGCAAGTTCACGCTGCCAGTTCTGATCTTTCTGCGCTCAGCATCGGAGTTTGAGCGGGAACGCTGTTGCCAGCTTGTCCTCGAAGAGCGAGTCGAAGAAATGATTGAGCTCTTGAAGAATGGCGCGACCAACGGAGCGCTAAATGAATCGATCGCCGCTGGAAGCGACTTGATTCGCGATGCCCAAACCGCATTGGATGGAATTGAATCGACTCCTTACGCTGAGGCGTTGTTGTGCCTCGGCGACGCGTTGTGCGAAATGTTCGATCAACTTCGCGTCTGATATCGCGGCACTGAAGCCGCTCGCTCCTAAATTCAATGGCGCAGCTGAAAATCCGCGAAATGCCGCAGGATGAGCGGCCGCGCGAAAAATTACTCGCACGAGGTCCCGACGCGCTGACCAATCCGGAATTGATCGCAATCCTCCTGCGCACCGGACGGCGGGGAACGAATGTGATAGAGGTCGCTCGCGAACTTCTGGAAAAATACAAATCCTTCGCGGAGCTGAGCCGTTGCTCGGTCAACGAACTTAGGGCGATCAAAGGAATCGGTCCGGCCAAGGCCCTGGAGTTGGTCGCGGCATTTAATCTCGGAAAACGTTTCGCGCAGGAACCGTTGTCACAGCAAAAACTCGATTCGCCGGAATTAGTCCACGAACTGCTTGGCCGCGAAATGCGCATGCTCCGGACCGAATCGCTCCGCGTTGTTCTGCTCGACACGCGTTACCGTTTGATGCGTGTCGAGTCCGTGTCTGTGGGAAGCATGAATGAGAGTATCGCGCATCCACGCGAAATTTTTCGGCCGGCCATTACCTATTCCGCTTACGCCGTCATTGTGGTTCACAATCATCCTTCCGGCGACGCGTCACCGAGTCAGACAGATCACAGCCTCACGAGACGTCTCGCGGAGGCGGCGGAATTACTGCAAATCAAGTTGCTCGATCACATCATCATCGGCGCGCCATCGGAAGGGAATCCCGGCTACTTCAGTTTCAAGGAAGCAGGAGTGTTGTAGGGACAGGAATCCGAAACTCCAATATCGAAATCCGAAACCACATGCGCACCGCGAAAATTCACCCAACTGCAATCGTCGATCCGGCCGCGCGAATCGCTGACGACGCGGAAGTCGGACCGTTTTCCGTGATTGGACCGCAGGTAGTGATCGGTAACAAAACGATCGTGCAATCGCACGTCGTCATCGAAGGAGAAGTTCAAATTGGTCACGGCAATTTCATTGGCCACGGCGCGGTGATCGGCGCCCCGCCGCAGGATGTTTCGTTTTCGCCCGAGCGAACAACCAAAGTTGAGATCGGCAACAACAACATTATCCGCGAGTACTGCACCATTCATCGCGGCACGGCCGAAGGAAGCTCGACAAAAATCGGCGACAAGAATTTTCTGATGGCTGGAGCCCACATAGGCCACAATTGCGGGATCGGAAACAACGTCATCATCGCGAACAATTGTTTGCTGGCCGGTTTTGTTCAGGTGGATGATGGCGCATTTCTCGGCGGCGGTTCGACATTTCACCAATTCATGCACATCGGCCGCCTGGTGATGGTGCAAGGAAGTTCAGCGTTCGGGAAAGATTTGCCACCGTTCGTCATCGCAGCAGAGCGCAATTCCGTTTTTGGAGTGAATGTGATTGGGCTTCGCCGCGCAGGCTTTAGCGTGAACGACCGAGACGAAATCAAAACGGCATTCAAACTTGTTTACCTGAGCGACCTCAACATTTCGCAGGCGCTCGAAAAAGCGGCAACGATGAAGTTCGGCCCGCCAGCGCGCGAATTCCTTGACTTCGTGGCAAACGCAAAGAAACGCGGCATTTGCCCGTTCAAACGCGGAACTGACGACAAGACGTCGATCTAACGAGAACGAGATAAGCCACGGCAGGGTGTCCTGGCAAACAGACTGAAATTGTGTTGCAATGGGCCGCTGGCTTCAACTAGAGGCGAACATTTTTTCGTCTAATTCGCAATCGTTGGATTGAGTCCAAACACCGCAAGCATGCGGCCGGTTTTTCCTTTTTCGGCGCGATAAGAGTAGTAACAATCGAGATCACAAGCAGTGCAGATACCGGAGTCGTGAATTTCTTTCACGCCAAGCGCGCGGCTTTGCCGGACAATTTCCGCAGCGAAATCTACTTCGTAATGCGACGGACGAATACACGGACTGAGTTGCACGATGATGTTCGCAGGATCTGATCTGAAGCGATCACTCATTTGCGTAATTGCGTTCGGAACGACGCCAAGCTCGGTGCCTTTACGACCGGAATGGACCAGACCGATCGCTGGCGTTTTCGAATCAACAATGTAAACCGCGCAGCAGTCGGCGACGTAAACGCCGAGCACGATACCGCGTTGATTGGTGATGATTCCATCGCAGCCCGGGAATTCGCGGATCGGCTCGACGCGGCGCGCCGACCCTACCTCATCGACGACTGCGATCTTGTTTCCGTGAATTTGTTGAGCGGTAAACAGTGGCCAATCGCCGATGCCGATTGCATTGCGAATTCCGCGATGCGCCGCATCCAGCCTCTTCAGCACTTCGACTTTATCATGCGATACATCGATGCCTGGAATTCTCTGCGCAAAAGCGTGACGACAGATTCCGATCGCGCTCAGCGCAGGAAATTGTTCGAAGGCTAGGTCCACCATTTAAATTCCAAATCGCAAGATGAGCATAATATAGCGAGAGCAAAACGATGAAAGCGATGCGAGGACGCATCGCACTCCAAAGCACTTCGTGCGAAACGCTGCCGAGGCTCGTTTTATTTCGTCCCGACGTCGCAGGACTTTCGGAGTGCGTACGCGTCCTCGCGTCGCTTTTCTTTGGGACTTGGAGCTTGGTATTTGAGGCTTATTTGGAACTTGAAGTTCGGGATCTTCCAGTCCGAATTCGCGGTCCGTCCTCGTCACTTTGCTTTGGCTTTCCTTCCGCGTCCACGCCACTGCCGGTGTAATAGGTCTTCGTTTTCGTGGCGCGCGGTGTGAGGTCGGCGAACATCTCGTCGTAGGTGCTCTGCTTGCCCGTCGCCCGGTCGAACTCTGCTAACGACGAGTTGTATCCAAACAGGGCCTGCAAACGCGTCGATTGCGCCGTGAGTAGTTGTACTTGGGCGTTCAGCACATCCAACTGAACTCCCGCACCAGCATCGAGGCGCGCCTTCGCCAGACGCAACGCTTCGTCGGCGAGCTCGACGTTTTTCTCCTGGCTTTTAACCAGCTCCTGGTTCTGTTGCAGAATCGAGTAGGCTTGTTGAATCTCCAGTTCCACCTGCCGAACGTCGTCATCATAGGTGATCTTGGTTTCCGAAAGAAGGGCGCGCTGTTGAATGACCTGGCCAGCGATCGCGCCACTGTCCCAAATTGGCAGGCTGCCCTGGACCAGTGCGAGCCAACCTTTCGAAATATCATGCCAGCTCGAATTCGTCGGTGAGCTCACCCATTCGCCGCCGCCCGTCGTGGTGATATTGGGAAGCCACTGGCCTGCTGCCGCGCGTACTTGTTGGAGCTGGTTCAATACGTTTGCCCGCGCTTGTTTGAGAAACGGTCGCCGCTCCTTTCCCATCTCGATCGCATCGGCCAGGTTAATGGGGCGCGGGATGTATGGCATTTCGCCTAGCACTTCCAAGGGCGGATTTTCGCCGCGGCGTGGTTGGAAGTACAGACCAAGGGTCTTGGCTAGCGTCAACTTCGATATTCGTAAATTGTTCTGCGCGGTAATCAGTAGAGGAAGTTGATTGTAGAGTGCCACCTCTGCCTGCAACACGTTGAACCTCGGAACGGTTCCCGCTTCAAAACGATTCTGCTGATCCTTTAACTGACTCTCCAGAAGATGCACCGATTGCTCGTTCACCTTAACGAGCTCTCGATTGACCACGATCTGATAGAACTGCGTTTTCACAGTCGCGATGAGTTGATCCAGAACATTCCGGAACGCGAAGTAGGCGCTGTCGCGCTGAAAAAACGTCCCCCTGATCTGATTGAAAGTTGTGCCGTTAAAGATCAGTTGACTTCCGAGAACGGAGATGTTGTAGGACACATCGCTCGTTTGGATGTTCGCAACACCTGGTGTTGCTGTCGGGGCGGCGGCGGCCAATCCCCGTGTGTCTGCCACCTGCGATCGCGGCGAGTCCACAACGGATGCGGCGCCAGTTGACGTCCCCGGCGTGGTGCCACCACCCGTCGTTGTACCGGTCGAGGTGTTTGTTCCGAATATGCGGGCGCCACTCAGGTGTGGATCAATCCATTCAAATTCCGCGCTCGCGTTGACCTGCGGCAAGGCCTGCGCGCGGACCTGAATGATCACGCCTTTGGTGCGTTTGATCTCCTGCTCCGCGTTGAGGAGAGTCGGATTCTGTTGCAGCGCCATTAGGATCGCCTGATCGAGAGTAAAAGTCGGAACCCTGGTGGCGGAACTTGCTCCATTACTTGCTCCGGTGCCTGCATCACTCGACCGGCTAAGGACGCCGAAGGCTGTAAAAATCCCCAGGACAATAAAAAATTTTCTCATAGAGGTTTGGCGATTAGACGCGCGGAAACCAGTGCGCGGATTTAACACCCACCATTTTATCGGAGTCTGATAACACTGTCGCCACGTAAATGAAAATCATTTCGATTGGCAGTAATCGTAAATCTTAGCGTAAATCTGCAGCCAGGCCTTTTGTTCGTCTGACGTGAGGTGATCCAGAATTTTCACAAGATTGCCAACCATCTCCTCTCGAATCCGCCTGACGAGCGCTGAACCTTTCGCCGTAATGCAAACCATTACCTTGCGCCGGTCATCTCGCGCAACCGAGCGCAGCACGTAACCAAGATTCTCCAGGCGCGCCACCAAACCGCTCGCGGCCGCGGTGGTGTGCCCCATTTTCTGGGCGATGGCAGACATCGTGAGAACTTCTTTCTGATCGAGATAGGTGAGAAGGAAAAATTGCGGGAACGAAACATTCCCCGGGGCCAGCTGCTTGGATAGGCGCAGCACAAAACAGCGCTGCATTTCCAGAATGATGTGGGAAAGCCGTTCCGCATCCGCACGAATTTGATCCGCCGGACTTCGTGCAAACGCGGTGAGCACTCCCGTATTCAAGCCGTGTAAGCTAGAAATGCGCGCATTGCCTGTCAATCCCACGGACGAAGGATTTGGCATTCGTAAAGCCGCTTTCTGCCAAAATCGATCAACGCAGTGCTCCCATTTTGCGGAACACCCCCGTCGCTAATCCCAGGTTTGCACATCGACGATCGCGCCAGCCTTCAACAACTCACCCACTGCGACGGGCAACAGTGCATTTGATTGGCTCAAACCAAAAAGTGCGTGCGATTCCTGGCGACCGATGGGCACGAACGTTCCGTTGTCGATTCTGCCGCGCACGTAATGTGTACGATCGCCTTCATTCGCGAGGTCGACGGCCAATCTTACCGGCGTTTTCGGCAGATCGAGGTTGTTCGCGCCCATCATTTTCAAAATCGCTGGACGCACAAACTGTAGAAAGGTTACGAATGCTGACACGGGATTTCCGGGCAAACCGAACACAGCACATCCGCCGGCTTCACCGAAGAGAAATGGTTTTCCTGGCTTAATCGCCACACGCCATACGTCGATCCTGGCTCCGAGCGAGCGTAGTGTCGCCTGGACCAAATCGTGTTCTCCGACCGAGACGCCCCCCGCAATAACAAGGATATGACTTTTGATTCCGCGCTGGATCGCTTCGATCAATCGCTCGCGTTGATCGGGACAATGTTCGGCTAATGTCACGGACGCACCACAGCGCCGCACCAGTGCCTGAAGCAATATCGAATTGCTGTCGTAGATTTGTCCTTGATTGAGCTTGTTCCCAGAAATCACGACCTCGTCACCAGTGGAAACAATCGCTGCGTTTACATCGCCGCCGATTGTCACATCGGCGAAACCCTGCGACGCCAGCAGGGCAATCGTCGTCGAGCGAATCCGATCGCCGCGCGCCAGAATTTTCTGACCTTCCGCTAAATCGCAACCGCGTCGCCGAATAAATTCGCCGGGATCGACGCCCAGATTCACCACGATCTCGTCGCCTTTGCGCGTCGTGTCTTCCTGCATGACAACCGCGTCCGCGCCTTCCGGTATCGGCGCTCCAGTAAAAATCCGGACAGCTTCGCCAGGAGAAATCCGGAGCCCGCGATCAATGCCAGCCGCCTGCTCTCCGACCACTTGCAATCGCGCGCCTTTTCCAGATGAACTTGCCACAACGGCGTAGCCATCCATGGCGGAATTATCGAACATCGGCAGCGGCAATCGCGCGATGACCTCACGTGCACTAAAACGATCCAGCGCTCTTGAAAGTGGAACAGCTCGTTCCCCTAACAAGTGGACGCTTTGCAAAACATGCCGGCGCGCTTCTTCTTCGCTGATCATGCTCATCATTTCAGTTAGCAATCGGCGATTGGCAACTGCGGTAAATTGCCAGCAGGCCACGAAATCGGTGTCCACGGATGCAAATTACGAATTGGAAATCCAAAATTGCCTGCGATATTCTCGCTCTGCTCTTGGTGAGGTGGCTGAGTGGTCGAAAGCAGCGCTTTGCTAAAGCGCCGTAGCCCAAAAGGCTACCGAGGGTTCGAATCCCTCCCTCACCGGTTCCCTCGGAAACCGGCATTGATGGCCGCTCAACATAATACTTCGGCCTAACAAGTGCAGGCAAATTCGCCTATTTCCGCCAACGTCCATTTCGTGCGGAATGGACCCGAAAAAGGGGTTTTAACCAGTGCATTTTTGTGCTCGCTTCTGGCGCCACTCCCTGTTGGAATGCGCCGCCGTGAATACGATTCCACGACCACTTGCCTTGTTGATCCCCGCTGCGCTTACCTTGATCACTTTCACGGCAAGAGCGACTGACTTGATCCCTTACATTGCGATGCCTGCCGGTAGTGGCTACGCGATGGACGCCAAGGGCAATCGCTGTCCGAACCCGCTGTGCGTACATGACGCAGTTTTTGCTCCTCGCCCGCAATATCCTTATCAGTTACGGTCGAGCATTGGCGATACTGCCGGTTGGACGCGCTACAAGGGAGACGGCCTGTATAGGCTAGATATCGATCTGAACACAGGTCGAGTGAGCCAAGTGACAATTATCAAATCGGCAGGGTCGAATGTTCTCGACGCCGCTAGCACAAGCACATTCAAGCTATGGGTTTTCAAACCCCACAAGTGGAAAGAAATCACCATCCCAATCACTGTGCGAACAAAGGCGGTAGGAGTAATAAACAGGGCGAGGGGATGACAAGATTCGTTGAAGCCTCGACGCCGATACACGTTTACGAAGTCCGACTGCGCAAAGATAAACGCGGCTTTGATCTCATATCCGATGCGCGGCCGTTAGCGTTGAAACTCCTGCTTCTTCTCGCCTTGGTTCTGTTTGGGATTTCATTCGCACCGGCGCAGTCCGCGCCTTCATCGCCAGCCCCGCAGCAGAGCGGGAAGCCGAAAGCGTTAGCGCTCTACGCACCGCGCCCCAATTACCCCAAAGACGCACAAGGCAGGCGTCCTACAGGCAGCGGCATCGTGGTGATGGAAGTAGATAACAAGACTGGTTTGGTTAAGTCGGCCAGAATGGAAAAAAGCACGGGCAATAAACTTTTGGATGACGCTGCTCTTCAAGCCTTCAGTCAATGGCGATTTAAGCCCGGCAGTGTTTCGCGAATCCATTGCCCCATAACGTTTTGGCGTAACGGTAGTGGAATACGTCACCGGATGGCTGGCGCAGTTATCTCAGACTGAAAGCCTGGCCCACAATCCGCATGAACGCGCATATGTACGAAATCCGCTCGCGCAAAGACGCACAGTAAACCTTTAAGCTGGCAACATGATCGGAACGCACGAGCACGCTGGCGACTTCAAAGAGTGGTGACCTTCGTTTTGCCACGACGGTAGGCGCTGCATTTCGGCTCTCCAATTCCACAACTTAACTGAAGCCGTGATCGAAATCTATTACAACGCAGTTGTCGGAGGAATCACGGCTGGCGTCGTCGCTGCCGCGCTCTTGCCGGCACTTAGTGTCTCTCGCGATTCGTGAATTTGATAAAAAGTTCGCCGGTTATTGATTCGCGGCGCACCGAATCGCGTTTTCCCCGCCTTGTACTTGTCCGTACGGATTGCTCCACGACTGAATGGGGATAGAGGTCTCTTGCACGCGGGCGTTAATAGTCTGCGGCGGCGGCTGGTAGGGCAGAGATTTTGCCTGAGTTGAGATCCAGAGCAGACACCGCCGCTGATTTCGCCCCACACGATTAAAACGATACCGGGAACAAATGCCACAAAGAAAAGCGGCGGGCGACATCAAAACCAGCTCTAGCGATTCTTTGCAGAAAAACATGCATTCGGCCTGAGCAATAATGAAACGATTTTCACCATTTTATGCGCTCGGCGCCATCTTCATGGCATTTAGCGGCTGCAGCACTGTCACCGATCTCATCACGTCAAAGATGCCGGAAAGTCATTCCGGCAGGCCAGCGATCGTTGTGAGCTTGCAGGGGCAGGAAGCGTATCTCTACCGGGGAGGTTATAGAACTGCGTCGTCCCGCATATCCAGTGGTCGCGAAGGCTACCGCACTCCGATTGGTCGCTTTCACGTTATCCGCAAAGACGCAGATCATCGCTCCAGTCTCTATGGTGACTACGTCGACGACTCGGCCCGAATCGTGAAAGCCAACGTCGATAGCAGGCGTGACCGCCGACCGCCGCATTCGCACTTCGTAGGCACGCCGATGCCCTACTTTCTCGAATTCTCGCCAGGCTACGGATTGCACCAGGGCTACCTGCCAGGGGTGCCCGCATCACATGGATGCATCAGAATGCCCTATTGGAAAGCGCGCCAGTTTTATGACGCCGCTCACATCGGGACACCGGTGGTCGTAAAACCTTAGTAAAAGACGCGCCGCGAAATTTCGCACCGAGCCCATGATCGGCTGTCAGATCTCGGTGCCTAGCGTATGAAGTTAAGGTAGCCGGTTTGTTTGAATTCCCACTTAGTCCCCAGTTTAAAAGCGAGAGTTAACTCAACAGGAAGCGTCGCGCCAAACCAAGCGCACCGAGGGCCGTTCCGAGTAACATGGCGGTGATGCCACCATCGGGAACCCCTGGAACACCTGTCCCAAAGAGCGTCCACCCGGAAAGACCGTATCCACCAGCTGTTGCCGGAATCTCGATGATGCCACTTAGATCTCCAACGTACCAAACCTCAGATCCGTAGTTTGGGCCGTCATACTTCGCAAACAGATAGGTATACAAACCTCCTGCGCCAAGATTTATGCTTGTACTGGTGCCATTCACATGACCAGCCAACACAGCTTGAGGCAATTGGCCAAAGGCATTGTTCGAGCGGGTGAAATGCTGCCCGAAGGCGTCATCTTCAGAGCCAAGGGCCATGCCGATCAAATGGTTGACATAATTTAGTCGGTCCGCGTCGCCGGATGGTATGCCAAAGTTTACAAAACCCAGCTCGTGTGCGTCACCGATCGCGAGACTGATCGACGGAGGCATAGCATGGGGAGTTGCACTGGCATTGTGGCCGAGTCCAAGCATTAGCGCGCAAACGGCTACAGAAACCAGGGCGAATTTGTTTGTGAGAGTGTTTGATTTCACAACGGAATAAAAGAGCAAGCTCTGTGCCGTAGACGTGGCGTTTGCGAAACACATCGCAATCGTGTGTTCATCAATGACTTAACTGTTGCCCACATTGGCAGTTGTGATCACTGGAATCGTAAGATATTCCGACAGGAAGCATTCCGATGATGCGGCAGGAAGTCGACAAAACGAATGCTGTTGTTGCCGACCGAAGTGTAAAACGTTCCGACGTAAGCTATTCCCGCGATTCCAGCATCAGATACGACGGGTTAGACCGATCCTAAGAGTGGAATTGTAAGATATTCCGACGGAACGTAGGGCAAGGGCGCACAGATGACGGCGGTTTGGTGATTAGATCGACGTCTTCACTAAGTGCGCGTGCCGGCGTGCGCGTGCAGATGTCGTTCGTGAGACGTGCGCAATGATTTTCGATTTTGAGCGGACTGCCGTATTCAAATGTCCGGTGGGGGTGCTCCTGGCAAACCCGAATTCTGCGCGCCAATTGACCAGCACATTCAATTCGTAAAACCAAAAATTCACGACGACTACACGTAAGTGCGATGCATCCGCCATCCACTGTCTGGCAGCCGCACAAAGGCGTTACTTGTGGCGCTTTACCTACAGGCTGTCTCGCCGTTTCGTTTCGAGTGCCTGCTTACTCCTTGACCGGCCCGTGAGAGGGACGTGGCTTGGGCGTATGCCTCGGCGTGGCGGTTGCGGTCGGCGTTGCGGTAGCCGTGGGCGTTGACGACGGCTCGGGTGTCGCCGTCGCAGTTGCAGTGGCCGTTGGCGTTGGCGTGGGTGTCGGCGAAGGTGGGGACGGCGTTGGCGTTGGGGTCGGCGATGAAGTCGGGGATGGCGTAGAAGTAGGGGTACTCGAAGGCGTAGGTGAGATCGTCGGGCATGGTGATGGGCTTGGTGTTGGAGTTTGGTTTCCGCCCTGCAGCGGATGCGGATAAACGTAGGTTCCTGTGTAAGCGACACCATTGATGGCCGCTGTGTAGGTTGAAGAAACTGCGGACGGCGTGGTGTCCGGCGGGAAGCTGCCGCCGAGATTGAAGTAGTCGATACCCGCTTTTGTCGTCGGCTGTCCAGGGAATCCCTGTCCAAATCCAAGTACATGAGATGTGGGCGTGTAAACGTTGTTCCACGAATAACAAGGCTCAAGTTGGCTGCGCGGCCAAAGCGGGCATGTACACCTCGGATTGGTCGGATAGGGAGTTCCGTTGATAATTCGGTCGTAGATCGCGTCGAGCGTTCGTCCCCTGCCGTTTTGATCTATCATCACCAACACGCGATGTAATTCATAGGTGTCGCCAACGTTGAAGATCAAGTGCGCGTTCACGTCTGAAGGCACATAGTAGTAATACGTTATCGTGTTGGATGTGTTGGAAATGATGTAGGATCCAAGCAGGTAACATGCGGAATTGGGATTAGTGTTCTTGATCGAGTAACCAGCCCATTGGTTCGTAGTCCAGTTCTTTGTCGAATCAGTGAATGTTCCGGTGCTACCAGAAATGGTCGTGCCACTAGTAGCCGAACCGGATGCGAATAAATATGGCGGATGGCCTTCAACGTATGTGCCATTTCCCTCGGTATCGTTTTGATCCCACGGGCATGTGCCGTCGGCAACGTAAAAATAATATGACGGCTGAACTCCGCGCGCGGGCGTTTCTCGAAAGTTCGATAGATTGCACACCGAGCCGTTCTGCGAATCGAGTCCGATAAAGTTGTTGTCGTGCCACAAGCCGCTGCCGCTGCGTTGCCCGCCGCCACTCCAAGGCACGGTCATGTTCACCGTGTTATCATAAAATTCGTTTGCGCGTTGTCCGCGACCTGCGCCGGATTCAGTACCGTGACCGGAGGGAATCATGTTCGTCATGTAGTTGTGGCGAGCGACCCAACGCCCTCCGTAGAACGAGTCAACTAGGCTGTTTGCCATCGTATTTTGCCGGACGAGCGTGTTGTCCTCGATGAATAAAAACTTGTCAGTGCCGTACCACGAATAATCGGCCCACGCCGCGTTGCCGTTCTCGCCGCTCCCGGCAATTGCGCCCTCGTTGTTGAAAGGCTGAGTGTTGCCATTAACCTCAAATAAATTGTGATCAGCCACGCCATAGACCTTGCTGTTCCGTATGAGCTTCGCTTGATGCAGTGAAGCAAAGTGGCAATTATCAACGCGAAAGCGTGCCGTCAAATCAGGGCTCGTGAAATGAAACGCGCCATCGGTGCTGCCATTCACTTGAGTCACACTGGCCGCGAAAGTGATTCCGGTAAGCCGAAAAACGCGGCTCCCGCTAACCGTTACACCTACGATCTGCGAGCTTCTCGGCACGTCGTCTTTGACGATTGTGACATCGTTCGCCACGGCATTCGGTCCGCCTGCGCCGGTGATGGTAGTGGCCCCTCTCAGCGTTATGCCTTTTGAAAAGGACACGCCTGTCGTCCAGTCGAACGTACCGGCAGGTAGAGTGATCGTGTCGCCGTCCGTAGCCTGAAAGTCGTGGATGTATTGTACGTTTATTGATGAACCGTCGGAATCATAAACGGTTGCGAGCGCGGGTAGCCCGTTCCAGATGAGGATGAAGATGGCGCTATTATGAATAAGTCGAAGTTTAGACATGTTGTTTCTCCGACGCCGATGTCAGCATATGCCGACAAGTTTGTCAACGGCAGCTTATGCGCTTTTCTTGTTCGTACGTGACGATCCAGACCACAAGAGGACGTGTCCCCTCTTGGCAAATTCTTTCACTCCCTGCAAAAAAATCAGGCACCTTCGGCTCTGGTTTCCGTAGATGTTAGTATGAGAAAGATCGCGGCACTCCCGAAGCTCGCCGACATGAAGAAGAAGGATGCACGCCTGACGATTCGAATTCCGAGGGAGTTAAAAGATAAGATCGAGGGGATCGATCGAGTCTATGGCGTCGCGTTGCCCAAGATTGCAAATGAATGCCTCAAGGCATTTTGCGAGTACGTTGAGCAAAAGAAACAGACCCCCACTTTCCCGCTCAGTATTGGCTCGTCTTTACCCAGCGACAAGACGCCTAGCCATATTTCAATTCGCAGGCGTCGAGGATTCCATGACGGTCACCGACAAAGAAGATAAGAGCATTGCCGTCTGACGCACCGAGCGAGGGTTTTCCGCTCTACATGTAAAGAAGACGCACCGACCAGCTTTCGGTATCCGTGGCGTGTGTTTCGCCTCGGCGTTGGCGTTGAGCGCCCGCCACGCCGTAGCTTTATGCGAAGGCAGGTTGGCGAAGGCGGGTTGAGCGTTTAAACTTCCGCGTGCGCACCGAATCACCGCAGATCCAAAACTTCATCGATGGCCAGTTCGTCGAGCCGGACGGCGGGGCGTACCTCGACAATATCGAACCGGCTACCGGCAAACCATATTCGTTAGTCGCCGATAGCGATGCGCGCGATGTCGAAGCCGCTGTCGCGGCAGCGGAGAAGGCGTTTGCCGACTGGTCTAAGAAATCCGCGGCAGAGCGATCGAAATTTCTGTTGCGTATAGCCGACTTGATCGAACGCGATCTGGAAAAACTCGCGCGCGCCGAGTCGATCGACACGGGCAAGCCGCTCTCACTTGCGCGCAGCCTGGATATTCCGCGCGCCGCCAGTAATTTCCGCTTCTTTGCTACGGCGATTCTGCACACGGAATCCGAAGCGCATATCACGGACAACGTCGCCTTCAATTACACGCTGCGACAGCCACGCGGCATCGCTGGACTCATATCGCCGTGGAATCTTCCTCTTTATTTGTTGAGCTGGAAAATAGCGCCGGCCATCGCGGTCGGAAATACGGCCATCGCGAAGCCCAGTGAGCTTACGCCCATGACGGCTTACATGCTTTGCG
>Ga0209808_1000048_pt1 | contig 64275 bp, 54 predicted proteins | sample GraSoiAngelo_157_FD_186171 | JGI IMG/M metagenome (GOLD analysis project Ga0209808, IMG submission 186171) | Grasslands soil microbial communities from the Angelo Coastal Reserve, California, USA - 14_1009_16_20cm (SPAdes) (version 2) | ecosystem: Environmental > Terrestrial > Soil > Grasslands ... | reverse complement strand
ACGAGACCACGTTAGCGCCATGGAAATACTCAGGCTCGGACTGAGCCTTCAAGACGTAACGAAACCTGATGTAAGGGTATGCGTGTCTTGAGAAGCCGCCTCCTTCACGAGGCGGAGTATGTCACTGGCTGAAGAAAATGGTCAAGTAGGGGCCTTTTACCTTTTACTGTGGTAGGCTGTTGCCGACCACATCGACCCGCAGCGTGACCGTTCCTATCTTCCGACCGTCCGTTGTGGCCTCCCAAGCAAGCGTCTGCCAACTGTTCTTGTGGGACTCCGATGGCGTAACCGCTAATTGAACCGGGTAGGAATCGTGCGGCTCAACGGAGTACACCTCGGTGCCGGGCTTCTCGCTCCAGCCCGCCGGCAGCACAGCGCGTACCGTAACCTTCTTTACCGCACCGGTGTCATTGCGGATAAGCAGGGGAACCCACAGCGAATCGCCAGGTGCAACTTGCGCCTCCGGCGCGTACAAATCAGCGAGATGCTCGATGTTGTGCGCTGGCCAAAAGGCCCGATAGAAGGCCCAAGGTCCACCCAGCTCAAGGGTCAACTGGGCCGATGGTGGCTCATAACCACGAGCCGGGGCATACCCAATGGGAGCTGACGCGATACCTTCGAAGATGTCACTCGTGGGTGCGCCGCCGACCAGCGACTTTCCGAAAATGAAACGGATGGGGGTCTCGGTGAATTCTTTGAGCTGTGCGTCGGTAAAATCGTTCTGCGTCTGGTAGTGACTCCAGGCTTCTGCGGCCACCCGCGAATAGGGAATCTTCCGAGAAGGCGAAATTTCGTTGGTGCGATATTCCGGACCTTTGCCCTTGAAGAAATCGAAGTGAATGGTGTCTGAAAAGTAGTAGATCTTCTTCGGTTGCCAGGGGCGAAGGCCCTCGCCATAGTTACTGATGTTGAGGCGGTTACGCGGCGCAGTGACCTGCTCGGGAAAGGCAAGGGGATTGCCGGCAAGATCGAAAGCCTCAGTTGCGAGAACTCCCGCGCCCTGATGATCTTCGTGGTTTTCGCCAACGACGTAATTGGGAAGCCAGGTCAGAATGACTTCGGGGCACGTCAGCCGTACTAGACGAACGATTTCGTCCAAGGCTTGGCCGTGACCCCAGGTTTCAAGGGAATGAAGCACGTCGGCGCCCGGCGTGTCCGAACCATGCAAAAACCAGGCGTCGTTGATTCCGTATGTGGCGAGCGAGTGCCGCGCCTCCATCTCGCGGACATCGGCCAGAGCCGTAGACTGTTCATAGCCGACGGCATTGCCGCCGGAATTCCCTCGTGTGGTGTAAACGACTGCGAAGCGTTTGTGTTGCTGCTCGATCATTTTTGCGAGGTAGGCAGCGACCTCGATATCGTCATCCGGGTGTCCGACGACAACGAGCCCATCCACCTTATAGCGGGCATCTGGTCCGGGGTTTGAGGGGGCTTCTTGCTGCGCGCAAATTCTGGCGCCCAAAAACCAAAGAAGAATCCAACAGCCGAGCAGCTTTCGCGTTCTCATCGAGAGTGCGCCCTCCGAATCTAGAAGATCGAACCAGCAAGAATGTACACAAAAATTGGCGACAACGCAGATCTTTGCCGAGCGTCTCCGGAATCAACCTAACTCAAAAACGGAGATGCAAACCGAATTGCATTTGCCGCATGTCGGCGGCCGAGGTGATCTGCCTCGGAACTACCACATCAACTGTGCCGTTGGGATTTGCGAGATTGACGTGGTTTGTTGCGTTAAAGTTTTCCCATTTGAATTCGAGTGTCTTGCCTTCCGTGATTGTAAAGGTCTTCCCTAGGCCAAGATCGAATTCGTAGAAGCCCGGACCGCGGAGCGAATTGTGGCTCTCCAAACCATTTCGGCCGATACCTTGCGGCGCGACAAATGCGGCTGGGTTAAACCACAAAGTTGCGTTTGGATTTGTCACATTGGGGTTCCCGATTCTATCGGGACGCACGCTGTTGAGGTCCGCGAACACCTTTGGCGTGTTGGACGCAGTTACCGTGAATGGGAGGCCAGATTCCACTGTGGTGATTCCAGTGAAGTTCCAGCCTCCGAGCACAAGATCCATCACTTTTCCGGAGTCGCTTCCCCAGTGGCGCCCTTGGCCGTAGGGCAATTCCCAAACATAGCTGATAGTGAGCGCCTGGGCCCTATCGAAGTTTGCCGGGCCGCGATCTTGTTTCCAATTTAGGTTATTGGAGAAAGCGCCGCCAGTCTCGGTGTCGGCCATGGCTTTGCCCCACGTGTAGCTCACGAGAAAGTCAAGCCCGTGTGCGAGTCGCTGTTGAACCTTGGCTTGGAGGCCGTGGTAATCCGAGTTGTCGCAATTGCAGGTCTGATAGATTGCCTGATCTAAGCCGAAGCCATTGAACCTGCGCCGAGCGTTAAAATCGTTGCAGGTGCCATCCGTCACGCAATTCGGATCCAGCGCTGCTTGATTGACGTTCGGATTCATGAACAAGTGCCGCCCGACATTTCCGACGTAGGCGATTTCCGCAGTCAGCGAGGAGGTAAAGCCGTGCTGCATGGCCAGGTTCCAGGAATCCGCCAAGGGAATACGATAGCTGGACGGAGGATCGAAGAAATAGTAGACGTTGAGCGTTGGCGGCAACGGGTAGCGCCCGTTGCCGCCAATGGTAGGATTGGGAGGAGAAGGCGGTCCGCTTAGGAGGCTAAAGACAGAAGCGTAGTTACTGTTTTGGTTTACCTGTTGAGGAATGGTAATGGGCGGGTCGTAATCGGGGGCTTGCCCGAACACCGCCCCAAGTCCTGCAGGCGAGAAGCTGCGGCCGTAGCCAGCCCGCACAACCGTGTGTTCCTGTAGCTGGTAAGCCACTCCAAGTCTTGGCGCAAACCCCAGGTTGTAGGCTTTCACGCCCATGCTGAGGGGGACGCTACCCACTCCAGCCACAAGAACTTCGCCGGTGTTGGGATCAAAGCTGCCTGCGCCGCCGGGCTTCGCCGCAGTTTGCGGCAAATAGTTCTCATAGCGTAGACCAAGGTTAACCGTGAGTTTCCGCGTCGCTCTCCATGAATCCTGTCCATACAAAAATAGGCGCGTTTGGCGAACGCCGGGATAAAAGCCCAAGCCCGTAAAATAACGAGCAAAACCGCTAGGCTGCGCGAGCAAGAAAGAGGCTAACCCCGCCCCGCTGCTACCGCCCTCTCCATCAATGTCAGCGCTGCCGGTCACGCCATGGTTGAAGCTGATTTCGCCGGAACGATGAGAATCGCTGGGGACGCGTTGCTGTTGGGCACGACGAATGTCCACGCCCCAGCTAAGCGTGTGATCAGCGCGCGTTTTTGTCCAGTTGTTGACCCATTGGAAATGGTTTTCGGTCTCTTTCAGCGGACAGTTGCACTGATTGACCCCCAAAGCGTATCCAAAGTTGAATCCTCCGCTTCCGCTGATGTAGAACGCAGGCATGCCACTGGTTTCCACGGTTCCCAAATTTAGTCCAGGGAAGCCAGCATCGCTGGCGGGCGTGGAGCCTACGCCATTGGGCTGTACGCGAACACGGTAGCGATAGAATCCAAAGCGAAAATCGGTGATCAAAGTCGGGCTGAATGTGTATGTGGCGCCGAGTGCCAGGCTTTGGTTGCGAGCCAACGAGGTTCCCGCAAAAAAGATTTGGTCGAGACCAGGACCACCAGCGATAGTCCCATAGGCTCCCGGTGCGAACTTATTAAAGTCGGCGATGGTGTAGCGGCCGAAGAAGTGCAGAGCATCCGAGAAATTGTAGTCAACGCGGCCGTCTCCTTGATCGCTGTCAAATCTTTCGCCGCCAGTGGCAAGGTAATTACCGGCGATCGCGCCGCCTGCGATGTTAGACATGGGTAGGAATTTGAGGATGTTCGTTACTGCAGCGGGTACAGTCGGCAAGACGTTTACTTGCCCTCCGCTGGAGATCGCTTCGCGCCCTATGCCGTTCGGCTGACCCGTCACTGGGTCCTTGTTACCGGTTGTCGGATCAAAAACCATGCCGTTCCGGGCGGGAACGCTCGTGCCTTCCGTAGTCGTCACTGCTGGAGCTGGATTAGCGCATGGAGTAGGTGAAGTCGTTCCGCCCGCGCAGATGTAGTCGCCAAGCAGAGCTCTCAGATCCCCGTTGCGTTCCGCTTGCGTGGGTACGGTCGTAATCGTCGATTCTGACCGGCGCCGGCGGAGTCCTTGATAGTCCGCAAAGAAAAACAGCTTGTTTTTCAGGATCGGTCCACCAAAGGATCCGCCAAACTGGTTCCAGCGCAAGGGCAAATCTTGCTGAGCAGCCCAGTTGGCGGCATTAAAGGCATCGTTGCGCAGGTACTCGAATAACGAGCCGTGAAAGCTGTTCGTGCCTGACTTCGTCGTGGCTTGCAGCAGCGCGCCAGCCACCGATCCAAAGGAGGCGTCGTAATTGCTGGTCGTTACCTTGAATTCTTGGAGCGAGTCAATGTTCGGATTGATGACTGCGATACCGAGTATGGCGCTATTATTTTCCGTTCCATCCAAAAGAAAACCATTCGAAGTGAACTGTTGGCCGTTAACGTCAATTTGATAGCCGCCCTGCGGATTTTCTGATGAGGCGTGCTGCCAGTCGTTGAGCTGCGTACCTGGGGTGACTAACAGCATTTGCGTTAAGTTGCGGTTGAGGATGGGGAGGCTGCTGAGTTCACCGGTACTCAGCGTGGTACTGACGTCCGCACGATCCACTTTCAGCAGCGGTGTTTCCGAGGTCACTTCTACTTTGGTAGACGCTTGTTGAAGTCCCAATTGCGCGTCCACGCGAGTCGAGGCGTCAATCTGGACTTCTGCGGCGGCCTCGAACACACCGAAACCCGCCGCTGTGATTTTAATCTTATAGTGACCGGCCAAAAGGTGCGTCTGTTCGTAGTTGCCGCTTGCATTTGTGACCGTCTGGTAGGTAACCCCACGATCCGTATCGGTGAAAACTACCGTGGCATTCGGCACCACTCCTCCACTCGGGTCGCTAACCGTACCGATGATATTTCCATAAACGGCCTGGCCTTCTGAGACCCGACACGCGGCCACGAAAAACAATAGCAGTGCCAGCAGTTTGGGGAATCGAACCATGATCATGTCATCCTCCTGGTAGCTCGGCCGATGTGGCATTTTCCCTAAACGAAATCAAAACCGAATTTCTGGAATGGAGGTTAATCACGTCAATATCGAAAACTCCCGAACAAAGGCCTGAGGTAGACTGGTGAAGTTCAACAACAGCGCGGCAGGTGGAGTGCTGTGAACGCGAAAGCTACGGAAGTTGAACAGACCGTTTGGGCAGCCATTTTGGTCGGAGGACCCCAATCCTGCAACGCTCGAACTCACTCACTTCGCGAAACCCTCGGCGGTTGGTGCATCTTCTCAGGCAGGTCTAAATACTGTCAAGAATAAATACTGTCAAGAAGAAGTTGTTTCCCATCACGCGCTTGATCGCGAATCGCTCGAGTGAAATGGAGAAAAATCAGTTAGAATGCGCAGCTAAGCGCCTTGTCAAAAGGGCGATTTCATGGAAAGAAATAGTTCCCGCCGCAGTTTCTTAAAGGGTTCGGCGTTAACCGGAGCAGCTTACGTTCTCGGGCGACGCGTGTTGGCTCGGCCGAACTCCCTTTCGGTTATTGTCGTCGGAGCCGGTGCCTTCGGCGGATGGACCGCGCTCGAGCTTTTGCGCAAGGGCGCGAAGGTGGTTCTCGTTGACGCTTGGGGACCGGGAAACTCCCGCGCAAGCTCAGGCGGGGAAACACGCATCATCCGCGCTACCTACGGACCTTCCGGGATTTACACACAAATGGCCGTGCAGGCTTTGCGGCTCTGGCAGGAGAACGAGCAACGATGGGGCCTGAAATTATTCTTCCCCACCGGGGTGCTTTGGATGACGGGCAAGGACGATTCTTACGAGCGCGCCGCACTGCCTTTGCTCCGTGACGCAGGAGTGCGCTTGGAGAAGCTGGCGGCCAGCGATTGCGCGAAACGCTGGCCGCAAATCAAATTCGCCGAAATATCCTGGAGCATCTACGAACCGGATTTTGGCTTCTTAGCCGCGCGTCGTTGCTGCGAGGCGGTTTTCAATGCCTTTCTCAAAGAAGGGGGCGAGTACCGACAAGCGCAAGCGGCTCCAGGACGGATCACCGGTAATCGCATGGAGGGAATCATCCTGACACCTGGGGAGAGCCTGACCGCCGATGCATACGTGTTTGCGTGTGGTCCTTGGCTCGGGACGGTCTTTTCCTTCTTGGCGTCCTTGATTCGTGCCACTCGTCAAGAGGTTTTCTTCTTAGGAACCGCGGCGGGAGATGTGCGCTTCACGGATGCACAGTTGCCCGTGTGGATCGATAATAGCAAGCGCGGCGAGCACCTCTATTACGGTATTCCCGGAAATCACTGGCGTGGCTTCAAAATAGCCGACGATACGCGCGGGCCGGTCGTCAACCCGACGACAATGGAGCGCCAGATCTCAGCAGCGGGATTAGCTGCCGCGCGAAGGTATGTCTCAATGCGTTTCCCCGGATTGGCTGACGCTCCGCTGCTCGAAAGCAGGGTCTGTCAGTACGAAAACTCCGCCGACCAAAATTTCATACTCGACCGCCATCCTGAAGCAGCGAATGTGTGGATCGTAGGCGGTGGGTCGGGTCACGGCTTCAAGCACGGTCCGGCGATAGGCAAGCTTGTTAGCGATGCCGTGTTGGGGATCAAGGCGCCACCGGCAGAGTTCCTTCTCGGGCGATTAGTCAAGTGACGTACTCCCCCGGCTTCAGCCCGGGAGTACGTCACGAGCGTTTTGCGTCTGTCGCGTTCGCGGACGCCAGCGACGGTATCTTTCCCGTAGGCAGTTGGACGTCAGTACTTGCTTGTGTTTTTTCATGTCATGACGCTTTCCGCATTCGGTCTAATCGTAATGCGGTTTTGGACAGTTGGGCGAAATCCTTAGTCAGGCGACTGCCGCATTTCCTCTTCCCGCCGTGCTTGATCGGACAATTTATCGGCCCGAGTGACCGCGAGGAGTTTGAAAGATAAAGGCCACGACGGTCTTTGATGTCACTGGTTTTCCTTGAAAGGTTGCTGCACGAAAACGCCATCTCTTCAAGGCGTGCAGCGCAAAATCATTAAAGCCAGCCATAGGGTGCAGCACACTGACATCCTTAACGTCACCCACGCTGCCTACCGTTACTTGGAGCACGACTGAACCCCAAGCTACGCTATTGAGGGGATAGTCCGAATAATCGAATGACAGGATTCCAACAGGGACGAATTCACTTCCTGGCTGATCCGAAGGAATGACAGGAACAAAATCCTTGGGTGGAACCGCTCGGATACCGATATAAATAGTGGGTGGCTGAAGAAATGCCACTGTCAGACGAGAAGTTGTTGGCTTGCCGTCCTCGGAAGCCGGATGGAATTTCCAGCCCCGTAAAGAAACTTTTGCAGCCTCGACCATTGATCCGGGATTCCTCAGAGCTTCGATTTGCTGAATCTTCCCTGCTTCACTGATGCCGACATCCAGCACAAACAGGCCATCAGTAACAATTTGGTTTTGGTACGGAATATAGGCATCCCCGGCTGAAGTCACCGCTGGAGGCACGAAAGTTTGATCCGCCATGCCAGGCGAAAGGACGATCGCAGAGAACAAAATCAGACAGAGAAACGTTCTCATGGCCTGATTCCAGTGTAGCGTCCGCGATATAAGTGCACAACTCATTGTTCGTTCTTTCTGCTCGCTGGCAGGGTGCAGCCGGGTTGAATCTTCTCCAGAGTTTGTCGGCAGCGAGACAGTTTTTCCATGATTTTTCCATGATGGATTCCACAGTGGCGGGTAGTGATTCCCGCGGTTCTTGGTTCGGGCAGAGCGCTCCTTATCTCCAAACAGTTAGGGGGACGGGTGAAGGGCCGAAGAGGAGGGGCTCCGGGCGTCTGTGGGGGTAGACGCCCGGAACCGAGGCGAGTACTACTGGTGGGAAACCAGAATCCCGATGCAAAAGAAACCACTCACGTGCCTACTTCGAAGACTGCGCTACTAACAGACAGATGCGGCGCAACTCCTCGTAAGTGAAAACCACCTTCTGGCCCTTCTCGTCCGTCTCGACATGCCCTAGGCCGGAAATCTTCGAATACCGCCGTAGCTCGGACGCGGGCATTCCAAGGAGCACGGCCGCACGGTGCTCGTCCACGTGATCTGGGATGTGCCTGTTCATAATCCAAGCCCAATCCTGCGACAAAAGCTCCACAATTCGTTGACAGTAAGCAAACAAGAGGCCAAACAGCCAGGTCGCTAAGGTTTTTCTTTTCAATAGGGGAAGGGGGGTTGGTTCGCAGATCACAAGAGAGTGTTCATTTTGTTGCACATTCTGTCCATGGGCATGGCCATTTGTGACGGCTCAGCTCCTGTCTGACATAGCTGACGACGCTGATGCTTGCTTAAGGAAGCCAGGGCAGGGCGTTCAGGTCGACGTTGCCCCCGGAGAGGATCACGCCAAGCTTAGGCGGGTGACCGTCGGAGCGACGCGGGAGGTTGAGGGACTTGACCACGCTGGGTTTAAGAAGCGGGGCGAGGGCCACGGAACTGGACGGCTCGACGATGATTTTCATGCGTTCCCAGACCAGACGCGCGGTGGCGATGATTTCTTCCTCGGTGACCAGAAGGATGCGGTCAACGTGGCGGCGCAAGAGGGCAAAAGTGCGCGGGGAGAGGGAAGCGCGCAGGCCGTCGGCGATGGTGTCGCTGGATTCCAGGGATTGCAGCGTCCCACTGGTAAGGGAGCGGTAGGCGTCGTCGGCGCGAGCAGGCTCGCAGCCGATGATTCGAATTTCCTTTCGAAGGCCCTTGGCGCCCAGGCAGGTTCCGCTGAGCAGGCCGCCGCCGCTGACGGGCGCAAACACGGCGTCGAGATCGGGCATTTCTTCGAGGAATTCCTTGGCGGCCGTGGCTTGCCCGGCGATGATGCGGTCATCGTCGTAAGGATGAACGAGGTGCGCGCTCGTCTCCGCCTGCACGCGGTCGCAGGTCTCTTTACGCGAAGAAACCTTCGGCTCGCAGAAGGTGATCTTACCGCCGTAGGCTTCGATGGCTTGGATTTTCACTGCTGGAGCGTTTTTCGGCATGACGATGTAGGCGGGCACGCCGCGCCAGGCTGCTGCGCAGGCCACCGCCGCGCCGTGATTGCCGCTGGATTGCGTAACAATTCCGCGGGCGGCTTGCTCGTTCGAAAGGGAGAGGATGGCGTTGGCGGCGCCGCGAATCTTGAACGAGCCGGTCTTCTGCAGGTTCTCGCATTTGAAGAAGAGGCCGGCTCCGGCGAGCTTATCGAGCGACGCGGAGGTTAGGATCGGCGTGCGGTGAATCCGCGGGGCGATGCGGGCGTGGGCCTGGGAAATGGCTTCCCACGTGGGTGGCTGGTAGCTTGCAGATTCGAACGAAGGGGCTGTGCTCATGGGCCTCACTTTTGGCTTGGTAAATCCTCACTCCCTAGCTATTTGCCGAGCATACCTGCCAGGTGCTTTGTTTAGCGCGACTTCCTGCTAAGGGAAAGGGGCATTATGGCATCTTAATGACACCTCCGCCGACCGTATCAACCAAGTGTTAGGCGGCGTGGCGGCTTAGCGAACTGGACCTTGAAAAAGTACTGGTATCACTTGGCCAGGCTATCTTTGGTACTTGACCGCCCGTATCCCTCTGATACGCTTGCACTAAGCTTCCTTTTTCGCGAGCTCACCTCACACGTTAACTCGCGCCCGGGAGGACCACCATGAAAGCGAGTGAGCGTCGACAGCTAGCACGCGTCAACCTCCGGACGCCCTTGCGCTTCCGGGCCGTGGGCGTAGCCGCAGACAAAACCGAGCATTTTACCGAGGCGCTGAACGTGTCCCGAGGCGGGTTTTTCTTCGCCTCTTCGGCTCCCCTGCAAGTGGGCATGCCCATCGAAGCGACCATTCGCATGCCCGCGGAAGTCACCGGAAACTCAGCCCAGGAGATGCGGTGTACTGCGCGCGTGGTGCATGTCCGCAACGAGCCTTATGGGGACGGCCGCATCGGCTTCGGCGTGGAAATTGAGAAGTATCAGACCGTGGCGGCGCAAGAGCGGTGGATGGGTTGAGGCGGGAGTTAGACACTCCAAAGTTAGAGATCAGCATCCTGAGACCTGCGGGCTATGTTCACCGTGCAGCTTTTTTCCCATCGCGCTCGGTTCGATAGCAATCAAGCCAGGATGCCTCGCTTCGCTCGGAATGACCATGCCGAGTCCACTTTCCCCACTTTCCACGACAGCACAGAGATTTCTCCACTTGCGTCGGCAGATAGGACTTCCCTCCGGTCGAAATGACTGTTGTGGCTTATTTTTGCTGAGTCTGCGGCGCAATCTTTTCAATCACCATGGCCTTGGAACCGCCGCGTTCGTAGATCTTGCCTGTTGCGGTTACCTTCTCTCCTGCAAAAGGCAGGAGTTAGAATTCTGACCGCTTGAGGGAGTGTGTCGGCCATCGGCCAATCAATGGTTCCATCGTCTGTGAGAATCACCAGCGGCGAGCCAGCCTTGGCGCAAGAGATTGCGCAGTTCCTGCTGATGGGTTTGCTGAGGCTCTTGGTAAAAGGCGCAGGCAGAGTCCAGGACGTAGCCTTTCACGGTTGCCGTGGGCGCGTCGGCAGCCTTGAGTAGAACGGCCGCCGGTAGCAAAACGAAAAGAACGGCGTTTGCAATGGAGCGGATGAGCTTCATAGCTTATGCCTCCTGCTTGATACCGGTGAAGGCCAATAGATTAAGGCTTGGAAGCGGGAACGGTGAAGGTGATTTTGGCGCTGCCAACGTTTTCGAAGTGGTCGTAGACGCGGACGGCGAGCGTATGCTCGCCGGGAGTCAGTGCCGGCACGCCAAAGTCGTAGTGTTCGACCGGAGCATCGCTAATTCCGGTGCTCGGCGAAGCCAGGATCCAGTCGCCGCCATCCAGGCTGTATTGCGCACGGTCGATTGCGGAAGTGCCATCGCGTGCCGTGAAAGAGACAGGATACCCTCCGTTCATTTTGCCGGAGGCCAGGCCAACTCGGAGATCCTCGACCACCGGTGGTGAGTTGTCGACTTCGAAGCGTTCGGACTCGCGTTCGGCGGTGAGCGCGGCGGCAGGCGGGTTGGAAGGAGAATCGGAAACTACGATTCTGAAGTAGTAAGCGCCGTCGGGAAGCGTGGTGGTATCGAAGGAATAATATTTTTGGTCCAGTTTGTCCTTCAGCAGCTTCCACGCGGTTTCATTTTCACCGCGGTAGTAGATGGCAAACTGCAACTCGTCGTCGTTTTCATCGTGAGCCGTCCAGAGCACGGTGCGATAGGCTTTTTCCCGGAAACCTTGCGGCGGCTGCTCGAAGTGCGTGCTCGTGGTAGTCGGCGTGATGGTCACACCGCTGGCGCTGGGAGCGGCCGGCATCTTCAGCGTCACCGTAGCCGGCTGGCCGGGCGAGACCCCGGATTGACTCTGTGCGCGGACGCCGGGCTCTTGAATTGCGATGCCGTCAATGACCGGGGCCACGTTGCGCGGAAGATACGCCAAGCTCACCCAATCGATGCCATCTCCTGGGCGGCCATCGTGAATGACTGCCTTCCATTGCGCAAATCGAGCGGACGGCGCTTCCGTAGCTGCGCCCGATTTCGTGTAGGGGCCAAACCAGCGGGACCATTCGTTGCCAGGATCGTCCGTGTTGCCGCTACGGACAAAAAGTTCGATGCGAGGTTCGTTCCCATGCGCCGCAGCAGACTTGGAGCCTGAGCCCGAAGTCGGCTTTGCCGCGGAAGATGGTGGCGGGCTCCACCACTCGATGCGGCCCCATTGTGAAAACAGCTGCGCATCAAAGGAGTGAGATTCGAACGTGCCCTCGGCCTCGTACTCCGGGCCGAGCGAAAATACTTTTCCGGGATTGGAAGTACACAAGAACAGTTTGCCGGAAGAATTTCCCACGATGCCGGTGATTTGGGAAGAGCCGGCTTTGGCGAGCTGCGCGAAAACGCCGCGGCCGTCAATCGCGAGAAGCGCGCCATTGTTGCCAGTGCCCGCGAGCAGGCGGCCGTCCGAAGCGAGTCCCAAGGAATAAACAACTTCCTCGCGAGAAGTCCAGAGCTCTTCCGGAGCCCCGTCGGAACTGATGCGGTAAATGCTGCTGGAAACCAGAGAAGGGAATGGAACAAAAGGGGCCGGGATCTGCCCCTGAGCTGGTACCGCACCGCCGATGCCCGTTGTGATGGTTGTGGTTCCTTGCGGTGTGGCAATCACTGTGGCCGGCGCAGCAGCTCCTGCGTGTGGTTTCTCGCCAATCGCGGAGGCGTAGATACTGCCGTCCGGAGATATCGCCAGCGAAGTGACCTCGCGCTTGGCGGTTTCATAGAGGACAAAACCTTCGGCGGCCCCGGATGCCGAGGCCTTGGAGTTCTTGTTGCCACTTTGTCCCGTGCTGCGAGAGACGCGCAAAATGCGGCCGCTGGGCTCGGTTCCCGCGATGAGATTCTTGTTCGCATCAAACGCCAGAACGCGAATGTGCGCTTCATCGCTCGAATAGAAAAGCTCGCCCTTGCCATCGGGAGTTACCGCGAAGAGCTGGCCCTTATCTCCCGTTGCGACGTAAAGCGTGCCATCCGGAGCAAACGCCAAGTCCCAGATGTATTTTGTTTTGGGATCGAAAAAAACAGACTTCTCGCCGGACGCGGACACCTTGTACACCTTACCGTCGGGGGAAGTACCTACATAAAGCACGCCTTTAGCATCAAAAGCGATGGCCTGGGCCGAAAGATCGCTGGAATCGAAGACCGCCGTAGGTTTAGCGTTCGAATCGAAGCGAAACACCTTTGCCGGTGAGCCGCCGGCGGCGTACAACGTGCCCTTCGAATCGAGACGCACGGACCAGAGATAGGAAGCGTCGGCGTCCGCCAGCAACGTAAATTTGGGAGCGAGTTCCAGGCGGCCGTCGCTGCGCACGGCGACTCCATGAGCTGTGCCCTTGAGGAATTCTTCATAACTGGATTGGCGCCAGCGGCGCGTGTGTTCGGCAAGGAGAGGCCAGGCGGTGAGGAAGTAAAGAAGTAAGGAAAAAGAAAGGAATTGTAGAAAGTAGCGAGCGGCCCCTCGAAGCCAGCCCGCGCAGGCGGGCTGAGGGTAAACAAGTGACGAGTGAGGAGCAAAAAAGGGACGCTTATGGAAGCTGAGCATAAATAGGTTCACCGGATTTGGAGATTGAGCGAGATGACGCCAGAGACCGGGCCGCCGAGCGGAATGGAAGCTTCGCTGGCGAGAGACTCGCGGAGCACTTGCACACTGCCCGGGCCGGGGCGGCCATCCACAACGCTGATTTGCGAAAGCGGAACGTTAGGAAGTTCCTTGTCGTCCCAGAGCATGGTTGGCGCAGGCACAAAAAGCCCCACGTAGAGACGGTCGTTGCGGCGCTCGCGGTTCATGAGAGAGATGAGTTGGTCGAGGCCCATGGGCCCGCCGCCGGCACCCGCGAAGGCGAAGCCGCGCGAAGCGCGATTGAGGATGTCACCGTCGCTGACCAGGAGGCGAAGCGTGGTTCCCCGGGAAACCTGCTCGGGAACTCTGACCGTGGTTTCCTGGACCTGCGGCGCTCCGCGATAAGGACGAAGAAGAACGCGAACACGCAGAGTTTCGCCGGGAGCGGCCTCCCCTTTCTCCAGCCACGCGCTTTCGATCGAAAAAGATTTTCGCCCGGGAACACTTTCCACATGCAACGTGATGCCGTCGACTTTCGCAGGCTCGAACGTGTTGGAGAAGATCCGGGCAAAAACATTTTGCATGGTGAGAGCGATGGGAAAGCCGTCGGGGGTCAGGCTATCGCTAGGTGCAAACGTGTTCTCGATCTCCACGGGCGGGTGACCTTGCAGGCGAATCTCGCCAGTTAGGTGAAGCGTCGTGCCTTCGCCGTAAACGGGATTCTGCGTGAGTCCGTTGAGCGTGGTGATGGCCACAAGCAGCGGCGTGAGCTTGGGGTGGTTAATAAGTTCAAAGTGCAGTTTCTTCTCCGAATGCAAAGCGTGGACAACTAGGTCCAGAGGAATCATCGGAGGAGGCGCACCGAGCTTTCCGGTGACGGCAGTCAGGTGATCGGTGGTGATGGTGCCGATGGAACCCGCCACGTTGACAATTTTCGTGGATTGCAGCTGGGAGGAGAGCGTCGTGACCACGCGGCTGCGCGCCATAGGAAGCTGAACATCACCGAGATTCAGAAAGGTGTGACCACAGAGATACACGCGATCTCCCTCGACGGCGGTGACCGTACACGCGGAGTTAATGGAGGCGTCGCCCTGCACGAGAACCATGCCCGCCATATCGCCGGCCACGAGATGCGCGTCTTGCGGGCTTGGTGTGGTTGTGCCGCCTTGCGTGGCGACCAGGCCGTAGCTTTGAAGCTGACCGGCGAATTGCTGAAGCGTCGTGCGCTGAAATCCAGAGAAAACGAGCGGTGTCTCGATGGGTTGAAGAGCGGCGCTTGAGGGCAGGCCCGCGTTTATCGACACTTCCGTAGGAAGGCCGAGATGTTGCATGGGGGCTTCCGCGACGGCCGAAGGCGGAGGATTCAAAACGTCCTGGATGGGAGTCACGCCCGCAATCGGTTCCTTTGCGAAGATGCCCAGGGACAAGGAAAGCGCCCCGGCAAGCTTGCCGTCGAGATAAACTGGGCTGCCGCTCATGCCAGCGACGACGCCGGTATGTTCGACTTTGGGGCCTTTCAACTGAACGAGGATGATGGACTGTTTGGGGCCCATGAAATTGTTCAACACGCCGAGGACTTCCAGGTCGAATTTCTCAATCTGGTCCCCGGCAAAGATGGTATAGGCGTAGCCCTGCATGCCGGGCCGGACCTGGCTAAGAGGAAGAATCTCCGGAGACTGCTGGGCTTCCAGAGGGCCGGAGATCAGGCACAGTCCCGCGAAGAACGCAAGGAGAGCGAGAGCGGGACGAACGCGAAAATTTGACACATGCAGCCGGGCCGTAAGCATGAATTGTCCATAATACGCGGTACCCGTACTAGAGGCAATTGGACGCCGGGAGGTTGTCCGGGTAGGAAGATGCAGCTAGGCGTTCTAGGACCTAGTTGCGTGATGGCAGGTGTGGATTCGCTCGGTCGACTTGGTCGTGGTGATGCATGGCAAAGATTCCGTCCACAGAATCTTCGTACGGGTAGACGTGGACCATCCAGCCAAAGATGACGGGATGGAAGCGGCCGCCCGCAGCGTCGCAAGCCCCCTGCGTGGCAATGGAGCCGCGCAAGCCAAACTTGGTCCAGTCGGCGTGGCGCGATTGGGCGCGGGGCGGCATGCAGAGGTTCGTGTGCAAATGCCAGGTCGCTACGCTCAGCGGGATGCGCTCGTTGAGCTGCTCTTCGGTGGCGCGCTTGGGCATGGTGTGCATCGCGCCCACCAGTTCGTAGCCCGCCGCAGTTTTCTTGTACAGCAGGGAAGTGGGACGCGACGGTTCGAACGCGAACGCTTCGAGGAAGCCATTCCTGTAATTCGTGAAGTGATATTCGGGCTGCGGAAGGTTGGGCAGGAAAATCTTGTACCCGTCGGCGAGAGCGACGTGATAGTCCCTGTACTTCTCGATGCCGTCGCGCAGTTGATCCACGATTTCCCTGGCGCGTGCGAGGTCTTCGGGAGCTTGCGGGCGCGGACCAGTTGTGTGCATGTGGGCGTTGTGCGCAGGTTGCCCGGGTGTCATGTCGTGAACGGCATGGGCTTCGCTGGCTTTGGCCTCGTCCATATCCATCCCGGCCATAGGGGGATCCATGCCCTGGGATTGTTGCTCAAGTTGCGTAGCAGGCGGCTGCTGGGATTCTTGTTGTGCGGCAGGCGCGTGGTGGCCGGGCATGGCGGCCAGCAGAACGGTGACAACAAAGAGCACGCCAAACAGCATGCCGAACTTCGTGGCGAGCTGAGCAAACTGACTGCGGGCTGGCATTCGAATTTTCTCCTCACTGAATGATACGTTCTGCGATGCGCTTGGATTTCAGGAGGAAGGAGAGGCAGTGACGTGGGAAAAAACTGGCCAAGAGGACAGGGAGGCTCGTGGAAATTGGAATGCGAAGAAGGAAATGGGGCCCGAGGTGCGGACGGTGAACCGCCTGTGTGTCGTCGTTCGCAGGCCTGCCGGTCGGGAGGCACGCGAAGCGAGGGATGTGCTTTAAGCAGAAGAGAGCTCGCGATCGCAGTTCGGGGCGTCACGCCGTAGAGTGCTAGAATTTCCATGTGAACGAAATCATTCAGCCTGCGAAAAGCTTGACCGGCGCCCTGGAGTTGCCAGGAGACAAGTCCATCTCGCACCGCTATGCCATGTTGGCGGCTCTGGCGGAGGGCACCAGTGAATTGCGGCACTTTTCCGATGCCGCCGATTGCCACAGCACGCTCAATTGCATCCGTGCGCTCGGCGCCGACGTGAAGACAGGGAAAGGCACGGTGCGCATCACCGGACGCGGCGCGCGCGGATTGCAGAGTAGCTGGCGGGCATTGGACGCGGGAAATTCTGGTACGACGATGCGGCTCCTCGCGGGCATGCTGGCAGGCCAGGATTTTTCTTCCAAGCTGACCGGCGATGATTCTCTGCAAAAACGGCCAATGAAGCGGGTAATTGCACCGCTTCGGGAAATGGGCGCGGACATTCGCGGACGCGAAGATAATTTCGCACCGTTGGAAATTCGCGGCGCAAAGCTTCACGCGATTGATTACAAAATGCCCATGGCCAGCGCGCAAGTGAAGTCGGCGGTGCTGCTAGCTGGTCTATTCGCGGAAGGCGCAACCAGCGTGACGGAGCCGGCGCGCACGCGGGACCACACGGAGATTGCACTGGAAGAATTTGGCGCAAGTATCGAAAGAGACGGCCAGACGATCCGCGTGCATGGCTTGGGAAACGGGAATGGCCGCGGAAAGCTCGTGGCGAAATCGCTCGACGTACCCGGAGACTTGTCTTCGGCCGTGTTTTTTCTCGCAGCGGCTTCCTTGTTTCCCGATTCGAACTTGTTGATCCACAATGTCGGCCTGAATCCCACCCGCACGGCGATTCTTGACGTGTTCGCGGAAAGGGGTGCTTCCATCCACATGCTCGGACTGAAGAGTTCACAAGGCGAGGTCATTGGCGATTTGGCGGTAAAAGGCGCTGCGCTGAAGGGTGGCGTGATTTCCGGCAGGCACATTCCCTTGGTGATCGACGAACTGCCAATGCTGGCCGCACTTGGCCCGTACACCGAAGAAGGCATCGAGATTCGCGATGCTGCCGAACTGCGCGTAAAAGAGAGCGACCGGATTGCCGCACTGGCAGAGAATCTGCGGCGCATGGGGGCAAAGGTAGAAGAGCGGCCGGACGGTTTGAGAATAGAAGGCTGCCGCGCGGGAAAGTTGCGCGGTGCAGAAATTGATCCGCACGGCGATCACCGCATCGCGATGGCCTTTGCCGTGGCGGGTTTGGCCGCGGAAGGAAACACGGTGATTCGCGACGCCGATTGTGCTGGTGTTTCGTTCCCCGCTTTTTTTGCCGAACTGAACCGGCTCGCAGAGCGCTAAGGTAAAATCCCTACACGGCATTTCCGTTTTATTCCCCAGAATTTCATTTCAGGTTTACACCCGATTGTCAGTTTATCTGGATGATTTATTCTCCAGTCCCCATCCTTCTCCCGCCCTCGGGGCGCTGCTGCAAACGCCCGAAAGAAATCTTTCAGGCCACGGAGTGCGTCATGAGAATCAATCGCCGCGAGTTGCTGAAGAACGCCGGGCTGGCCTCGGGAGCCTTGTTGGCCGGAGGTGCCTGTCGTGCGTGGAGCCAACAGTTCGCATGGGCAATTCTTCCGGCGCTGCCGAATCCGGAAAATTGCGGAATCGAACACATCGTTGTAGTCACGATGGAGAATCGCAGCTTCGATCATTTTCTTGGCTGGTTACCCAACGCGGATGGAAAGCAGGCGGGCTTGACGTTTGCGGACAGCAGCGGCGTCTCGCATCCGACGTATTCGCTCTCCGGTGACGATACCGGCTGTCCGCACCCCGATCCCGATCATTCCTATAATGGTGGGCGCGTGGAATATGACAACGGTCATATGGACGGTTTTCTCCGTGCAGGAAGCAACGACGTCTACTCGATTGGCTACTATGGAGAAGCGGACATTCCGTTTTACGGCGCGTTGGCGCGAAACTATACCGCCTGCGATCACTACTTTGCTTCCATTCTCGGGCCGACGTTTCCGAACCGCCTCTTTCTCCACGCCGCACAGACCGATCGTTTGGGCGATACCACCAGTTTTTCTTCGTTGCCCACGATTTGGGACGAACTTGCCGCCGCGGGCGTGCGTGCGAATTATTACTATTCGAATGTGCCTTTCCTGGCGCTCTGGGGCACAAAGTATCTCGGGATATCGAAACTCTATGACGAGTTTCTCGCGGCGGCGGCCACTGGAACACTTCCAGCCGTGTCGTTTGTGGACCCGAAGTACACCATTCTGGATGACGGCACGGGGAACGACGACCATCCGCACGCGGACATCCGCGAGGGGGACCAGTTCCTGTACCAAACCTTTCAAGCAGTCGCCGGCGGGCCGAACTGGGCGAGCACCGTGTTTATCGTGAACTTTGACGAATGGGGCGGTTTCTTCGAGCACGTCACACCGCCGCGCGCCACCGCAGCCAATCAAGTCGATCCCGACATCGTGAACGGGAAGACATTGCTGGGAATGCGCGTGCCCACGGTTGTTGCATCGCCTTTCACGAAGGGGAATGCAAGTAATCCGTTGGTGAATACGCTGGTGTTCGATCACACCTCGGTGCTGCAGCTGATCGAATGGCGGTGGGGGCTTGAGCCGCTGACGCCCCGCGACGCGAGCAACGACATCAACAATCTTGCCTACGTGCTGAATTTCAATCAACCGGACGTCTCCCTCCCAAGTCTGCCCGTTCCACAAACGCCGGTGCTTGCAGCGCCCTGCCTGCAAAATTTGTTTGGCGGCATTTTCAGCAGCGGCGGTTCGTCGAGCACGACGCCGTGGCAGCAGCTCGGACAGATGGCAGCTAACGCGGGTTATCTCCTGCAAATGTAAAGCAAACCGTTTGCCGGAAGCGAAGAGCGCCCGATCTGGCCTCCCGTGAGGAGCGCAAGTAAGCTAAAGGCTGTTGAAAAACCGCGCTGAAGGAATTTGCGCCAACTTGGTCCGCCTTGGTTGCGCCAGCAATCTCAGAACCGGCAAGCCACGCCGTCCCCTCGCAAGAGCGCCTCAAGCGTGAAATGTGCGCATTTCTCCGGCAAGTTTCTCGGTTCGAGCCCATTGTGATCTTCATGGACGATCTCCACTGGGCGGATGCCTCAAGCGGAGACCTCCTCACATATTTGGCCGACAGGCTCGACTCGATGCTGGTTCTGGTTTTGGTTGCGTACCGGACCTCTGACTTAGTCTTGAGTGGCCACCCTTTCCTGCATGCAAAACCGAGTCTCGAAGCTCACGGCAGATGCCATGAAATTGCACTCGATTTTCTGAGCTCGCAAGTAGGTCGGAACCTATGGCGCACCGCGGTTTCCTGACCATCGCTTCCCCTCAACATTGGTCAGCCTGATTCACGAAAGAACGGAAGGCTATCCGCTGTTCATGGTCGACATGCTTCGTGACCTGCACCAACGCGGCATCTTAAGGCGGTCCGCCTTAGGCTGGGAACTAAAGGGGCCGATTGCACGCATTGCGAGAGAAGTTCCTTCTTCTGTTCAGGGCATGATTGAGCACAAGATTCAGCTGATGCATGAACATCAAGCTCTCTTGCATCTCGCAGCCGTGCAGGGATACGAATTTGATTCGGGCTACGCTCACGCAAAGTGCCATGGCATCGGCGCCTTGGGGTGTTTGGAGTCGCGCTCGGCACGCTGATTCCCATGGTCGGGGTTTACGCCGCCGTCGTCATGGGGCGTTTCAACACAGTGAGTCTTCACGCCACGGATGCGGAGTCCTTCCTTGTCGTTCCGCTCTTTGACATGGTCTGCTCCACCAGCACGTTTCCGTTGGCCGTATATTGGCGAAAGAAACCTGAACTGCACCGGCGTCTGATACTGGTTGCCACCTGTGCGCTCACGGCCGCAGGATTCGGGCGCTTTCCCGACCGCATCCTGCCGGGCTATTTATTCTATGTTGGTGTGGATCTGCTGATTCTTCTTGGCGTAGCACGCGACTTGATTGTCAATCGCACGGTCCACCGCATTTACCTCTTAGCGGTGCCCCTGTTCATCCTTGGCCAGATGATCGTGACCTACATCGCCTATCACAACGTGCCGTTCTGGCTGAGAATTGCCCACGCCATGCTTGGATAGGCTTTAGCCCTGCTCGCGGGAACACAGGTAGAGAATCACAGGTAGAAAATGGAGCGGCGACTTGAAATGGTAGGCCCGAATGGACTCGAACCATCGACTTCTACCGTGTCAACCTATCCCCATTAATAGATACGGCGACAAGATCCCGCCAAAATCAGCGCCAGACAGCCACAGACCGCCAAGTCGGCACCATCGGTCCTCAACGCTTGTTGCCTCTCGCAGATGTGAGTGGATGCCGCCTTGACGGGGAAAGGTTGAGTGGTAGCTTCGCGGCCTACCTATTGGAGGGGCCAGATCTGGGCCCAATTCGATCCGTCAACAATTTGAGGAGGCACTAGGAAAGCTCTGCTGACCACGGAACTTGCCGCTACTTTGCTTGCAGCACTCCCCGCGTTTGCGCAAAGTCCCAACTTCGACCCTGGACCTGTTTGGCGCGTGACTTGTTATTCTATCAAGTCAGGACAAGCAGACGCGTTCTGGAAGGACTTCCGCGAGAATACGAGGCCGATCTTTGAAGAGTTCAAAAAAGCAGGCTTGATTTCGGATTACAAGCTATTTGCGAATCCGGTGACAGATCATCCGGGCGACTGGAACGTGGCGATATCGATTTCCTATCCAAATTATGCAGCGCTCGACCAACTGGCGGCCAAAGGGGCCAGCATCGTCAACAAACACTTTGGGTCGAGGGAAGCAGCGCTGGCATCTGGAAAAAAGCAAGATGATATCCGCGAAGTGATCGCAAGTCATTTGGCGCGCGAGGTTTCGTCCAAGTAGATGTGAGAAAATACGACTGAACTCCGGCCCTCCCGCCCGGAAAGAGTGGAAGGGCATAGCCCTTACTGGCAGTATCGCGTGGTTGCCTCCACTGCTTGTCGTACACCGCAGTGCTGGTAAACTTCCTGCCCTTCGAATCGGTTCCGGTGATGGTGACCGTGCGGGTCTTGCCGTCGGCCGACACGACGCCACGACCGCTGATCGTAACCTTGTCGCCCTTCTTGTTGGTGAACACTAGGGTATGATCGTTAACTTTCTTGTAGGACCGCGTATCCGTACTCGGATCCCCTGTGACCGGGTAGCCTTTGCCGTCGTACTTGCCCGTCCACTCGCTATGCAGGGGCTTGCCATCGCCGTCGGTGCCATCCGCTGTGACTTTCACATCGTCTCCTGCGGCCTCGTAGACAACCGTGGCGTTCTTCGGCGACCCCGCACCGATTTTGGACTTGGCGTTGTTCAACTTCCAGGTGCCCATAAATGAGTCGGCGGCGAAGCACACTGCCACGCCGACAAAACACAGCAAAAGACTTAATAGGATCGTTCTTGTTTTCATGTCCTCTCCTCTACCGTGTCAAGGAAGCTCTCTAACCTGACCTACCGCTACAGACGAGAAAGATGACCTCCGCTTACGCGTTGGGCCGGCCAGGGGCGAAATGGGTGGTCCCGCTCTTGTCAGCCGATGCTAAAATCGCCCGCAAGGATACGCCGAGGGACTGGCAACTTATAGTCCGGTATCGGCACCGGGAATGCGGCAAGCGGCACGCTCTCGGAGAATGGGGGCAGAATCCGAAATGCCGACACTGCGGAGTCGCGCTTTGCCCCGATGACCACCCGGGCGAATCGTCGGCAACCCAAGGCCAACGGCAGCTAGTTTTCTGCCCCATGCAGTTCTGAGAAGCCAGGAGGATATCCTGATGAAATTGAAATGGAAAGCGACCGGATTTGGAGTCGGGATTTTAACGATCATTCTGCTGGTGGCGCCTGCCGTGCGCGCCCAGGTGGCAACTGCAACCCTGTCTGGCACCGTTACGGACCCTTCGGGAGCGGTTGTCCCCAATGCAAAGGTGACCATCGAGAATCTGGCTACAGGTCAGTTGACGGAGACCCATACAGACGCCGATGGAGTCTTCAGAGCCGACAACCTCTCGCCTGGAGACTACCGAGTTTCATTTTCAGTTGACGGTCTCGGCGTCAGAACTACGGAAATTACACTCGCCGCAGGGGCGCGGGAAACCAGGAACATCGTGTTGGGCCAGCCGCTGCTGCCGAGTTCATCTCAGGAGCAGCAAAATCTGCCGAATGCGCCTTCGAGCACCCCTAGCAAACCTTCCCTTTCGGACCTCGGTTTCCCTCCCGCCCAAATCCATGGCAGCGCCCAGGAGCAAGCCAAACTCGACAAGCGTACGCACATGCTCACGATCCATCAACGCCTCGGTCTGATCACCGCCGGAGCCTTGGTTGCTACAGTCATTACGGGCGGCTCTGTCGGCGAGAGCACCAGTTCGACGACGCGCGATCTGCATGCCGCTCTGGGCTCGGCTACAGCAGGCTTGTATACCATCACTGCCTATTTTGCGATCCGGGCACCCAAGATCTCAGGGATGAAAACCCGCGGTCCGATCCGCTTGCACAAGACGTTGGCTTGGATCCATGGTCCAGGAATGATACTGACGCCGGTTCTGGGAGCGCTGGCATACGAACAGACCAGACGCGGGCAAGAGGTTCACGGCATTGCCAGTGCGCATGCGCCGGTGGCCTATGTGACGGCCGTAGCCTATGGCGCCGCCATTCTCTCTGTCTCCCTCAAATTCTGAGCTGAGCCGATGGGGAAGACGATACTGACAGCTTTGTTCATGGCAGCGCTACCGAGCCTCTGCCTAGCCGATAGCCAATGGGCTCTTCAGGAGTCCACCTTGATCTACTATGCGTCTCACCCTTTGCATCACGTCGAGGGTCTCAGCCACGCGGCGCGTGGCAAGGGCCTTTGCCATCAGGGTCAATGCGATCTCCTGATCGCCGTGCCCGTTAAGTCGTTTGACTCAGGGGACAGCAACCGCGACCTTCACATGCTGCAGGCGGCTCGCGGAGCACAATTTCCCATGATCACAGTGCGCACACAGATACCTGAAAAAGCGCTCGGATCCAGTACCATCATAACCGACCTGGAAATCGAGTTTGCCGGTCAGACCGTTCACTACCGGCAGGTCTCTTTTCAAGTGATCAACCATGGGAAGGAGGCTCGGATCAAAGGAACAATTCCGGCCACTCTATCGGATTTCAAGATCCAGCCGCCGACCCTGTTGACCATCCCTGTCAAGAACGAGATACCGGTGCAGGTCGACATGACCTGGCGCCAGGAGTGAGCGCACTCTTCGATCTGCTGGCGGAAGCTACGGACAGACTCTTCGGCTGCCGTCGCCAATCGGTTAATGTCCTCTGATATGTGGGGGCGCCACGAGAGGTTGATCCATCTATACGAGGGATTAGCGCTTATGCCAGTCTCACAGGTAAGAATCACACGCAGGAATTGCAGGTTGCTTCGACGTAGTGCTTTGCAACTTTGATCTTGCGTTCGCCGTAATCCAAACTCGGGGTTTTTCAACAGCCTTTAGCTAGCTGGTTTTGCGAATGGAGATCGACCCGTAGCTGGTCTTCAACGTGATTTTCGGGCCGCGGGCCTTGCCGTATTTTCCTTCCAGGTGAGAATCGCCGCCGGTCGAAGTTTGTTTCAAGGAATCCGCGGAAAACTCAGAATCGATATCACACGAGTGGCAATCGGCAGCAATGTCGAAGTTCGAAGATTGCGGAAGGCTGATGGTGATGGGAGAAGAAGAATTAGTAATCTCGATCTCTTCCTTCGGGGGGAGCGAAAAACGTACCTCGACGTTGCCGTTGCGATTGTCGACTTTCACTTTGCCACCGGCGTTTTCGATGGAGATGTCGTAGGAATTGGTGCGCAGCGTGAGGTTGCCCGGAGCGTCGGCAATTTCAAGATTCCCGGAGCCGGTTTCCATGTGGCCGGTGAGCTGCGTGAGCGTGAGATCGGTACGCTGAGAGACGAAGCGCACGCCCTTGGCAATCTTATCAGCGCGAATTGGCCCGTAGAATTCTCCGTCGACGGTCAGCCCGCCGGTTGCTGACGATACATTGATTTCGCCGCCATGTCCGGAAATCTTCACGTTACCCTTGGTGTCCGTCACTTTGATGTCGCCCTTGCCGGTATCGATGGTGACGTCTCCGGCGGTGTCGCGCACCTCAACGTCTCCCCTGGTCGTACTGACAATCACCGGCTCGTCCATGTCGGACACGGACACATCGCCGCGCTCGCCGCGAATGTTGAGCGAAGCTTTTTTCGGCACAGAAATGTCCAGATCCAGGCTGGTGCGCGAATCGCTGCTGGCATTCACGGGACGAATTTCGTAGCCGTCGCCGTTCTTGGCGATTTCAACGGAAATAGCGGAGGCCAGTCGCTGTGCCTCTGTCTCGCTCCAAGCCTTGACGCCCTTCTTGCCATCGACGCGGATTTGCGATTCATCGGCGGAGTGTACGCTGATGTCGCCGCGACTGTTGCGAATCGTGATGCGGGAATCTGCAAGAACGGAAAGCGGTTTCACGTCAAGGTCAAAATTGAATCGGTCACCCCGAGTGGGGAACTCATCGATAGGAAACTTGTTCTTGATGAGGTCGACGCCCGCGACAGTGCCAAGCAGGCAAAGAAGTCCCAGAACCAGGAAAATCTCCCCGGCAGAGATCGGCGAAGCGCCCGCTTGGCCGGAACGGCTGGCCACGGCGCGTTCATAGAGCTTAATCGCGCCCCAAAAGATAATGAGCAGAGGCCACCAATTGCGAAGCAGGTGGCCGATATCCAAGCCGCGATAGTTGTGCACCAAAAGAAGCAGGCCGACAAACAGCAAAGCGAGACCGGGAAAGAGCGATTTGCGAGGTGGGCGGGAATCGGCCATAGAGAGCTTTAGCGCCCCTGGCCTTGTCCTTGGCCAGCGTAGGGATTTTGCCGGGGAGGTGCGGCCCCTGGAGGGGCTGGAGGGACTGGACCGGAAATGTGCCCCTCCGTGGGAGCCAGGGAGCATGCCAGGCTGATCACTCCAATCACAATTAAAATCACCGGAAACGTATTGCCGAAGGAAAGGTAGCCGCCGCGCATTTGGTCGAGGAGAAATAAAACACCGACCGTGACCACGACCGCCGGGCCCATAAGCCCGCGGATTACACAGCGGCGGCAATTGCAACGAACGCGATCACTCATCGAAATTCATCCTCTTCTCCACTACGAACGGCGCTCCAGCCGGTTGCGAAACATCAAGACGCCGACGCCAATCAAAACCAATGGCCAAAGCCGGCCTATCCGCCAAAACGGAAACCAATTGAAATTGTTCAAAAGGAAAAGCACCCCCAGGACGATCAAGATAATCGGCCCAACGGGACGATTTTTGCTCCAGGACTCGAGCGGATCGGGTGGAGTCTCGCCGAGACTCCGCGCCTTGGCCACACGCATGGCATCAAACGCCATGTACAGGATGAAACCAGCCAGCAGCAGACCGAGCACCGTCGCGGCGGCGTCTCCGGGGTCACTGTTGAGCCCAACAATCATGGCCACAAACACCACGATGTGAATCAAGGCTTTGTTGTACTCGCCGTTGTAGACGGCGCCGAGCCCTGGGAAAAGCCCCAGAACAAAAGCGACGCCCGGGCTCCCTGCAGGGCGGGAAGGCGCGGGCGCAGGCGGGAAGGCACTTGGCGGAGGAACAGCCGCGCCAGACCCTGCTTCCGGAGCCGCGCCGGGAATTCCCATGATGCTGGCCAGGCAATCTTCACAATAGAGAACATCGCGCACCGGGCGCACACACGTCGAACACATGGCCTTGCCGCAATTGCGGCAGTAACCGACGGCGTCCACATCAGTATGGACGGCACAATTCATGGCACTCTCCTGTCCACCAGCGCGCCACTCAGAATCGGGAATTTGCAGGCCAGCACGCGGAGATTTCTGCCAATCTCATTCGCACGGTTCTGCTGCTTCGGGGAAGACGGATTGGTATTGTCCGTGCTGCCCGGCTCCTTCTTGGGAGAGGACTGGGGAATCGTTTCGTCGCGCAGAACGGGGTTTTGCTCGGTTTGGTTTATGCGCGACTGAATTTCGTAAACCACGCGCAAATCGCTGACAAACTTCGCACTGCGTGCGTAGAACACATGCACGTGGCTGCCCGCTTTCCGGTAGATCGTTGCGGGAGCGAGGTCCGCAAGCTTCGGCTTGCGCCAGTTAAAGCCCGTAGCGGTCAAAAGCAGCACGATCGTGGCAGCAACGGAGACGGCGCTGTAAACAAAGCGGGGCGATTGCAAGTTGCGCAGCCAGGCCCAGAAGTCCCGCTTGCTAGGCACTGCGCCCAGCGTGGCTCTCAGGATGGCCGTTTCCAGTTGCAGTGGCGGATCGACCTGTTCCAATGCATACAGCCCGCCGAGCGTGTGCGCCACGCTTGCTACCAGGGGGGCGCACGACGCGCAGGTGTTCACGTGCTGATTGAAAGCGCTCCGCTCGTCAGCGTCCAACAACCCGTCGAGGTAGTCGCTCAAGCGTGCTTCGGTTTGTTCGCAAGTCCAGGTCATAACGCTGCTCCCGCCGCTCGCTTCCAAAACCCGATGCTATGCAAAACGTGCCTCATGCCGGGCGCACTCCCATCTGCTGCAGAATCCTCGCCAATTCGATGCGCCCGCGGTTAATGCGTGACTTCACCGTTCCTTCCGGCACGGCCAACACTCGTTGAATCTCCAGGTACTCCAATTGCTGCAGGTCGCGCAAGATGACCGCCTCGCGCAATTCCGGCGATAGCCGCGTCAGCGCGCTTTGGACCTGCCCGCTCAACTCGCCTAGAAGCGCTTGCTCGTCGGGGCGGCGTCCCACAGATTCCTTGTTTTCCACCACCGGCATGGCGTCGTCCAGCGAATCGGTAACGCGATCCCTCTTGGTTCTACGGTAATGGTCAATCAGCAAATTGCGCGTCACACTGGTCACCCATGTGGCGAATCCGCCATGGGCCGACCGATAACTGGCTAAAGTCCGGTACACCCGGAGGAACACATCCTGCGTCAGGTCTTCCGCTTCCGTGCGGTTGCCGGTGAACCGGTAGCAGATGTTAAAAATGCGGCGCGTGTGGCGACGCACAAGTTCCTCCCAGGCCGACCCGTCGCCCTGCAGGCATTGCTGGACAAGTTGGGCATCCTGCTCCAACGTATCATCAGCCTCTAAACCGATTACGGTGCAAGGCGTGTCTGCGAGCCGGCTTCTCTCTCAAAAAACCGCTGGCAGTCCAACTCGGCCTGCCAACTATGGAACGAAAACTGCTAGCGAAATGTTCCCTTTGAATCTGGGCCAGGCTTTCAACCGTCATTGGTGGCATCTTACTCAGGAGTTGTTGGCGAAACAAGAAAATCCGGGCAGTTCGGAAAAGCTCACAAAGGGCAGCAAGCACCTCGCCTGTCCGCCAAAGCCCCGAGAACACGCTTGGCCTTGGCTCTCGAGCGAAGCTCCCACCCGAAGTGCCGCGAGCCGGGGCAGTGATCCTATAATCTGTTGATATGAAAAGCCTTATTTAAGATATCGGAACGTGTTCATTTTTCTCTGGACCTCATGTCGCTCGCGCATCGTGCTCACTTAAAACCCTGTTCGCGAAACAGCTCCAGGCCATTTGAACATGTTCAACTCCTCCGCACCAGGCGCCTAGAAAAGTCCGTCGGCGAAAAGACCATGGCACGTGCGGCTGGGGTTGCGACCGGGGCGGCCTGCTAATGCTTTCCCAGCAAGGGAAGCGATTGTTTCCGCCTATTACGATCAGGTTCAGCGATGGCACGCGGCCAAAGTGCGCGAAGAGCTTGTTGGCAGAGAGGGATTGCGCGACCGGCTGGCGTGCGTGCTGCATTGAAGTACGGAAGCCAAGGAGGAACGATGACGAGCACACAAGCAGTTACGCACTGGTACCCGGCGTCGGCGGCGGACAAGCGGCCATCCGCGTGGTGGTACTGGGGACCCGCCGTGTATGTCAGCCGCCGCGACTATTGGAAAATCACGAAAGTTTTTCTCGCAGTGGGAGTTCCTCTCGGAGCGGTGGGAGTGTTGTTTCGCATCCCGATGGCGTTCTGGGGAGCGGTCGCGCTTGCCGAGATTGGGCTGTTGCTGCTGGCGTATTCGTTGGTTGGCTTATACCGGATGTATGGGCATCCGGGAGTGAAGTATGTGCGCAAACTGGTCGCTCTGGGGGAGGTGCAAGGGAAAGTGACCGTCGCGGATTTGCATATCGGTACGTACCGCCATGCCTTTTTGCTTTCCGACGTGTTGCCCGAAGCCCAGATCAAATCGGTGGATTGCTGGAATGTGGAAGGCGAGTCTCCCGAGGAGGCGGTTGCGGACGTTCGCGATTTGGAAGTGCCGCCGCAGTCCGATCCGCGGATTCAGACTTTTGAGGCCGATTATTTCAGCGTTCCGCTGCCGGACGCGTCGTGCGACGCGGTGTGCTTTGGCTTTGGCACGCACGAGCTTCCGACAGGCGGCGCTCGCGAGAAACTGTTCGGCGAGGCTACTAGAATCCTGAAGCCGAAAGGAAAGGTTTTGCTCTTCGAGCATGGCTGGGACGCGCACAATTACGTGATTTTTGGGCCGGTGATTCATCACGTAACGAAGCGGCAGGATTGGGATAAGTTTTTGCGCGAGCGTCTTGACCATGTGAAATATGCACGCAGCACGCAGGCAGTGGATTTGTTTGCGGGCACGCGGCGCTAACGGAAGCCGCCATGGACAAGCACAGCGGGGACGCGGACGTCGTGGTCATCGGCGGGGGAATCGCGGGACTGGGCGCGGCGATTCGGTTGAAAGACCGCGGGCTCGAACCACTGGTGCTGGAAGCGGACTCGCGCGTTGGCGGGCGTATGACCACCGATCGCGCCAATGGGTTTGTGATTGACCGGGGCGTGACGCTTTTCGGAAATGGATTCCGGAGCATGCGTGCGCTGGTGAAGCGCCTAGACCTGTCGTCACTGACCTGTCCGGGAAGCTTCAGCGTAGGCATCCAGGACGCGGCCGGCTGTCGCGGCTACCGCGGCGGGCGGTTCGAGGATCTGTTGCTCGATCGGGGCATCTCGTGGCGGGCACGCTCGGCCGGATTGCGATTCGGTATGGATTTGTTTCGCAATTTCCGCGCGCTGTCTCACGGCAATAGTTTTCTGAGTGGCGCGTTGGATGGAGAGAATTGCCAGGAATATTTTCAGGGGATTGGCGGCGAAGAGCTGTTCGATCGCATTTTCTGGCCCGGGCTGAATGGGCCGATGGGCGGAGCTGCGGAGAAGTCCTCGCGCGTCATCCTAATGCAGGTGATTTGGAACCTCCTGGTGCGCGGCCAGTGGAATCTGACAGACGGCGTGGACCGAATTCCGGAGGCGGCTGCCGCCCAATTACCAGTAGTTACGGGGGCGCGCGTGCTGCGCGTAGAACGGAGTGGAGCCGGAGTTGAGGCGCAGGCAGAAGTGGAAGGGAGGCGGCAGAACTTTCGCAGCCGGGCAGCGATCTTCGCCGTTCCCGGCCATCTGGTTCCCGGTCTTTGCCCGAGCTTGCCGGTAGAAATGTGCGAACTTCTTTCTCGCACGCAATACTCGAAGATTGCCAATGCGGCGGTAGCACTTTCCAGTCCACCTAAGACTCCCTACGCGGGATATGCATTCACCCCGGATGTAGTTCCTGGGGCAGAAATCGAAATGGAACATTTGCGGCGCCCAACCGCTGCCCGAGCGGAACCGGGCTGGCGGGCGTTTTCCTGTGGAATACGCCCGGGAATTGCCGGCTGGAAGCGGATGACGACTCGTTGAAACGGCAAGCGAGCCAAATCGTGGAGCGAACCTTTCCGGAGTGCCGCGGCAAGGTGCTTTTTGTTCATCTGGTGCGGTGGAACATCGGGATCGCGCAGTTTCCTCCCGGAAGGCTGCGCGAGATGACCGCTCTGCGGAAGCAACTCGAGGGTTGGCGGGAACTCTTCGACCTCTGCGGCGACTACCTGGACGGGCTTTCGAGCGAAGGTGCTTTGCGCACGGGAGAAGAAGCGGCCGAGCGGGTGACGAATCACCTTGTGAGGCGCTGAGCAAATTGCCGGTTCAGCCGATGCTCGTTTTCCCCAACTTGACGCGCTGGGTAGCTCCCGATAGTCTGGCCAGCGCATGCAAACATCGTCGAGGAAATTTCTTATCATTCTGGCTGGCCTGGTTTTGGGCGGATTTGTTGTATACCAGTCTACCGGCTTCATCCACAAAGCGAATTTCAGCGGACAAAAACTGCTGCGCGCGGTTGCAGGCGCAAATCTCTATCTGTTGTTGCTCCCGGTAGTGGTGATTTACGGCTGCTATGCGATTCGGGCGCTGCGCTGGCAATTGTTTCAGGGCAATCTCGGTACTTCGCGCTTTTGGGTTATTTACAAGATGACGCTCGCGGGGTTTGCCGCGACTTTCATGCTGGGGCGAGCCGGCGAACCGGTTCGGCCTGTGTTGCTGTCTCGAAAGGAAAAACTTCCTTACGCGGACATGTTTGGCATTTACGCGCTCGAGCGATTGTTCGATTTTGCGAGCACTGCGGTGATTTCGGCGTTGGCATTAGTTCTTTTTAATGCGCACGCGGGCAACGAAGAAACGGGCGCGGCTCTGTCAACGGCGGCCAGAACCGCCGGCACCCTGTTATTCGCGGGAGTGACCGCAGCGGCGCTGTTTCTCGTGTACTTACGGCTCCACGGGACAGCGGTATTGGAACGTCGGCTTCAGGGCTGGCGCGAAGCGCCCGGGTGGCGCCGATCCCTTGCGGGAAAATTGCTTGGCTTCGTGCGTGGTGTGCAAGCCATCCGTAACCTGGGCGATCTGCTGTTGGCTATCTTCTATTCCGCGGTGCACTGGTTCCTGGTTCTGCTGGTATATTTCTGGGCAACGCGAAGTTTTGGTGGAACACTTGGCACGCTCAGCTTGGGCGATGTCATGCTGGTCATGGCGTTTTCGCTGGTGGGATCCGTGGTGCAGTTGCCCGCGGTCGGAGGCGGGGCGCAGCTCGCTTCGGTGCTTGTGTATACGAAGATATTTGGGGTAGAAACAGAGCCGGCAACCGCCGCGGCAATCGTGCTCTGGCTGATTGGTTTTGCGGCCTGCTGTCTTGCAGGTGTGCCACTCCTGATTCAGGAAGGTATGTCCCTGGGCGAATTGCGCGGGTTGGCCGAACACGAGAAAGAGACGGCGGGCTAAGCACCTGGCTAGCAAGGAGAATCCGGCCCTGTGAAGTGCCCTTTTTGCGCGCATGTGGACGACAAAGTAATCGATTCGCGGGAAGGCCGCGGCGGAGACACCATCCGCCGCCGCCGCGAGTGCTTGAAGTGCAGCCGGCGCTTTACTACCTATGAGCGCATCGATGAGATTCCCTACATGGTCATTAAGAAGGACGGGCGTCGGGAACGCTTCGAAAGGCAAAAGATCCTGCAGGGGCTTTTGAAGGCCTGCGAAAAGCGGCCCGTGGCCACGCCGAAACTGGAAAGCATCGTGGACGAAGTGGAAGGCGTGGTGCACGAGTCCACCGAGCGCGAACTGACTACCACGGAAATCGGCGAAATGATTATGAACTGCCTGAAAAAGCTGGACAAGGTCGCCTACGTGCGCTTCGCTTCGGTGTACCTGGACTTCAAGGACGTGCAGGAATTCATGAGCGAGCTAAAGAATCTGTTGAAAGAGCACGCCGTCAAAAAGTAACCGCGTGCCGAGATGGTTCGGTCCGTGTCGCGGGGAGTGCTGTGTGGAGGCGAGGACGGAGATGAATCGCAGAAATTTTCTGAAGTCGGGAGCAGGCAGCGCTGTTTTTGGTGCGGCGATGATCAATCGCGGGCGCTATCTGCCGTTTGCCGGCGGACCCCAGTATTCGACACGCGCGATTGAGCTGGTCGAGCGTTCGACGGTCATCGACATGCTTGCTCCGTTGTGGATCAGTCCCAGCAAGACCCGGTTGATGCTTGGCAACCCCGAGAACTTCAAGGCGGCGGACTACGCCCCGTACAAAAACTCGGGCATTAACGTTTTCCATATCGCGATCGGTACCGGCGGCACCGATGCGTATCTTGAAACGCTGCAGTTCCTGTCCGGCTACAACAGCTTTTTGGCGCGGCACGATGCCTGGTTCGAACGCGCGGATACTCCGGCACGCCTTGAAGGCATTAAAGGTTCAGGAAAAGTGGGCCTCATCCTCGGAATTCAAAACTCCGAACATTTTCGCAAAGCGGACGATGTCGATTATTTCTACGGGGTGGGCCAGCGCGTCTCGCAGCTCACCTACAACGCGCGCACGCTGATCGGCAATGGCTCCACAGAGCGGCGCGACGAGGGACTTTCAGATTTTGGCGTAAGCATTGTCGAGCGCATGAACAAGGTCGGGATGGCGGTGGATGTTTCCCATTGTGGTGACAAAACTACGCTGGACGCTTTTGAGCTTTCGAAAAAGCCGGTGCTCATCACCCATTCGAATTGCCGCGCGCTGAATCCCAATCACCCGCGCTGCAAGACCGATGAGGCTATCAAAGCCATGGCCGCCAGGGGCGGCGTCATGGGCATCACGGAAGTGCGCATGTTCGTAAGCCCCAAAGAGCCGACGGGGATGGATGCCATGCTGGAGCACTACGATTATGTTGCGAAACTCGTGGGTGTCGAGCACGTCGGCGTGGGAAGCGATACGGATCTGCTGGGATACGATGCGCTGTCTCCCGAAGAGACCACGCAGTTGCGCTCGGGATACAAGAGCAGTTACGGATTCCGCGAGAAGAACGACATCGACGGCTACACTTTTGCCAAGCGGCCCTTCGACCTTGCCGAGGCCTTAATCCGCCGCAAGTACAGCGACGCCAACATCGAAGCTATCTTGGGCGGCAATTTCCGCCGCGTGCTGAAGGAGATCTGGACGGTCTGAAATCGTTCGGCAAAGAGTAGTTCCTTCTCTCGGTGAGAGGTTCCCATGAAAAAGAAGGCCGTGATGGTTCTGTTCGTGGTGCCCGTGTCCGCCGTGATGTCTGCGAGTTCACGCGAAGGCTTTGTGATTGAGCCCTTCCATCTCGTAAATTTTTGCGACCCCGCCAGCGATACCGAGTGTGGCGTCGAATTCGAAATAGAAACGGATTGAGCGTCACCGCGGCCAGACGCCCGCGGTAAACGACTTGATGGTCTGGAAGCCGAGCTTCTCGTAGAGTTGCACCGCGGTGCGATTGTCGGAGGTGACGGTGAGCGTCAACTCGCGAAACTTCATCGAGCGCAACGCCTCCCCAGAAGTCTGCATGAGCATGCGGCCGATGCCATGTCCCTGAAAGCCGGGCAAGACGCAGACCTGCGTGGTGTGACCCACGCCCGAAGAAACTTCGCTGGTCAGGACGGCGGCCACCAAGTCATCGCTGCCGGGCTCGTGGAGAACAAATGACGCGCCCGGAACAAACTGGCCGCATCCCGGGAGCAGGATAATGTTCTTCAGAAACTTCAGTGCGCCGGTTCGGCTGTGGTACTGATCGTTGATTTCACCGTCCACGTGGTTGGCGTAAGCCAGGTAAATCAGCTTGGCGCAAGGTTCAAAGTAGCGGTCGTTCCAACGAGCGAGCCTCAGGCCGCCCGAAGCGCCGGCTTTCGATTCCCCCATTCGGTGCAAATCCAGAAGCATAAATTGGCGGGTGAAAAGCCGGAAGCCATGGTCGGACAGCGGCGCGTCGACCGGGCCGCTGAAGGGCATGAGCTGCGCTTCGATGCGCAAAAGATGCGGAATCGCCCGCATCGAGAAGAGCATTTCTTCGAGCAGCCTTCGTCCCAAAGCTTCTTGCGCAAATTTGGAAGAAACGTAAAGGCCGCCGATGAGCCCTTTTTGCTCTTCAAGAACGTAAAACGAGTAGCCCGCTGCCGTGCCGGTCTCGAACGCTACGCAGCCTGCCAGCGCGCGCGCTTCCATGAAGCGCTTGATCAGCTCCAGCGCCCCGCGGTAATCCCAATGCAGTTCATCGCGCCAGTGACGCGCCTCTTCCTCGAGAAGCGGCTCAATTTGACGCACGGTGGTTTGCCGCAAGTCGACAATGTTCATGGGCACGCGGATTTGGTGCGCCCCCGCCATGATGCCTCTATCATAGCCGATTCGCGCAAGCCCGTCTGGAAAGACCGTTCGAGGGCGTGATACGAATCCGACACACCGCGGGCGGCTTTTCAAAGTGTGCAACGACGTATGTGCTAGGCTGGTTTGCGGCGACTTTTTTAACAAGGAGCTAGAGGAACGAAAAGCGAGAGGCGCCGCGCACGCGAGCGGCTCAGGCGACGCATGCAAATCTTCTCGGAACTGCGGTATCCATCGCGGTGGTACACAAGAATACTGACACTCTTACTGGCGCTGGCGTTATTTGCTGTGCTGACGACGTCGGCGATTGCCGGATTTCTTGTCTATCGCATCGTCAAGCCCCAGCGCAGCGCGCCCGAAATCAGCATGGCCAGCTTTCCCGGGCATCCTGAAGTGATGGATTTCCAAGTGCCGGAGCTCGGCAAGCGGGAAGGATGGTTCTTCCCTGGCGTGCGACGCGGGCCGACCATCGTCCTATGCCATGGTTACGAGTCCAGCCGCGGCGAGTTGTTGACGCTGGTCTCTGCATTGCAAGACCACCAGTACAATGTATTCGTTTTTGACTTTGCCGCGCATGGCGCCAACGCGGGAATGAGCACATTGGGTTATCGCGAAGCTGAGGAGTTGAATAAAGCCGTCAACACTCTCGCTGCCCGCGACGATCTGGATCCTACTCGCTTCGGATTGTGGGGCTATAACCTCGGCGCCTATGCCGCGTTGCGCGAAGCGGAGGGCGACAAACGCATTCGCGCACTCATTTTGGATTCCGTGTATGACGACCCAGAGCAGATGGTGAGGGTCGGAGTTGAGCGGAACGGCCTGGGCCCATTTCCTTTTATGGTTCGTTTCACGCAGCTTAGTTTCGGTTACCTCAACAACGCCCACCGGCGCGATCCGCCGCTCTCCAGCAAGCTTCTGGCGCTCTGCGGTGTCCCCATGCTGTTTGTTCAGGCGCAGGATGATCCGGACATGGCCGCGATCACCCGCCAGATGTTCCTCGAAGCTCCTGAGCCTCGTGAGGAGGCCATCATCGCGCATGGCAATTTTGTGGGCTTGAGCGATCAGGAAAAGCGCGATTACGAGAACCGTGTGGTGTCATTCTTTCTTTTGCACCTGTCCCCCACCGCTGCCAAGTCCCTCAAGTGAGCCGGGCATGAGGATCCGATAGAGATACACTCCCGTAGTCTGTTCGTTGAAGGGTATTGGTTCACACGCGAAGGGAACCGGAGTTAAGTTCCTGCAGCGGGGCATGTCCGTGAGCACGTATTCTTTGCGCAGATTCTCCTGGCTCCAGTCTTTTATCTCCTGGTGCAAGCAGAAATTCAGGCTGTAGTGTTGGCCCCGGCTCATGCCGCCCACGGCCAATTCGCCCAGCGGAATGTTCTGCAGTTGCAATTGTCGGGCGATGGTCTTGCCGGAAGGATCGAACTTGAAGCACGACGGCGCAATGTAATAGGCGAGCATCGTGGCTGCAAGGATCGGCAGAACACAAGCGGCGGCGCGGAGAGGAAGCCCCTTTTTGCGCAGGGGCCTGCCAAACAGGGCCAAGAGAAAATTCGCCGCTCCCAGCAAGGCCACGATGATGCATACGCCGGTCACAAACCGTGGGTTTCCCGGGGAAACGCGCGGTGCCAGGAGTTCAATGAAGGCGACCGGAAGGATGAGCGAAAGCGAGAACAGCAATAAGGCAACGCGAAGCAGGGAACGCGGAATTTTCGTCATCGCCGTGAGTGAATGGGCTAGTAGCAAGCCAATAGCGGGAAGCGCGGGAAGGATATATCCGGGAAGTTTGGACCGCGAAAGAGAAAAAAACAGAAGACAAAACGCGGCCCAGCAGGTGAAAAACCAAGTCGATTCGTTCGCATGGCGCGTACGCAGAAATTCAACTGCTCCGTGAACTATGGTCCAGAGAAAGAGCGCCAGCCAGGGAAGCAGCGCCGCCAGAAGTACGGGCACGTAAAACCAGAAGGGCTGGATGTGCTGAAATTCGGGGGTGAGGTAGCGCTTGAAATTGTGTTCGATGAGGAAGACACGCAAGAAATCAGCATTGCGGCGGGCGCAGAGCACATACCAAGGCAGCGCCGTCGCGCAAAAAGCGGCAATCGCCACGGGATGAAGGAGCCGAAGCGCGTCCTGCCGACGTTTGGTGAGCAGCGCCCAGAAAAACACGGCACCGCCGCAGAGAACAATCGCCGCCGGGCCTTTGGCTAGCACCGCCAGTCCAAGGAAGGAACCAAACAAAATTAACGCGAGCCAAGGCGTGCGTGGAAGGATGGGTGTGTTCTTATCGCGCGTCAGGCCGAGGAGCACCGCCGCCCAGACCATGGCGATGGTGAACATCGCGCTGAAAGGCATGTCGGTCGCGGCCGCATGCGAAAAGCCGATCATGCCCACGGTTGCGGGCAGCAAAAGCAAGAGCCAGCGCGCCGTTTCTCCGCCATATAGGTTCCATGCCAGCCAGGCCAGCACGAGCGTGGCCAGCAGCGCAGAAACGGCGCTGGGCAATCGTGCGGCAGCTTCGCGCACTCCGAACCATTTGAAACAGAGTCCCGCACCCCAGTAAAAAAGCGGTGGCTTCTCGAACCACGGTTTTCCATAAAGCCGAGGCGTGACCCAGTCGTGGCTCTCCATCATGTCGCGTGCAATCCAGGCATAGCGCGGCTCGTCCGGCCCGATGAATCCAAGCACGCCGAGATGGCTGAAGTAGCAAATGTAAAGCGTGGCGCAGAGGAGCATGCTCCACGCTAGGAAGGCGCCTCGGGTGATGCTGGCATTCTCGGGCGGTGGCGTCCTTGGTTTCGTCACGGAAGGTTGAGTCTAACACTAACATTGAAAGACTTTGTTCCACTCCCGGACCTCTTGCATACTGTCGCGCAATGACCTTTTCGTTCCATGGGGTTCCACGATGAAGGAGCGGCTGGAATACGCCGCGGTCTGGCTGGCCATTAAGGGACTGGGCCTGATGCCCAGATCCATGGCCCGCCGCTTGGCCGCCGCTTTGACACCATTTCTCTACGGTTGTTTGCCGAAATTGCAGAAAACTGCAGAAATCAACTTGTGCATCGCCTTTCCGGATTGGAGTGACGCCCGACGAAAATCTGTCATTCGGCGAATGCTCCGCAATCTCGGTTGGATGGCGGCGGAGTTCGCGCACTTTCCGAAATACACGAAGCAAAACATTGAGCAGATCGTGGTTCTCGATGGCCATGAAAACTTTCTTGCAGGCCAGCGCCGCGGGACGGGTGTGCTTTATCTAACCGGGCATATCGGCGCGTGGGAGCTCTCTTCCTTTGCCCATGCGCTGTACGGTTTCCCGCTGCACTACATGGCGCGCCCCATCGAGAACCGCCGGATCGATGTGCTGGTCAATGGGTATCGCCGCCTTTCGGGCAACCAGCCGATCTTCAAAAACGAGTCCGCGCGCGTCACCTTGAAGGTTTTGAAAGAAGGTGGAACCATTGGCATTCTCGCGGACCAGAACACCATGCCGTCGGAAGCCGTCTTCGTCGACTTTTTTGGAAAAGCGGCCAGCAGCACCACAGGGATCGCGCGTCTCGCGTTACATACCGATGCCGCCGTTGTGCCCGGCTATGCCGTTTGGGACGAGCAGCTTGGCAAATACCGGCTGCGTTTCGAGCCTCCGGTGGAGCTGATTCGAACCGGAGACGCCGAAAGCGATATCCTCGAAAACACACGGAAGTTTGCGAAAGTGCTCGAAGATATTATTCGCAAATATCCGGACCAGTGGGTTTGGGTGCACGGCCGGTGGAACACGCGGCCAAGCGGCGAACCGCCGGTTTACGATTTTTCGTGAGGCTGAACATGAAACGAACAGCAAGAGAACTTGCCGACGCCCTCGGTGCTACGCTCGAAGGGGATGGCGCTCTGGAAATCACTGGCGTGGCCGCCCCTGGGCGTGCCGCGTCGCGCGAGTTAATCTACGTCGATTCCGCCAAGCACGCAGACCGCGCGGCCGCCTCTGCCGCGCTTTGCGTGATTGCCGCCGAGGGCCTGCGGCTGCCCGGCAAAACCGTGCTGCGTAATCCGCATCCCAAGCTGGCGTTTGCCAAAGCCGCCGCGCTGCTTCTGGACCGCGCACCGATTGCCACTGGGATTCATCCCACGGCCGTTGTCGCGCCGCTCGCGAGGGTGGAGGAAAGCGCAAGCATCGGGCCCTACGCCGTGATTGGAGAAGATGTGCACATCGGCGCGGAAACGCAAATTGGCGCGCACTGCGTGATTGGAGCGGGCTGCTGGATTGGCGAGCTTTGCCGCATTCACCCCCGCGTGACCCTCTATCACCAGGTGCGCATCGGCCATCGCGTGGAAATTCATTCCGGCGCGGTGATTGGCGCGGACGGATTCGGTTACGCCTTTGGAGAAGGGAAGCACTGGAAGTTTCCGCAGGTTGGCATTGTGGAGATTGGCGATGACGTCGAGATCGGCGCGAACACTACGATTGACCGTGGTTCGCTCGATGACACGCGCATCGCCGAGGGCGTAAAACTCGACAACCTGATTCAGATTGGGCACAACTGCCAGATCGGGGCGCATACGGTCATGGCGGCACAAGTCGGTTTCTCCGGCTCGTGCACTGTCGGCCAGAACGTCGTCATTGGCGGCCAAGCCGGATTTGGCGAGCGCTGCGAACTGGAAGACGGCGCGATGATTGGAGGACAATCGGGAGTGCTTGGCGGGAAAACCATTCGCGGAGGGCAGACCGTTTGGGGAACCCCGGCACGTTCGCTTGAAAAGTTCAAAGAGCAGTACGCTTCCTACGCCCGTCTCCCGGAATTGGCTGCGCGCATCAAAATTCTTGAGGCCAAACTTGGCGTTAAATGAAAAAGACGGCACTCCCCGCTGGCGCGTCATTGTCGTCGGCGGTCACACGCGCAGCATCGGCAAAACACAGCTGGTTTGCGAGGTGATCGCCGCGTTCCCTCAGGCCAACTGGATTGCCGGCAAAATCACGCAATATGGACACGGCGTCTGCGCACAAAATGGGGAGAATTGCGACTGCGCGCCAAGCGAACATGTCTGCGCGCTCGACTGGGAAATGCACGCCGATACCGGCACGGACAGCGCGCGTTTTTTGGCCGCGGGGGCTCGACGCTCCTTCTGGCTTCGCACCAAGCAAGGTTTCCTCGCCGAAGGGCTTCCTTTGCTGCGAGCTGCGGTCCAGGAAGCGCGAGCGGTTTCCTACGGCGATCTGCCGACGCTTATTTTGGAGAGCAATTCCTTGCTGCAGTTTCTGAAACCGAGCCTTTATTTCGCGGTGCTCGATCCGACGAAGGAAGATTTCAAGGATTCCGCCCGCGCTGGTCTCGATCGTGCCGATGCCCTCATTCTTCGCGCTTCCCCCGGGGCATTTCCCGCGTCGCCGCCATGGACGCGGCTTCCAGCGCGGTTGCTCCGCGAAAAACCATCGGTCTCGCAGCGGGAGGGCGAGCCGCTTCCGCAGCCCTTGCGAGTGCTGGTTCAACGGGCCCTGGAATCGCCGGGAACAGTTGCAATTTGACGACTTCTGGTCTGCTATCACAGCATCTTAGTCGTTGACCCCCAGCGTCAAGGCAGGGATAATCGGAAGTACCGATGTTACTGGAACTGGTACTACTTGCTGCTCGGGTTCCGGTGCAAGTCATAGGGACCACTGCAGTTAGACGACGAAAGCTAGGTGGGGAAGTTGATGCGGCGGGCTACGCCGGCCCGCTCGACCTGTCAAGTTTTGCATGATGCTCTGGGGGAGCACCGCATGGCCTCATTTGCACGCGTTGGAGCGCAAGCCGCCACGGCGCCTGCGCCGGTCCCATGGCAAGAGCGGGATTGGGCGGAGCGCCTCGAGAAGGCCATAGAACGCGGCGCCAATCACCTGCTTTCTCTTCAAGCCGAGCAGGGCTACTGGCAGGGCGAACTCGAAGCCGATTCCACTCTCGAATCGGATTACATCTATTACCTGCAGGTTATCGGCAAGGCTGATCCGGAGCGCGTGGCCAAGCTGGCCAACTCCGTCCGCAAGAAACAGCTGCCCGATGGCGGCTGGAGCATCTATCCTGGCGGGCCTTCGGAGCTGAATGCCACGTGCAAGGCATACTTCGCGTTGAAACTCGCAGGCGACTCGCCGTATGCGCCGAACCTGGTGCGCGCGCGGGAAATGGTGCATCGCCTGGGCGGCCTCGAGCATTCCAATTCCTACGTCCGCTTTTACCTGGCGCTGGTCGGCGCGGTGAGTTGGGACCTTGTGCCATCGATTCCCGTCGAGTTGATGCTCGTTCCCAACTGGTTCCTTCTGAACATTTACGAAATGTCTTCGTGGACGAGGGGCATCGTGATCCCCATGGCGATTCTGTCCGCGTTGCGCCCCGACTGGAAGTTGCCGGCGCGCGCGCATGTCGATGAGCTGTTCAAGGATCCCGAACGCAAGACGGCCGCGCTGGATTGGAGCGGCCAACTCCTTTCCTGGAAAAACTTCTTCCTCGCTGTAGACCGTGGCTTGAAGCTGTACGAAAAGTCGCCCTGGAAACCATTTCGTCAGCGCGCCATTCGCGAAGCCAAGTCCTGGATGCTGAATCACCTCGAGCGCACCGAGGGACTCGCCGCTATCTACCCCGCGATGATGAACTCGATTTTCGCGTTGATGGCTTTCGGTCATGGGCCGGACGATCCGCTTACCTTGCGCGAGATCAGGGAATTTTCGCGCTTTGAAATCGAGGAGCACGACACCATTCGCATGCAGCCGTGCGTTTCGCCGGTGTGGGACACCTGCATCGCCATGGTCGCGCTCGAAGAAGCGGGTCTGCCTCCGGACCATCCGGCGCTGGTCAAAGCCGCGGAATGGCTGCTCTCGAAACAGGTGCTCGGCCCGGGCGATTGGCAAGTCAAGAACAAGGACGCCGAACCGGGCGGTTGGGCCTTCGAATTTCGCAACGACTTTTATCCCGACGTCGACGACACCGCCTTCGTGCTGATGGGGCTCCAGCGTGTGAAATTTCCTGATCTGCCGCGCATGGAGGCCGCGATGCGCCGCGGCATGCAGTGGCTCCTCAGCATGCAGAATCGCGATGGCGGTTGGGGCGCTTTCGACCGCGACAACGACCGCAAGTTCCTCTGCAACATTCCCTTTGCCGATCACAACGCCATGATCGATCCTTCGACCGCGGACGTGACGGCCCGCGTCGTCGAGTGTCTTGGCCGCTTCGGCTGGCCTTCGGATCATCCCGTCATTCAGCGCGCGGTGAAGTTCCTGTTGAAGGATCAGTGCAAGGACGGTCCCTGGTTTGGTCGCTGGGGAGTCAATTACATTTATGGAACAAGCGGCGTTCTGCGCGCTCTCGAAACCGTTTCCCTCGCCACGCGCGAGTTCTGTCAGCGAGCCGTCAACTGGCTCCGCAGCGTCCAGAAAGTGGACGGCAGCTTTGGCGAGTCACTCCTTAGCTACGATCTGCCTGATGCCAAGGGGCAAGGTGCCGGTACGGCTTCGCAAACTGCGTGGGGCCTTATTGGCCTGCTGGCAAGCGCAGGGACAGAAGACTCTGCGGTCAAGAAAGCAGTCGCTTACCTGGTCCATCGCCAGCAGCCAGATGGCTCCTGGAGCGAGCCCGAATTCACCGGCACCGGTTTCCCGGGCGTCTTTTACCTGAAATATCATCTTTACCGGAATTCGTTTCCGGTCTATGCGCTCGCGCGCTATTCCAATCAATTGCGCAAAGCACGAGATTACGCCTCGGTGAAATTTCAGCCCAGCGGGTTCCGGCAGCGCAGCGGGATTTAACCAACGATGATGCGCTTACCAGCGCGGCTTACCACAAAAATGGCAAAAGTCCGCATCGCACAGATTTTCAGCTCTGCGCCGCCGCGTTTTCTCCTGCATGGCGTGGACCCGGAGGAAGTTCTCCATCCTGGCTCCCATGCGCCGGTTTCCCGCGAAAGAATGCGAGGGCTTATTGCCGATCCCGCCCCCGTGATTTGGATTGGTGGGAGCGAGCCCTTGGTTCATCCGGGCATCGGCCATTTTGCGCGCGCGATTGGTCACGGCCACTATGTTTTTCTCGAAACGGACGGCACTCTCCTCTGCCGCCGCATCCACGAATTTCAGCCTCTGCCGCAAGTATTTCTGACCGTTCTTCTCGACTCGCGGCAAGCGACGATGTCCTCTCTTGCGGTCGAAGGGCTGCGCGCCGCACGCCTCTCCGGCTTTTTCACCGTGATCCGTTCACTGGTTCACGAAGATGCGGACCTCGTGCAGCTTGGGACACTTCGGAAATTCATTAAGGAAAAAGATGTGGACGGCTGGCTGATTACCGCGGCATCCGGCGCCGAAGCCGCCGTCCGCAAAGCTGCCGAAGCCCGCCGCATGATTCCGAGTAGTTTCTGGCGTCAGTTTTCCGAGCATGTCGAAGAAGCGATTCTGGCCCAAGCCCAGGGCAGGGAATTGCATGTGGCGACCTCTTCTGCGGCGGAAGGTGTGGGCGTCACATGACCACACTGGTTACCGGCGCTTCCGGCTTTCTCGGCAGCCACGTCGCGCGGCAATTGGTGGCGCGTGGCGAAGATGTGCGCGTGATGATGCGCCCTTCAAGCACGAATCGCGCCATCGGTGATCTCTCGCTCGAATACGTTACCGGCGACTTGCGCGATCCCGCCGCAGTCGCGCGCGCGATCGCGGGCGCCAAGCGCGTCTTCCATGTGGCCGCGGATTACCGCTTGTGGGCCAAGCGCAGGCAGGACATTTACGATTCCAACGTGGGCGGAACAAAAAATCTTCTCGACGCCGCCATGCGTGCCGGCGTCGAGCAATTCATCTACACCAGCACCGTGGCCACCATCGCTGTCGACCGCACGAAACTTCCCAACGAATTCACCGAGGCCCGTCTCGAAGAAATGGTCGGTCACTATAAGCGTTCCAAATGGATGGCTGAGCAGGAAACGCTCAGGGCCGCGAAAGCTGGCTTGCCCGTCATTGTGGTCATGCCAACGACGCCGGTCGGCCCGTGGGACTGGAAGCCCACGCCCACTGGTAAAATCATTCTGGATTTTCTAAACGGCAAAATGCCCGGCTACGTCGAAACCGGCCTGAATTTTGTTGGCGTCGAAGAATGTGCCGCGGGCCACGTGCTTGCGTCGGAGAGAGGCAAAGTCGGGGAGCGCTATCTCCTCGGCGGTGAGAATCTCACGCTCAAGGCGATGCTGGACATGCTTGCGAAGATCAGCGGGCTGACCGCACCCAAGCTGAAAATTCCTCACGGGCTCGCGTTGGGCGTGGCTTATGCTAATACTGTCGTCTCGCGCCTGATTGGCCGCGAGCCAGGTATACCGGTCGAGGGTGTGAAGATCGCGCGCCACATGATGTTTGTGGATTGCTCCCGCGCACAGCGCGAATTGGGTTTCAAGGCGGGCCCGGTGTCTGCGGCGCTCGAACGCGCGGTGCGCTGGTACGAGGCCAATGGTTACATCGCGGAAAGCCGTGCGCGCAAAATGGCGCGCGCCCGCGCCGCCTAGGCCTGATTCGCGGTTCGCACTTAAGGTGGGTCCTGGCAATTTTGTACTGGCCGGTCTTCCAGACCGGTGCTGGCCTGTGTCCATGAGAATCCTTGTCACCTTTGCCGTCGACGCCGAATTCGCCCCCTGGCGGAGACGTCATGCTTTCATCCGCGACGCAATCAGCATTCCTGACCCCCCAATGAACCGGCCGTTCTACGAACGGTTTGAAGGGAACGTTTATGGGAATAACGTCGACGTATTGTTGACAGGAATCGGATGGGAGGACTTGTTTACAAACATCGCGACGAAAGCTCTGCGTGATTTGCTCAAGAAAAAGCCGGATTTTTGCATTTCCACGGGTCTGGCAGGTGGCTTAAATGAAGAGTTGCGTCTTGGGGAGATCGTAGCAGCCACTCGAGTTATCCTGAGTCGGAAAGACGAAAAGGTATTCAGTCATAAACGTCTTTTGAAACTTGCCGAGGCCTGTGGAGCCAGAGTTGTCAGTACCATGATCACGGAAACCCACATTGTCGGTGAAACATCGGCGAAAGCGACTTTGTCTACGTTTGGCGACTGCGTTGAAATGGAGAGTTATTACGTCCTGCAATCCGCGACAGGGACTCAAATTCCTGCGATTGCCGTGCGCGCCATCAGTGACCATCGAACGCATGAGCTTCCGCTGGATTTCAATAGAATCCTGGAGCGCAATGGTGCGGTAAAAAAACGGCAGTTAATCGGCGAGCTCGTTCACCATCCCCTCGGTTTGCCTGGCCTTATCCGTTTTGGCTGGCAGAGCTGGCGGGCCACGCACTCCTTGGCCGATTTTCTTGACGAGTTTTTGCTTTCCCTCCCCGAGTACGGCGGGCGAGTTGCCGCTGCGGCCTATGGCGGGATGGCCACCGGATGAGCCGCACGGGTGCAACTCTCGATAGAGCGCGGGTCCTCGGTCCCATCCCCAAAACCATGCGCGCCGGCGTCTTCCGCGAAAAAGGCATCGTCCGCGTTGAAGAAGTTCCTGTCCCCGAGGTCTCTGACGGCGAAGTGCTTATCAAAGTTGCGGCCTGTGGCGTCTGCGGCACGGACATCAAGAAAATTTTCCACCGCTACGTCGAGCCACCGCAAATCCTGGGCCACGAGCTCGGCGGTACCGTCCTCGCCGTGGGCCGCGGCGTCAACAAATGGAAGCCCGGCGACCGCGTCATGAGCTTTCATCACGTCCCTTGCGGAAAATGCTTTTATTGTGAGCGCCGCCTCTTCTCGCAGTGCAAGCAATACAAAACCACCGGCCTGACCGCTGGCTTCACTCCGAACGGCGGTGGTTTCGCCGAATACGTCAAAGCCATGCCCTGGGTCGCCGACCGCGGCATTGTGGCTCTTCCGGACAATGTCACCTTCGAGGAAGCCACCTTCATCGAGCCCATCAACACCATTTTGAAAGCGGTGCAAAAGGCCCGCGTCGCCGCCAACGAAACGGTCTTGGTTATCGGCTGCGGTCCCATCGGCCTGCAACTCCTCCTGGTCGCGAAGCTTGCCGGCCCTCGGCTCTATACCAGTGACCCTATGGCCGTGCGCCGGGCCAAGAGCCTTACTTTAGGGGCGATTGAGTCGTTTGACCCCAGTGGTGGTAAGCTGGTGGAGGAGATAAAGGTTCGCACGGAGGGCCGGGGGGCTGATGCCGTGCTGGTGGCGGTGGCGCATCCCGCGGCGGTTGTGGAAGCGCTCGCCGCCGCGAGGCCTGGGGGACGGGTCCTGTTGTTTGCCGCGAACGATCCGGTAACCAAGATCGAATTCCCCGCAGCCGCTGTCGGGATTGACGAAAAAGAAATTTTAGGCAGCTATAGCGCCGCCGCGGACATCCAAGAAGCAGCGGCAGAACTGGTGCTCCACAAGAAACTTCCGGTCATGGACATTGTGACGCACCGTTTTCCCCTGGATAAAATTCAAGAAGCCTTGGAGCTAGCAGCCAAGCCCACGGCAGAATCGCTCAAGGTTTTGATCACGCACGCATGAGGATTACTACCAGGAAAGCGGAAACAGGCGAAGAATTGAAAGCTGCTGTCACTCACGTCGCGGTTCCATCCAAAATGACCGCCGCGGTTCTGTATGGCAGCGAGGATCTTCGCATTGAAATGATCGACGTGCCCTCAATGGCTGCCGACGAAGTGCTTCTGCGCGTACGCCTCGCTCTCACCGATGGCACGGACCTCAAGGTTTGGAAGCGCGGCTATCACGCCCTGATGATTCAACCGCCGGCGGTCTTTGGCCACGAGTTGGTGGGCGACATCGTCGCGGTGGGCAAGCGCGTCGACCCCCGCTGGCGCATCGGCATGCGCGTGGTGGCCGCGAACTCCGCCCCGTGCCTTCGTTGCTACCATTGCCGGCGGGGTCAGGAAAATCTCTGCGACGATTTGCTCTTCAACAACGGCGCGTACGCGGAGTATATGCGCATCCCCGGCCGCATCGCCGTGGAGAACATGCTCGAGGTTCCCCACTCTGTCGATGACCAGAGCGCTGCGCTCGCCGAGCCGCTTGCCTGCGTGCTGCGTGGCATTCACGAAATGGAAGTGAGAACCGGCGACACCGTCGCGGTAATCGGCTGTGGCCCTATCGGATTGAAATTCGTCCGCATGCTTTCTCGCCGCGGAGCTCGCGTCATCGCTCTGGCGCGCCGCACTGCGCCTCTCGATGTAGCCAGGCGCCTCGGTGCGATCTCTACGATCAACGTCAACGAAGTGGAGGATGTCGTCGCCGCCGTAAAAGCTCTCACGGAAGACCGGCGCGGCCCGGATTCCGTTGTCGAAGCGGCGGGCAATCCTGCCACCTGGAGGATGGCGCTGGCCATGGTGCGACGTGGCGGCGTCGTGAATTTCTTCAGTGGCCTCCCGTCGGGCACGCACGTTGAAATCGAGCCGGCATCCATTCACTATTCGGAAATAAAGCTCATCTCCACGTTCCATCACACGCCGCGCTTTTTCCGCGAGGCCCTGGAAGCCATTCGCCGCGGAGACATTTCTGCCCAAGACTTTGTCACCGAAGAAATTCGTCTGGCGGACTTGCCGCAAGCCTTCGAGCGCATGAAATCGCGCCGCGGCGAAATCAAGCTTGCCGTCCGGCCATAGCTTGCGCGTTCGCAAAGCACCCGCCCGTCATTCCGAGCCTGCCTGCGCAGGGAGGCGAAGCGAGGAATCTCCCTTCTAATGCTGGGTCCCGGCGAACTCGAGATCATGCGCCACGCGCCCAAAGCGGGCTGCTCTCCGGCCGCCGCACAGGAATACACGCGATGGCTCGCCACGCATCATTACGAAAACTTCAACGTCGTTTCCTGGCTGCTCCCCAAAGCTCTTCATCAGCATTTCTACAACGTCTATGCCTATTGCCGCTGGGCGGACGATTTGGGCGACGAGGTCGCTGATCCCCTGCGCGCGCTCCAGCTTCTTGATTGGTGGGAGCGCGAACTGGATGCTTGCTACGAAGGCAAGCCGTCGCATCCTGTCTTTGTCGCCTTGCGCCAAACCATATTTACCATGGACATTCCCAAACATCCTTTCGCTGATTTGCTGAGAGCGTTTCGCCAGGACCAAACCACCAAGCGTTATCCGGACTGGAACGCGGTTCTCGGCTATTGCGTCTGTTCCGCCAATCCCGTTGGCCGTCTGGTCCTCTATCTTTGCGGCTATCGCGATGAGCCGCGGCAGCGCCTTTCCGACGCCACCTGCACCGCTTTGCAGTTGGCGAATTTCTGGCAGGACGTTTCGCGCGACCTCGACAAAGGCCGCATCTACATTCCGCTCGACGCCGCTGCGGCTCACGGCATCACCGAAAGCGACATCGTCGAGCGTCGCTTTGACGACCGCTACGTCGGTCTGATGCAGGATCTCATCACTCGCACGCGCGCCCTGTTCGCCGAAGGCCTGCCTCTCGCCAAAATGGTTGATAAACGCCTCAGCATCGACCTCGAAATGTTCAGCCGCGGCGGCCTCGCCGTTCTCGACGCCATTGAATCCATCGGCTATGACACGCTGCACAAACGTCCGGCCATCAGCAAACTGAAACAGGCACGGCTTCTCGCAGGCACGCTGGTTAGGCACGTGGTCGCTTATGGTTCACAACCCAGCAAAGCGGCTAGACTCCCTTCGGTTGCGCGGCCGCATTATGCTGCGCCACCGTCTGTGGCCACGATTACCGCATCCTACGAGCACTGCCACCGCATCGCCCGCTCCGCGCACAGCAATTTCTATTACGCCTTTTTCCTGCTGCCGAAACCCAAGCGCGACGCGTTGGCGGCCCTTTACGGCTTCATGCGCCTCATCGACGATGTTTCGGATGAAGAGCAAGACCTCGCCGCCAAACAACGCGGGCTCGCTCGCTGGCGCGCCGCCCTCGATCAAGCCATCACCGGCCAGGAGCAAGTTTTTGATGGAAATGCCGCCGTGGCCTCTCCTGCGGCGACGCTGGGTGGCGCTGAAGAGATTCTTCCCGCTCTCGTCGACACTATGCGGCGTTATAACATGCCGGCGCGCTATCTCCACGATCTCATTAGTGGCGCGGAGATGGATCTCACCGTCCGCTTTTATCCCACGTTCGACCGTCTGCGCGAATACTGCTACCGCGTCGCCGGGACCGTCGGTCTTACCTGCACGCACGTCTTCGGTTTCAGCGATGCCCGCGCCCTCGACCTTGCCGAAAAGCTTGGCCTCGCCTTCCAACTCACCAACATCATCCGCGACATCCACGAAGACTACAAACTCGGCCGCGTCTATCTTCCCGAAGAAGACCTTGCGCGTTACAACGTTTCGCCGGAAGATTTCGCGCGCAGCGAAGCAACTCTCGGCATTCGCGAGTTGCTTCGTTTTGAATCGGACCGCGCTTGGCAGCTTTATGAGGAAGGCTCGGCCTTGCTCGGCTTGATCGAGCCAGACAGCCGAAGCGCTCTGTGGCTCCTCGCCCATACCTACAGCGCGCTGCTCGGCCGCATCGAGGCGCTGGATTTCGCCGTTTTCGGCAAAAAAATACGTCTCTCGAAGGCGGAAAAGATGGTATTCATGGCCAAGGCCCGTTTCGGCCACCACGCGGAAGAGAACATTCTTGAAAAACGTGATCGTGATCGGCGGCGGGCTGGCGGGACTGGCAGCTGGCGTCGCGCTGGCTGATTCGGGCTGGCGCGTCCGTCTCTTCGAGCAGCGTCCGTTTCTGGGCGGCCGCGCCACTTCTTACGTCTTGCCCGACGGCGAGCATGTCGACAATTGCCAGCACGTGACTCTCGGCTGTTGTGCGAATCTCGAAGATTTTTACCGCCGCATAAGCGCGTCCGGCAAAATCAAATTCTTTGACCGCCTCCTCTTCCTCGATCCCCAGGGCCGCCGCGGGGAAATAAAAGCCGGTGTCCTTCCCGCTCCGTTTCACTTCACCGGCGCCTTCGCGTCGTTTGCTCCTCTCACACTTCTCGACAAATTGTCGATTGCCCGGGCCATGCTGCATATCATCCAGCACCAAGGCCAGCCTCCAGAGCTTCACGTAGCCGGCGGCATCACCATGCTCGAATGGCTTCGCCTCCGTCGACAAACGCAAGGGGCTATCGATCGCTTTTGGCGGGTCGTCCTCGTCAGCGCTCTCGACGAAGAACTCCATCGGACCGACGCGCGCTTCGGTGTCGATGTTTTCTGGAAGGCCTTTCTTCTCAATAGCCGCGGGTACCGTATGGGAGTTCCCGCCGTTCCACTTTCCCATCTGTACGATGGCTGCAAATCGGAAATCGAGCGACGGGGCGGGGAAGTAGTCTTACGTGCTCCGATTCGCGGCTTGAAACTCGAGAGCGGTCAACTCGCCGGGGTGCGCTTGGACGAAAGCCGCGAAGAATCCGCCGACGCTTACGTTTTCGCGATTCCACACGCCGCGCTTGCCGAACTCCTCCCGGAAAGCTTGAGGCAGGCGGACCCGTCCCTCTCTCATCTCGACAAAATCAAAACCTCACCCATCACCGGTGTGCATTTCTGGTTCGACCACATTGTCATGGATGAACCGTTCCTGACGCTTCTGGACACCACCACGCAGTGGGTTTTCAATAAGACCGCTCTCTACGGTCGTCCCGTCGGCGGTTTCACTGAAGCGTCAGGTTCAGAAAAAAACAGGCAATACCTTCAATTGGTCATCAGCGCTTCTTACGATCTCTTACAAAAATCCCGCGAAGAAATCATCGACCTCTGCCTCGCGGAGGTTCGCCACGCTTTGCCCAAAGCCCGGGACGCCCAATTGCTCAAAGCTACCGTCATTAAGGAAGCCGCCGCGACCTTCTCTCCCGAGCCGGGTGTGGATCGCTGGCGCCCCGCACAGACAACAAAAATCCCTGGCTTGTTCTTGGCGGGCGATTGGACGCAAACCGGCTGGCCCGCTACCATGGAAGGCGCTGTCCGCAGTGGTTACCTCGCTGCGGAAGCCCTTCTTCGCACTTCCGGCACGCCAAAGACTTTCCTGCAGCCCGATCTCGCCCCCGACGGCTTCATCCAAATGTGGCTCGGCAATCCGCGCCGAGCGAAACGCTAAGAATCGGCGTGCCCATAGTGGCCGATCTTCCTCTCCTTCAGCGTCAATTCCTCTCTTGCCGCGTCTATTTTGTATTCTGCGGCATGCGTGGCCATAAAATTTTGTAGGCCCTCCGGGAAGCCCAGAAATCCAAAGTCAGAAAGATTGCGGGATGCCCGGGATCGTGCCATAATCAGCTCTGCTGGTAGTTCGGATCATTCCGGAACAAGTTGGCCCAGTCCCCTCCGGGGCTATAGACTTTCTGGAACCGTTTTTTGCAGCCCGGCTTGACTTCGAACTCCCAGAGCGCTACAAAGGTAGAGGTCCCATCTCCTGCTCTCGGACGTACGTCACTCTGCAAAGCTAATTCAGGTAGGCATAGCGCGGTCCGGCCGAGTGTAGCAATCCGAATGGAAACAAGCCAAGTTGTCGCACGGTTGTGCCGAAGTTCAGTTGTAGCCGCTGCAGCCCTTTAGGGCTGGCGGGCGGAGGCGTTTGTGGATCGTAAGTATAGTCATCGCGGCTACCGCGATTCCGAAAAAAGTGAGAAGCGCGAGCGCTCTCACGAAAAGAAGCCGCCTGCGGGCGGCCCGCGCGGCGCCGACCAGTTCGGCCCGCGCACCCCGCGCATGGTCGGGACCGTCACCCGCGCCCGCTGTTCCAATTGCGGCGCTGTCCTCGCCCCTGGTTTCGATCCTAACGGCAAGTGTCCCAAGTGCCAGTTCGAACTCCACTGCTGCAAGCAGTGCCGCTTTTTCGATACCGGCGCACAGTTCGAGTGCACGCAGCCAATTCGCGCGCGCATCTCCCCCAAAGACGCCAAGAACACCTGCACCTTCTACGAATTTCGCATGACCGTCGAGAAAGACACCGCGCCCACTTCCTACGCGCAGTCCGCCGGCTCCATCGCTCCTGCGCCGCCGCGCTCGAGCGACGCCCGCCAGGCCTTCGAAGACCTCTTCAAGAAATAACGCCCCGTACCACAGGCTTTGTAGCGGCACGGCATATCGTGCCCTCCTAAGCCCGGATTCTTTTTCTCCCTGCCGAAAACTGACCACTGAAAACTGATCACATTTGGTATCCTCGTGCGGTCAGGAGTGTCAGCATCATGAAACACTCACGCCGCCTGTTCCTCGAAGCCGGTCTTGCCCTGCCGGCGGTACTCGGTTCCGCGTCGGAGTTCGCCACCGCGCAATCTCCGGCGGCTGCTTCCTCGCAAGACTCTTCCTTCGATCCCTGGGTCGAAATCCATCGCGAAAATCTTCGTCACAACGTTGCCGAAATCTCCCGCCGCGTTTCCGCGCGTCCGATTCTCGCCGTCATCAAGAACAACGGCTACGGCATGGGCGTCGTCAACATCGCCCAGCTTCTCGAACCGCAACCTGAAATTTTTGGCTTTGCCGTCGTCAAACTCCACGAAGCCTTCTCTCTCCGCGACGCCGGCATTCGCAAACCCGTCCTTCTTCTCGGTCCTTTCGACGAACAGAATCTCGCCGACGCCGTCGCCCGCGACGTCCTGCCTATGGTCTACACGCCTGCCGGCTCCGCGCTCGACAAAATCGCCGCCAAAAGGCAAAAGCCCGTCTCGCTCCACATCTGCATCGACACCGGCATCGGCCGTGTCGGCGTGCCTTATCACCAAGCCGCCCCGCTCGTGCGCGATCTCGCCGCCCGCAAATCCGTCCGCATCCAGGGCACCATGATGACCTTCACCGAAGATCCCGACTTCGACAAAGAGCAGCTCCGGCGCTTCAACGAAACCTGCTCCGCATTCGAAAAAGAAGCCATCCCCCTCGGCAAAAAGCACGCCGCCTCCAGCTTCAGCCTCTTTCAGCATCCCGACGCGTTCTTCGACATGGTTCGTCCCGGCATGGCCATCTACGGCATCTATTCCGAAAACGAATTTCGTCACACCAACATCCTCGATCTTCGCCCGGCCATCAGCCTCAAAGCTCGCGTCATCTATGCCAAAAAATTGCGCAAAGGGGACAGCGCCGGCTACAACCGCGCGTACATGGCCAAGGACGACGTGTGGGTCGCCACCATTCCGGTCGGCCACGCCGACGGCTGGCCCCGCGTTGCCCCGAAAGGCGCCAAAGTTCGCATCAACGGCGAACTTTATCCCGTCATTGCCTCTGTTTCCGCCAGTCACTGTATCGTCGAGATCGGCCCCGAAGAAAAAGTCCAAATCGGCGATGTCGCGATATTCTTCGACGCCCAGCCCGGCTCTCGCCCTGAAGACATCTCCGAATCCTGCGGCGCCTCCGTCTACGACCTCACCATGCATCTCAATCCCTTGCTCCCCCGTCGCATCGTTTAACGTCATTTAGCAATTTGTCGCGTCAAGTCGAACCTCTCGGACTCACCATCACGGAAGCTGCCGCTGCGCTCGGCGCCACGCGCACTCCTTTATCGGAACTGGTCGCCGGTAAGCGCGGCCCGGAAATGCCTCCAATTCGCCTAGCCAACTGCCATCGCGAGACTTTTTCTGGGAGGCACTTCAAAGGGCGTGCAGGCGCTCTTGCTTACCTCTCCAAATCGGTTCACAATCCGCCTGCTCCGCCCGCATAGCCCGGCGATCCGCGTGGCGGCGCTCTCGAATCTCCAAGAAAGGCCAGCCATGCGACTCCCGGTTATCACCGCATCCTTAACTCTTGCAACCGCAATCTCCCTTTACGGCCAATCCAAACCTCCCGTCCCGCCTTCCGATTACGGCCAGTGGGAATCTCTCGCCACGTTCCGCGAATACGGCGGCCTTTCTCCCGACGGCAAATGGCTCGCCTACGCCATCACTCGCTCGAATCGCAACAACGAACTGCGCGTCACCAACATTGCCGACGGCACCACCAAGACCATCGCCTTCGGCGCCGAACCCGCCTTCTCCTCCGACTCTCGCTGGGTCGCCTATTCCATCGGCATTTCCGAAGCGCAGGAAGAAAAGCTAAAGAAAGAGAAAAAGCCCGTCCCCAAGAAAATCGGTATCCTGAATCTCACCACCGGCGATCTGTCCACCGTCGACGGCATCGAGTCTTTTGCCTTCAGCCCTGACGGTGCCTGGCTCGCCATGCGCCGCACCCCGCCCGAAAAAAAGGATTCCGACAAAAAGGATTCCTCTGACGCCTCCGAAGTGGACGACACTCCCGCCGGCGCCGCGCTGCTTCTTCGCCAGCTTTCTACCGGCCGTGACGCTTCTTTCGGTAACGTCTCCGAATACGCTTGGCAGAATGTGCCCAAAACCGGCACGCTCCTGGCGATGACCATCAACGCCGAAGACAAAACCGGCAACGGTATCCAAATCTTCGACGTGCACACTGGCGCCGTCCGCGTTCTCGACACCTCCGCCTCCGTATACTCCGGCCTTTCCTGGCGCAAGAAAAGCGCCGACCTGGCCGTCCTCCGCGCCAAATCCGACGATCACCACGAAGGCCCCACGCAAGTCGCCCTCGCTTGGACCAATCTCGGCCAATCCTCCGAATCGGCTCCCGTCTATGATCCGACCGCCGACGCAAAATTTCCTGCGGCCACTCGCACGGTTTCTTTTCACAAGCCGGAGTGGGCTCTCGACGGCGGCATCGTTTTCCTCGGCCTCGCCAAATGGGAGGACAAAATCGGCGAACCCGCAAAACCTGCAACTCCCGCTGCGGACGCAACAAAGACCGCTGATGCTTCGAAGTCCAACGATGCCTCCGCAAAAGACACCGGTGCCGCCAAAAACAAGGACAAGGACGAAGACGAGCAGCCCGCCGTGGACGTTTGGAACTGGCGCGACGTCGAAGTCATGCCCAAACAAAAACTCAACGCCAAGAACGACCGCCAGAAAAACATGCTCGCTGCCTGGCACCTCGGCAAAAATTCTCTCGTTCCCCTCGGCAAGGACCTGGACGAGCGCATCACTCCTCTCAAGCACCAATCTCTTGCCGTTTCCGCCGACTGGTCCGCCTACGCCATGGAACGCTCCATCGGCCGTCCTGCCGCGGACATCGCTCTCGTCGACGTTTCCGCCGGCGCACGCACCAAAATTCAGGATGGCCTCAACGACGACCACTACCTCGAAGAAAGTCCCGGCGGCCGCTACCTCCTCTATTTCCACGACGACCACTATTGGACCGTCAACACCGCCACACACGCCGTCGTCAACATCACCCAAAACGCCCAAACTTCCTTTGTGGATCGCGAATCCGACTGGACCATCAAGCAGAAGCCGCCCTTCGGCATTGCTGGTTGGACCAAGGATGACGCCGCGGTCATCCTCTACGACAAATTCGATCTCTGGCAGGTTGCGCCTGACGGTTCCCACGCCGTCCGCCTCACCGACGGCGCCACCGACCAAATCCGCCATCGCTACGAGAAACTGGCCCCCGAAGAGGAATGGATCGACACCAGCAAGCCCATCTATCTCAGCTTGTTTGGCATCAGGTCGAAGAAATCCGGTTTCGCTCGCCTCCAGCCCGGTGCTTCCGGCGCCCTCACTGAAGAACATCTCGTTCTGCTCGACAAAAGCCTCGATCGGCTCGCGAAGGCCAAAGACGCCGACGTCTTCGAATACGTTCAGCAAACTTTCGTCGAATCACCCAACGCCTTCATCGCCGGCCCAGACTTGAAGAGTGCGAAAGCGGTCACCAAGACAAATCCCTTCCAAAGCAATTACGCCTGGGGCCGCGAAGAGCTCATCGAGTACAAAAACAGCCACAACGAACGCCTGCAAGGCGCGCTCTTCTATCCCGCGGGCTACGACTCCTCCAAGAAATATCCCATGATCATTTACATGTACGAAAAGCTTTCCGACGGCCTGCACCGCTACAGCGCGCCTTCCGAGCGCAACTATTACAACGTGACCGCCATGAACAGCCACGGCTACTTCGTTCTCGAGCCGGACATTCTTTTCAAGCCGCGCGATCCGGGCGTTTCCGTCCTCGATTGCGTTACGGCTGCCGCGAAGCGCGTCATCCAAATGGGCGTCATCGACGCTAAGAAAATCGGCATCATGGGCCATTCCTGGGGCGGCTTCGACACTACGTATCTCGCTACCCACACCACGAATTTCTTCGCCGCCGCCGTCGCAGGCGCGCCCATCACCGACCTCGTCAGCAATTACGGCAACCATCATTGGAGTTCCGGTATCGCCGAAACTGATCACATCGAAACCGGCCAACAGCGTATGGAAGTTCCTCTCTACGAAGACCTCCAGGCCTACATCCGTAATTCTGCGGTTTTCGGCGTATCGAGCATGACCACGCCCCTGCTCATCGAAGTCGGCGACAGCGATGGCACCGTCTTCTTCCACCAAGGCGTCGAGCTCTACAACATCGCCCGACGCGCAAGGAAAGATGTCGTCCTCATCGAATACGCTGGCGAAGACCATGGCCTGCGCAAAAAAGCCAATCAAGTCGACTACCAGCGCCGCATCTTTCAGTGGTTTGGTCACTACTTGAAGGACGAGCCCACGCCGCTGTGGATCTCCAAGGGTGAAACCTATCTTGACCACGAGAGGGAACTAAAGAAACTCAAAGCCGCCTCCGCCAAAAACTAGCAATGCTCAGGCAAATGGGAGAGTCGGTCTTCCCGAACCCGGTCGCGTAGTTTGCGAACGGCGGCGAGGGATCTGCTTTTCGCCGTTCGTATGTGGGGGCTAACCCTCACTCTTCCGAAAAATTCAATCTCGCAATCTTGTCGTCCTTCGTCAGCCCCATCGAAATCATAAGCGTCATCTCCCCAAACTTCGCGCGATACCGGTAATTCCTCCGCTCTCCTTCTTCGGTTCGCTCCATCAATTCCAGCGTCTTCAAATCCCCATACTCTTTCAATGCCGGCCCCAATTCCTCCATCTCGTCCGGAAAAAGCCGTTTTCTCGCCTCCTCGGTGAACTGTTCGGGTTTCGCCTTCCCATCGGCAATCGACCGCAACAACTCTCCTACCATCTGCGTGACTTGCGGTTCTTTATCGGCAATCGGTTTTTGCTCTACCGGTTTGAGCGCAGGATTATAAATCGCTGCTACGCCGGTCACGATCTTGGCGGGATTCGAATGCCCGGAATCCAGATTCGTCAGTGCCACCACCGTGAATTTGTCATCGACGTACCGGGCGATGTAGCAGGTAAACCCTTGCCACGCCCCGCCGTGCGAGACTATGCGATGCCCATTGACCTCACCGACTCCCCACCCAAACCCATAATCCGCTTTGTTCGGCTTGCCGTCGTTGAGCTTCTCCACCGTCCACATCCGGTCCAAACTCGCTTTCTTCAGCAGCTTTTCCGTGTACAACGCCGCATCCCACTTCTGCAAATCCTCCACCGTAAAATACAGCGCGCCATCCGCCGTCGAATTCAGCGATGGCGAGACCCATTCCTGGTTTTTGAGTTGTCCTTTCACCAGCCGGTAGCCTGCCGCCCGCCTCGGAATAATATCCTCTTCGCTGATAATGCGCGTTCGGTTCATCCCCAGCGGTTTGAAAATCCGCTCCTGCAGAAAATCTCCGTAGAATTTTCCCGTCACCTTGTGAATCAGAATCCCCAGCAGCACGTAATTCGTATTCCGGTACGCCCAGTCCTCACCTGTCTTGAAATCCATCGGCATATCGGCGATTCGCTTGTACAGCTCGTCTTCGGTGTAATCCAGCCGCATATAAAACGGTCCGCCGGGTTTCGTCCGCGCGCCGCTTTCATATTCGCCTAATCCCGAGGTATGGCTCAGCAGGTTATGTACCTTGATGTCGTTCCACGCTTCCGGCGCATCCGGAAAATATTTCTTGATGGGATCCTCCAGCCCCACTTTGCCTTCTTCCACCAGCATCATCACTGCCGTCGCGGTAAACTGTTTCCCCACCGACCCCGATTGAAAAATGGTGTCCGGCGTTACCGCGGCATTCCATTCCACATTTGCCAGGCCGTAGCCCTTGGCCTTCGTCATCTGTCCGTCGCGGTAAACGCCCAGCTCCACGCCCGGAATGTGCTGTTTCTGCAGTTCGCCTTGAACAAACGCATCCACCTTCCCATCCACGTCATCCGTTGCCGGCGAATGGTTTGCCCACACAGGTGCGGCCCCTGCCAAAACGCAAACCGCCAACGTCCGTATCTTTTTCACGAAACCCTCCAAGTATCGAGCGACCCTAGACAAGTAAACTATTGCTGCGGCGCCACTTCGCGCTCCCGGTCGCCCCAGGCGGCCCACGGAATCGTCAGCCACAGCGCTGACGCGCTCAGCGCCAGAACGCCAACACTGGGTGGCGGAGGAGCAAACAGGGACGCCGCGTACATCACGCCCAGAAACAAAACAAGCGACCACAACGCGTAATTCCATCCGTCTTTCGAACGCGTAGCCCTCCCATACAGAATCACGCCAAATAGAAATAGCCCATATTCAACCAACAGGGTCAGGGGAAGGGAATTCCACATTCCCAGGCCGACTTTCAAGCCTCCAGGATAAAGCGGCATATCAGGACGGTGGGCAAAATAATCCAGCAGCCAGTGCGCCGGCAAGAGTGCGCCAACGACCGTCGCCGTTTCGAAATCGCGCCGTAAGAAAAAAATAAACCGCGCCCAGCAGCAAACCCCACATCAATTCGGTTAACAAGCTATGTGAAATGGGATACGAAACAAAATCCAGCGGGCTGACCCGCGTGACGCCCGGCACAATCTGAACTTGTTCGAAACCCAGGAGAAGCAGCACCGGCCAAAGGCAATCCGCGAACTGCGCGGACAACACCAGGGTCCCTAACGACGCCTTCGGCGCCACCTTCTTTGCCGCCATGGCCAGCGCAAAATGCCCCAGGAACATGGCCCCGGACTATGACCACCGCCCTTCTCACTGTCAATATCTCAATTAATCTCAATTGATTCGCAGAGAGAACGTGGGGCGTTCAGCTTGTTCGGCGGGTTTCCCTTTTAACGCGTCATGAATTTGTCGCAGCAAAGCATCGCGCGAGAACGGTTTTTGCAGGAACGACGCGCCTTCCAGCACACTTGCGCCGAACTCTTCCGTGTACCCGGACATGTACATCACTTTCAGGTCCGGCTGCATCCCTCTCAACCGCTTGGCCAGCTCCGGGCCGCGCATGCGCGGCATCACCACGTCGGTCACCAAAATATCGATCTCGTCTCGGAATTTTTGTCCGATGTCGAGGCCTTGCTCGCCATCCGCCGCCGTCAACACCTGATAACCTGCGGCTTTCAGGAATTCGCAGATCAGCGCCCGCACGTCCCCTTCGTCCTCGACCAGAAGCACCGTCTCGCGCCCGCCGCGCACCTTGGCCACGCGCTCTTCGGTAGGAGCCTCCTGCGCCTTTTCCGGCACTTGGGGCAGGTAAATCTCAAACCGCGCTCCAGCTCCCGGAGTGGATTCCACAAAGATGTAGCCCGAACTCTGCTTCACGACGCCATACACGGTCGCCAGCCCCAAGCCCGTTCCTTTGCCCGGCTCCTTGGTCGTAAAAAATGGCTCGAAAATCCGTGCCCTGGTGCCTGCGTCCATGCCGTGGCCGGTGTCGCTGACGGCGAGCATCACGTAATCCCCCGGCACCAGCGGCGGCCGCGCTTGCGCGTACAGGGGATCCACGCAAACATCCTCCGTCGCGATGGTCAGCGTTCCACCCTTCGGCATGGCGTCCGCAGCATTCACAATCAGGTTCAAGAGCACCTGTTCGATTTGTCCCGGATCCGCCTGCACGCGCGCGAGCGGTTCGCTGAGTTGCACCTTGTATTCAATGTCCTCGCGCAGCAGCCGCTGCAAGAGGCGGCCCATTTCCGCGATTAATTCGTTCAGGTCCAAAACCTTTGGCTGCAGCATCTGCCGGCGGCTGAACGCCAGCAGCTGCCGCGTCAACATCGCCGCGCGGTCCGCTACGCGCCGAATCTGCTCGCAGTTTCCGCGCACCGCGTCGGTGGGCTTGATGCGTTCCAGCGCCAGGTCGCTGTTTCCTTTAATTACCGTCAGCAAATTGTTGAAGTCGTGCGCCACACCTCCCGCCAGCCTTCCCAGCGCATCCATTTTCTGCGCTTGCCGAAGCTGTTCCTCGAGTTGTTCGCGTTGCTCTTGATTGCGCTCCAACGTGTTGCGCATGCTTTCGAACGCTCGAGTCACGCACGCCAATTCGTCTCCGCCTGCGGCGGTCAGCGGATAGCTGAAATCTCCTTCTTCCAGCGCCCGCACGCCTTCCACCAGCGAACCGAGCGGCTTCGTAAACGTATCCGAAATCACGTAAACCAACAGCACGCCCGCCAGGATTACGATCAATCCCAAGCCGACGAGCCAATGGTTCAGCCGCCCGACCGACGCCAGCGCATCTTCATCCGACTTCAGCACAACAAAAGTCAGATTCGGATGCGCTCCCGGCAGCAGCTCGAGCGAACTCGTATAGAAATGTCTCTTTCCGAGTTGCGGCTCCAGTTTGCTCCCGCTCTTGATCAGCCCGGCCAGCTGTTGTTCGTCGACCGCCCCCAACGAACTCACCGTAAGGTCGGCGCCGGACTGAAAGACCACCTCGCTCGCCAGAATCCGGCCTAAATCCTTGGCTCGCGCCGGATCGATCTCCCGGCCCACAATCACCGCCCCCATCGGCACGCTATTGATCGGCGGGTCCTTAAAGAAGCGCTTCACCACCACCCGATAGACTTGCTTCCCGTTGACCCACCAATCCTGGCTGCCGGCTTCGCGCACGAGGTTCTTGAAGCTCTTACTCGACACATTGGCCGGAAAGTCCGAAATCCGGCTTTGCAACGCGGTGACTTTGCCTTTGCTGTCCACCAGCGCGAACAAATCGCATTCCTCCGATTGCCACGGGTCCTGGCTCACATCGCGAATGACCGTAGGATCGCCGTTGCGCATGTACGCCAGCGTGGCCAGCAGTTCTGCCTTGCGGCCTAACACCAGCCGGCGTTGCTGCTCCATCACCTGAAATGTGAGGATGGAATTGCGCGCGTCTTCTTCGACTTGCCGTTGCGCTTGCGCCTGCATCGATTGGCGCACCGTCAACAGCGTGCCGCCCGTCATCGTGGCGATGACCAGCACCAGCGAGAGCAAAAGCTTGCTGCGCAGTTTCATGTGCCCCGCGAACTCCTGAATGCGTTCGAAGGCCGTCCGAAACGTAGAGGGCCGGGTTGCTTGCTTTTCTATGCGCCCGCTGACTTTGCGCTCGGGGACATGCGCCTCGCGCCCAGAGGGATCTTTCTCCACTGGCTTTCGCATGAGAGAAGGTTAGGAGCCAATAGAATGAATTCCTGTCCCTCTTTTTGGAAATAGGTCCCCCGTACCATATTATTCAGTACGCGTGTACAGCTGTCCTTCTTCCTTTTTCTTTTTGGTTTCCTTTGTCTCCGTCGGTTCTTTGCCTCTTGGTGATAAATTTTGACGAAGCGGACATCAGCTTGAAGCAAAAGAGAAAATTCACTGTCTTGATCGAGCGGGACGGGGAAGGCTACTACTCTCCCACGCCCTCAACCTTGGCAGCCAGCGCGGCACATTCCGGCAATACTCCTCATATTCGGCGCCGAACATCCGGCCGAGCGTCGGCTCCTCGTACCCCAGCACAAACAGGTGCACTCCCAACACCACCAGGCACGCCACCACAATCGCTGCCAGATTCGCTCGTCCGAACACGACCCACAGCCCTGTCCAGCCCGTAAGGAAGGCCACGTACATGGGATTCCGTACGTAGCGGTAGAACCCCACCAGAACCAGCCGCTTTGGCGGAGCGATGGGCGCCGGCGTGCCATGTCCCGTGCGCCCAAAGTCCCACACGCACCGCAACGCTACCGCAAAGCCCAGCACCGACGGTACCGCCGCGATCCACCGCCAGCGCCCCGCGCCGGTGCTGGCCACATGAAACCCCAGCCATCCCGGCAACAACCAGAACCACAGCGCAAAGAAGGCCGCGCCCACCAGCAGCGACGCCCCCGCCGTCGCCCAATTCCCGTTGCCCTCTTTTTTGCCATTGTAAGGGCGCAGCACGGCTGCGCGAGTCTCCTCAGCGTCTGTCTTGACTGTTCCACTCCCCGTATTTGTCATACATCACGCCTTTCTATCTCCTGCTCTTTCCATTTTCGAATTTCGAACATTGGCCTTCTTACTTAAGCAAACGACTCCTCGCCCTGTTCGGTTACAACCCTCGGTTGCAGAGCCACTTCTTGCCCTGCCAAATTGTCTGCTCTTTTCATTTCTTTGCATCGCGTCGGAACTTTCCGAAAGTAGCCTTTTGCTTTGCCTGAGTGCACAATGGAGTCTGCATGCGGTCGCAATTTCCAAAGCAAAAGGGACTGCTCATGACCAACAGGAAAAACCTGTTCCTTCTCGCGATCGCTTCGACCACCCTCGCATCGAGCGTAGGCGCCGCCGCGCAAAAGCCAGCCGAGCCGCGCTTGCCGTACACCGCGGTCCACGCCCCGCAATTTAATTCGGCTTCCGAGGCCACGTTTTTGCACGACCCCGACCGCGTCATCGGCGTCATGGCCGGTACCGTCGCCAAAGCCTATCCGGCCGCCATTCTTTCGCAGCACGGCCTCGTCGAAGACCAATCTCCCTCGGGCCCCATCGCCGTCACCTGGTGAAGCTATTGCAACACGGCCCTCGTGTTCAGGGCCGCCAATAAGGGGCGCGAACTCCAAATGGACAACGCCGGCGTGATCGGCGGCAACGAGGTCTTTCAGGACCGCGAAACCGGCAGCCGCTGGCAACAATCCAGCCTGCAAGCCATTTCCGGGCCGCTCAAAGGCGAGCACCTCGAGCTGTATCCTTTTCTTCTCACGGATTGGAAGGAATGGCGCCGCCTGCATCCGGACACTTTGGTGCTAAAGCCTCTGCCCGGCTACGCCGAGCGCATCCCCGAAAAGAACGAAATGATCCGCCGCGGGCTCTCTGGCGCAGGTTCCGCGCCTCCCGGCGTCCTCCGCGTGGACGACCGCCTCAAGCCGCGCACCATGATTCTCGGCCTCGACGTCGGCGAATCGAGCGAAGCATTTCCCCTCTCCATTCTTCGCGAAGCGCGCGTCATCCACGACGATCTCGGCGGCCAGCCGGTTCTTCTCGTCCATCAGCCGGCGTCCGACACCACCACGGCCTTCATTGCGCGCGCAAAAGGGAAGACCCTGCAATTCCGCGCCGCCAACCCGGACGCTAGCGAACTCACCGACAAGGAAACCGGCTCGCGTTGGGATGCCTATGGAAAGTGCCTTTCCGGCTCGTTGAAGGGCTCACAGCTCGAATCGCTCATTTTGGAGCCGGAATATTGGTTTGCCTGGTCCGAATTTCATCCCGAAACCAAAATCTACTCCGCCCCGGCAGCGAAACATTAAGTCACCTCTCCGCCCGGTCGCCCGGTTTTGGCGAGCGGAGGCGAGGGATCTGCCTTTCGATCTTCTCAAAGATAAAAGCAGGTTCCTCCTCGCCGGCCTGCGGCAGGCGGAGCGAGAGATCCCTCTTCCCGCGTTAGACCTGTAAGCCGCGCCTTTATGCCGGCCCTGGCATCGTCAGCGGCACGCCCTTTTTCGCGAAGATCAGTGCCAGCAGCTTTGCCGGCTGGCTCTCGCTCGCATTCCGTGACACTTCGTGCGTGCTTCCGGGCGGCTCGTAGAACATTTCCCCTGGCTTGTAAGTTCGTTCTTCCTGGCCGGAAATCTTGGTCACGACGTTTCCTTCCAGCACATACGCCAGCACGAACCCCGCATGGTGATGCACCTTGCCCACTCTTCCCGGCGCATAGTCCACGGTACTGACCGTCACTTCCCAATCGTCCATGGTGAGATTCGGCAAGTCGTGCTTGAACACAAGGTCTGCTGCGGCTCGCTCCGCGCCTTGCGCCTCCGGCTCAGTCGCAGACCGCGACTCAACGGGGGATTCCGGCTTTGCCGCGGGATGAGCGTCCGGCTCGGCCCCGAATTGGGAGCCGCGCGGAACTTGATGACCTGGCATTCCGGCTCGTGCCTGAGCCTCCGCCGCGCCCATTCCGCACAACAGCGCAATGGCTCCCGCAAGTGTCTCTCTTCGTGTCAGGTTCATGGTCATAATGGGCGATTATACTCTCCACGCATGCAACCTGGAGGCTCCGCTTTTCTCCAGCGCACGCCCCGGTCGAGCAGCGGAACAAGCATTTGCAGACGGCACTCATCGAAGCCGCCAAGTTGGCGGCGCTACAAAATGCCGTGAGTTACAAATCGCGAGCCTGCCCCGTGCGAAGCGTCAGGCTGGCTTGTCCCGAGCTTCGAGGGTTCAGCGCCGCCCCTTTTCCACAAATCCACAGGGTCGCTCGAGTCGGCCGGGACAATGCGCATTCTCTTAATAAGGAATACACCGGGCATTCGCGTAGTCTTGCACACCGAACGGTTTGCCACTTCCAACAGCAGGAGAGCAGTGATGGCCATTTATCAGACCGGGGGGTACCGGGTGAAGCCGGAGGCGGTGGAAAAAGTCAAGCGGGCGATCGAGGTGTTTGTGAAGTACGTGCAAGAAAATGAGCCGGGCACGAAAATGTATCTGGCGTGGCAGGAGAAGAACGATCCAACGCGGTTTCTGCACCTGTTCATCTTTGAAAACGAGGCGGCGCAGGCGCGCCACGGCCAATCCGCGGCGGTGAGGCAGTTTGAGGCCGCGCATTCGCCGGAGCTGGTGGGCGGGGACGTGGTGTTCACCGATTACGAGTTGATTGCCGGCAAGCCGACCGAGGAGCAGTGGGTGGCGGGGAAGGCGGGTTCCGCATCGTCCACGGCGAAGAGCAAAAAGGCAGCCGCAGGAAAGAAGCGTTAGCGAAGTAGGAATTAGATGTAGCGCCGCCCGGCATTTATCCCCTCCCCGTCGGGAGAGGGCAGGGGTCAGGAGGAGAAAAGAGCCGACCTGCCCCTTCGTTGTTACCCGAGGGGCCGTAAAGCCCCTTCCTTTAGGGTGGGGATATAAGGCTCCGTAGACCGGCAAGGTTCTTTAAGGTTCTTTATGATAGGTTCTTTTTTAGGTTCTTTGCCAAAGCTTGACAGACAAAGGGAGTTGAAATAACGTAGACGAAGAAAAAGCGAACACGAAGCTTTAACCTTATTGTGGCTACGTAACGCCAACAGAACAAACGAAGAAACCG